>ERZ1643246.991-NODE-991-length-33032-cov-66.553264_pt1 | contig 33032 bp, 34 predicted proteins | sample MGYA00579265_ERZ1643246 | MGnify/ENA primary metagenome ERZ1643246 (study PRJEB29033, sample SAMEA4952261) | chicken gut metagenome | biome: Broiler Chicken; feature: Gastrointestinal Tract; material: Caecum | place: Ireland | collected 2018 | study: Broiler...
GGAAGTATAGCTCAGCTGGGATGAGCGTTCGCCTCACACGCGAGAGGTCAGGGGTTCGAGCCCCCTTGCTTCCAGTCAGAAAGGGAGTTTTCCAATTTGGAAAACTCCTTTTGCGTTTACAGGGCATTTTTGGCTGAGAAAAGGGATTCACCGGGCCGCGGCAAAAAAAACTTGAAATTTGCGGTATTTATGCTATGATGGTCTGTACAAAATGAGTCTTGAATTTAATTTAGGAGGGCATGATCCATGGAAAAGGAAACGGGATCCAAAAATTTTATTGAGCAGATTATAGAAAAGGATTTGGCAGAGGGAGTTTACGACAAGGTCTGCACCCGTTTCCCGCCGGAGCCAAACGGTTATCTTCACATCGGACACGCCAAAGCGGTGCTTTTGAATTACGGACTGGCAAAAGAATACGGCGGCCAGTTTAATATGCGTTTTGATGACACCAATCCCACCAAGGAGCGGACAGAATTCGTAGAATCCATCGAGAAGGACATCCGCTGGCTGGGGGCTGACTGGGGCGATCACCTGTATTTCGCCTCCAATTATTTTGAACAGATGTATGAGGCGGCCGAGAAGCTGATCCGCAAGGGAAAAGCCTATGTCTGCGATCTGTCCGCCGAGGAAATCAGGGAATACCGCGGAACCTTGAAAGAGCCGGGAAAAGAAAGCCCTTACCGGAACCGGAGCGTTGAGGAAAATCTGGATCTGTTCCGGCGCATGCGGGCAGGAGAATTTCCGGACGGCAGCAAAGTGCTCCGGGCAAAAATTGATATGGCTTCCCCGAATATCAATATGAGAGATCCGGTAATCTACCGGGTAGCTCATATGAGCCATCAGAATACAGGAGATGCCTGGTGCATTTATCCTATGTATGATTTTGCCCATCCCATCGAAGACGCCATTGAAGGGGTGACGCACTCTATCTGTACGCTGGAATTTGAGGATCACCGTCCCCTGTACGACTGGGTGGTGCGGGAATTGGAATATCCCCATCCGCCAAAACAGATTGAGTTCGCAAAGCTTTATCTCACCAATGTAGTGACCGGCAAGCGCTATATCAAAAAACTGGTGGAGGAAGGCGTTGTGGACGGCTGGGATGATCCGCGTCTGGTGTCCATCGCGGCCCTGAGGCGCAGAGGCTTTACTCCGGAATCCATCAAACGTTTTGTAGACCTGTGCGGCGTATCGAAAGCACAGAGTTCTGTAGATTACGCGATGCTGGAGTACTGCATCCGGGAGGATCTGAAACTTAAGAGATCCAGAGTCATGGCGGTGCTGAATCCGGTGAAGCTGGTCATCGACAATTATCCGGAGGGCCAGGTGGAGGAGCTGACGGTTCAGAATAACCTGGAAAATGAAAGCCTGGGCAGCCGGACCGTGCCCTTCTCCAGAGAACTTTACATTGAGCGGGAAGATTTTATGGAGGTTCCCCCCAAGAAATATTTCCGTATGTTCCCGGGCAATGAAGTGCGGCTGATGAACGCGTATTTTGTAAAATGCACAGGCTGCGAGAAGGATGAGCAGGGAAATGTCACTGTGATCCATGGAACCTACGATCCCGATTCCAGAGGCGGCAACAGCCCGGACGGAAGAAAGGTCAAAGGAACCATTCACTGGGTTTCCGCGGCTCACGCGGTCAAGGCAGAGTGCCGGCTGTATGAAAATCTCATCGATGAGAGCAAGGGAGTATACAATGAGGACGGCTCCATGAATCTGAATCCAAATTCGCTGACGGTGCTTAAGGACTGCCGCCTGGAACCCTCGGTGGGAGGCGCAAAAGCTTACGACAGCTTCCAGTTTGTGAGAAACGGATTTTTCTGTGTGGACGCTAAGGATTCCAGACCCGAAGCTCTGGTGTTCAACCGGATTGTGTCTTTGAAGAGTTCCTTTAAGCTTCCGGTCCAGAACGGCGGGGAACAGAAATGAAAGAGCTGCTGATCCATCTGGACAGCCGTCTGAAAATGCCTCTCTATGAACAGATCAGCCGTTTTATTAAAGGGGAGATCCAGTCGGGAAAGATCAGCGCAGGGGAAAGGCTGCCTTCAGCCAGAGCCCTGGCGGCTCAGCTGGCTGTAAGCCGGAGCACAGTGGACCTGGCCTATGGGCAGCTGCTTTCCGAGGGATATCTGGACAGTGTGCCCTGCAGAGGATATTTCGCGGGAAATGTAAAAGAATTGTACCGTCTGGGTGATCTGAAAAAAATACAGAAGCAGGAAAGGCAGGAGGAACGTCCTGCCTTTCAGTACGATTTTGCCCTGAACGGCATTGATGAGGAAAGTTTTCCGATGAATCTTTGGCGAAAAATTTCGAGAGAAGTTCTGCTGGAAGAAAACAGCGGACTCTTTCAGCTGGGGGAACCGGAAGGGGAGCAAAGTCTGCGGGAGGTGATCGCCGATTATCTCCATCATGCCAGGGGAGTGCAGTGCCGTCCGGAACAGATTGTCATGGGAGCGGGAAACGACTATCTGCTGATGCTGCTGTCTGTACTGCTGGGGCAGAAAACAGTTATCGCCATGGAAAATCCCACCTACCGCAGCGCGTTTTGCTGTTTCCGCAATCTGGGCCACGCCATTAAGGCGGTGGCCGCGGATGAATCCGGCATGGACGTGGAGAAGCTGGATGAAAGCGGCGCCAACGCGGCCTATGTAATGCCTTCCCACCAGTTCCCTATGGGAATGGTCATGCCCATCAGCCGGCGGCTGGAGCTGCTGCGCTGGGCCGGGCAGGGGCCGGGCAGATATCTGATCGAAGATGACTACGACAGTGAATTCCGATACAGAGGAAAACCGATACCGGCGCTCCAGGGATATGACACCCAGGGCTGCGTGATCTATCTGGGGACCTTTTCCAAGGCCATCGCACCGGGGATTCGGGTCAGCTATATGGTGCTGCCGGAATCGCTGCTTTCTGTTTACCGTCAGAAGGGGGCGGCTTTTTCCGCCACAATTTCCCGAATCGATCAGCGGATGCTGGAAATTTTTCTGCGGGAGGGGCATTTTGAACGCCATCTCAACCGGATGCGCTCCGTTTATCGGGCCAAGCACGATCTGCTGATCCGCTGTCTTCGGGAAATGAGCGATATTCTGGAACTGTACGGGGAAAACGCAGGCCTGCATGTGAGAGTGCGGTTCAAAAACGGCATGACGGAGGAAGAGGCTCTTTGCCGGGCAGCGGGGGAAAAGATCCGGGTGTACGGCCTTGGCGAGTATGTCATTGAACAAGATGCATCTGTGGACCGGCACACAGTCCTGCTGGGCTACGGCCCCCTGAAGAGTGAGGAGATCCAGGCGGCCTGCAGAAAGCTGAAAAAAGCCTGGATGTAATCTTTATTTCCGTGAGGGCCAAAGACTCTGACGCCTGCATCGGGGTCTTTGGCTACAGATATGAAAGATACAATATTTAACGTATCAATTCTGACATTAGCCTTGCCCAAGCCAAGTATATAATATACTTGCGCGATCACTCATTTGAGTTTATAATTTAAATATCAACAGACAGTACTGTAAAGGCGCAGAGGTATTAGACCCTGTGCTTTTTTTGTTGGCAAGAGTGGCTGCTTCGGAAGTGCAATTTAACGGGTAATGAAAAAAATTTATAGGGAGGAAGGAAGAACATTTTATGAAAAAAAGAGTTATCTTATCTTTATTTATACCGATAATTTTATATCTTATATGTTATTTATTTGTTGAATTGGAAGCTATCATTTCCGCGTATTTTCGTTTGTATTATAACCCTGGCTTTTCTATTTTACTTAATGCCATCCAAGTTATCGTTTGGGCGGCAATATTAAGAATTGCCATGGCCTGGTTAAGGAAGCCATTTTATAAAGGTCCCCTCCATTTGTCTCGGCCTGCCCTAATATCAGCCTGCGTTTTTGGATTAATATATATAATTAATATAATTCTTCAGCAAACAGATATACTGTTTTATGGGATATTCAGCATTATGACTATTTTTTCCATTTTATGTGTTTTTCAAAGGAAAAAAGAATAACTTTTTCTAAAAAGGAACTGCCGCACTAAAATTGAATGTAGTGCGGCAGTTCCTTTTTTCCTGTATAAAGTTTCCTTCAGGCTTCCGTAGTAGCAGTATACGGAATGTCCGTATAGTTCCGCTGGCTGGATTTGGTTTCAAATTCATCTGTGAAGTCGCGGAAATCTTCTTCCAGTTGTTTTTTGGAAGAATGATTTTTAGAATAGAGGCAGAGGGCGCCTACCACTGCACCGGTGCAGGCAAGACCCAGTACAACCTTTTCTAAATTCTTTCCCATACTGTATCTTCCTTCTTCCTTTCTGGATCATGCGGCGCCGGGACTGTACTCCTAAGACACCGCAAGGCCAAGAGAATCCTCAGCCCTCATATCATAATATAGATTATACACTTATTTAACAAAAAAGGAAGAGAAAACTGGACTGATATTATTAAATTTTTATTACGCGGCGGGTCAGAGCAGAAATCTGCGGATGATTTCACTGACAGCGCTGTGTCCGCAGTCTGCCTCAGATATGTAGTCCGCCGCTGCTTTTACCTGGGGAGCGGCATTGGCTACCGCGGCGCCGACGCCTGCGGCCTGCAGCATGGAAATATCATTTTCGGCATCTCCCGCCGCGACGGCATCTTCCGGGGAAATATTGAGAAGGCTGCAGAGAAAATTCAGGGCCCCGCCTTTGGAAATACCTTCGGATACAAATTCCAGGAGAAAATCGCTGGAAAAATACATAGATACCCTGCCGGCGGCCCAGGGTTCCAGCAGCGCCCTGAACGCGTGCAGCCGCTGCGGACGGTCGTAATCAATCGCTACCACTTTTACAGGAGCCTCCGTAAGATGCTCCGGCAGGGAGGGATCTGCCTTCCAGCCGATAGATGAGGCGGCGCAGTACAGACGGGTTTCTCTGGTACAGCTCCGGCAGAGAAGCCCTTGGCTGTCATAGGTCTGAACATAGATCTGCTGCCTGTCTGCCTCCCGGAAAATATGGCGGACACATGACGGGGGAAGATTTTTTTGGTACAGGATGCTGCGGCTTCCGCAGTCATAGATCAGTCCTCCGTTGTAGGTGGCCGCGTAGCAGCCGGGGCGGTCCAGACCGCTGCGGCGGAGCAGCGGCATGACAGCAGGCAGAGGCCTGCCGGTATTTATAACAATTTTGCGGCCGGCATCCAGAGCGTCAAGCATAGCGGCCGCGTCCTCTGGAGACACCTGTTTTTCGCTGTTCAGCAGGGTGTCATCCAGATCTGTAAAAAATATTTTTCCTTGTCTCATGGAATGACCTCCGTTTCCGTTAACAGACTATCACAGATGAAAGACTTGCGCAACCGGCAGGCAGAGGATATACTTGTATGGGACAGCAGAAAGGAACATGAGAAGTTATGATAAAAGCGTGTATTTTTGATCTGGACGGGACTCTGACAGACACGGTAGAGTCGATTGCCAGAGGGGTAAATCTGACCCTGGAACATTTCGGGTACAGCCCCCGGCCGGTCCGGGAATATAATTTTTACGCGGGAGACGGCATCGATATGGCCTGGAAACGGGCCCTGGCGGCAGCGGGAGATGCCGGGCTGCTGCATTTTCAGGAGGGCCTGCCCCTTTGCCGGAAGTGGTTCGGGGAAAATTCCCTGTACCACGTAAAAGCTTATCCCCATATTCCGGAGGCAGTGGAGGAACTCCGGCGGATGGGAGTAAAAACAGCGGTATTTTCCAATAAACCCCATGAAGCTGCGGTGCGGGTAGTGGAGACGATTTTCGGCCGGGGCTCCTTTGACTGGATCCAGGGGCAGACGGCGGAAATTCCAAAGAAGCCGGATCCCACAGGGGTTTTTAAGATCATGGAGCGCTTCCGGGTGAGGCCGGAGGAGTGCCTGTATTTCGGGGATACGAATACTGATATGGCCACAGGACACGGCGCGGGGATTTTTACAGTAGGAGTGGCCTGGGGCTTCCGGCCCAAAAGCGAACTGCAGGCCAGCGGCGCGGACCGGATCATTGATGATCCGGAAGAGATTACACAGGTCTACAGGGAGATGAGCCATGAAACATAAAATCAGACTGATCGCCAGTGATCTGGACGGCACCCTGCTTCTGAACGGGGCCCAGAGCCTTCGTCCGGAAACCTGCCGCCTGATCCACAGCCTGACAGCCCGGGGAATTTATTTTTTCGCGGCCAGCGGCAGGCAGTATCCCAACCTGCAGCGGCTTTTCGCTCCGGTAAAAAATGAGATCGGCTATATCTGCGAAAACGGCTGCCTCAGTTTTTTTCAGGGAGAATTGATCTATAAGGAAACTATGTCCCGCGAACTGGGGCAGGAGATTCTGAGAGCTATATGGGAAAAGGAAGGCTGCGAGATCCTTCTGTCGGGTGTCAATACCAGTTATCTGCAGCCGAAGGATATGGGATACTATTACCATATGCGGGATGTGGTCAAAAATAATGTGACCCTGGTGCCGGACATTTTTCAGGTCCGGGAAGACTATATGAAAATATCCGTTTATATGGAAAAAGGGATCGAACAGACAGCGGACTACTGGGCAAAGCGGTTCGGAGACCGTCTTACCGTGGTGACCTCCGGATTTGAGTGGCTGGATATGATGCCCAAGCATGTGGACAAGGGCCTGGGCCTGCGCCGGGTTATGGATTATCTGGAAGTAAAGCCGGAGGAGTGTATGGTGTTCGGCGATAATTACAACGATATTGAAATGCTGGAAATGGCAGGCATTCCCATCGCTATGGAAGGGGGAGTGCCGGAACTGAAGGCGGTCAGCCGCTATCAGACAGACCGGGTGGAACGGGTGCTGGAGGAAGTGCTGGCCGGACTGTAAAAACCGGGGAGGAAGCATAATGAATGAGTACAGTGAAGTATGTGTGATAACATTTTTAAAGAATCAGGGCCGGCTCTTTGATGAGCCGGTGGCAGAGACTTATGAGGAGGCGGAAGCGTTTCTGGAGGATTCTATGGCGGTGGTGGCGGATTCTATCCGCCAGGTAAGGGATTTTCTGGAGGAAAGCGGCATGGATGTGTCCGGCCTGTCCGACGGAGAACTGGAGGAAGAGGCAGAGGTCTTTCCGCTTCCGGACGGCCGCTATCTGATCGTGGAGGCGTAAAATGGAAAAAAACAGATATGATGTAATTATTATCGGAGCAGGACCCTCCGGGATTTTCTGCGCTTATGAGCTGAAACGGCAGAAACCGGAGCTGAGGGTGCTGATCATCGAGAAGGGAAGAGCCATTGAAAACCGCCGCTGTCCCAAGAGAACTACCAAGGTGTGCGTGGGATGCAAACCCTGTTCCATTACCACGGGCTTTGCCGGGGCCGGGGCTTTTTCGGACGGAAAACTGTCTCTGTCGCCGGATGTAGGCGGCAATCTGCCGGAAATCCTGGGCTATGACCAGGCACTGCAGCTGATCCGTGAATCTGATGAGATTTACCTGAAATTCGGGGCGGACACAAAAGTATACGGGGTGGACAAGGAAAAGGAAATCCGCAAGATCCGCAGGAAAGCCATCACCGCTAATTTAAAGCTGATCGAGTGTCCTATCCGCCATCTGGGGACAGAGGAGGGCTATAAAATTTACCAGCGGCTGCAGCACCATCTGGAGGAGCAGGGGGTGGAGATGCAGTTTATGACCATGGTGGAGGAGATCCATATTGAAAACGGGGCGGTGAAATCAGTGTCCACGGACAAGGGGGAAACCTATTGGGCGGACGAAGTCGTAGCGGCAGTGGGCCGGGAGGGAGCGGATTGGTTCTCTCATATCTGCCGGGAGCACGGCATCGAGACCCAGGTAGGGACTGTGGATATCGGCGTCCGGGTGGAGGTCAGAGATGAGGTCATGGATTTCCTCAACAAAAATCTTTATGAGGCCAAGCTGGTCTATCACACCCCGACATTTGACGATAAAGTGAGGACCTTCTGCACAAATCCTTCCGGGGAAGTGGCCGCAGAATATTATGAGAACGGGCTGGCAGTGGTCAACGGCCATGCCTACAAATCCAAAGAATATAAAACCAGCAATACGAATTTCGCTCTGCTGGTCTCTAAAAATTTTACCAAGCCTTTTAAGACCCCCATCGAATACGGAAAAAAGATCGCGGAATTGTCCAATATGCTCTGCGACGGAAAGATCATGGTCCAGACCTTCGGAGATTTCCGCAGAGGCAGGAGAACCACAGAGGAACGGCTGTGCCGCAACAATCTGATCCCCACTCTGAAGGACGCTGTGCCGGGAGATCTGTCCCTGGTGCTGCCGCACCGGATCATGGTGGACATTAAGGAAATGCTTATGGCTCTGGACAAGGTAACGCCGGGAATCGCCAGCGATGAGACGCTGCTTTACGGGGTGGAGGTAAAATTCTATTCCAACAAGGTAGTGGTGGACAGAGATTTTGAAACCAGCACGAAAGGCCTGCGGGCAGTGGGAGACGGAGCTTCTGTTACCAGAGGGCTTCAGCAGGCATCCGCTAACGGTCTGTCGGTGGCCAGAAGCATTCTGCGCAGATTCCGGGAGAAAGAAAACTGAAAAAAGAATTATTAGCACTCATTTTAAATGAGTGCTAATTTTTTCTTGACTTTTGGAAAGGCAGGGACTAATATAGGAATAGAATATTTTGGATAAAGGAGTGTGACATTATCATGGAAATGAAACATGGTAATCTTTCAATTAACAGCGACAATATTTTTCCTATTATAAAAAAATGGATGTATTCAGATCATGATATTTTTGTCCGTGAACTGATTTCCAACGCCTGCGATGCCATTACCAAGCTGAAAAAGCTGGACGGAGCCGGGGAGTACGCGCTGCCGGAGGGATATAAGGCCAGGATCGATGTGGTTGTGGATGATAAGGAGAAAACTCTGAAATTTATCGACAACGGCATCGGCATGACTGCCGAGGAAGTAGAGGAGTATATTACCCAGATCGCTTTTTCCGGCGCTACAGAATTTCTGGAGAAATATAAAGATAAGACGGATCAGGATCAGATCATCGGACATTTCGGACTGGGCTTCTACTCAGCCTTTATGGTGGCGGACGAGGTTCACATCGATACCCTGTCCTTCCAGGAAGGCGCGAAGCCGGTACACTGGGAATGCGACGGCAGCACAGAATACGACATGGGAGAAGGAACCAGGACCCAGGCGGGCACAGAGATCACCCTGTACCTGAATGAGGACTGCCATGAATTTTGTAATGTATACCGGGTAAGGGAAGTGCTGGAGAAATACTGCTCTTTTATGCCGGTGGAGATTTATCTGTCCAGACATGCGGAGGAGCCGGAGACTGAGATCATCGATGAGAAAGATCTCAGAGAGGACGATGAGATCATCGAGCGGATCCACACAGACGCAAAGACAGAGGAAAAGGAGAACGATAAAGGCGAGAAAGAGACGGTGGAGGTTTCACCGGCCCGTGATGAGGTGAAGATCAAAAAACGTCCGGAACTTGTAAACGATATCCATCCTCTGTGGGCAAAGCATCCCAACGAGTGTACGCAGGAGGAATACAAGGAGTTTTACCGCAAGGTATTTATGGATTACAAAGAGCCGCTGTTCTGGATCCATCTGAATATGGACTATCCCTTCAACCTGAAGGGAATCCTTTATTTCCCGCGGATCAACACGGAATATGATTCCATCGAAGGGACCATCAAACTGTATAACAATCAGGTCTTTATCGCCGACAATATTAAGGAAGTGATCCCGGAATATCTGATGCTGCTGAAAGGCGTCATTGACTGCCCGGATCTGCCCCTGAACGTATCCAGAAGCGCCCTGCAGAATGACGGGTTCGTAAAGAAAATATCAGACTACATTTCAAAGAAGGTGGCGGACAAGCTTTCCGGCATGTGCAAGACAGACCGGGAAAATTATGAGAAGTACTGGGATGATATCAACCCCTTCATTAAGTTCGGATGCATCAAGGATTCCAAATTCTCCGAGAAGATGATGGATTACGTGCTCTACAAAAATATAGATGACAAGTATCTGACTTTGGACGACTGTATCAAGGAAAATCAGAAGCCTCAGGAAAAGGCAGAAGAAGCAGCGGAAGAAAAAGCCGGAGAAAAAGAGGACAGCCAGAAGGAGGGAGAGGACAAAGAGAAGGAGAGAATCACCGTCTACTATGTGACCGATCCCGTCCAGCAGAGCCAGTATATCAATATGTTCCGGGAGCAGAAGATGGATGCGGTGATCCTGCGCCATAACATCGACACAGCGTTTATCACCCATGTGGAGCGTGTCCGCGACAATGTAAAATTCCAGCGCATCGATGCGGATCTGACAGAGGATCTGAAGGAGGAAGGAGAAGGCCTGGAGGAAGAAAAGAAGGCTCTGGAGAGCCTGTTCCGGAAAGCGCTGGACAATGAGAAACTGGAAGTAAAGGTGGAAAACCTGAAAAACGAGAAAGTATCTTCCATGGTGACGCTGTCGGAAGAAAGCCGCCGGATGGAAGAGATGATGAAAATGTACGGCATGGGGGGCATAGATCCGTCGGCCTTCGGGGGACAGCAGACCCTGGTGCTCAACGCCAAGCATCCCCTGGTAAAATACATCTACGAGCATCAGGACGGAGACAAAACCGTCATGTTCTGCCGGCAGCTGTATGATCTGGCCATGATCAGCCATAAACCCCTGTCTCCGGAAGAGATGACCGCGTTTATCAGCCGCAGCAACGACATTATGATGGAACTTGCCAAATAACAGAATACGGGAGAAAAAATGAGCCAGAGAGAAATTCAGGGAAGCCTGTTTCTGATCGGCTTCATGGGGGCGGGCAAGAGCGCAGTCTCTGCCCGCTTTCATGAATTTTACGGAATGAAGCTTCTGGAAATGGATCAGGAAATAGAGCGCAGAGAAAAGATGAGCATTTCCCGGATCTTCCGGGAAAAGGGAGAGGAATACTTCCGGCGGCTCGAGACAGAACTGCTGGGAGAACTGAAGGGCAGTTCCGGGATCGTGGTGTCCTGCGGCGGGGGAGCGGCTATGCGGGATGAAAACGTCCGCCGGATGAAGGAGGCAGGAAAGGTGGTCCTGCTGCGGGCAGAGCCGGAAACCGTTCTTCAGAGGATTGCGGACAGTGAAGACAGGCCGCTGCTGCAGGGGCGGAAAACCCCTCAGGGGATCCGGGAACTTATGGAGCAGAGGCAGCCCCGTTATGAGGCGGCGGCGGATTTTGCCGTAGATACTGACGGGAAAACGGTAGATCAGATATGCCGGGAAATACTGGAAAAGATTTCGGGACCGGAGAGTTTTTAATCCAGGTCCCGGAGCCGCAGAAATTCCTGGAGCATTTCGTCCCAGGCATGGTCCAGGGATTTGTCCAAGGTGAACTTCCGAAGAGAAGATCCGGTGGTGAGAGTCAGGATCTCGCCGTTATACTGGCAGTTCAGATAAAGGCCGAAAATATCCTCGGCGCTTAAGTCCGGGCTGCTTTTTTCGGCCAGAAGAGCGGCCTCCTCAGGGGGAAGCTGAAAAACAAATTTAAAGGAAAGCGGCGTGCGCTTTCCGCGGATGATGGAGAGACAAAAGGGTTTGATCTCTCTCCATAACACCTGGCGGCGTCCGGACGCCCGCAGTTCCCCGGCTTCCTCAGGAGAATAAAAATCCGGATGAAGTTCCCCGTCCACTGTGAATGTGGCAAAGGTGGTGACAGAGGCTTCTGACACCAGGAAGCGGTCAAAGGCGTCCTGGAGCAGGAGCCTTTTCATAAATTCTTTTAAGTGCCTGATCTGTAGCGCTATCATTGGTTAGAGCCAGCCTTTCTTTTTAAAGTACCAGATTTCCAGAAGCACGATCGCCGCGCAGATCCCGATGAGGATAAAATAGGCGGCCGGTTCCCGCAGCTCCGGCATATTGTCAAAATTCATCCCGTACCAGCCGGTCAGCAGGGACAGAGGAAGAAAGACCGTCGTAACCACGGTCAGCATTCGCATGGTGTCATTCTGCTTCAGATCCATCTGCGACTGGTAGATTTCCCGGATCTGCAGGGCGTATTCCCGGAGCATCTGGGTATGGTCGTAGAGCCGGTCGATCCGGTTGGACAGCCGGGAGTAATGCTGGGAATATTCTTCCGGAAACAGCTGATTGTCATTATCCGCAAGAATTTCGCACATATCCATCATCTGCTGATAAAAAGCCTGGAGTTTCAGCAGCTGCCGGCGGCAGAGATTGATGTTTTTTTCCCATTCCCGGGGGAAGGATTCGGTGATGGCCTCCTCCATGGTGGCGAGTCTTTTTTCATAGTTCTGCAAAAGGATCATATCTCCCTGGATCTGAAGACTCAGGAAACGGAAAAAGAACTGAAAAATATCCTGGCAGTCCTCAAGCTCCTGGCCGGACAGCCGGTCTGCGAGACTGGTCTGGTCTTTTTCGGGAACGATCAGCAGAAGCCTTTTGCCGGTTATGCAGAACACAGCGGAAAAAGTGCTTTTCAGGGCGTTGAGCCGGTCCGGGATCACCAGTGTGCCCAGGGCGCAGTCCGGCATCATCTCCACCCGGCAGTACTGGGCCGTCTCCTGAAGGATCCGTTTCAGAGCCTGACTGCCGGGAAATGTTCCGCACCGGGCCAATGCCTCCTCAGGGGAGAGAATTTCCAGAATACAGCTGCCGGAAGGGGCCTGTGAAGATTCGGGCAGAGGATGGAATCCTCCGCAGACAGAAAATAACATAGCAGCACCTCCTGTCTTATTATACCCGAAAGAGGACAGGCAAACAACAGAAATGTAAAGGAGCCGGATTTATGAACGTTTTGTGTTTTAGCGGTAATTTTGCGGGGCGGGTCTTTTCTTTTGAAAAAAAATAGTGTATACTGATTTGCAGTGAGTGTCTGCCAGAGGCGGATAAAATGTTTCAGAAGGAGAGAGATTAGGATGAGTCAGAAAAAAGTTGACAAATATAAGCAGGATAAGGTCAACCGGCAGAAGATCATGCGCCGGGAAAAGGTGCTCCGCCGGGTTGAGATCGCGGTGGCGGCGGTAGTGCTGGCAGGCCTGCTTGTATGGTTCTGCATGGCGGTCTATAAAAATTCCCAGGAAAAGGCCCTGGAGAATGCCGACTCAGTTACGACATCCCTGGATCTCACATCGGTGGAATCCTATCTGGACGGACTGACAGCGTCATCCACTTCCTCAGAGACCGCTGAATAACAGGAAGTCTGACGGAATAGAAAAAGCCGGGAGCGTTCCCGCGGAAAAAAGATTTCTGCGGAACGCTCCCGGCTTTTTGCGGCCTCTTACAATTCCGGAAATACGCCTTTCGGCGATCCCGGAGGCTCTTCTTAAAACGAGTTTTAATGCCGGATCAGCATTTTACCACATTGGCAGCCTGCATTCCCTTGGCACCCTCGGTCAGATCGTAAGTAACAGCCTGGCCCTCATCCAGAGATTTGAATCCCTCGCCCTGGATCGCGGAGAAATGTACGAATACGTCCTTGCCGTCCTCTCCGGTGATGAAGCCATAGCCCTTTTCTGCGTTGAACCATTTTACAGTTCCCTTGTTCATGTTACAGTACCTCCATTACAATTAAGAAAAATAAAATCTTTTAAGTCAGTGAATTCTTTCAATGTGTATTAAGATCCCGGCGGCGCTGCCGCGAAAGGGCCTTTAATAAAAAACTCACTGGCTATTACAGATTATATTGAAGGTGAATGAAATATAATCTCTAATAACCAGTGACTCCATGCGCATCTCAATAATTCCATATTCCTCTAAACTGTGTTTTCATTATAGACAGTGAACCGGGAAAAGTCAAGAAAAATTATGAAGAGTTACTTTGCAGATTGAAAAGAGGGATTCCCGGCGGCGGCTTTACAGATCAGCTGTTTTCCTGTATACTTGGGGAAAAGCGGGTTGCTGCTGGATGGAGGAAAATTATGAAAATCTTGATCAAAGGCGGCCGGGTCATCGATCCGGATACAAAGCTGGACCAGGTCAGCGATATACTGCTGGAGAACGGCAAAATCGCTGAAGTAGAAAAAAATATTAAGAAAAAGGCAGACACAGTCCTGGACGCCCGGGGATGTTTTGTAATGCCCGGATTTATCGATATGCATGTGCATCTGAGGGATCCGGGGCTCACCTGGAAAGAGGATATTGAGAGCGGCTCAAAGGCCGCGGCCAGGGGCGGATTTACAACTATCGTGGCCATGCCCAACACAAAGCCGGTGATGGATTCGCCGGACCGCATTGATTACGTGACGGTGAAGGCCAGAAGCTGCGCGCCGATCCACGTACTGCAGGCCGGCGCCGCCACAAAGGGGCAGAAGGGCGAGGAACTGGCCGATATAGAGGGAATGGCGGCCCACGGCATTCCGGCTATCAGCGAGGACGGGAAATCGGTGATGAATTCCAAACTCTGCCGGGACGCTATGCTGGCGGCGGCAAAGTGCGGCATTCCTTTCCTGGATCACTGCGAGGACGCGGACCTGGCGGCGGGCGGCTGTGTGAATGAGGATGAAAATTCCAGAAAGGCGGGACTGCCGGGGATCAGCAACGCCGCGGAGGACGCCATCACAGCCAGGGACGCCCTGCTGGCGGCGGAGACAGGGGTGCATCTGCATCTGTGCCACTGTTCCACGAAAAACAGCGCGGTGGTGCTGAAGATGGCAAAGGACGCCGGGGTGTCGATCTCCGGGGAAGTATGTCCCCATCATTTTACACTCTGCAGTGATGATATGATTCCCGGGGATACAAATTATAAGATGAATCCGCCCCTGCGGACCAGGGAGGATGTGGAGGCTCTGAGAAAAGCCCTCCATGATGATATTTTCGAGGTGATCAGCACGGACCATGCGCCCCACACGACCAAGGAAAAATCCACCACCATGCGGAAGGCTCCCTTCGGCATTGTGGGGCTGGAGACGGCGGCGGCGCTGACCTATACGGAACTGGTGGAGACCGGTGTCCTGACTCCTATGCAGATGGCGGAGAAAATGAGCGGAAATCCGGCCAGGATCTTAAAGCTTCAGGGAAGAGGCTCTCTGGCACCGGGAAAAGAGGCGGATGTGGTGATCCTGGATCCGGAGGCGGAGTATGTGATCGACGCGAAGAAATTTGCCTCAAAAGGCAGAAATACTCCCTTTAACGGCAGAAAAGTCAAGGGAAAGATCCTGGCGACTGTCTGCGGCGGAGAGATTGTTTACCAGGCGGAAAAAGAAAAATAACAGAAGCGAGGAAGAAACGGATGATTAATAAGCTGGTTGAAAAGATCAAAAAGACGAAGGCCCCTGTAGTTGTGGGACTGGATCCCATGCTCTCCTACGTGCCGGAGCAGGTGCAGAAGAAAGCCTTTGCCGAATTCGGAGAGACTCTGGAGGGGGCAGCGGAGGCTATATGGCAGTTTAATAAGGAGATCGTGGACCACGTATCGGATCTGATCCCGGCGGTAAAGCCTCAGATCGCCATGTATGAGCAGTTCGGCGTTCCCGGCCTGGCCGCCTATGAAAAAACTGTTTCCTACTGCCAGAGCAAAGATCTGGTGGTGATCGGAGACATCAAGAGAGGGGACATCGGCTCCACATCCGCGGCCTATGCGGTAGGGCATCTGGGAAAGGTTCAGGTGGGAGGAAAAACCTACTCGGGTTTTCATGAGGATTTCGCTACAGTCAACCCTTATCTTGGCAGCGACGGCGTGAAGCCTTTTATGGATGTGTGCAGAGAGGAAAAGAAGGGCATCTTTATCCTGGTAAAGACCTCCAATCCCTCCAGCGGAGAATTTCAGGACCGCCTGGTGGAGGGTCGCCCGCTCTACGAACTGGTGGGAGAAAAAGTGGCCCAGTGGGGCAGCGAGCTGATGGGAGATTCCTACAGCTATGTGGGAGCTGTGGTGGGCGCGACCTATCCGGAGATGGGACGCACCCTGCGGAAGATCATGCCGAAAAGCTTTATCCTGGTGCCGGGCTACGGAGCTCAGGGCGGACAGGGAAAAGATCTGGTGGACTTTTTCAATGAGGACGGCCTGGGAGCCATCGTCAATTCCTCCAGAGGCATTATCGCCGCTTACAAACAGGAAAAATACGCTGCCTTCGGAGCAGGGCATTTCGGCGAAGCTTCCCGTCAGGCAGTCATTGATATGGTAAACGACATTTCCGGAGCGCTGGAGGCGGCAAAAGCATGAAGAGCAAAGAGTGGTGTACGATCCTTTCTCAGGAAGAAATAGCGTCAGAAATTTACAGCATGTGGCTGGAGACTCCGTCCATAGCGGCGGGAGCCGTGCCGGGACAGTTTGTGTCTCTTTACTGTGAAGATAAAAGCCGTCTTCTTCCGCGGCCCATCAGCCTGTGTGAGATCGACAGGAAAAACAGCCGGATCCGGCTGGTATACCGTGTAGCCGGAGCGGGCACGGCAGAATTTTCCCAAAAAAAGGCGGGAGAGAAAATTTCTGTTCTGGGACCGCTGGGAAACGGCTTCCCCATGGAGCAGACCTCCGGCCGGCGGGTCATTCTGTTCGGCGGCGGGATCGGGATCCCGCCTATGCTGGAGACGGCAAAGCAGCTTCAGGGAAAGGCGGAGATCGTCCTGGGATACCGGGATCAGCGTTTTCTGCAGAAAGAATTTGAAGCGGCCGGAAACCTGCATATCGCTACGGAGGACGGAAGCTTCGGCACAAAGGGAAATGTCCTGGACGCTGTCCGGGAGCAGAAGATAGAAGGAGAGATCGCGTTCGCCTGCGGACCGGCGCCTATGCTGCGGGCGGTGAAGGAATGGGCAGAACAGCAGAAAGTCCAGTGCTGGATCTCTATGGAGGAGCGCATGGCCTGCGGGATCGGCGCCTGTCTGGCCTGCGTCTGCAGATCCGGGGAGATCGATGAACATTCGCAGGTACACAATAAGCGGGTCTGCAAGGACGGCCCTGTTTTTCCTGCATCGGAGGTGGAACTGTGATGAATATGAAGGTAAACATAGCCGGCGTGGAACTGAAAAATCCGGTGATGACAGCTTCCGGAACATTCGGCTCCGGGGCTGAGTACAGCGAGCTGGTGGATTTAAACCGGCTGGGAGCGGTGGTGACAAAAGGGGTGGCCAATGTGCCCTGGCCGGGCAATCCGACTCCCAGGATCGCCGAGGTGTACGGAGGCATGCTCAACGCCATCGGCCTGCAGAATCCCGGGATCGAGGTGTTCTGCCGGAGGGATATCCCTTTCTTAAAGCAGTTTGATACAAAGATTATCGTCAATGTCTGCGGTCATGCGCCGGAGGAATATCTGGAAGTGGTGGAGCGCCTGAGATCAGAGGATGTGGACATGCTGGAGATCAATATTTCCTGCCCCAACGTCAACGCGGGCTTTCTGGCTTTCGGACAGGATCCCAGGCATGTGGAAGAACTGACCGCGGAGATCAAAAAAAGGGCCAGACAGCCGGTGATTATGAAGCTGACCCCCAATGTGACGGATATCGCGGAGATCGCCCGGGCGGCGGAAGCCGGAGGAGCGGACGCGGTGTCCCTGATCAATACTCTGACCGGCATGAAGATCGATGTTAAAAAGCGCTGCTTTGCTCTGGCAAATAAAACGGGAGGCATGTCCGGTCCGGCAGTGAAGCCGGTGGCTGTGCGGATGGTCTATCAGACCGCCCAGGCGGTGAAAATCCCGGTGATCGGCATGGGAGGCATTGCTTCGGCGGAGGACGCCCTGGAATTTATCCTGGCGGGAGCCACCGCTGTGTCCGTGGGGACAGCGAACTTCTACAATCCCACGGCAACGATGGATATCCTGGCCGGTATCGAGCAGTATCTTCAGGAAAATCATATAGAAGATATCCGGGAACTGATCGGGGCTGTCCGGGGATAGCGCCAAAACCGGCGGGAAGGCAGGTTTTGGTTGACAAATCCGGCAGAAAGCGAATATGATAGAAATAACTTGATTTCAAGGTTTAAATGCAGGGACGGGGAGGAGTACACAGCCGGTCAGTCTTTCAGAGAGAAGGCGGATGGTGAAAGCCTTTGAAACGCGGCTGCGGAAGTGGCCCCCAAGCAGCGTGCCCAACCATGATGAAGGTATTTCATCATGCAGTAGGTTCCGCCGTCTTTTCCACGTTACAGGAAAACAATATAGAAGAGATTCTGTATTGGCTGAGTGCAGAGATTTTCTCTGAATTTAGGTGGTAACACGGATTCATCCGCCCTAAGCTTCCGGCTTAGGGCGCTTTTTGTAATGGCGGCGAGCCAGAGTCCGGGCTGCCCCGCAGGAATAAAGACCAGGAGGTTGGAAGTATGAAACAGATTTCAGGAAACAAACTGTTGGTAAAAGCACTGAAGGAAGAGGGGGTGGAGGTGCTTTTCGGATACCCGGGAGCCAGCACCATCGATATCGGTGATGAGCTCTACAAGCAGAGCGGGATCAAGATCATCCTCCCCCGCCACGAGCAGGCGCTGGTCCACGAAGCGGACGCCTATGCCAGGACCACGGGCAGGACAGGGGTCTGCCTGGTCACCAGCGGCCCCGGCGCCAGCAACCTGGTCACAGGCCTGGCCACGGCCAATTACGACAGTGTTCCCCTGGTATGCTTTACCGGACAGGTGGCGAGAAATCTGATCGGAAATGACGCCTTCCAGGAGGTGGATATTGTGGGCATTACCCGCAGCATCACCAAATACGGCGTTACAGTGAGAAAGCGGGAGGATCTGGGACGCATCATCAAGGAAGCCTTCTACATCGCCTCCACAGGACGGCCCGGCCCTGTGCTCATCGACCTTCCGAAAGATGTTATGTGCGAGCTGGGAAGCCCGGAATATCCCAAGACAGTCAGCATCCGGGGCTATAAGCCCAACACAGCCGCCCACATCGGCCAGCTGAAGAAGGCTGTGAAAATGCTGCAGAAGGCAAAAAGACCGCTGTTTCTGGCGGGAGGCGGCATCAATATTTCCCGGGCCAACGAGATCTTCACCCGGGTGGCGGAAAAGACCCAGGTGCCGGTAGTCACCACAGTCATGGGCAGAGGCGCCATTTCTACCAGGCATCCTCTCTTCGTGGGAAATGTGGGCATGCACGGCTCCTACGCGGCCAATATGGCGGTGAGCAGCTGCGATCTGCTGTTTTCCATCGGCACCCGCTTCAATGACCGCGTTACAGGAAAGCTCCACGCCTTTGCGCCCCAGGCGCAGATCGTCCACATCGATATCGATACCGCTTCGATCTCCAGAAATATTCAGGTGGACATTCCCATTGTGGCGGACGCGAAAGAGGCTGTCACCAAAATGGCGGAATATGTGGAGCCGCTGAATACAGGCAAATGGAGGAAGGAGATCGACAGCTGGAAAGAGCAGCATCCCCTGACCATGAAGCACAGAAAGCGGATGAGCCCTCTGGATATTATCCAGGCCATCAACGAGCAGTTTGACGAGGCCATCCTGGTCACAGATGTGGGACAGCATCAGATGCTGGTGACGCAGTACGCGGAAATCACCGAGAAGAAACGGCTGATCATGTCCGGAGGCCTGGGAACCATGGGATACGGCCTGCCGGGTTCCATCGGGGCCAAGATCGGAAATCCGGACATACCGGTGATCTCGATCTCCGGTGACGGAGGCATCCAGATGAATATCCAGGAGATGGCCACCGCGGTTTTGGAGGAACTGCCGGTGATCACCTGTATTTTTAACAACGGATACCTGGGCATGGTGCGGCAGTGGCAGAAGCTTTTCTACGGAAAACGCTACAGCATGACCAACCTAAGGGCAGGAGCCCTCTCCCGCCGCACAGACGGGGAGGAATACCCGCCCGCCTATGTCCCCGATTTTGTGAAGCTGGCAGAAAGCTACGGGGCAAAGGGCATCCGTGTAACAAAGAGGGAGGAGATCGCCGGCGCCTTCGAGGAGGCAAAGAAAAACAGCAAGGCGCCGACCATTATCGAGTTCCTCATCGATCCGGAGGAAATGGTCTATCCCATGATCCGGCCGGGCGGCACTCTGGAAGATATGATCATGGACTGTTAGGAGGTTTTGAATATGGAAAAAGGAATGAAAAAAAGGTGGATTTCTCTGTATGTGGAAAATCAGGTGGGCGTACTCTCCAAGATTTCCGGCCTTTTTTCCGGAAAATCCTATAATCTGGACAGCCTGACGGTGGGAACAACAGAGGATCCCACAGTTTCCCGGATGACCATCGCCACCGTCAGCGATGACGAGACCTTTGAGCAGATTAAAAAGCAGCTGAACCGGATGGTGGAGGTGATCAAAGTCATTGATTTCACAGACATTTTTGTGCGCATGAAGGAGATTCTCTATATCAAGGTCATGGACTGTTCCGCCGCCGAGAAGGTGGAACTGTTCCAGATCGCGGAAACCTTCAAGGCCAGAGTCATCGACTACGGAAAAGACAGCCTGCTCCTGGAATTTGTGCAGACAGCCACCAAAAATGACGCGGTGATCAAGCTGATCAAAGAGGAGTTCCGGAACATCGAGGTGGTCCGGGGCGGAAGCGTCGGCATAGAGTCCATCAGCATGATGGAGCGCTGAGAAACCGGAAACAGAAGATTTGTGGGCCCGTCCGCGAAGGACGAGGCCCGCTTTCTGTTTTTGGGGAAAGGAAGGGGCGATGGGCGGAAGCCTCGGGGCCTTCTGGGGACGGATGCCTTGAAAACCCTTTCCGCGTATGCTAAAATCAGTAAAAGATGCCGTTCAGAAGAAACAGTGAAGGGCCTGCAGGCAATGCCAGTAAAAAAAGAGCGCGGGAAAGGCCGCGGATATGGAGGTTTGAAAAAGTATGGAAGCTTACAAGCAGGAATTTATCGAGTTTATGGTGGAGAGCGATGTGCTGAAGTTCGGGGAGTTTACCCTGAAAAGCGGCAGGAAATCTCCCTTTTTTATGAATGCCGGAGCCTATGTCACGGGAACCCAGCTGAAACGTCTGGGAGAGTATTACGCTAAAGCCATCCACGGCACCTACGGAGATGACTTTGACGTGCTGTTCGGACCGGCCTACAAGGGAATCCCCCTGGCAGTGGTGACAGCCATCGCTTTCAGCGAACTGTACGGAAAGGAAGTCCGCTACTGTTCGGACCGCAAGGAGGAGAAAGATCACGGTGCGGACAAGGGAAGTTTCCTGGGCAGCAGCCTGAAGGACGGAGACCGGGTGATCATGATCGAGGATGTGACAACTTCCGGAAAATCTATGGAAGAGACGGTTCCGAAAGTGCGGGGAGCCGCCAAGGTGGAGATCAAGGGACTGATGGTTTCCCTGAACCGCATGGAAAAGGGCACCGGAGAGAAGAGCGCTCTGGAGGAGATCCAGGAAAAATACGGATTCCCGGCAAATGCCATCGTTACCATGGCCGATGTGGTGGAGGCTCTTTACAACCGTCCCTGCCGGGGAAAAGTTGTGATCGATGACAGCATGCGGGAGGCTATTAAAGCCTATTATGCCACATACGGAGCGGAGGCCATCAGAAAGGAATTACTGTGAGGCAGCAGCACAAACGGAGGATACGGATCCTGGGATGGATCTTATTTCTCGCCTACCTGACGCTTCTGATTTATTTTTTGTTCTTCGCGGAAGGATACGGACGCCAGCAGGCGGGAACAGGGGAGTATCGGTACAATCTGATCCCCTTTGCAGAGATCCGCAGGTTCTGGGTGTACCGGAAGCAGGTGGGGATTATGGCTGCCTTTCTGAATCTGGGGGGCAATGTAGTCGGATTTATGCCCTTCGGCTTTCTTCTGCCTGTGCTTTCGGAAAAAATGAGGAGATTCTGGGTCACGGTGCCTTTGGGATTTTCTCTGAGCCTTTCCGTAGAATGCGTGCAGCTGGCGGCGAAGGTGGGAAGCTTTGACGTGGATGACATCATCCTGAATACCCTGGGAGTGATCCTGGGTTACGCGGCTTTCCGGATTCTGAACTGGATAAGGAGAACGGTTTTTTATGGCAAGAAAATATAAATATTCTTTTATAAAAAAAGAGGATACACAGGAGGGCCGGGCGGCAGTCTGGATGGCGGCAGCTTCCTTCGGGATCTTTTTGATTTTGTCGCTGGTCTCATTTGCCTGCGGCGGAAAAGGAGGGCCTGCCATCGGCGCCTTCGGCCTGTTCGCCATGCTGCTGGCTTTTTACGGGTGCTATATCGGATTTAAAAGTATCGGAAAGCAGGGAAGAATGCAGAAATTTTCCGCCTTCGGTTCTCTGGCTTCCGGAGCGGCGGCAATTTTATGGCTGGCCTTATTTTTAGTGGGAGTAAAGTAAATGGATCATGAGAGATTAGAAAAACAGCTTCGGTTTATCCTGGAGATCGACAAAGAAAAGAATATCCTGCGGCAGACCCATCTCTCCGGACACGGACGCCGGGAAAATGACGCGGAACACGCCTGGCATATGGCGGTGATGGCCTACCTGCTCCGGGAATACGCCAATGAGCCCGTGGATCTGGCGAAGACCATGATGATGATCCTGATCCATGACGTGGTGGAAATCGACGCCGGGGATACCTACGCCTATGACGAGGCGGGAAAGTCCACCCAGAGAGAGAGGGAGGAAGCGGCTGCGGAGCGGCTGTTCGGAATGCTCCCAGAGGATCAGGCAGGGGAACTGCGGGAACTGTTTGAAGAGTTTGAGGCATATGAGACGGCAGAAGCCAGGTTTGCCCATGTGATGGACAATTTTCAGCCGGTGCTTTTGAACGATTCCAATGGCGGCGGAGACTGGAGAGAACACGGAGTGTTCCGTTCCCAGATCGAGAAGCGAAATGAGAAAACGGGAACGGGCTCCCGGGAAATCTGGGAATATATGCAGGAGATCATCCGCCGGAATGTGCAGCAGGGAAATCTGCGGGAAGAAGAGAAAAAGGGAGGTGAAAGAGAGCATGGGAATTGAAGAGGAGGAGCGGTACGCTCTGGCGCTGGAACGGATCGGCCAGATTCACGGAGACCGCTCTGTACCGGTGATTTTCCGGGAGTTTTTTGAAAAGGAAGCCTCTTTTCTGATCCGGATGGACACTCTGTCAGAAAAGCTTGGGAGGGGGGAGTTCCAGAATGCCTCTCTGAAAGAGCTGGAGCTGATCAACCACGGGCTGTACGCGGAGATCCTCCCGGAGGCCTACGGAGAATGTTACGGAAATCCCTCCTACGCGGCGGCTATGCTGGGAGAGGGCTACGGTCAGTACCTGAGTTTCCTGTACACGGAACTGAGAGGAGCCATCGTCTTTGCCTATGAAGGCAGAAGGCGGGATATGCTCCGGTGCATGGAACTGTTTCTGGAGTGCTACCACATGTTCGAGGAGGAGGAGCTTCCCACGCCGGAATATCTGAAAAATGCCCTGTGTTCCTACGTAAGCGACTACTGTGACGAGATGGCAGAGTACCGGGTCCGGGAGCTGGTGGATCCTTCCCTGGATTTTGCGGTCCGGATCATTATGGAAGCGGATCTTTCCGATATCCGCTATCTGTACCGGTTTGGAGAGTACATTACGGAAAATGAGAGAGAGACCGCCGGATTTCTGGCTTCTCTCAGCCAGGAGGAGATCGATGCCATGGCCAGGACCTATACGGAAGGGTACCGCATCGGCTTTGAAGTGACCGGCAAGGATCTGTCCAAAAAGAAGACCGTGAATATCCGGTACCGTCTGGGCTTTGAGCGCATGGTCCGGGCAGCCATCCTTCAGTTCCGGGAGATGGGGCTTTCCCCTGTCATTTACCGCTGCGCGGTCCACGCGGTCAATAAAAGGCAGGGCCTGAGGATCGGATACTGGGGGGCCGTCCCCAACAAACAGTTTGACTACGATCACAGAAACGATGAGGCCGTTTATCTGAATGAGGCATTTCTGGCCCGGAAGCTCAGGTGCCAGCAGGAGGCTTTTGAAAAGTACAAAGAGCTGGCGGCCGGGCACGCGGGGCCGGCCTGCATCGAGGTTTTCGGGGAAGTTCCCTTTGTGCCGGAGAATAAAAAAAGTGTTCTGACTCTGACAGAAGAGCAGCAGAAGCTGCGGGTGCGCATGGACAGCGAATCCGGTCAGATCACCAACCGCTACATTATCGGAGAGGAGCGCAGCTTTACCATTATCGCCTATCCGGTTCCGGAAATCGGAGAACAGTATCCGGAAATTTTCCGGGAGACAGTGAAGATCAATACCATGGACTATAAAAAGTACCAGCAGATCCAGCAGATCCTGATCGGCCTGCTGGATCAGGGGACGGAGGTGCACGTAGGAGGAAGAGAGGGAAATGAGACAGATCTCACCATCCGCCTGCACACCCTGCGGGATCCGGAGCAGGAGACGAATTTTGAAAACTGCGTGGCGGATGTGAACATCCCGGTGGGGGAAGTCTTTACTTCCCCGGTGCTTTCCGGGACAAACGGCCTGCTCCATGTAAAAAAAGTGTATCTGGAAGGGTTGGAATACCGGGATCTGAAGATCTGGGTCAGGGACGGCATGGTCGCGGACTATACCTGCGGCAACTTCGCCGGGGAGAAAGAGAACCGGCGGTATATCGAGGAGAACATCCTCTTTCACCACAAAACCCTTCCTGTGGGAGAGTTTGCCATCGGCACAAATACCACGGCCTACGCCATGGCGAGAAAGTACGGGATCGAGGAGAAACTGCCGATCCTGATCGCGGAAAAGACCGGGCCGCATTTTGCCTTCGGCGACACCTGCTACAGCTGGCAGGAGGACACCAGGGTCTTCAATCCCGACGGCAGGGAGATCATCGCCAGGGATAATGAATGTTCCCTGCTGCGGAAGACAGATGTGTCAAAGGCGTATTTTAACTGCCACACGGACATTACGATCCCCTATGACGAGCTGGGGCACATCCGGGTGAAGACAGAAGACGGAAAAGAAATTTCCATTATAGAGGAAGGACGCTTTGTGCCGGAGGGAACGGAGGAACTGAACAGAGCCCTGGATTCTTAAGGATTTTTCAGAACTGAACAGAAAGCTGTTGACAAGGATGCGGCGTATCAGTACAATGCTTATAAGCAAAGATAAAGATGCTCGCAGAATTTATTAGTGCAACTTATGAATACTGAAAAGGAGAGAGAATTATGGCTAAGGTTGGAATTGTTATGGGCAGTGACTCAGATATGCCGGTGATGGCAAAGGCCGCCGACATTCTGGAAAAGTTTGGGATCGATTATGAGATGACCATTATTTCTGCCCACCGGGAGCCGGACGTGTTTTTTGAGTATGCGAAGACCGCGGAGGAAAAGGGCTTTAAGGTGATTATCGCGGGGGCCGGAATGGCGGCTCATCTGCCCGGCATGTGCGCGGCGATCTTCCCCATGCCGGTGATCGGGATTCCCATGCACACCACTTCCCTGGGAGGAAGAGATTCTCTCTATTCCATTGTCCAGATGCCAAGCGGGATCCCGGTGGCCACAGTAGCCATCAACGGAGGAGCCAACGCGGGAATCCTGGCTGCCAAGATCCTGGCTGTCGGCGATCCGGAACTGCTGCAGAAGGTGAAGGATTACGCGGCGGAATTAAAAGAGCAGGTGAAAGCCAAGGACGCGAAGCTTCAGCAGACAGGATACAAAAATTACAGCAAATAAACGGAGGGACCTATGGATTACAAACATTCAGGTGTAGATATTGAAGCCGGTTACAAAGCGGTAGAGCTGATGAAACAGCACGTAGCCAGAACAGCGCGCCCGGAGATCCTGGGCGGGATCGGCGGTTTTTCCGGCGCTTTTTCCATGGATAAGTTCAAGAATATGGAGCATCCCACCCTGGTGTCCGGAACGGACGGCGTGGGAACGAAGCTGAAGCTGGCCTTTCTGATGGACAAACACAATACAGTGGGGATCGACTGCGTGGCCATGTGCGTCAACGACATTGCCTGCGCAGGGGGAGAACCTCTGTTTTTCCTGGACTATATTGCCTGCGGGAAGAATATCCCCGAGCGGATCGCGGAGATCGTCAGCGGCGTGGCGGACGGCTGTGTGCAGGCCGGGGCAGCGCTGATCGGCGGAGAGACCGCGGAGATGCCCGGATTTTATCCGGAAGATGAGTACGATCTGGCCGGATTTGCCGTAGGAGTTGTGGATGAAAAGGATCTGATCACCGGGGCTTCCTTAAGTTCCGGGGATGTGCTCATCGGCATGGCTTCCTCCGGTGTTCACAGCAACGGCTTTTCTCTGGTAAGAAAGGTCTTTGAAATGACAAAGGAGTCTCTGGATACGTATTATGAGGAACTGGGCACGACCCTGGGCGAGGCGCTCCTGGCTCCCACCAAGATCTATGTGAAAGCGATGAAGAGCATCAAGGACGCAGGGGTGACGGTAAAGGCCTGCAGCCACATCACCGGCGGCGGTTTCTATGAAAATGTGCCCCGGATGCTGCGGGAGGGTGTATTCGCGCAGATCCAGAAGAACAGCTATCCGGTGCCGCCAATCTTCAGGCTGCTGGCGGAAAAAGGCCAGGTGGAAGAGCATGTTATGTATAATACCTACAACATGGGAATCGGCATGATCGTGGCAGTGAATCCGGAAGATGTGGATACAGCCATGCGGGCCATCAAGGATGCAGGGGAGCAGCCCTACATCATCGGACATATCGAGTCCGGCAAAAAAGAGGTGCAGCTGATCTGACGGGACAGGCAGGCCTCCCCTGAAATCGGGGCAGGGCCTGCCTTTTGGCACTTCTGGTGCCTGACAGCGGGCGGAAACATACGAGGAGGATAGGACTTATGTTAAAAGTTGCGGTACTGGTATCCGGAGGCGGCACGAACCTGCAGGCGATCCTGGACGCGGTGGAGGCGGGAACCATCACCAACGCGGAGATCTCTGTGGTGATCAGCAATAATCCGGGGGCCTATGCCCTGGAGCGGGCTAGAAAAAAGGGCGTGGAAGCAGTCTGCATCTCACCGAAGGATTACGAGGACAGGGAACAGTTTCACGAGGCGTTGCTGGCGAAGCTTCAGGAGAAAGAGGTGGATCTGATCGTGCTGGCAGGATTTTTGGTGGTGATCCCGGAAATGCTGGTGCGGGCTTATCCGAACCGGATCATCAATGTGCATCCCTCCCTGATCCCTTCCTTCTGCGGGACAGGCTTTTACGGGCTGAAGGTACATGAGGCAGCCCTTTCCCGGGGAGTGAAGGTGACGGGAGCGACGGTCCACTTTGTGGACGCAGGTACAGACACCGGCCCGATTATTCTTCAGAAAGCGGTGGAGATCCGGGAGGGTGATACGCCCCAGGTGCTGCAGCGCCGGGTGATGGAGCAGGCCGAGTGGGTGATCCTGCCGAAAGCCATTGATCTTATCGCCAATGGAAAAGTAACGGTAACAGACGGGCTGGCTCATATCAGCCAGTAAATTTCAGAAGAGAGGATAAACAGATGAAGATTTTGATCGTAGGAAGCGGCGGAAGAGAGCACGCCATTGCCTGGAAGGTGAGCCAGAGTCCTCTGGCTGAAAAGATATACTGCGCCCCCGGAAACGCGGGGATCGCGGAACTGGCCGAGTGCGTGGATATCGGCGCCATGGAGTTTGAAAAGCTGGCAGCCTTCGCCAAAGAAAAAGAGATCGATCTGACCATCATCGGCATGGATGATCCGCTGGTGGGCGGTATTGTGGACGTATTTGAGGCGGAGGGTCTGCGGGTCTTCGGCCCCAGAAAGAATGCCGCCATCCTGGAAGGCTCCAAGGCCTTTTCCAAGGATCTGATGAAAAAATACCACATTCCCACCGCCGCCTATGAGACCTTCGATGATCCGGCCAAGGCGGAGGAATATTTAAAAACCGCGAAATTCCCCATTGTGCTGAAGGCAGACGGCCTGGCGCTGGGAAAAGGCGTGCTGATCTGCAATACCCTGGAGGAAGCTCTGGAGGGAGTGAAGACCATCATGCTGGACAAGAAATTCGGATCCGCCGGCAATCACATGGTCATCGAGGAGTTCATGACCGGCCGGGAGGTTTCTGTGCTGTCCTTTGTAGACGGAAAGACGATCAAGACTATGGCTTCCGCTCAGGACCACAAACGGGCCAAGGACGGAGATCAGGGGCTGAACACCGGCGGCATGGGAAACTTCTCACCCACGCCTTTCTACACAAAAGAAGTGGATGACTTCTGCCAGAAATATATTTTCCAGCCTACAGTGGACGCTATGGCGGCGGAAGGCCGGGAGTTCAAGGGCGTCATCTTCTTCGGCCTGATGCTGACAGAGGACGGCCCCAAGGTGCTGGAGTACAATGCGCGCTTTGGAGATCCGGAGGCTCAGGTGGTGCTTCCCCGGATGGAGAACGATATGGTGGAGGTTGTGGAGGCCTGCATCGACGGGCGTCTGGATCAGATCGACCTGAAATTTAAAGAGGACGCGGCGGTCTGCGTGGTGCTGGCCAGCGACGGCTATCCTGTGGCATACGAAAAAGGATTTCCCATCCGGGGGCTTGAGAATTTTAAGGGCAAAGACGGCTACTATGTATTCCACGCCGGCAGCAAGATGGGAGAGAACGGGGAGATCCTCACCAACGGCGGAAGGGTCCTGGGGGTCACTGCTCTCGGCAAAACTCTTCAGGAAGCCAGAGAAAACGCCTACAAGGCGGTAGACTGGGTAGACTTTGACAACAAATATTATCGCCACGATATCGGAAAGGCCATCGATGAGGCGTAAAATTTTTGTATTTTATTGACAAACCCATCAAAATTGTTTATGATGAAGTCGTTATGGAAGTTTGGCAAAACAGAGTTTCCATGCAAATATTTTTGACCACCCTTCGGGGTTAAAGGCCATACGGACAGCCGGGTCAACTGCCGATTGGCGGCGCAGCCGCCTTATTGATTGAGTTAGAAGCTCAAATTTTATAAGTTGGTTACTTTATAACCGCCGCATTACATGCGCACATCAACTTGTGAAACGGTCAATAAGAGTAGTGAAAGTAATATTTGCGGGCACAGCCTCTGCTGCTTGGGCCTTTACTAGAGACTCTGATTTCTGCTATTCCGAATGAATCGAAGAGACGGACAGATCATGAGGAGCCGGATTCTGTGTGGATCCGGTCCGGAGAAAATGTCCGGGCAGAGAATTATCGGCCAGGGAATGTGCTGTATAGCGGATTGCCTGGCCTTTTTTATTTCCGCGGAGAGCGGAAAATACCCGGCCGACGGCAGGGAGGAGGATGAGAGATGGGAGAAAAATTAAAGCTGTACGGGTTCAACAACCTGACAAAATCTCTGAGCTTTAATATTTACGACGTCTGCTACGCCAAGACGCCGAGAGAGCAGAAGGATTATATCGCCTACATAGACGAGCAGTACAATTCCAAGAGGCTCACCAAAATCCTGACGACCCTGACGGACATGATCGGGGCTACGGTGCTGAATATCGCCAGCCAGGACTATGAGCCCCAGGGGGCTTCGGTGACGATCCTCATCGCGGAGGAAACCATGGTGCCCTGCGGGGAGACGCAGCTCGCCCATCTGGATAAGAGCCATGTGACGGTCCACACCTATCCGGAATACCATCCGGAAACCTGTCTGGCGACCTTCCGGGTAGATATTGACGTGGCCACCTGCGGGGAGATCACGCCCCTGTCCACCCTGGATTATCTCATCGGCTCCTTTGACTCAGACATTATCACCATGGACTACCGGGTGAGGGGCTTTACCAGAAATCTGGACGGAAAAAAGGTGTTTATGGATCATCCCATCACCTCCATCCAGGAATATATCTGCGCAGAGACCCTGCGGCGGTACGACGCGGTGGATATCAATATATATGACGCCAACATCTACCATACCAAGATGCTGGTGAAGGACATCAATCTGCAGAATTACCTGTTCAAGACGGACGTGTACGAACTGCCGCCCCAGGTAAGGCTGGAGATTACCAATAATCTCCGCCGGGAGATGATCGAGATCTTCAGCGGGCGGAATGTTTATTCGGGGGAATGAGACAGAATGAAAGAACAGAATCAGGAGCGGGCCCCGATCTATGAGGCCCTGCGGGAGTTTTCAAAAAAACGTGTGGTGCCTTTTGATGTTCCGGGCCACAAGCGGGGAAAAGGGAATCCGGAGCTGCGGGAACTGCTGGGGGAAAAATGCGTCAGCATGGATGTGAATTCCATGAAGCCTCTGGATAATCTCTGCCATCCGGTATCTGTGATCCGGGAGGCGGAGGAACTGGCGGCGGCGGCCTTCGGGGCGGCGCACGCCTTTCTCATGGTGGGGGGGACCACCTCGGCCGTGCAGAGCATGATCCTCTCTGTAGTGAAGCGGGGGGAGAAGATCATCCTTCCCAGAAATGTCCACCGTAGCGTGGTGGGGGCTCTGATCCTCTGCGGGGCGGTGCCGGTGTATGTGAATCCGGAATCCAACCACAGGCTTGGGATCCCTCTGGGGATGAAGGTGAGCGCCGTGGAGCGGGCCATCCGGGAAAATCCGGATGCTAAAGCAGTCCTGGTGAACAATCCCACCTACTACGGCATCTGTTCCAATCTGCGGGAGATCGTGACGCTGGCCCACAGCCATGGCATGCTCTGCATCGCCGATGAGGCCCACGGGACGCATTTTTATTTTGGAGAAAATCTGCCGGTGTCCGCCATGGCAGCCGGGGCCGACATGGCTGCGGTGTCCATGCACAAGTCCGGAGGAAGCCTGACCCAGAGTTCCCTCCTCCTTTCCGGGCCGGCGGTGCCGGAGGGCCATGTGCGGCAGATCATCAATCTGACTCAGACCACCAGCGGCTCCTACCTGCTGCTGTCCAGCCTGGATATTTCCAGGAGAAATCTGGCCCTCCGGGGAAAAGAGACCTTCGCCCAGGTGGTGGGGCTGGCGGAGTACGCCAGGGAGGAAATCAACCGCATCGGCGGCTATTACGCCTACTCCCGGGAACTCTGCGACGGGGACAGCATCTACGATTTCGATGTGACCAAGCTGTCTGTCAACACCCTGGACATCGGCCTGGCCGGCATAGAGGTTTACGATCTGCTGCGGGATGACTACAATATCCAGATAGAATTCGGAGATTTGGGGAATATTCTGGCTTATCTGTCCATCGGAGACCGGCCCCGGGATATTGAGCGGCTGGTGGGAGCGCTCTCCGAGATCAAGCGGAGGTTCGGCCGGGAGAAGACAGACCTCTTTACTCAGGAATACATTGACCCCAAGGTGGTGGCTTCCCCCCAGGAAGCCTTTTACGCGGAAAAAGAATCCCTTCCCATCCGGGAGACCAGAGGCCGGGTGTGCAGTGAATTTGTCATGTGCTATCCGCCGGGAATCCCCATTCTGGCTCCGGGGGAGGAGATCACGGATACGATTCTCGACTATATCCGGTACGCCCGGGAAAAGGGCTGCTCCCTGACGGGAACGGAAAATCCGGATGTTCTTTACTTAAATGTTCTGAAGGAGGTGTGAGACATGCAGCTTTGGTTTTCGGAAATGCAGACCCCCAATGTGAAATTCTCCATCCGGGTGGAGCGGCAGCTCTACAGCGGACAGAGCGAGTTCCAGAGGATCGATGTGTTTGAGTCCCCGGAATTCGGAAGATTTCTTACTCTGGACGGCTATATGATGCTGACGGAGCGGGATGAGTTCATTTATCATGAGATGATCACCCATGTGCCCCTGGCCGTTCATCCGAAGGTAAGGCGGGTGCTGGTCATCGGAGCCGGGGACGGCGGCGTGATCCGGGAGCTGGTGCGCTATCCGGAGATCGAGGACATCGACCTGGTGGAGATCGATGAGCTGGTGGTGGAGGTGTGCCGGAAATATCTGCCGCAGACCGCCTGCCGCATGGATGATCCAAGAGTGCATATCCATTATGAGGACGGACTCAAATTTATCCGCTCCTGCGAAAATGAGTACGATCTGATCCTGGTGGACTCCACGGATCCTTTCGGCCCCGGGGAGGGGCTGTTCACCCGGGAATTTTACGGGAACTGCTACAAGGCCCTGAAGGAAGACGGCATCATGATCAACCAGCATGAGAGCCCCTTCTACGCGGAGGACGCGGCTGCCTGCCAGAATATGCACAAGCTGATCGTGGAATCCTTCCCCATCAGCAGGATCTATCAGGCCCATATTCCCACCTACCCCTCCGGCCACTGGCTGTTCGGGTTCGCGTCAAAGAAATACCATCCCTTAAAGGATCTGGACGAGACCCGCTGGAACCTGCGGGGCCTGTCCTGCAAATATTACACCACAACGCTGCACAAGGGAGCATTTTATATCCCGGCGTATGTAGAAAGGCTGCTGAAAGATGTTGAATAAAAACACAGAAACATTTCTGGAATGTACCTGCGGGGCCGGGGAGGCGGAAATTGTTCTCTTTGGCGCCCCCTTTGACGGAACGACCTCCTACCGGCCGGGAACCCGCTTCGGAAGCGGCGCCATCCGCCGGGAATCCTACGGCATTGAGAGCTACAGCCCCTATCAGGACGGGGATCTGCTGGAGGGCCGGGTCCTGGACTGCGGAGATCTGGAACTGCCCATCGGAAATACGGAAAAAGCCCTGGAGGCCATCGAGAAGATGGAGGAGGAGATCCTTGCGTCGGGCAAGTTCCCCTTTATGCTGGGGGGAGAGCACCTGGTGACGCTGGGAGCGTTCCGGGCGGTGGCCCGCCGTTACCCGGAGGTGTGCGTCATTCATTTTGACGCTCACGCGGATTTAAGAGACGAGTACCTGGATGTATCCCTTTCCCACGCCTGCGTCCTCAGGCGGTGCTGGGAACTGGTTGGGGACGAAAGGATCTTTCAGTTCGGCATCCGCTCCGGGGACCGGGAGGAGTTCCGCTGGGGAAAAGAGCATGTGCGCACCAGGCGGTTTGGTTTTGAAGGCCTGGAAGAGACGCTGGAGCAGCTGAAGGGCCGGCCGGTGTATTTTACCCTGGATCTGGATGTGCTGGATCCTTCTGTATTTCCCGGGACGGGAACACCGGAGCCCGGCGGCGTATCCTTTGAGGAGCTGCGGAGGGCGGCCGAGCTGGTCTGCCGGAAGGCGGATCTGGTGGGCTGCGATGTCAACGAGCTGAGTCCGCCCTATGATCCCAGCGGGATTTCCACAGCTGCCGCCTGCAAGATCGTGAGAGAAATGCTGATCGCGCTTCAGAATAAATTAGGTAATTGCGAAACAAGCTTGTAATTATGGTTGAAAGAAGGGATGTTATCT
>ERZ1643246.993-NODE-993-length-33006-cov-5.813602_pt1 | contig 33006 bp, 27 predicted proteins | sample MGYA00579265_ERZ1643246 | MGnify/ENA primary metagenome ERZ1643246 (study PRJEB29033, sample SAMEA4952261) | chicken gut metagenome | biome: Broiler Chicken; feature: Gastrointestinal Tract; material: Caecum | place: Ireland | collected 2018 | study: Broiler...
GCCGGGTGACGGCAGGCGTATGGATGAGCAGAAGCAGCGTGGTCTGGGGCCCCTTCAGCCTTGTCTGGGGAATTGCCATAGCGGCGGCAACGCTTCTGCTGCACAAGTACAAGGACCGGTCGGACCGCTTCGTGTTCATTGTGGGAACCTGTCTGGGAGGGGCTTATGAATACATATGCAGCGTTGTGCTGGAACTCCTGTTTGGAAAAGTTTTCTGGGACTACAGCAAAATTCCCTTCAACCTGGGCGGACGGGTCAATCTGCTGTACTGCTTTTTCTGGGGAATTGCGGCGGTAGTCTGGATCAAAGGGCTGTATCCGGTGATATCTTCCTGGATTGAGCGGATTCCCGTGAAGGTGGGGAAAATACTGTCATGGGTGATGGTGGTGTTTTTCTGCTGTAATATTGCCGTGTCCTGCATGGCGCTGCTGCGCAGCGATCAGAGAGCGCAGGGCGTGCCGGCGGAACAGACCTGGCAGAAGGTCATGGATGAGATGTATGACGACGATCATCTGAAAGAAATCTATCCCAATGCCGCCCAGGCGGAGTGAAGCCTGAGCTTTGGTACGGAACAACACAAAAACAGGCTGGAAAGAAAGTCAGATTTCTTTTCAGCCTGTTTTGAATTTCACGGAAGCCGTTTCTTGTATTCTTCTCCCCACTTCGCCATGGCATCCAGGATCGGTCCCATGGATTCCCCCAGGGGGGACAGGGCATATTCCACCCGAGGCGGCACCTCCGGATATACGGTGCGGGTGATGATCCCGTCATCCTCCATGGCCCGCAGACTGTCTGTGAGCACCTTCTGGCTTACCCCCTCCAGATCTCTGCGAAGTTCATTAAAACGCCAGGGACGCATCCGAAGATTTCTCAGAATCAGCAGCTTCCATTTGCTCCCGATCAGCTGAACGGTGGTGGCCACCGGACAGGCGGGAAGCTCTTCTTTTGTAAGCATTCGGTTCACCTCACATCAGGGATATCCTTTATATCATTTTTGAATGTTACCTTCTGATTATAGTGCGGCATTCGAAAAGAATCAACGAAAAACGGTACAGGTTACTTTTCGGTAACTAAGTAATAGATTTGTGCGTACTTTTTTTCCCGCAGCCGGTATACTACAATAATCCTGCAGGCAGGAAAAGACCTGACAATCATCCAGGAGGTAATCACTATGGCACTTTCCAATCTGTTCGGATGGAACAAAAAACAGGAGCAGGCAGCTGCCGCAGCATGCGGGACAGCCTGCGGAGCAGCGGACAAGCCGGAGGAGAAACCCGCGGCATGCGGAACAGCCTGTGGCGCAGGGGATAAATAAATCGCTGTCCGGCGGCAGACCCGGCGGGATAATGTCGGGAGCTGCCGGCTGTCCGGTTTTTGCAAAAAGCGAAAAGTTCCAAAACCTCCCTGTCAGAGCAGTGTGAAAATACGATTCCTGTCAACCAGAACGGATCAAGTGAGGAAAACGTGTATGAAACAGTATTTTGCTTTTCAGTGGCATATCACCGATGACTGTGATCAGCGGTGCAGGCATTGTTATATATTTTCAGAAGATCATTGTAAAAAGCCGGATTCCATGACCTGGGAGCAGATGAAGGACACCTTTTATAACTGTCTGGATTTCTGCCGGGTATATGACCGGCTGCCGTATTTTTATATCACCGGAGGAGACCCCATCCTCCACCCGGATTTCTGGCGGCTTCTGGAGCTGATGAAGGAAAAAGAGATTCCCTTTACCATTCTGGGAAATCCCTTTCATCTGGGCGATCAGGTCTGCCGCCGCCTGAAGGATTACGGATGCCGGAAATATCAGCTTTCCCTGGACGGCATGAGAGAAACCCACGACTGGTTCCGGAAGCCGGGCAGTTTTGAGATCACCCTGGAGAAAATCGGCTGCATCCGGCGGGCGGGCATCCGGAGCGTGATCATGACCACGGTTTCCGGAACCAACATCGATCAGGTGCCGGATATCATCGACGCGGTGGTGGAGGCCGGGGCCGATGTGTTCGCCTTTGCCCGTTACTGCCCCACCAGTGAAGAGAAGGATGTGGGGATTGAACCGCTCCGCTACCGGCAGCTGCTGGCAGACTGTGACAAAAAATTCAGGGAATATGAGGCTGCCGGCTGCCGGACGTATTTCAGCAAGAAGGATCATCTCTGGACGCTGTACGAATATGAAACCGGAGAATTTCAGATTCCCGCGGATGCCCGGGAGGGGATGATCTACGGCGGCTGCAACTGCGGAAACTGCCATCTGACCATTCTTCCCAATGGCGATATCTACGCCTGCCGCCGGGTGCAGAACAGCCGGGTGGGAAATGTCTTCACAGACCGGCTGGCGGATGTGTGGGTCTGCCAGATGGAGCAGTACCGGGATTATACGAAATTTGAGAAATGCAGCCGCTGCGAGCTGCTGGCCTGGTGCCGGGGCTGCCCCGCGGTGGCCAGCGGAAGGGACGGAAATTTCTACGCGGCGGATCCTCAGTGCTGGAAGGAGATAGATGCTCATGAATGAAGTGATGAAAACCATTCTGCACCGCCGGGCAATCCGCAGATTTTGGCAGCGGCAGGTGGCGGAGGAGGCGCTGGAGCAGATTCTTGAGGCCGGACTGTATGCGCCCAGCGCCGGCGGCAGGCAGGGTGTGCTCTTTGCCGTCTGTCAGGACCGCCAGATCAATGAAAGACTGGGGAAAATCAAGCGGGCCAATTCGCATTTCCGTATGGCCTCGGGAGGAAATGATATTTCCAGAGAACAGCCCAGCATTGTCGACGATCCCAAACTGACCAACGCGTTTTACGATGCGCCCACGGTGATCACCCTTTTTGCCCCGAAGAATTTTCTCTTTGGCCCGGAGGACTGTGCTGTGGCGGCGGAAAATATGATGCTGGCGGCCGATTCTCTGGGCGTGGGCTCCTGCTACATCGGACAGGGCTGGACGGCCTTTGCCGATCCCTATGGACAGGAAATCCTCCGGCAGTGGAACATCCGCCCGGATTATTATGCGGTGATGCAGCTTCTGCTGGGATATCCCTGCCCGGAGGATGGGCATCCCGCGCCGAAGAGGCGGAAAGAGGGAAGAATCCTACGGTTCTGAGCAGGTCCTGCCGGACATACAGGCGATGCAGACAGTTATGACTGCAGCAAAAACGAAAAGCTGACCATTACAGAAAAGGAGAATACCATGGATTTACAGACCTGTCTGAAAAAACTGCAGTATGTGGGCGTGCTGGCCTTTGCCACCGTGGACGGCCAGGGAAGTCCCCAGGTGCGCAATATCAGCGCCATCCATTATGAGCCGGACGCCATTTACTTTTTCACGGCCCGGGGAAAGGATTTCTGCCGGGAGCTTCTGGCGGACGGCCGGGTGCAGATTCTGGGATACACAAAATTCAAGGAAATGATCCGTCTGTCCGCCAAAGCGGCGCCGGTGCCGGAGGAGAGGCAGCGGCAGTGGATCGATACGATTTTTTCGGAGCAGCCGTATCTTTCCAATGTATATCCCGGCGATACCAGGGAAATCGGCATGGTTTTTGAGATACGGGACGCTGCCGTGGAATATTTTCATCTGGGAGTAAATCCCATTTTCCGCGGGAACTATGTGATGGGAAACGGCAGAATTACTCCCAAAGGCTACCGGATCAGCGAAGCGTGCATTGGCTGCGGCGCCTGTCTGCAGGGATGTCCCCAGCGGTGCATCCGGGAAGGCGATCCCTATGTGATCGCGCAGGAACACTGTCTCCACTGCGGAAACTGTTTTGAAAACTGTCCGGTGCAGGCAGTACAGAGACTGTGAGAGAAAGGATTTATGGAGTGAGGTGAGCGCGGATGTTTGCAGCATTGCACAGAAAAGAACCGGATACGGAAGGTGTTTCCGGCGTGGAGCGGCTGAAAGAAGCTCTCCGGGAAGCGGACGCGGTGCTTGTGGGAGCAGGGGCCGGACTTTCAGCCTCCGCCGGTTTTGTTTATACAGGGGAACGGTTTGAACGGTATTTCCGGGATTTTGCCGGGAAATATTCGTTTAGCGACATGTATTCCGGGGGATTTTATCCCTATGATACGCTGGAGGAACACTGGGCATACTGGAGCCGGTATATCTATATCAACCGTTATATGGACGCCCCGAAACCGGTGTATGAGCAGTTGTACCAGCTGTTGAGCGGCAAGGAGTATTTTGTGCTGACCACCAATGTGGATCACTGTTTTCAGAAAGCGGGATTTGATAAGGAACGACTGTTCTATACCCAGGGAGATTACGGGCTTTTCCAGTGCAGCAGGCCCTGCCATCTGGATACTTATGATAATGAAGAGACTGTCCGGAAGATGGTGGAGGCGCAGGGGTATGTGATCGGAGAAGAAGGAGAGCTGATATTACCGGAGGGTGTGACGCCGAAAATGTCCGTTCCCACAGAACTGGTACCCCATTGCCCCAGGTGCGGCAGCCCCATGAGTATGAATCTGCGGGCGGGCGACACCTTTGTGGAGGATGCGGGATGGCATCGGGCGGCCGGACGGTATCAGGAATTTCTGCACAGGCATCAGAAAGGGAAGGTGCTGTTTCTGGAACTGGCGGTGGGATATAACACCCCCGGTATCATCAAGTATCCCTTCTGGCAGATGACATATCAGAACCCGGATGCAACGTATGTGTGTATCAATTACGGAGATGCGGCGGCGCCGGGGGAGATTGCGGGGCAGTCTGTCTGTATTGACGGGGATATTGGCGATGTATTAAAAAAAGTAAAATGAAAAGAAGCAGGTTCAGTTTCTGCTAAAAGATCCAGATAGCCGAAAATGTATTTGCCAAAATACCGCAAAACAGATTTACTTTTGGGTAAACAGGAGAAAATATAAATAGATATTGCGTGGCAAGTGGGCATTACTTTGAGAACTATGTTGTGCCTGAGCTTTTGAAAAATTATTCATACGCAGCAGATAAAGCGAACCTGACATATCACCGTGACTCTAACGCAAAAGAAATAGAAAGCTTTAGATTGCCGAATTCTAAAACAGAAAAATGCAAAAAGTTGCAAAAATCTTTTCTAAAATGGCACCGCCATATTGAGTTGGCGATTGTTTGATGATAAAATAGAATGGAAAAATGTGTCAGGTTGCAAAAATCTTTTGCAAGGGGGTTGTTGAATGGAGATTCAAAGAAATTTCTACCTGAACCAATTGATAAAAAGAAAAAACAACGGACTTATTAAGGTTATCACCGGTATTCGCAGGTGTGGGAAGTCCTATCTGCTCAATAACCTTTTCTATCATCATTTACTGGAGAGCGGTGTGGATGCCGGACATATCATACGCTTTGCCTTTGATTCAGCGGACGACCTGTACCTGATCGGCGAAAGTCTTATTGGAATTGAAAAAGAAAAGCGTGGGGCAGACCCGGGAAAATTCATGGCTTATGTCCGAACCAAAGTCGTTGACGATGGAATGTATTATTTGCTGCTTGATGAAATCCAGATGTTGGATTGTTTTGAAGCTGTACTGAACAGTTATCTGCGCAAGGATAACATGGATGTATTTGTGACAGGAAGTAATGCAAAACTCCTGTCAAAAGATATTGCTACTGAGTTTGCCGGCCGTGGTGATGAAGTTCATATGTATCCTTTGAGTTTTGCAGAGTTTATGTCTGTATATGAAGGTGACAAGTATATGGGACTGTCCGAATATATGCTCTATGGCGGTATTCCCTCAGTCGTTCTGCGAGATGGGGCAAATGATAAAGCTGTGACATTACAAAATCTGTTCAGTGAAATATATATCCAGGATATAGTCAGGCGGAACCGTGTCAAAAACATTGGCGAATTGGAGGATCTGCTGAATATTCTTTCTTCATCGATTGGTTCTCTGACCAATCCGGAGAAGCTAAAAAATACTTTTAGAACTGTGAAGAAATCAAAAATAACTTCCAATACCATTAAAAAGTATCTGGATTATTTTGAAGATTCATTCCTGATCGAGTCTGCGCAGCGTTATGACATCAAGGGAAAGGCATATATTGAAACCCCCAAAAAATATTACTTTTCTGACCTTGGACTTCGGAATGCAAGAATTAACTTTCGCCAGTTTGAACAGACCCATTCCATGGAAAACGTAATTTATAATGAGCTTCGTATGCGTGGTTACAGTGTGGACGTAGGAGTTGTACCTGTTGCTGAAAAAGATCGGAACGGGAAAGTAACACGTAAGCAGTTGGAAGTTGATTTTGTGTGTAATCTAGGTTCTTCCAGATATTATATTCAATCCGCTTACACTCTGCCTGATGAAACAAAGCGCACTCAGGAGATCAGGCCATTCAGAAAGATTGATGATTCTTTCAAGAAAATCATCATTACCAGAGACATGGCGCCAACGCAGTATGATGAATATGGTATCCTGACCATAAATATCTATGATTTTCTGCTTGATCCGAAAAGCCTTGAACAATAAAGATGTAAGAAAAATGGTGCGCAATAAACCTAACATCCCGGGCATCATCAAGGATCCCTTCTGGCAGATGACTTACCAGAATCCGGAGGCAACGTATGTGTGTATCAATTACGGAGATGCGGCGGAGGCAGCCGAAATTTCCCAGCCCACAGCCAAAGAATGGCTGCGGATTCTGCAGGGGTCAGGCATTGTTTATCTTCTGCCGACCTTTGCCAATAATGAATGGAAGCGTCTGGCAAAAACGCCCAAACTGTATTTCTGTGATACTGGACTGTGTGCCTGAGCTTTTGAAAAATTATTCATACGCAGCAGATAAAGCGAATCTGACATATCACCGTGACTCTGAAGGATACTATAACAAAAATACCGTGAAGCTGCCTGCTTGAAACCATACGTTTCATCGCATATAATAAAAAAACGTTCAGGAATCACGAAAGAAGGGGAAGGGTATGCTGCTGAGACAGATGCGATATTTTGTGGCTGTGATCGACTGCAACAGTTTCACCGAAGCGGCGGAACAGTGTTATATTTCTCAATCGGCAATTTCGCAGCAGATTCAGTCCATGGAAAGAGAACTGGGGGTTGAGCTGATTCACCGGGAAAATCGCCGGTTTCAAATAACGCCCACCGGTCAATATTTTTATTCTCACTGCAAATCAATTCTGGAGCAGGTGGACGAGCTTGTCCGTGAAACGAAACGCCTTGGAACAGATGATGAATTGCAGCTGCGCATCGGCTATTTACGCTGTTACAGCGGAATGGAACTTTATCAGGCCATTGAAGAATTTTCAAAAATATATCCGGAAGTGACCCTCAATATTGTGAACGGAACGCATGAAGAACTCTATGATCTTCTCCGGTTCGGCGGTGTGGATCTGATATTGAGTGATCAGCGCCGGGCGTTCTCGGATACCTATATGAACTTTGAACTGATGGAGTGCGGATGTTATGCGGAGCTTTCCGTTCATCATCCCCTTTGCAGGCAGGATTCTGTCCGGATTGAGGAACTGAGACGTACGCCCTGCATACTGATCACTTCACGGGAACAGCAGAATGCGGAACAGGAATATTATCAAAATACGCTGGGATTTGGCGGAAGTTATCTGTTTGCGGACAATTTGGAAGAAGGACGGCTGTTGGTGTTAAGTAACCGGGGCTTTCTGCCCGTTGAAAGCGTGGGAACGCTTCCGCCGGAGAGAGCGTCCATCCGGAGACTGCCAATTTGTCAGGATGGTCGTCAGATTAAGCGGAATTACTGCGTATTCTGGCGGAAGAACCAGACAAATTATTATATGGAAGAATTTGCCAATATCCTGCGCAGGCTTATGAATCGGGAAAGTTAATAGGATATACAAAAAAAGCAGACGTGCGAAAGCAGTCTGCTTTTCGCATAAGTTGTGCTAATGGAATATACATGGAATTCGGATTGAAAGAAAGAACACAGAAAAATAAAATAAGGATAGTGCATAAGCAGATGGAAAACGGTGACGATTTCCGGTTTCCCGCAGTGAGAACCGAAATTGAGAAAGGAGAGATAGTTATGACACAGGAACGAAAAGTAGATTTTGGATTTGGGTGTATGCGTCTGCCGGTGCTGCAGGCTGATCAGCCGGATTCTTTCGATTATGAGAAAATCAACCAGCTTTTCGATGCCTTTCTCGAAAAGGGATTTACTTATTTTGACACCGCTTACACCTACCATGGATACCACGCGGAGGAGGCGGTGCGCCAGGCGCTGGTACAGCGGCATCCCCGGGACAGCTTTCAGCTGGTGACAAAGATGCCTCTGAGAGATTTTAAAGACGCGGAAGATCTGGAACGCATTTTCAGGGAACAGCTTACCCATTGCGGTGTGGAGTATTTTGATTCTTATCTTCTGCACAACATGGGCACCAACGTCTATGAAAAGTGCAGAAAATACGACGCCTTCGGCTTTGTGGCCGGGAAGAAAGCGGAGGGAAAGATTCGTCAGGTGGGAATGTCCTTCCATGATATGCCGGAACTGCTGGATGAGATCCTCAGCCAGTATGGAGAGGTACTGGATTTCATTCAGCTGCAGATCAATTATGTGGATTGGGAGCAGCCCAATGTTCAGTCCCGCCGGTGCCTGGAAGTGGCGAGAAAGTATGGGAAGCCTGTCACGGTGATGGAGCCCTGTAAGGGCGGTACCCTGGTAAACCTGCCGGCCGAGGCGGAGGCCCTGCTGAGGGCAAAACGCCCGGATGCCTCCAATGCTTCCTGGGCCATGCGGTTTGCCGCCAGCCAGGAAGGGGTTACCCGTGTGTTGTCCGGCATGAACAGCATGGAGCAGGTGGAAGATAATACAAACACCTTCCTTCATTTTGAACCGATCACGCCGGAGGAACAGAAGGTCATCGATCAGGTTACAGAGATCATTGAAAAGAATACCCCGATTCCGTGTACGGCCTGCGCTTACTGTACCCATGGCTGTCCGAAAAATATTGCCATCCCTCAGTACTTTGCGCTGTATAACAGCATTTCCCGTACCACAGGCAGTTTCTCCAGCCAGGCGGTATATTATAACAATATTTCCCTGAAGCACGGCAAAGCCAGCGACTGCATCGGCTGCGGACAGTGCGAAAAGGCATGTCCTCAGCATTTGCCGATCCGGCAGTATTTGAAGGATGTGGCGAATAAATTTGAGGCTGGGGCGTCTTTCCCCACCAGAAAGTAAAAGGAGCGTTTATAATGAGCAAACCATTGATTGTGTATTATTCCCGCAAAGGCGAGAACTACTGGAATGGCAGTATTAAAAAACTTTCCAGAGGAAATACAGAAATTGTTGCAGAGATGATCGCGGATATTACCGGAGGAGATTTATTTCAGGTAGAAACTGTAAAGGCGTATCCGGATGATTATTATGAATGTTTTGATGAGGCGAAAAAGGAACTGCGGGAAGGCGCAAGGCCCAAACTGAAAAACCATATGGACAGCCTGGAGGACTACGACACGATTTTCGTAGGATATCCCAACTGGTGGGGTACCATGCCTATGGCAATGTTTACTTTCCTGGAGCATTATGATCTGGCCGGCAAGCGTATTCTTCCCTTCTGTACCAACGAAGGCAGCGGTATGGGCGGCAGTGAGCGCGACCTGAAAAAAATCTGCAAAGGGGCGAATGTGGAGCGCGGCCTTTCCATTCACGGAGCCGAAGCGGCAGATTCCCGCGGCAAAGTGGAATCCTGGATTGGAAAGATGGGGTAAGAATTAAGAATGGCGCCGGACAGACGGGTGTGACCCACTCTCCGCGCCATTTCCAGATGCAAATCGCCATCACATTTCTCTGCGTCGCTGGTTTCCCAAAATTTCCGCAGCCGGCGACATCCATCGAATACACCTTTTTATAAGCGGCAATCAGAAAAATCCGCAATTCTTTCTTCCCCTCCCGTTCAAGGCAAATGTTACAGATACATCTGACGAAAATAAGAGGGGGAAATTCCGTAATATTTTTTGAAAGCCTTGGAGAACGCAAAGGCGTCGGAAAAATGACAGACCAGTGCAATCTCATTCAGGCTTTTTCTGGTATTCAGCAGGAGTGTTTTCGAGTAATTAATCCGCGCCGTCAGCTGATAGGAAGCGGGAGAACATCGAAAATACTGCCTGAATTTTTTCCGGAAAGTTTCATAGTTCATACCCAGCCGGCGGGAGACTTCCTGTGCCGGGGGAAAAGCGGGGGAAGCGCAGAGCATCTCGGATGCCCGCTGCATCAGACGCTGCGTGTCGGGATCCATCTGTTTGTGGAGGGAACGCTGGTACAGTGCTATGGCGAATTCCTGCAGATTCAGATACAGCTGGGGCTGCTTGTCGTTGGGCCAGGTTTTCATACATTCCAGCAGATAAGTACATTTTCTGAAAATCAGTGAAGAAAGCCCCGGATGGATCACCGGTTGGTCGGAGAGAAGTCCCACATCTGTCAGATGACGGAAAGTATCCGCTCCAAAGGACACGAAGAATTCCAGCCATTTTCCATCCGGCGTCACCTCCGTGTGATTGGGAATATCCGGGAGACGCTGAACAAAATCTCCCGGGTAAATGGGAATCCGTTTCCCGTGCAGGTCGGTATGAAAACCGCTCCCGTCCAGGAGCAGAAACGCGCCGTAATAGTCAAAACAGTAAGTAGAGGTGAAGGTGCTGTCGGGTTTGTACATAAAACCGCAGCCCAGTTCTCCGTTACGCCGGGTGCCGGTGAGACTTCGGTAAATTGTATCGGTCTTGTAATAAGCAGAAGGAATATTCATAACAGCCTCCCAGATTTATACCAAAAATGACATGTAATGGCCAAGGATCCCATTGGATACCGTTATTGTAACCGGTATAATGGGAGTATGTCAAAGGAAATATTTCCTGTACGGATCAGGTGATTTTGTTTTGTCTGACCGGACGAAAACATTCCGTAACGCGCGTGAAAGAAAAGGAGGAACTGTATGACAAAGAGGGAAAATCTGTTGGCTCTTCTGAGAAGAGAGCCTTTTGAGGAAATACCTGCGGAATTTAATATGTGTCCCTCGCTGGTGGAGGAATATCGGGAAAGAACGGGTTCTTCACTGGATTACCACCGGTACTTTGGGATGCCCTGGGAGAATGTGGAGGATATCCGCCTGACATATGACCCGGAACTTTATCGGAAGTACTATCCCGAAGGCCTGAAGGAAGGAACTCAGATCGATATCTGGGGCGTGGCCCATGAACCGGGAAGCCAGGAGGCCAGACACATGACCCGCATGAGAAATCCCATGGCGATGATGGAGGCTCTGGAAGAACTGCAGGAATACCCGTTCCCGGATTTTTCTCTGGGGGACGCTTCGCACCAAAAAAGACAGGTGGAGGAGATCCATGCCCAGGGGCTGGCCGCTGTGGGGAATATGCAGATGACGATATGGGAGACGGCCTGGTATATCCGCGGGATGGAAAATCTGATGGTGGACATGACCTGTGAACCGGAGATGGCGGCGTGGGTATTTGACAAGGTGACAGAACAGGCCGTGATCCGGGCCAGATCCTTTGCGCAGGCAGGTGTGGACATCGTATTTCTGGGGGATGATATCGGCATGCAGAATGGTCCCATGATGAGTATGGAGATGTATCGGACATGGCTGAAACCCCGGCTGGCCAGGGTCATTGCTTCTGTAAAGGAAATCAATCCGGAAATTCTTATTTTCTATCACAGCTGCGGTGATGCCACTTCGTTCATCCCGGAACTGATCGATTGCGGGGTGGATGTGCTGAATCCGATTCAGAGTGAGTGTATGGATTTCGCGGAGATCTATAAAGAATACGGGGGTAAAATTTCTTTCCACGGAACGATTGGAACCCAGACGACCATGCCTTTCGGCACTCCGCAGGAGGTGAAGGAGGCAGTGTGGAAAAATCTGGACATCGCGTCGGCCCACGGCGGTCTGTTCGTGGCGCCCACGCACCTTCTGGAGCCGGAGGTTCCCTGGGAGAATATCGTGGCTTATGTGGAAGCATGCAGAGAGTATAAAAGAAAATAAACAGGCAGGAGGTATTGTTGGGGATGAAAAAAAGACAGATAATGGCATTGGTTATGGGGATGAGTCTGCTTCTGGGAGGATGTCAGACCGGAGGAAATACAGAAGAAGCGACGTCCGGACAGAATACGGCAGAAAGTTTACCAGGATATTGCCGATTATGCGCAGCTGGTTCCCACCGTTCCGTATGGACAGTACACGGCGGAATTTAACACTGCTCTGGGCGTGGCGCTGACTAATATCGCATCCGGGGCCGACGTGCGCCAGGAACTGCAGATTGCACAGGAGACCGTAGATTTTGCCATGGAAGGGAATGGCGATGCGTAAATAAAAACGGAACAAAGCAGAAACGGAAGTATTGCAAAAGCTCTGAAAGTTCGTGTGGAACCGGTGCAGGAGCGGATTGCCGGCAGCGGGAATTCCGTATAAAATCCTCTTGAAATAAGAGCCTGACAGCGTTATAATAGCTTTTGTAAAAAGGATAATTCTTCGGGGCGGGGTGCAATTCCCCACCGGCGGTGACAGTCCGCGACCCATGACCACATGGCTGAACCGGTGAAATTCCGGTACCGACAGTATAGTCTGGATGAGAGAAGAAATTTTCGGCAGTTGTATGTTTGATGAAGCTGCGCCCTGAAAGGATGGACTTTCAGGGCGTTTTTTTGTTTGCAAAGATACAGCCGCAGCGGATTCGGAGAATTTCCTTAAAAAATTCATGGCCGTACAGGCCGGATATTAAAGGAGGAGATTGTAACTATGAGTGAAACGAATGCTGCGCAGAGAGCGGGTAACAGACTGCAGAGGATGAATGCGGGGGGACACGGACAGGAGGTCACAAAACTCCGGATGATGGTACAGATCGCCATGCTGGCGGCGGTGGCTACTGTGCTGATGTTGTTTGAGTTTCCGCTGCCATTCATTGCCCCCAGTTTTTATGAGATGGATTTCAGCGAAGTGCCGGTACTGATCGGTGCGTTTGCCATGGGGCCGCTGGCGGGGGCTGCCATCGAGCTGATCAAGATCCTGCTGAATTTTGTATTGAATGGAACCATGACTGCAGGTGTCGGGGAACTGGCCAATTTTCTGATGGGATGTGCCCTGGTGATGCCTGCGGGTCTGATTTACAAGCTGCATAAGGACAGAAAACATGCCATGATCGGCATGGCGGTGGGCATTGTGTGTATGGCGGCAGCCAGCGCGGTGCTGAACGGATTTCTGCTTCTCCCGGCTTACGGCGCCGCTTTTGGAACGCCGGTGGACGCTTTTGTGGAGATGGGCCACGCGATTATCCCCTTTGTGGACAGTCTGGTGACGTTCTGTCTGGTTTGTGTGGTACCCTTTAATTTGATCAAAGGTATTGTGGTATCCCTGCTGACTCTGCTATTATATAAACATATCAGCCGTGTGCTGAAGGGAAATATGATGTGACAGCAGCAGATATCATCTGGCCGGCTGGCTTTGCTGCTGCACCGGCACGGCCGGAAAAAAGCTTCCTTCCAGTTGCTCAGACTGGCAGGGAGCTTTTTTTGTGGCAAAGGAAAATTCGCGCGGCGTGCGTTCTTTATGGCCGGCCAGAAGGAAATCCCGCGGGGATTTCTGCTGATATTTTGCAGTGGGAAAGGATGAGAACATTATGGGTACGATAAAAAAAGTAACACAGAAAACACAAAACAGTCATCTGAATTTTTTTGAGCTGGAAACCGTAAACCGGGTGGGGAGGGAAGGACGCTATTTTGTGGCTTCCCGGGCGAAAAATGTGGAAGAACTGAAGATGACCACCAGAAAGAATACCTCCGACGGTGTGATCATTTACAGTCTCTACGGAGAAAAGCATGACCGGGTGGTGCTGATCCGGCAGTACCGTTACCCCATTGACGGTTATATCTACGAGCTGCCGGCAGGTCTGGTGGATGCGGGAGAGAATTACCACCAGGCGGCTATCCGGGAGCTGCGGGAGGAGACCGGCCTGACACTTGCGCCCCTCACCGTGGATGAGATGTATCAGAAACCGTATTTTACCACCATCGGTATGACGGATGAATCCTGCGGCACGGTTTACGGTTATGCCTCCGGTCAGGTGAGTCAGGAATATATGGAGGACAGTGAAGAAATTCAGGTGGTGTTGGCGGACCGTCAGGAAGTGCGGCGTATCCTGAAGGAAGAACTGGTTTCCATGAACTGCGCCTACATGATGATGCATTTTCTTCACGACGAGGAGCCGTTTGCGTTTTTGAAAGAATAAAACCTACCCTTCGCAAGCTTTCCTGCGCCGGGAATAAGCCGCCGTACCACGGGACGTATCTTTCCCGGCGCGGCAGAGAATTTTTCCCGGTGCATCCTTCATACAATAGAAGAAAACGGTGAATTCCATTCCATGAACAATCAGAAAATCGGAAACCTTCTGAATCTGGCCATGGACGCGACGCCGGCAGAACGGCAGCGCTCCATGGAACTGGATGTGGGATTTGAGCGGCAGACCCGGCGGTGGGATGTGGTGATCCGGTATTCCGGAGATATCGACAGCCTGGCCACGGAAGAGATTTTAATAACAAAGCTTCTGGGCAACTATGCGGTGGTAAATCTTCCCCAGGAACTTCTGGAGGAATTTTCCCGGCAGGTGCAGGTGGAATTTGTGGAGAAGCCCAAACGGCTGTTTTTTGCGGCGGTGGACGGCCGGGCAGTTTCCTGCGTCAATGTGGTGCAGAACCAGGGCTGGGAGCTGTTCGGGGAGGGAATCCTGGTGGCCTGTGTGGACTCCGGCATCGATTATACCCATCCGGATTTTCGCAATGAGGACGGCAGCAGCCGGATCCTGCGGCTGTGGGATCAGACGATCCCCGGGAATCCTCCCGAAGGCTACCGGATCGGAACGGAATATACGAAGGAGCAGATCGATCAGGCTCTTCGGGCATCCTCCCGGCAGGAACGGGAGGCGATTATCCCCAGCCGGGACGCCAGCGGCCATGGTACGGCGGTGATGGGAATCGCCGCGGGTTCCGGACGGGAGAGCGGGGGCGTGTACCGGGGAATTGCCTCGAAAAGTCCGCTGCTGGTGGTGAAACTGGGGGTGCCGGATCCGGATTCCTTTCCCAGAACCACGGAACTGATGCAGGGGGTGGACTATGCGGTGCGGCAGGCCATCCGGCTGGGTTATCCGCTGGCGCTGAATCTCAGCTTCGGCAACAATTACGGCTCCCACAGCGGCCGGTCTCTGGTGGAAGCCTATCTGGATCAGGCAGGAGGCGCGGGCCGTACCACCATCTGCGTGGGGACGGGAAACGAGGGCAGCCGGGCCGGTCACGCCGCCGGAGTTGTCACACAGGAGAGGGAGGCGCGGGTGGAACTGTCTGTGGGGGAGTATGAACCCACGGTAAATGTGCAGATCTGGAAAAATTATCAGGATCAGATGGATATTCTGATTGGTCATCCCTCCGGCCAGTATATGGGGCCCATTCAGTCCATCCAGGGCACCCAACGGCTCACCGTGCGGAATACGGAGCTGCTGATCTATTACGGCGAGCCCAACCCGCAGAGCACTTCCCAGGAAATTTATGTGGATTTTCTCCCCACGGGAAGTTATATCGATGCGGGGGTGTGGACCTTCCGGCTGGTGCCGGCCGGCAGAATTGTCACCGGGGATTTTGACATGTGGCTGCCCGGAGGCGGCGTGCTGGGGGATGCCACCCGGTTTTACCGGCCCACGCCGGATACCACGCTGACCATCCCCTCCACCGCCCATCAGGCGCTGTCTGTGGGTGCTTATGATCCCCGGCTGCAGTCTTACGCGGATTTTTCCGGCAGAGGATTTACCCGCGTTCTCCGGCAGGTAAAACCGGAGCTGGCGGCGCCGGGGGTGGGGATTCGGACCGCCCGGGCCGGGGGCGGTTACCAGGAGGTGACGGGAACCTCCTTTGCCACGCCCTTTGTCACCGGGGCGGCAGCCCTGCTGATGGAGTGGGGGATGGTGAGAGGCAACGATCCCTTCCTTTACGGGGAAAAGGTGAAGAGTTATCTCATCAACGGCGCCCGCCATCTTCCCACGGAGAGCGAATACCCCAATCCCCGGCTGGGCTATGGAGTACTGTGCCTGCGGGACAGTATTCCGGGATGAAATCCGGCTTTCGGCTGCCGTTGGGATATCAGGTAAAATGAATTGAATATGAGAATAAGAAATGATATAATTTCCCTATTCTGATATCTTACAAATGGGGGACATAAAAATGGAACACAAACTGAGAAAACTGGCCGGATACTACAAGCCATACAAAGCACTGTTTTTCTCTGACATGTTTTTTGCCATGCTGGGCGCGGTGATCACGCTGGCGATCCCGCTGCTGGTGCGGTACATCACCGGAACCGTGGTGGATTTTCCGCTGAATGAGGCCACCCGCACCATCTTCCAGCTGGGAGCCGCCATGATCGCCATGGTGCTGGTGGAGGCGTTTTGCAATTACTACATCGCCTATTACGGCCATATGATGGGAGCCAAGATCGAATATGACATGAGAAATGAGATCTTCGGCCATTATCAGAAGCTGTCCTTCGCCTTTTTCGATAACCAGAAGGTGGGTCATCTGCTGTCCAGGATTACCAGCGACCTGTTTGACATCACGGAACTTCTCCACCACGGCCCGGAGGATGTGGTGATCTCGGTGATCAAGCTGTTCGGCGCATTCATCATCCTGCTGATGATCAACGGGAAGCTGGCGCTGGTGGCCATCGGCATTGTGGCGCTGATGCTGCTCTACGCCATTTTTCTGAACCGGCGGATGAAAAGCGCCTTCAAAGAAAACCGGGCGCGGATCGCCGATATCAACAGCCAGATTGAGGACAGCCTGTCCGGTATCCGGGTGGTAAAATCTTTTTCCAATGAGGCGGCGGAGATGGCCAAGTTCCGCCGGGGCAACGACCGGTTCGTGGCGGCAAAACGGAAAACCTACCGGTATATGGGCGTGTACAATTCCGGGATGGGCGCCTTCGCCACGCTGATTACGGTCTGCTCTCTGATTATGGGAGCGTTTCTTATGACCACAGGAGAGCTGACCAGCGCGGATCTGGTGACCTTCCTTCTGTATATCAACAACTTCACGGAGCCGGTGAAGAAACTGGTGAACTTTACGGAGCAGTTCCAGAATGGCTACAGCGGCTATGAACGGTTCCTGGAGATCATGAATATCGCGCCGGACATCAAGGACAAACCCGATGCGGTACATCTGGATCATGTACGGGGAGATATCCAGTTTGACGATGTGAGCTTTCACTATGAAGGGAAAGAGGAAAACGTACTGTCCCATGTGAACCTGAAGGTAAAAGCCGGAGAGTATGTGGCCCTGGTAGGCAGCAGCGGCGCGGGAAAGACCACCCTCTGCTCCCTGATTCCCCGGTTTTACGATGTGACTGCCGGAAGCGTGAAGCTGGACGGCAGGGATATCCGGGATATCTGCCTGAAAGATCTGCGACGGCAGATCGGTATTGTCCAGCAGGATGTTTACCTGTTCGCGGGTACCGTGATGGATAACATCCGTTACGGAAAGCCGGAAGCCTCCGACGAGGAAGTGATCCGGGCGGCCCGTGCAGCCAACGCCCATGAGTTTATCATGCATCTGCCTGAGGGTTATGATACGGATATCGGCCAGCGGGGCGTGAAACTGTCAGGCGGCCAGAAACAGCGGCTCTCCATCGCCCGGGTATTCCTGAAAAATCCTCCGGTGCTGATTTTTGACGAAGCGACCTCCGCTCTGGACAACGAGAGCGAGAAGATCGTACAGCATTCCCTGGAGAAGCTGGCCAAAGACCGGACCACCTTTGTGATCGCCCACCGGCTTTCCACCATCCGCAACGCCCAGAGAATTCTGGTGCTGACGGAGGATGGGATTGCCGAGGAAGGAACCCATGAAAGCCTGCTGGCAAAGAACGGCGTATACGCGGGGCTGTACCAGGTGCAGTTCTGACGGAAAAGACAGAGAGAAAGAGGAGATGCAAATGAAAAAATGGGAAGCGAATGTGAGAAAAGTAGAACCTTATGTTCCCGGAGAACAGCCGAGAGGAGAAAAGATTATCAAGCTGAACACCAATGAAAATCCTTATCCGCCTTCTCCCCGGGCCCGGGCGGCTCTGCGGGAGATGGATCTGGACGGGATGCGCCGGTATCCGGATCCGGAGGCGGGAATCCTGGTACATGCCATTGCGGATTATTACGGGCTGACGAAAGAACAGGTATTTGTGGGAGTGGGATCGGATGATGTGCTGGCCATGATCTTTCTGACCTTCTTTAATTCTCCGAAACCCATCCTCTTTCCGGATATTACCTATTCCTTTTACGATGTCTGGGCGTCCATGCTGCGGATTCCCTATGAGACGGTGCCGCTGAAAGAAAATTTCACCATCTGTCCGGAGGATTACCGGCGGGAAAACGGCGGTGTGATTTTCCCCAATCCCAACGCGCCCACCGGGGAGGAACTGTCCCAGGAGGCGGTGGAGGCCATCGTAAGAGCCAACCCGGATGTGATTGTGGTGGTGGATGAGGCCTATGTGGATTTCGGCGCCAGATCGGCGCTGCCGCTGATTGAAAAGTATGACAATCTGCTGGTGGTACAGACCTTCTCCAAATCCCGGAGTCTTGCCGGCATGCGGATTGGATTTGCCTGCGGAAATCCGCAGCTGATCCGTTATCTGAACGATGTGAAATACTCCTTCAATTCCTACACCATGGATCAGACGGCACTGGTGTGCGGCGCGGCGGCCATGGCGGACAGGGACTATTTTCAGGAAACCGTGCAGAAGGTGATTGACGTCCGGGAGTGGACCAAAAAAGAACTGTCCCGGCTGGGATTTGTGTTCGGTGATTCTAAAGCGAACTTTATCTTTGCGTCGCATCCTGCCGTCCCGGCAGAAGAACTGTTTTCCATGCTCCGCCGGCAGGGGATCTACGTCCGCTATTTTCAGAAGCCGCGGATTGACAACTACCTGCGGATCACCATCGGGACACAGGAGGAGATGGAAACACTGATCCGGGTGCTGGAAGAATATCTGGCAGCCCGGAAATAAGGAAGGGTGGCGCGGGATGGCCGCGCGCAATGGCTGAATAGAGCTGTCAAAACTCCCATAGAATAGTAGAAAGACGTTTTCTGGGGCTGGCTTATGAAGAAAAACGGCACTGCGGCGGTGATTTTACTGGCTTTCGTGATGGTATCCTCTCTTTCCTGGGTTTACCAGCAGGAAAGAGGCGTATCCGATGCGGCGGGAAACGGGAAAAATGAAGACTTTGCGCCGGTATACCGGGTGCAGACAGATGAGAAAAAGGTGGGGCTATCCTTTGAGGCGGCCTGGGGCTGTCAGGGTCTGGAAGAGATTCTGACGGTTCTGGCTGAAAAAAAGGCGGGCGCCACTTTTTTTGTCACCGGAGAATGGATGGAAAAGTATCCGGAGCAGACCACCTCCATTCTGGAGGCCGGCATGGAACTGGCAAACGGAGGCCAGGGGCTTTCGGAAATGACAGGACTTTCTTTGCGGGAATGCCGGAGAGGTATCCGGGAAACGGAAGAGACGGCGGAACGGCTGGGAGCCGGGCCGCTGCGCATTTTCCGCCCGCCTCTGGGAAAATCTGACGAAACACTGCTGAAGACGGCAAAGGCTATGGGATATACGGTCGTTTGCTGGACGACAGACACCATGGACTGGAAAAACTATGGAGCGGAGGCCATGTTGCAGGCTGCCGGAGGCGATGGTAAACCGGAAAGCGGCACTGTTTTCAGATTTCGGGTGGGAGGCAAATATACGGACCGGGGGCTGGCTTTGATTCTTGACTGGCTTTTTGAGGAAAAATTTGAGGCGGTTCCTGTTTCGCAGCTGCTGGATGGCACAGAAAAAGGCGGGGCATAAGCCCCGCCGTGGTCATTCAGAACAACAGAACGCTGTTTTTTACATGACTGCTGCAAAAGGAAGAGACAGGCCAGATCACTGTGACGAAAAAAGTGACCTATAACGGAGAACCAGACAAAGTAACAGAAGATTTCTATGTGGCCCTGTTCAGCGACGAAGATGGAACGGATCGGGTAAGCGAAGTTGAAACCATCAGCCTGAAAGAAGCCAGCCAGGGGGATGTGACATTTACCGGTCTGTCCGTAGGAAGTACTTATTATGTGTATGAGACAGACGCGGAAGGAACACCGGTAGGAATCGGATTCGCCTATGTGGCAGAAGGCCAGGGTCAGGGCGTGACAATTGAGAGGAACAGCCTTCATAAGTCAGCGGTAATTGTTAATAACTGTATACTGGAGACGATAGATGTATCGGGAAGCAAAACATGGAAGGACGAAGGAAATGAAGATGCGAGACCGGAATCTGTCACCATCCGTCTGTATGCGGACAACAAAGAGATTGCTGCCAGAGAAGTGACGGAGTCCGATGGCTGGAGCTGGAACTTCACGGATTTGCCGAAGTACAGAGATGGGGCAGAAGGCCAGGAAATTGTCTATACAATCAGTGAGGATGCTGTGGAGAACTACACTTCCGAGATCCATGGATACAATGTGGTCAATACCTGTCAGCCGGGAAGAACCAGCGTCAGTGTGGCAAAGCACTGGGACGATGTGGGCAAACGTGACGGAAAACGTCCGGAAGGTGTGAAAGTACAGCTTTACGCAGATGGAAAGGCATCTGGTGATCCCATTATACTGAATGAATCGAATTGCTGGCGGTATACATGGTCTTCGCTGGAGGCAAAGGAAAATGGCAGTGAGATCAGGTACACGGTAAAGGAGGTCGGCGAGAACCAGGGAAGCATCCAGCTTGACGGAACAGTATACAACGTAACATACGCTGGAAATGCTGCAAAGGGCTATATAATAACCAACAGCCGCAATATTTCTTCCACCGGTGTTCAGACCGGTGATGATACGTCAGTTATACCAGGAATGGCTGGCATGTTTGCGTCAGCAGTGTTGGCTGGAACTATGCTGATTTACAGACGCCGCAGATATGGTGTAAAATAAGCATTGATTAAAATCCTCCGTCTTACAGATACAGCAGATGACAGAATTCTCTGATGCTGTGATTTGTAAGGCGGGGGATTTTTGTGAAAATGGGGCAAAAGAAAATGTTTACATAATGTGATCAGGACGATATAATGATAAAAAGAAAAGCAGCCGGCCGGTTTTCCGTGGCGGCAGCGTCCGGGATTGATATTTTGCCGGGTATTGTATGCATGACAGACGGACATCCGTTGGAAAAAGCGGAATGTCCATGGAATCTGGCAGGGCCAGAAGAAAGGAATCTCCTATGAAATTTACAAAGATGCAGGGAATCGGTAACGATTATGTATACGTCAACTGTTTTCAGGAAAAAGTAGAGCATCCGGAGGAGGTGGCGGTGAAGGTCAGCGACCGGCATTTTGGCGTCGGATCCGATGGGCTGATCCTGATTAAACCTTCCGATGTTGCGGATTTTGAAATGGATATGTATAATGCGGATGGCTCCCGTGGAGCCATGTGCGGGAATGGCATCCGCTGTGTGGCGAAGTACGTTTATGATTACGGACTGACAGACAAAACCACCATTACCGTCAACACCGGAAGCGGGGTGAAAACCCTGGAGCTGACCGTGGAAGACGGAAAGGTTTCCAGGGTGCGGGTCAACATGGGAGCTCCGCAGCTTCAGCCCGGAAAAATTCCCATGAAGGCAGAAGGAGACCGGGCAGTGGATTATCCCATTTGGGTGGGAGACAGGGAGTATCGGATCACGGCTGTGTCCATGGGGAATCCTCATGCGGTTACATGCGTTCCGGATGTGGACGGTCTGGAGATTGAAAAGATCGGTCCTCTCTTTGAACATCATCCGCTGTTCCCGGATCGGGTCAACACGGAATTTATCCGGGTGTTGGATCGCCATACCGTTCAGATGCGGGTGTGGGAGCGGGGATCCGGAGAGACGCTTGCCTGCGGAACCGGAGCCTGCGCGGTAGCGGTAGCCTGTATTCTCAACGGACTGACGGAAGAACGGGTGACTGTGAAATTGCTGGGCGGCGATTTGGAGATTTTCTGGGATCGGGATACCAATCAGGTTTACATGACCGGTCCTGCCGCAGTCGTGTTTGATGGAGAAATTGATTTGGAAGCATAACGGCAGGCGGCCGACGGCTGTGTCAAATCAGCCGTTAAAAATACCGCAGGAACGCGGAGAATTTTCCGGTGAGTTCCTGCGGTATTTATTTTGCGAAAGACAACCCGCAACGGTCATGCGGATGCGCAGACCGCCTTTTTCCGCATGGCCGTTTAATGCTGTATATGCTTTTTACAGAAGGGGAATCCCCAGTTTCTCGGCTGTTCGCATGGTCTCCTCGGGCCACAGAGAGCAGTGTACTTCGCCGATGTGTGCCTTCCTCAGATAGAACATACAGATCCGGGACTGACCGATGCCGCCGCCGATGGTCAGAGGCAGCTGATCCTCCAGAACGGCTTTCTGGAAGGGAAGATTGGCCCGCTCCGTGCAGCCGCTGATTTCCAGCTGACGTTTCAGGGATTCGGCGTCCACCCGGATGCCCATGGAGGAAAGCTCCAGGGCAATGTCCAGCACCGGATAGTATACGATGATGTCGCCGTTCAGTTCCCAGTCGTCATAGTCCGGCGCGCGGCCGTCATGCCGCTGGCCGGAAGCCAGGTACTTGCCGATCTGCATGATGAAGACAGCGCCTTTCTCCTTTACAATCTTGTATTCTCTTTCCTTCGGCGTGCAGTCCGGATACAGATCCTCCAGTTCCTGGGAGGTGATGAAGAAAATATCCTTCGGGAGAATTTCTTCAATATAATCGTACTGGATTGCCATGTATTTCTCTGTTTTCTTCAGTGCTTTGTATACGGTGCGGACCACGGATTTCAGAGTATCCACGTTCCGCTCCTCACGTCCGATGATCTTTTCCCAGTCCCACTGATCCACATAGATGGAATGGACATTGTCCGTGTCTTCATCGCGACGGATGGCTACCATATCCGTGTACAGCCCTTCTCCCTGAGAAAAGCCGTATTTTTTCAGAGCAAACCGTTTCCATTTGGCCAGGGAGTGGACGATCTCCACATCGGAGCCGGGTGTCTCTTTGATGTCAAAGTGTACGGGGCGCTCCACGCCGTTCAGGTTGTCGTTCAGACCGGAAGCGGGATCCACAAACAGAGGTGCGGACACACGCAGAAGATTCAACCGCTCGGAAAGAGATTTCTGGAAGAAATCTTTTACCGTTTTGATGGCGATCTGCGTATCATGCAGGTTCAGAGCCGGCTGATAATTTTCAGGAATGATAAATGGTTCCATAATAATCCTCCTCTATAAGTTTTTTGTGCGGACTTCCCGGATTCCTGGCTCCGGACAGCCTGCAGCAGCGGCGCGGCGCGCGGTTTTCGGGCGCCGCACCCACTCAACGTTACCATTATACCAGAAAACCGGCGGATTACACAATGATAAAGTGACGTTATATGGGAAGGATATTGCATGGCATTCAAAAGTATGCTAGTGTAGAAGTAATTTGAAAATCTGACGGATTCGCCGGCGGTTCGGCCCCCTGGCAGAGCGGGACGGCGCGGAAAGATTTATCTGGGAAAAACAGAAGAAGGAGATCGACAGCGATGGAAAAGATACTGATTGTTCTTCCGGTGGAGGAGCGCCACCGGGAGATGTTTCAAAAAGCCGCTCCCGAAGCGGAACTTATCTACTGCCTGGCAGATCAGGTGACCAGGGAGCAGGTACAGGAGGCCAATGTGATCATCGGGAATGTTCCCCGGGAATACCTGAAGGATTCCCCCAATCTCCGGTGGATTCAGCTGAATAATGCGGGAACGGAGGGATTCTGCGATCCCGGTGCGCTTCCGGAAGGGACCCTGCTTACCAACGCCACCGGCGCATACGGCATGGCCATCTCCGAGCATCTGATTGCCATGCTGTTCATGATTCAGAAGCATTTGGGAACGTACCGGGATCAGCAGAAGGAGCATCTCTGGTTAAAACAGGGTCCCATGCTGGTGACGGAAGGAAGCACGGTGCTGATTCTGGGACTGGGAGATATCGGAAGTACCTTTGCCAGAAAGATGAAGGCTATGGGAAGTTATGTGATCGGTGTGCGGCGGACGCTTCGCAGAATGCCGGAATATGTGGATGAACAGTACACCATGGATGCCCTGCACGAACTGCTGCCAAGGGCTGATGTGGTGGCGCTCAGTCTGCCGGGTTACGCGGCCACCCGGGGAGTGATCGGAAAAGAAGAACTGGACCTGATGAAACCCGGCGCCATTCTTCTGAATGTGGGAAGAGGAACGGCGGTGGATACGGACGCGCTTTCCGATGCTCTGTACGCCGGAAAACTGGCGGGCGCAGGGCTGGATGTGACCGATCCGGAGCCTCTGCCGGCCAGGCATCCCATCTGGGACGCCCCGGGCGCTCTGATTACGCCTCATGTATCCGGAGGGTATGCCCTGAAGCCGACACTGGAGAAGATTCTCGCCCTTTCCGCCCGGAACCTGGAACGGTATGAAAAGGGAGAAACTCTGGAAAACATGGTGGACAGGACTACCGGATACGCCAGAAGATAAAAGAAAGATGCAAATAAAGAAAGACAGCGGACAGCCGCCGCGGAAGAGCTCTGCCGGCGGATGGAGAAAACAAAGATGAACGACGAGAAAAAACAATTTTATAAAATGGTATTTGCCCTGGTTCTGCCTATGGCGCTGCAGAATCTGATCAATGTGGGTGTTACGTCTGCGGACGTTATTATGCTGGGGCGGGTGGGGGAGACTGCGCTGTCCGCCTCCTCCCTGGCGGGGCAGGTGTATTTTATCCTGAATCTGATCTATTTCGGACTTACCTCCGGTGCGGCGGTAATCACTGCACAGTACTGGGGAAAGGGGGATACCAGAACGATCGAAAAGGTTCTGGCCATTTCTCTGCGGTTTGCGCTGCTTGCCGGAGCGGTATTTACGGTGGCAGTCTGGGTGATTCCGGAGCCGATTATGGGGCTTCTCACCAATGATCCGGAGATCATCCGGGAGGGGGCTTCCTACCTGCGGATCGTGGGCTGCTCCTACATTATCAGCGGAATCACCATGGTGTATCTGAATATCCTGCGCAGTGTGGAGCAGGTGGTGATTGCCACCGTGGTTTACGGGGCGTCCCTGGCCACCAATGTGGTGCTGAACTCCATTTTTATTTTCGGCCTGCTGGGATGGCCGGCCATGGGCGTGGCGGGCGCGGCCCTGGGAACCTGTGGCGCCAGGGTAGTGGAACTGGCCATTGTCATCTGGTATGCGAAAAAGAAAAATCATATCCTGAAGTTCCATTTTCAGGATCTCTTCCGGAAGGACGCGGCGCTGATGAAGGATTTCCGTATTTATGCGGTGCCGGTGCTGTTGAATGAGCTGGCCTGGGGCGGCGGCATGGCCGTTATCACCGCGATCATGGGACATCTGGGGAGCGCGGCGGTTGCTGCGAACTCTGTGGCTCAGGTGGCCCGTCAGCTGTCCATGGTAGTATCCTTCGGTGTTTCCAGCGCCACCGCAATCGTCATCGGGAAAACCATCGGAGAGGGGAGCAAAGAACTGGCGGAGATGTATGCGAAGCGGTTTGTGCGTCTGGCCTTCTGGCTGGGGCTGGCAGGGGGCGCGGTGATCCTTTGCGTATCCCCCATTGCCTCCCATTTTCTGACGCTGACGGATCTGGCCCGGGAATATCTCCGGTATATGATGTATGTGATGGCCTATTTTGTGGTGGCCCAGAGCCTGAACAGTACCCTGGTGGTGGGGGTGTTCCGGGGCGGCGGGGATACCCGCTACGGACTGATACTGGATCTGTCCACCCTGTGGGGCGGCGCCATTGTCATGGGACTGATCACCGCTTTTGTGCTGAAACTGCCGGTGCCGTGGGTATATGTATTCCTGGTCAGCGATGAGATCATCAAACTGCCCTTTGTATTTTCACGATTTAAAAAGAAAAAATGGCTGAAAAATATCACCCGGGCTCAGGCCTGACACAGATATTTTTGGTAAAAACAGAGAAGAGGAGAAAATGTCAAATCTCCTCTTTTCTTTTTGTCCGTTTGATGGTATACTGATTCCTGCATGTATACAATATATTGGGAAAAATAAAAAGAAAACACCAGATATAGTAGTGAGGAGTAGCAAAATGGTATATGTTATCAAAAAAGACGGCACAAAGGAAGCCTTCTGCGCGGACAAGATTATACGGGCAGTGAATAAGTCTGCCAGAAGGGTGATGTATCATTTTTCAGAGGAGGAACTGAAGTTTATCTGCGATTACGCCACCGAGAGAGCCCGGCAGCTTTCCCGCAAAAGACCGGAAGGTATTGTCATTCAGGATATGCATAATATCGTGGAGGGCGCGCTGGAAGAGGTGAATCCGGCGGTAGCCAAAAGCTACCGGGATTACCGGAATTATAAGGTGGATTTCATTCACATGATGGATGAGGTGTACACCAAAAGTCAGTCCATCCGCTACATCGGTGACAAGAGCAACGCCAACACCGACAGCGCGCTGGTGGCCACCAAGCGGAGCCTGATTTTTAATGAGCTGAACAAGGAGCTGTACCGGAAGTTTTTTATGACCAGAAATGAACTGCAGGCCTGCAAGGATGGTTATATCTATATACACGACCAGTCCGCCCGCCTGGATACCATGAACTGCTGTCTGTTCGATGTGGCATCGGTGTTAAAAGGCGGATTTGAGATGGGAAATGTCTGGTACAACGAACCCAAGACTCTGGATACGGCCTTTGACGTGATGGGGGATATTATCCTCAGCACGGCGGCTCAGCAGTACGGCGGGTTCACGGTCCCGGAAGTGGACAAGATCCTGGCCCCTTATGCCGAGAAGAGCTACGCAAAGTACCGGGAAGAATTTCTTGATTATGCGGATCCCTCCTGGAAGGGAGCCGAAGAAAAGGCGGAGACCTACGCCTGGAATAAGGTGCAAAGAGACTGTGATCAGGGATGGCAGGGTATCGAATATAAGCTGAATACGGTGGGGTCCTCCCGGGGAGATTACCCCTTTGTAACCGTGACGCTGGGACTGGGGACCAGTCGGTTTGAGAAGATGATTTCCCTCTCGCTGCTGAAGGTACACCGGGAAGGACAGGGAAAAGCCGGACATAAAAAGCCGGTGCTGTTCCCGAAGATCGTATTTCTCTACGACAAGGCCATTCACGAGCCGGGCTGCATCTGTGAGGATGTGTTTGAGGCGGGCGTGGCCTGCTCCGCCAAGACCATGTATCCCGACTGGCTGTCCATGAGCGGCGAGGGTTACATTTCCAGCATGTATAGAAAGTACGGCAAGGTGATCAGCCCCATGGGGTGCCGGGCATTTTTGAGTCCCTGGTATGAGCGGGGCGGCATGGAGCCGGCCGATGAGGAGGATGTGCCGGTGTTTGTGGGCCGGTTCAACATCGGCGCGGTAAGTCTGCACCTGCCGATGATTCTGGCGAAAGCCCGGGCGGAGAGCAGGGATTTCTATGAGGTGCTGGATTTTTACCTGGAGATGATCCGGGGGCTGCACAAAAGGACCTACGATTACCTGGGAGAGATGCGCGCTTCCACCAACCCGCTGGCTTACTGCGAGGGCGGATTTTACGGCGGACATCTGAAACCGCAGGATAAGATCCGTCCGCTGCTGGCGCCCATGACCGCTTCCTTTGGCATTACGGCCCTGAACGAACTGCAGGAACTGTACAACGGGAAATCCATCGCCGAGGACGGTGCGTTCGCCCTGGAGGTGCTGCGGTATATCAACGACAAAATCGCGGAATACAAAAAGGAAGATCAGATTCTTTACGCCATCTACGGAACACCCGCCGAGAGCCTCTGCGGCCTGCAGGTGGAACAGTTCCGGAAGATGTACGGTATCGTCCGGGGAGTATCGGACAGGCCCTATGTCAGCAACAGTTTCCACTGTCATGTGACTGAGGACATTACCCCCATTCAGAAGCAGGATCTGGAGGGACGGTTCTGGGAGCTGTGCAACGGCGGAAAGATTCAGTATGTGCGATATCCCATCGACTATAATATCAAGGCCATCAAGGCGCTGATCCGCCGGGCGATGGACCTGGGATACTATGAAGGCGTCAACCTGTCTCTGGCCTACTGTGATGACTGCGGCCACCAGGAACTGGAGATGGATGTGTGCCCGGTGTGCGGCTCCCGCAATCTTACCAAGATTGACCGGATGAACGGCTATCTTTCCTACAGCCGTGTACACGGAGATACCCGGCTTAATGAGGCCAAGATGGCGGAGATCGCCGACAGAAAATCCATGTAGTTTTGTGTTCCGTGCGGCGAGGGAAGCCGCGGAGACAAAATTAAAAAAGTAGAAACCGGTTCGGGAAAACCCGTCCGGAAACAGACCGAAGCAATTCGGAGGTCTGTTTCCGGACGGGTTTTTTTGATTCATGATAATGGAAAATTCAGAATGTCTCCGGTGCAGCAGAGTCAAAAAATGAAAGTTTACGAAAATTTTCGGAGTCCTTCTCGCACTTGTCTGAGAACTTTTTTTATGATAACATAGAAAAAAATGTGGGGGATATCTGAAATGGGAGAAAAGACGGTTAATATGACCCAGGGCGCGATCTGGCCCAAGATGGCGGGATTTGCCTTTCCTGTGCTGCTGGGCCTGCTTTGCCAGCGGAGTTACTATTTTGCGGACGCCTATATTGTGGGGCGGTATCTGGGCGATAATGCGCTGGCCGCCGTGAGTATTGCCGGGACAGCTACCTATATGCTGTTTTCCGTCATTATGGGACTGACCACCGGAGTCAGTGTGGTGATATCGAGACATTACGGGGCAGGGGAGGAAGAACAGGTGGTGAAAACTTTCGCCACTTCCATTTATGTGGCGCTGGCCGCTGCGGTGCTCATTACAATTCTGGGAGTGGTCTGTACGAAACCGCTGCTGAGGATTCTGCAGACGTCACAGGAGCTGATGCCGCAGGCTTCCGTTTATCTGGTGATTATATTCGCGGGGGCTGCAGGTACCATGCTGTACAACTGGATAGCGGCCGTGCTGCGTTCGCTGGGAAATTCCGTGGTTCCGCTGATATTTCTGGTGATCTCCAGTGTCCTGAATGTGGTGCTGGACATCGCGTTTGTGGCCTGGATTCCCATGGGAGTGGCCGGCGCGGCCATCGCAACGGTGGCCTCCCAGGTGATTTCCGGTCTGCTCTGTCTGGCTTACGCGCTGAAGGTTCTGCCGTTTCTGAGAATTTCCCGGAAACAGCTGGTGTGTCACAGGGAGCTGGTGCGTGCCATCCTGGTATATGGGATTCCCACCGGTCTCCAGATGAGTATTATTTCCGTATCGGATATGACGCTGCAGGCGGTGGTGAATACCTACAGCACAGCCCTGGTGGTGGCTTACGGGGTCTGCCTGAAGGTAGAAGGTCTGGGATTTCAGCTGGGAGACGCCATCGGAACGGCTCTTGGAACGTTTGTGGGACAAAATGTGGGGGCGGAACGGTTTGACCGGGTAAAAAAGGGAGTTCGGTGCGCGTACCTGATGAATCTTATCAGTTACGGGATCTTTACTCCTTCCGTGTTTTTTCTGGCAGAACCCATTATGAAAGCGTTTACGGATAATGCGGATTCCATCCGGTATGGAGTGGAGTATATGCGTATTTTCAGCGTATTCTTTCTGGCCGGCGGTCTGCTGGTGGTTTACCACAATATTCTGCGGCCGGCCGGAGATGTAAAGGTGACGATCCTTATGGGAGTCAGCGAGGTCGTGACGAGAATCGGTTTTGCCTTCCTTTTTTCGGCTCTGTTCGGCTACTACGGGCTGTGGTGGGTATCCCCCGTTACCTGGGTGTGCGCTGCGCTGGTGGGATGCGTGCGCTATTATTCGGGGAAATGGGAGGAAAAAGCCCGCAGGCAGCTGCGGCAGGAGAAGGAAAGCGCAGAAGGCGCGTTCATAAGAACAGAAAAACAGTGAAAGAAATGATATAGGGGGTTATTTGTGAGCGGCAGGAAGAAAAAACCCAAAATGGAATATCGGTTCTATGAAATCCCGGCAGGCTCCCCGGTGTTGGCTCTGCTGGGGGAAAAATGGATTCAGAATTACGGAAGGGATATTGACTATCTCCATTTTCATAATCACATGGAAATCGGATTCTGCTATAACGGAAGGGGAACGCTGACCCTGAAGGATGATGAGGTTCCGTTTGAAGGACAGATGTTTTCCGTGATCCCGAGAAATTTTCCTCATACCACCGACAGTTATGAGAGAACGGTCAGCAAATGGGAGTATCTGTTTGTGGACGCGGACGGATTTCTCAGAGAGCTTTACGCGGGCAACAGCATTCTTGCGGACGATCTGATCCGCCGGGTGAACAGAAAGGCTCATTTTTTCAGAGTGGAGGAACAGCCGAAGATGGCGGAAAAAGTCCGGCAGATTATCGAAGTTATGCGGGGAGGCCGGGAATTTTATCAGGAAGAAGTGAAGGGGCTTCTCCAGGCATTTCTGATGGAATTGGCCAGACTCAACCGGGAGACGGTGGAGGGCGAAGATCTTATGCAGGAAGACGCGCCCAACAGTATGCTGATTTCCCGGGCGCTGGATTATATCAGTGACCACTATGACAAATCCATCCGGGTGGAACAGCTGGCGGAGGTCTGTCACATCAGCGAGACGCATTTCCGGCGGGTGTTCTGTCAGTGCATGAATATGACGCCGGTGGAATATCTGAACCGGGTGAGAGTGAAAATGGCCTGTGATCAGCTTCGGAAAACCAACGATCAGGTGGGGGTTATTGCCAGTCGGGTGGGGTTTTCCACATTGTCCACATTCAACAGGAATTTTAAACAGATTATGGGCAAAACGCCACAGGAATGGCGCAGGAATCCGGAGCATTTTGAGAGAAAATTGTTGAATTATGACATAAAAACGGAGGAAGGATGGTGATTTTATTAACGAATTGACCAACTATGGTCGAATATGCATAAAACAGAGTTGAATATGAGAACACATGGAGAGAAACTATGGTATAATATTTACATATTAGTTCACAGAAAGTTTAAAAATTATACATAATTGCCAAACGAATTTCAGGCTTTTATACGGGGTAACATTAAACGGTGAACAAAATATACAAAAACATCATAGGAGGGTATGTAGTATGAAGAGAAAAGTAATTGCAGTTCTTCTGACATCCGCGATGGCGCTGTCCATGGCAGCCTGCGGAAGCGGTGGTGACAGCGGATCCACCGGAGGCGGTTCTGACAGCGGTGACGCCGCGGCAACGGACGACGGAGCAGACAGCGGAGAAGAAGTATCCGGATCCGGCGGAGACAACACTCTGACCGTATGGACCTGGGATCCCAACTTCAACGTTTACGCTATTGAGAAAGCAGCTGAGATCTATGCAGCTGACGGACATGACGGATTCTCCGTTAAGGTTGAGGAAGTTCAGTCCGATGATATCGAGACAAGACTTACCACAGCAGTTTCTGCCGGCGATCTGAGCACCCTGCCTGACATCTTCCTGATGCAGGACAACTCTTTCCAGAAATATGCTACCAACTATCCGGATCTGTTTACTGACCTGACCGATTCCGGCATCGACTTCTCTCAGTTCTCTGAGGCGAAGGTTGCATACTCCACAGTGGATGGAAAGAACCTGGGTATTCCGTTCGACAACGGTGCTGTTGTCAACTGTATCAGAACCGACCTGATTGATCAGGCTGGTCTGACCCTGGATGATTTCACAGATATCACCTGGTCTCAGTACATGGAGCTGGCAAAACAGGTTCTGGATGCCACCGGTGTTCCGATGCTGACCTCTCAGGCAGGATCTCCTGACCTGATCATGGAGATGCTGCAGTCCTGCGGCGCTTCTCTGTTCAACGAGGATGGCTCTGTTAATATCGAAGGAAACGATGCTCTGAAAGAGTGTATGGAAGTTTACGCACAGATGGTTTCTGACGGAACTCTGGTAGAGGTTACCGACTGGGATCAGTACATTTCTTCCCTGAACACAGGTACTGTGGCGAGCGCTATTAACGGCTGCTGGATCATCGCATCCATCACCCCGCAGGAAGATCAGTCCGGAAACTGGCAGATCACCAACATGCCGCGACTGGATAATCAGGAGAATGCCACCAACTACTCCAACAACGGTGGTTCTTCCTGGGTTATCTCCGGAAACAGCGAGAACAAAGACCTGGCCATCGACTTCATGAACTCCACCTTTGCAGGAAGCACGGAGCTGTATGATGATCTGATTCAGAAAGGTGCTTTGGCAACATGGGCTCCGGCAGGAGATTCCGAAGCATACGCACAGCCGGTTGAGTTCTTCGCAAATCAGGAGATCTACGCGCTGATCGTTGATTACGCTACCAAGACTCCGTCCAACATCACCGGACCGTTCTACTATGACGCCCGTGACGCTGTAGGTGTTGCTCTTTCCAACATCATTCAGTCCGGCGCCGATATAGACAGCGAGATTGCCAAGGCTCAGGAAACTGTAGAGTTCAACATGGGCGGCTGAAAGTCAGGAGACAGGCAACTATAACAGATGAATGAAGCAGGGGTCTGTTGCTGCTGGTAAAACAGCGGCAGACAGACCCCTCTTTTCACAGAGAAGAAAGGGAGGGTATGTACATGAGTGGCCAGAAGAAAAAGGGACTGACCCTGGCAAGAAAACAAAACCTCACAGGATGGGTGTTCCTTGCGCCGGCAACGATCCTGATCTGCTGGATGAGCTTCTATCCCATGATTCGCGCATTTATTTTATCATTGCAGACAGGTATGGGAATTAATCTTTCCTTCGGAGGAATTGCCAACTACACTCGTATCCTGAAGGATGCTACATTCCGGCAGACATTATTTAACACATTTTTCTACTTGATCATTCAGGTGCCCGTGATGCTGATTCTGGCATTGGCACTGGCATCCATGCTGAATGACAAGGATCTGAAGTTTAAGGGATTATTCCGTACGGCGATCTTCCTGCCCTGCGCTACATCCCTGGTATCCTATTCCATGATTTTCCGTTCCATGTTCGCCAACGATGGCCTGGTCAACACACTT
>ERZ1643246.994-NODE-994-length-33000-cov-12.396995_pt1 | contig 33000 bp, 24 predicted proteins | sample MGYA00579265_ERZ1643246 | MGnify/ENA primary metagenome ERZ1643246 (study PRJEB29033, sample SAMEA4952261) | chicken gut metagenome | biome: Broiler Chicken; feature: Gastrointestinal Tract; material: Caecum | place: Ireland | collected 2018 | study: Broiler...
AAAATTCATCGAAAAATGCAGGGAAGCGCGGCGAAACAGCCGCGCTTCCCTGTCGTATAAAGAGAAAAATCGGATTTTTGAAGATGAATTGGTTAGAAAGATCAGTTGACGGGGATACCGTCCACAAGTTCGATGGGGGGATAGGACTGACCGTTGCAGATTCGTATCATGAGGGAAACAGCGGTTGCGCCAAGTTTATAGAAATCCTGCCGAACGCTGATGATACCGGTATTGCGAGCTCTTTCGATATCCGTGCAGTCAAACCCTGTCAGCATGAGATCGTCGGGGATTGCTATCCCGAGCTGTTTGGCAACTTTATCGATCATTTCAAGCGTGTTGTCGTTCATGCAGCAGATCGCCGTCGGTTTTTCCCTGAGGGACAGATACCTTGAAAGTTCATTTTTGACATATTTATGAAAGAGTTGTCTCTGCTGGGAGGGGGTAGAGGACAGCTCTTTTTTATGTAAGTCGTATGTATTGAAAAGGTATTCCTTGCGAAGCGGCAGTCCGTTTTTGACGAGCCCGCGGCAGAATCCGCGGAAACGTTCGGTCTCGGTATAAGCCATTTGTTCGCTAATTGAGAAAAAACCGATGCGTTTATGTCCTTTTGCGGCGAGTTTATCGACGATTCCGCACATGCTGTCCGCATTTGTCGAGGTGACGAGCGGTGTTTCGACGCCTTCGATGGGGCGGTCGATACAGACGATAGGGATTTTTTTCGTGAGGATCGCGGCATACAGATCGAGGTTGTGAAAGGACATGCAGGGATATACGATCAGCCCGTCAAGACTGCTTGAGAGCAGTTCTTTGAGAAAACTGCGCTCGCGTTCGGCGTTGTTTCGGGTGTTGTAGAAGGGCGTAAAGACGTTGTAGGTAAGCGCGGTATTCTGAATGCCCGTCATAATGTCGTTGAAGTCGCCTTCAAAGGGCAGAATGGTCGGAATGATGAGCGGCGTGCTGTGGTTAAGCTTGCCGTTGACGAACGTTCCGCTTTTTTTGACGCGGTAGATGAGGTTGCTCTCTGCAAGATCCTTGAGGGCGCGGGCAACGGTGATACGGCTTACGCCATAGATTTTTGTCAGCTCGATCTCTTTGGGAAGTTTCTCGCCGACTTTGAGTTCCCCGCTCTTTATCTTTGAAATGATGTCGTTGTATACCTTGGCATACAGCGTTTCCTTTTTCTTTTCCATTTTTCCCTCCACGGAAAGTATAGTAAATTTTTTTATAAAAATCAACTATTTCATCATGACATTTGCTGAAAAAAGCAAAAAAAAGTATGACATAATATTTTATTAAGCTATATTTTTTGCGAGGGTATATTGACACATAAAGGGGTCGGGTATATAATTGCCTCATGAAAGGGCGAAGAGCAGCCCATACAATTTGGTCTCAGAAAAAGAGACGAAGGGAGGAAAAAATGAAGCTTTTTAAGAAGGTTGTTGTCGGTGTTTTATGTGTAGTGATCGGTCTGCTCGGCACGGCATGTGCGGGGGCACAGCAGCCATCCGGCGGAGACGGTCCGATCGACGGCAATGTCGATGAGAACAAGCAGATCACGCTGAAAATTCAATCTGCGGCACCTTTGAAGAGCAATTATCAGGCACTTCTTCGTACGGAAGCAGAGGGAACGCAGCTTTATAATCAGGCACTGTTCACGCAGCGGCTGGTGAACGGATTCAAGGATAAATATTCCAACATCAAGCTGCAGTTCATTGAGGACGGATGGGGAGATGCGCTGTTCCAGGCGCAGCAGCTGTATATCCGTGACTACAATGCGGGCGGACAGATGGCTGTCGATATCATGATCGGCGAAACGTATATGGGATATTTTGCCGAGAACGGCGTGTTTGCAGAGCTTGACGCAGAAAAGTTTTCCGATGTCATCGAAGGTGCCTGCGCGGATGTCACGGTGGACGGCAAACTCTATGGCGTTCCCATGTGTACGGGAATCATGGGACTGCAGTATAACACGGATATTCTGAGCGAAGTCGGGATCCCTGAGGAGGACTGGGTGCCTTCGACGTGGGCTGAGCTTTTAGAAAACTGCAAGACAGTTTCCGAGTATGCGGAGGCAAACGGAAAAGATTACGGCGGGATCATCATGAACAATGTTGCAGGAATGTCCTGTGCGTTCCGTGCGGAGCCCTTCATGCGTGCAGCGGGCGGGGATATTGTGGATGATGCAGGCAATCTTTCCATCAATTCGGACGCCAATCTGGAGGCATTTGAGTACCTGCGCAATCTTGCGCAATACGCATATGGTGATTCGCTGACCTGTGACAGTGAAGATACGCTGCAGTACTATTTCACCAATAAGAATTACGGCGCTTACATGATCGAAGGTCAGTGGCCGATGGCGAGTGCGCCCGAAAACATCAAGAGTGCGCCTCTGCCCGCGAAGAATGCAGACGGAACGGGTACGGGCAACATCTATTGCGGCAATGTGCTGTTCGGCATCACGAATGCATCGGAGAACAAAGCGGCGGCACAGGCATTTTTGGAATATCTGACGAGCGAAGAAGTGCAGTCGTGGTTCTATGAGCTCGACGGCAGACTTCCCGTGAGCAAGACCCTGCTGGAAAGCGATGAGATCCTTACGGTGCATCCCAACGTCAACTCTTACATTGCGCAGCTCAATGCGGGCGGATTCAGCGGCGGACTTCCCTGCTTCACCAAGAATGCAAATGATATCTGGAACCTTTGGGGCACTTTCTACAGCAACGTGCTGACGTCCTCTGAAAACATCAAGACGCTTGCAGACAAAGTGCAGGCAGATATCGGGTCGAAATTAGGATGATGGAAGTCCCTGCCGCAAAAACGCCCGATGTGAACGAGATGACCCGCCGCCGCATTGCCATGCGGGAAAATCTGCGCGGATGGGGCATCATCGGGCCGATCATTTTATATCTTATCATCTTCACGTTTATTCCGCTCATTATCCTGTTCCGCTACAGTTTCACGCAGGATGACCTCTTCAAGGGCACATTTTTTGTCGGGCTCGCGAACTACGTCACGATCTTTACCAATCCCGACTACTATATGCTCTTTCTCACGACCATCCTGATTGCGATTTTTACGATCGGTTTGAGCCTTGTGCTCGGCATGCTGATCGCGCTGGGCGTGACGGGACCTATCCGCGGAAAGGGATTTTATCGTACGGTGTATTATATCCCCGTCGTGGTTTCCATGGCAGTTGTCGCGCAGATCGCAAACGTCTGGCTCTCGTACAATGACGGTACGTTCAACAATATTCTTGTATCTCTCGGACTTGAAAAGGTGGCATGGTATAAAAGTACCTTCTGGATGTATTTCTGGATCATCGTCATCTGTGTCTGGAAGGGACTTGGCGCGACGGTCATTTTGTTTATTGCGGGACTCAATGCGATCCCCGTCGAAGTCTACGAGGCGGCGGAGCTGGACGGTGCGGACGGCTGGACGCGGTTTTTCAAAATTACGCTGCCTCAGCTGCGGCCCATGCTCGTATTCGTGATGATCACGTCCATCATCGGCGCGTTCAACATCTTTGAACCCGTACAGCTCATTTCAGAGGGCGGACCTGACGGAACGACCAAAGTCATTCTGTATCAGATCTATAATGAGGCATTCCAGAACGGCAATTACGGCATGGGCAGTGCGATTTCGGTCGTTGTCCTGCTTGTTCTGATGGCGCTCACCATGCTCAACATGAAGTTCGGCGAGGAAAAGGACTGAGGGAGGGGGATATGAAAGTCGTAAGAAAAAGCACGATCATTCTCAGCCATATCTTCCTTTGCCTCGGCGCAATCCTCATGCTCTATCCCTTCGTCTTTGCGCTTCTGGGAATGTTCAAGACGATAGAAGGATTCTATGAGGTGAACTTTCTGCCCGTTCCCGACGGCATCCGTTACGGGTTTGAAAATCTCGGCATCATTTTCCGCAGAACGGAGATCTACAGCTCCATTCTTCTGACGCTCGGGCGCTTTGTCTGGTACGGGTTCATTCTGGTGGTGACCTCGGTGCTGGGCGGATACGCCTTTGCAAAGGTCAATTTCAAATTCAAAAAAGTCGCATTTTACGTCATCATGTCCACGATGATGATCCCTGGGATTGCGCTGCTCATTCCGCAGTATCTCGAACTCATGCGCTTCCCGCTCGTGGGCGGAAACGACATTTTAGGACATGGCGGAACGGGCTTTCGCGACAACATGGCAGTGCTCTTTATCACGGGCTGGTTCTCGGCGTACAACATCTTTCTTGTGCGGCAGTCACTGCAGCAGATCGGGAACGACTACCGTGAGGCGGCGGAGATCGACGGCGCGGGATTTTTCCGCATCATCTTCTCCATCTACATGCCTATGCTCAAGCCCATTGTCGCGCTCATGATCCTGCAGACGTTCATCGGACAGTGGAACGACTATCTGTTCCCGGTCCTCTTCCTGCCGAGTGCGCGGGATCTGTGGCCGATCGGCGTTCTGTCCGTAAAAATTCAGTCCGACTACCTCTATACTGCAGGTGTGGGCGGACTCATGAACTATCCTATGGTTATGGCGATGGGGATCTTTATGATGATCCCGCCCGTCGTCGTGTACATCACCTGTCAGAAATATTTTGTACAGGGACTCACGCTCGGCGGAATCAAAAGTTAGACGAAACGGCTTACCCGTGAGGGGGAAACCGTAATAAGGAGGAAAAGATGAGGAAGGCGTTGGCAATTGCAATGTGTGTCTTGTTTGCCTGCTGCGGGCTCGCGGGGTGCACCAAGACCGAAACGGAAATCAAAGACGTCGAGAACACGTACGGAGCGTACAGTAAGGTCTGGACGGCGGCGGATTCCGAAGTCAAGCATGAGACGGGGGACCTTGCCATCGACGACGGCTGGGGCGCCGTGCTCGACACCAATGAGGGCGCGCTCTGTTCGGTGGAGACGGCGGAGCTTCATCCCACTGCGTACACGGCGGCGGCGCGTCTGCTGATCAACGAGCGGAGCACCTCTTCCAAGGCAGTGGCGTGCGTTCTGCGCGTGCTCGACGGCGACGGAAGGGAACTCGGAAGAAGAAATATCCGTATCAACGAATTTGAAGAAAAATTAACTTATCAGGATTTCACGTTCACATTCCCCGTGGAAAAGACGACGGAAGCGACGTTTGAGATCTATTGGCCGGGGACCAACTATGTGCGCGTCTCCGAATTCGGAATCATGAGCAAGACGAATGCAAGTCTTCCCGATTTCTCCGTGACGGGGGCATCCCTGCTTGGCGCGGATATCGAGGAAACGGTCGAATACAACGAGTCCTCGCTGTATTTCTTCGATCTTTACAACTACATGGTGACGCGTGCGGCGGATGCGGAAGAGCAGTACGATATTGCCAACCTCATCTGCACGCTGCAGGGACTTGTCAACCGCAACGGGGAAAGACTTTTCGTGCGCTTTGTGGCGGCGAACAATTTCTCGGACGACGTGGACGGCTTCTGGCTGAATTACCTGACGCAGGACGGACAGTTCCTTGCGGACAAAGAGGTGGTCACGGTTCAGTCGCCCATGACGCTTTTAACGCTGTTCAAGGATTATTATAAGGGCTTTGCGGCATGGGATCCTGCCGTTCCTGCCACCGTGAATGCCGTTGCGACGGCGTGCGGCGCGGACGATCTGCTCCCTGTGCGCTACAGCACGGTGCGCAACAGCCTGTATTGGTATATCAATAACAACGATGCGTTCGCGGACAAGGAAATGAAGGTGGACCTCGGCGAGAAGTTCACGGGCGACGGCACCATCTACGAAACGGAAATCCCGTCCACGGGCAGCCGCAAGAACGACGCATATCTCTGGGCAAAGGCGAAGTATCTGGATACCCGCAAGACAAATTCTCATCTTGTTGCTTATCACGTCGATGCATACGGTTCCAATACGGTCTTTGCGGCGTATTCCGACCTGCAGAACATGTATCTTTCCAACCGCGACTACTACATTGCGAACAAGGCGTTCTTCTTTGATCTGTCGCCCATGGAGTTTGAGATCCCCGACGACGATCCCGATCAGCAGTACATCGACACGGACAACGGGACCATCGACTATGCCACGTTCACGGCGATCATGCGCGAACAGGCGGCATATGCGGAGAGCGTGGACGCATCCAAGCCCATCGACGTGGGCGGATTTACGCCCTGGCACCTCAAGTATACGCGCTTTACCAACCCCGTTGCATCGGGCGAGGTAGCCTATGAATGGGAGACCGCATGGCTGTTCTCCATCTTCAACGCCTACATCAACGCCGATGCGCCCAGCTATACCGCAATGGCGAATGCGTCCGTGTATCAGCACTTCCCCATGAAGGACAGCTATACGCAGGCGGGCGACAAGACGGTGAAGGAATCCCTTCCCGGAGCAGGGGAGCAGGGCGCGAACTATCTGCTCTTCTATATGGGCGACTTTGACGCATCCGCATGGCTGAATACGGCGATGACCAAGCTCTGGACAGATCCCAAGCGCGGCGAGATCCCGCTTTGCTGGACGTTCTCGCTGGACATTGCCAAGCGTGCGGGGCACGTTGTGGACATGATGTATTCCACGGCGACCGAAAACGACTACTTTGTTGCGGGCGACAACGGCGTCGGATATCTCAATCCCATGGCGTTTGCGAACTCGCTGCATGAAGGGATCTACGGCGATCTCGATTCGTGGGCGGCTTACAACAAGCAGGCATACGAGCGCTTTGACATCGACTATACGGGCTTTGTCGTCACGCGCGCCTCGATGCCCAAGGAAGTTGTCGAATGCTACGCCAAGTTCTGCGACGGCATGGCGACCAACTATCCCTATAACGGTGAAGCGGTGGACGGCATTCAGACGGTTTCCAGCATCGATTACAGCGGCTCGGTTGAAGATCTGGTCAAGAATTTTGCGGTCAAGCAGACGGGCGACGAGAGCACCTTCCGCAATATCCGCTTTATCCTGCGCGATCCCACCAATGTCATCGAACTCTATGAAAAGCTGATGTCCGATGAGTACAAGGATTATAACTTCCGCGTCGTCGATCCGTACACCTTCTACGGACTGATGGCACAGCAGAATGCGCAGTGAGTTGATCGGGAGGAAAAATTATGAGAAAGATAAAAACCTGGTATACGGCGCTTCTGGGCGTGATGCTTGCGCTCATTGCAATGCTGACGCTCTCTTGCGTCTCCCTTGTATCCGCCCGCGCGGCGGAGCCTGAGGATGTTACGGTTTCCGTCGGCTCGCAGGAACTCAGCGCGCTCAATGTCTATGAAGATACCGACCTCAACGGCGAAAAAGTTACGGCTTACGGCTGCGACGGATGGGGGAATATCCTCACCGTTCTTAATCTGGATAAGGGCTATGACCTTCAGGCGATCGCAGACTCGAACAAGGGCGCGCTCACATTCTGGATCAACTTCTGTACGGCAAGCTCTCTTGAAGCCTACAAGTCGATGACGGGCACGTTCATTATCGACGTAAGCTCTGGTGCGGAGTACAGCGATGCGCACAAGTACTCCTTCCAGATGTCCGCATTGTTTGCAGACTGCGAATTGGGCTGGAATCAGATCCTGCTGCCCTTCGCGACGGCTGCGGAAAAGAATGATATGGACTGGAGCAATGTCACCAGCATCCGTATCAACGGCAACGGCTCGGGTTTCACCTCGGCGGCAAGCGATATGCGCTTTGCGGCATTCACGTTCACGACGACTGAGGAAGAGACGATGCAGGTCGTCAAGGAAGAGGTCAATCTTCCCGCTGACGTTGTGCTCAATATCACCTCGTCCGAGCTCACGACGGGAACGGACACCGTGGACGGACAAGAGATGACCGTCTACAGCTGCACGGGATGGGGCAATGTTCTTGCCTATCTGCGCATGGATGAGGCACATAACGCGAGCGAGATCTTCGCAACAGGCAAGGGCGCTCTTTCGTTTTGGATGTGCTTCCGTGACGAGGCGGCGCTCAATGCATACAAGAACGCGACGGGCTCTTTCAATGTGGATGTGAGCTCGGGCGCGGAGTACAGCGATTCGCACAAATATTCCTTCCAGATCTCCACGCTCTTTGCAGATTGCGAGGTCGGTTGGAACGAGATTCTGCTTCCGCTTGCGGCGGCTGCGGAAAAGAACGACATGGATTGGTCGGATATCCGCAATATCCGTCTCAACGGGACGGGAAGCGGTGTCGCGGACGGCGTGAGCAATCTCTCCTTTGCGGCGTTCAAAGTAACGACGACCGAGGAAGAGAGCATGCAGGTCGTCAAGGAAGAGGCGCCTTTGCCCGATGACGTTGCGCTTGTTATCGCCTCTTCTTCCAACCTGACTGCTTCTTCCGAGACGGTGAACGGCGAGACCGTCACGGCATACGGCTGCAGCGGCTGGGGCAATGTTCTTTCCTTCCTCTATCTGGATAAAGCGTACGATGCAAGCGAGATTTTTGCGACAAACAAGGGCGCACTCACGTTCTGGATGTACTTTGAGAATGAGACGCCGCTTGCGGCGTATCAGGCAATGGAGGGCGACTTCCTCATCGATGTGAGCTCTCAGCAAGACTACACGGACGGCGATGCACACAAGTATGCCTTTGAAATTTCTGCGCTGTTCGATCACTGCAAAGTGGGTTGGAACCAACTTCTTCTTCCGCTTGCAACGGCAGGGGAGAAGACCGCCATCGACTGGAGCGGCGTCTGGTGTATCCGAGTAAACGGCTCGAACTCGGCGCTTGAAACAGGCGTAAGCAATCTGAAGTTTGCATCGTTTGCCTTCACCGTGACCGATGAGGTTCGCATGACGGTCCTGACCGATCTTGATAACATTGCCCTGACGGTTGTCAATTGTCAGGATATGGATCAAACGACCGAGACGATCGGGGACATGCAGGTGACGGCATACGGCTGTGTTGATTTCGGCTGGGGTCCCTTTGTGAAGGTTCTGACGCTTGACCGTGACTACGATGTCAGCACGATCGCGGCAACCGAAAAGGGTGCGTTCACGTTCTGGATGTACATTGCCGACGACGCAACGCTTGCGGCATACAAGGCAGTGGAAGATTTCTGGACGGTGGACGTCTGCTCTTCCATCAACTACAACGACACCAACAAGTACGCCTTCATGATGGCGTCCGTATTCGATGACTGCATCGTCGGCTGGAACAAGGTTGTGCTTCCCTTCGCGACGGCGCAGGAAAAGAATGATATCAACTGGACCAAGGTGCGCACGCTTCGTCTCAACTGCGACGGAACTTCGTTGCCTGCAGGCTCCAATAACGTGAAGTTTGCAGAGTTCGGTTTCACTGTGACCGACGAGACCGAGATGTGCATCACGCAGACGATCGCGGCGCAGACGGGCGGCGGCGGAGAGGAGGAAGACCTCGATCCGATCGACGAGATGATCATCATCGACTGCAACTCCGTCTCGGGCACCGTCTTTACGGGCAACAAGGTGGACAAAGAGGATTTCCGCTATGGAACGGGCTGCGTGTATACGTCGGGCGCAGGGTATGGTCTGACGGCAACCGATCTGGAAGTCGGAAAGACAGATCTTCGCAAGAACAGCATCGTCCTTGCCATGTGGGTCTGGATCGAGGACATCTCGTTCTTCAGCGCGCAGGGCGTCAACGGACAGATCGAGCTGAGCAGCAGCAACGCGTACGACAAGAACGAGATCTTCTGGGAAAGCTGGTGGTCGGGACTTAACAGCGGCTGGAACTGGCTGGTCCTGCGCGGCGAGGATGCCTCCGTCTCGGGCGGGCTTCCCGACTTTGACAATCTCAAGCGCGTCCGTCTCTATGTCAACGGAATTGCCAATTCCACGCTGAAAATCGACCGTATCACGATCGGCAATGTGGACAATGCGGCGCTGTTTACCGAGCCAGACTGGGAAAACGAAAAGGCGGATTCGGGCGTATTCAAGGGCGCAAACAGCTATGTTGCGGAAAACGGTACGTACATCGAAGTAGACTTCAGCGAAGCAGAAGGTTTCACGGCTGTGGAGCGCATGGAGGTTCCCGTATCCGTTCCCGATACGGCGGCAACGGTATGCGTGATCGTGTTCCCTGTTCTGGGCGTGCTCTGCGCGGCGGTGGTTGTGGTATTGCTCCTGAAAAAGAAACGTAAATCATAATATACCCCCCCCCCTTGGATCGGGAAGTCGGTTTGACCGGCTTCCCGAACATAAGGGGAAAGGAATTGAGATGAAAAAATTTGTCGTGATTTCCCATACGCACTGGGACAGAGAATGGTATATGCCTTTCTCCGTATTCCGCATGAAGCTGGTCGATCTGATCGATCGGCTGCTCGGCATTCTCGAAAGAGACAGTGATTACATCTTCCATCTGGACGCACAGACCATCGTGCTGGAAGATTATCTTGCCATTCATCCGCGGAACGAGGAAAAGCTGAAGCAGTATATCGCCTCGGGGAATATCCGTGTGGGGCCGTGGTATCTGCAGAACGATTTCTATCTCACCGACGGCGAGGCGACCGTGCGCAATCTCATGATCGGCACGGCGATCGCGAAGCAGTTCGGCAAGTGCGGCACGGTCGGATATGCTCCCGACCAGTTCGGGAATATTTCTCAGCTTCCGCAGATCATCCGTCAGTTCGGACTTCGCGCATTTGTGTTCGGACGCGGATTCCGATTCCACGAGACGGTGGACGGTGTCCGCAGGGAGAAAAAGATGCCTGCGGAATTTGAATGGGAGGGGCCGGACGGCACGCGTTGCCTTGCCATTCATCTCAGATACTGGTACAACAACGCACAGCACATCCCGGAGCAGCGCGAACTTGCGCGGCTGCTGTTGGACATCAACGAACGCAATTTTGAAGGACTCAACGTATCGCCCTATATCCTGCTGATGAACGGGGTAGACCACCTCGAGGCGCAGGCGGACGTACGGGACATCCTTGCGGGGCTGCGTGCGGACGGGGTTGACATCGAACAGATGAGCCTCGACGATTATGTGGAGGACGTCCTGCATGCAACGCAGGGCAAGACGCTGCCGTCCTATTGCGGACCGCTCAACAAGGGCGGGGACTATGACCTTCTCAAGGGCTGTTGGTCCTCCCGCTGTTATCTCAAAACGCAAAATGTACGTCTGCAGGATTTGCTGATCCATCAGCTCGAGCCGCTGTATTCCTATCTGGAGGAGAGCGGACTTTCGGGGGTCTATCCTGAAGACGAAATGATATATCTCTGGAAAGAGCTCCTTAAAAATCACCCGCACGATAACATCTGCGGCTGTTCGCGGGACGAGGTGTACCGTCACATGGAGGACAGCTTCGCCCGCATTGGCGAAATGGGCGAAGAACTTCTTGTGCGGGGCATGAAGATCGCTGCAACGCACGGCAGACACCCGCTTGCCAAGGAGCAGAACTACTCCGTCACCGTATTCAACGGCACGGAACGCGCGCAGAGCGCAGTCGCCGAGGCAGAACTCAAGTTTATGCGCGGCGAGGAGATCAGAGACTTTGCTCTCATTGACGAGGCGGGCAACAGTGTTCCCTACGAGATCATTGATCGCCGTGAGGGACTTCTGGACGTCTTCAGCCCGCTCAATCTTCCCGGCGTACTCGATGCGGATTTCACTCGTATCCGCTTCTTTGCGCAGGATATTCCCGCCTATACCGCAAAACAGTTTGCCGTTATCCCCGCGAAAAAGGGCGTTTTGATAGCGCCTTCCGAGCAAAAACGCGGCATTGAAAACGAGTTTTACGAGATCTTTGAAGAAAACGGCGCGTTGGTGATCGCGGACAAGCGAACGGGACGCAGATATCCCGATCCGCTTCGCCTGGAGGATAGCGCCGACAAGGGAGACGCCTATGTCTACCGCGTCTCACCCGAAGCGCCTCTTGTGCTTCTGCCCACTGCTTTCGGCGCGGCGAAGTGCGATGCGCTTAGAAGCACGCTTGACGTGTCGTTCGGCTATGACTGCCCCGCATGCTATGACTTTGACAGGGACTGCCGTTCCCAGGAAAAAGTCAGAAACGAGGTACGGCTTACGCTCACGCTGGAAAAGGGGAGCGAGACGATCGGCATCTCCTATCGCATTGTCAACCGCGCACGCGATCATCGGATGCGCATCCTGATTGCAAGCGGCTTTGCTGGCGGAAAACTGTTTACGGACAGCCCTTACGATTACGCCGAGCGGGAAAGCCATGAGAGCTGTGACGTGACCGAGTCGGACACCAACCATAACTCCACATTTGCACAGCTTGTAAAGGACGGCAGGGCGCTCATTGTCTATACGCAGGGACAGTACGAGACCCAGAACATGGGCGAAGGGCTTGCCTTTACGCTCCTGCGCGCGACGGGCGTCATCAACCGCAATGCACTTACATACCGCTCCGCATGCGGTGCGCAGTGGGACGCTCCCGAAAATCAGGTTCTCAGATCGGTGGAGGGAAGAATGGGCGTGGAATATGCGTCAGAGCGCAGCGGCGCGGATTGCTTTGTCAGAGCTAAGTTCTTCCGCAACGGTCTTATTTGCCATGCGGATTCCTTTGATTCAAAAAAATACTCGGGCGGAAGATTTGCCGTGCAGACGGCGGAGCTCGAGCGGCTGTACTATCTCAAAGATCCCTATGCGGGCAAAAAGACGGCATCCGATTCGCTTCTTGTATGCGACTGCGCGTCCATTGTCACGACCTGCCGCAAAAAGGCGGAAAAGGGCGGAACGCTTTTGCGATTCGTCAATCTTTCGGATGCGCCGCAGGAAGTAAATTTCACCTTCCGCGGAAAGATGTATCTGACCGACATGCCCGAAGAGACCGAAACGTTTGCGGGCGAATCGCAAGCGAGTGTTTCGTTCCGTCCCAAGCAAATTGTAAGCGTGAGGATTTCAGATGTCTGAACTTGACTATGTATTTACAGGGATGGGCTCGCTCAACGACAGGCGTTTTTCCAACGGAAACGTCTATCCCGTGACGGCGCTTCCCTTCGGAATGGCAAATTTTACCCTGCAGACGGACGGAGGGGCGGGAAACTGGTTTTACAACCCGCTTGCGCATTCCTTTGAGGGGATCCGACTGACCCATCAGCCCAGTCCGTGGGTGGGCGATTACGGACATATGCTCTTTTTCCCGTTTTCGGGGGAACTCCCCGAGCGGGAGCGCTGGTCGAGCTTCCGTCCCGAAAAGACTTCCCTTTGTCCGCACGAAATGGACGTGTATCTCCAGCGTTTCCGTCTGCGGGCAAGACTTGCGCCCACCGAACGCGGCGCCGTAATTTCGCTTTCCCAACGCGACGGCGCGGGAACGGGAATTGCGTTGCTTCCTTTTGCACAGTCCTGCTTTTCCGTCAGCGGAAACACGGTCACGGGATATACGGACAGTCAGTCTATCTGGAATTTCAAGCGGATCAGGGAGTACTTCTATATCTCCCTTTCCAAGGTGCCGAAGTGCGTACAGCAGCTCGAAAAGGGAGGACTTGCGCTTTACTTTGATGGGGACGCCGACATTTTTGTCGCGACGAGCTTTGTCAGTGAGGAACAGGCAAAGCGCAATTTCTGCCTTGAACTGGAAGGAAGAGCGCTTGAAAAAGTCCGCGCGCTTGCCAAAGAGTGCTGGGAGGGGTATCTCTCCCGCATTCAGGTATCTGGCGAGAATGCTTCGCGCAAGAGAACATTCTATTCCTGTTTTTATCGTGCGCTGCTCTATCCGCGCAAGTTCTACGAATATGACGAAGCGGGGATGCCCGTACACTTCAACGCGGATACAGGCAGAACAGAACGGGGCGTGTTCTATACGGACAACGGCTTCTGGGATACCTACCGCACGGTGTATCCGTTTTTGTCCGTCATCGCGCCCGAACTCGTGCGCGAGATGGTGGAGGGATTTGTCAATTACAGCGAGGAGACGGGATGGCTTCCGCGCTGGCTGAGCCCCGGAGAGATCGGACTCATGCCTGGGACGCTCATCGAGGCGGTGATCGCGGATGCCTGCGTCAAGGGCATCGTGACGGGCGATCTGAGAAAGCGCGCCTATCGTGCCATGCTTCGCAACGCCTTCGAGGAGGGCGAGGGGCGGCATGGTCGGCTGGGCGTGAAGGAATATACCGCGCTCGGCTATCTTCCCCGTGACTTCAAAGAGAGCGTCAACCATACCTGCGACTGTGCCTACGGAGATTTTTGTATCTCCCGCGTTGCACTGCTGGAAGGGGATGAAAAGACGGCAGAAATATTGTCGGCGCGCAGCGAAAACTGGAAAAATCTTTTCGATCCTGCAAGCGGATTCCTGCGCGGAAAGGACCGCGAGGGGAATTTCCGTACGCCCTTCGATCCCTATGAATGGGGCGGAGACAACTGCGAGGGCAGCAGCTGGCAGAACAGTTTTGCCGTGTATCACGACATTGCGGGACTTGCAAAGGCATACGGCTCGGAGCAGGCTCTTTTAAGCCGTCTTGATGAGCTGTTTGCGGCGGAGCCGAAGTTTACAGTCGGGGCGTACGGGCAGGAGATTCACGAGATGAGTGAGATGGCGAGCGTGGATTTCGGTCAGTGCGCGATCTCCAATCAGCCGAGTTTTCACCTGCCGTGGATGTTTTGCGCACTCGGTGCGCGCGAAAAGACGCAATATTGGGTCAGAAAGCTCGCGGATGAGGCATTTTTCTGTACGGCGGACGGCTTCCCGGGCGACGAGGACAATGGTACCACGGCTTGCTGGTATCTGTTTGCCTGCCTCGGGTTTTACCCGCTCTGCCCGGGCAAAGCGGAGTATGTCGCGTCCGAGCCGCTGTTTGAGACCGTCACGGTCTGCGGAAAGAAGATCGGAAGATCAAAGCGGAACGTGATCGCACACAAAGACATCGTGTGTGAGGAGAAATTATGAAAAAGACAATCGGAATCGCGGGCAATATCCTTCTTGATGTCGTGAAAAAAATCGAGTGCTGGCCCGAGCGCGGGATGCTTGTGAATATCAACAGCGTCTCGCACGCGATCGGCGGATGCGTCGGAAATACGGCGATCGATCTCAAGCGGCTGGATCCCGCGCTGGACGTCAAAGTGTTCGGCAGGGTGGGACAGGACGAATACGGCGACTTTGTTCTTCGCACCATGCGCGAAGAGGGCTTGGATGTTTCTGCCGTCGTGCGTTCGGAACTGCCGACATCCTTCACGGATGTCATGACACTGCCGGGCGGCGAGAGAACGTTCTTTCATGCGCGCGGCGCAAACGCGCAATTCTCGGATGCGGACGTGGGTGAGGAGACGTGCGATCTCTTTCATCTGGGGTACCTGCTGCTTTTGGACGAACTGGATAAAGAAGATGCCGAGTACGGCACAAAGGCGGCGCGTCTGCTCGCTCGGATGCAAGCGCGGGGTGCAGAGACGAGCATCGATCTCGTGAGTGCGCAGACGGGCAGATTCCGCAGCGTCGTGACGCCCGCGCTTTCCTACTGCGATCACGTGGTGATCAACGAGATTGAGGGCGGACTGCTCACGGACACGCCTGCGCGCGATGAAAACGGAAAACCGATCAGAGAAAACTTTGAAAAGATCTGCGAGCGGCTGTTCGGGTTTGGGGTCAAAAAGAGCGTCGTCATCCACTGTCCCGAGCTGAGCTGCGCGATGGATGCGGAGGGGACATTCCGTCTGCTTCCTTCGCTCAATCTGCCCAAAGAATATATCGTGGGTTCTGTGGGCGCGGGAGATGCGTTCTGTGCGGGCATGCTGTATGCGTTTGCCCGCGGGCTGTCACTGGATGCAGGCATGCGGATCGCCTCGTGCGCCGCGGCGTGCAATTTATCGGTGGCGGATTCGGTGAGCGGGGCGCGCGTCCTCGCTGACACGCTTGCATTGGAAGAAGTATTCGGAAGGAGGAGTTTATCATGCTGACAAAGGAAGAATACCGCGCAGGAGCGCAATATACACTGGACGCATTTCGAAGAGCGGGGATTGCCGTCACAAAAGAGGAAGAGCAAAAAATCGAGGTGGCGGACTTCGGGCTCGGAATGGTGGAAGAAGTCGGGCTTCAGATTCTCACCTATGTGAACACGCAGCGCTGCTGCGCTAAAGAGATGGTCTTGCGTCCCTTCCAGACCTGTCCCGAGCATATGCACGTGTCGGGTACGGAAAACGGAGTAGCGTATGAAGCAAAAGAGGAAACTTTCCGCGTCCGTGCCGGGGAGTGCCTGCTCTATGTGTCGGGCGAAGGCAGGGCGGAGGACATCCGCGCGCGCATGCCAAAGACAAAGGTGACCGTCTTTCATGAGATCATCTTAAAACCCGGGGAGCAGTACACCATCTGGCCCGGCACGCGCCATTGGTTCCAGGCGGGTGCAGAGGGCGCAATTATCAGTGAGTTTTCCACGCGCAGCAGAGACGAGAGCGATGTGTTCGAGGATGAGCGCATTCGCAGAATTCCGGAGGTAAAATAAATGCTTGTCAACTTAAAAGAAATTCTTGAAATCGCCGAGCAGGAAAAGAACGCAGTCGGCATGTTCAATGCGACGGGCTTTGACAGCCTGCAGGCAGTCATCGGCGCGGCGGAAGAACTCAACCGTCCCGTGGTGATCGCGCATGCGGAAGTACATAATGTCTACAACGATATCGACATGGTGGGCCCTGCGATGCTCGCAGTCGCAAAAAATGCAAAGGTGCCCGTATGCGTCCATCTCGATCACGGTACCTCCATGGCCATGGTCTGGCGGGCGCTCCGTATCGGGTTTACCTCGGTCATGATCGACGCCTCGGCGCTCCCGTATGAGCGCAATCTTCTTTGCACGAAGGAGATTACGCAGGCGGCGCACGCCATGGGCGTGAGCGTGGAAGCGGAATTGGGACGGCTTGCAACGGGCGAATCGGGAGAAGCAGAGGAAGGCGTGAGCCATGCAGAGGACTTCTACACCGATCCCGAGCAGGCGAAGGAATTTTGCGAACAGACGGGAATCGATGCGCTCGCGATTGCATTCGGCACGGCGCACGGATTCTATAAGGCGCAGCCCAAACTTGATTTCGGCGTTGTGGAGCGCTGTGCGGCGTCCACGGGTCTTCCGCTCGTCATGCACGGCGGAAGCGGTGTGAGCGAAGAGGGATTCCGCAAGGCGATCGCAAGCGGAATCCGCAAGATCAACTATTATTCCTATATGTCCAAGGCGGGTTATATGGCGGCGAAGGACTTCATTGCAAGCGGAAAGAGTAACTATCTGCATGACGTGGAATATGCCGCCATGCAGGCGATGAAAGAGGACGTCAAGCGCGCCATGCGCATCTTCTCGGAGGTATAAGATGATTCTTTCCGTCGGCGAGCTTCTTGCGGACATGATCGGGGAAGCGGATGGGGACAGCCTTCGTTTTCAGGCATTTTGCGGCGGTGCGCCCTTTAACCTTGCGGTCAATGCAAGACAGGCGGGCGCGAAAGTCGGATTTCTCGGCAGAGTCGGCTGCGATCCCGTCGGGAAATTCCTGATCGGTTTTGCACAGAAGGCGGGGCTCGATCAGCTCATTATTCAGCAGGACGAGGTGCGCAATACGACGCTCGCCTTTGTGACGCTTTCCGAAGGAGAACGCGATTTTGCTTTTTACCGCCACGATACGGCAGACTTCCATATCGACGCGGAGCAAGTAGATTTCGGCGCTTTTGAAGATCTTGAGATCGTGCATCTCGGCTCGCTCATGCTGTCCGAGCCGTGCGGAAGGGAGCTTGCGGATATTATCGTGCAAAAGACGCAAAAGGCAGGCGCATTGCTCTCCTTTGACGTCAACTTCAGAAAGGATATCTTCGGCAGTTTCGACAGCGCCCGTGCCGCCTATCTTCCCTATGTGAAGAGGGCGGATATCCTCAAATTCTCCGACGACGAACTGTATGAATTTACGGGGATCTCGGACATGGGCAGGGCAGTTGCGTCTCTTGAGAAGAAAAACAGTCTCGTCGTCGTTACGCTCGGCAAGCGCGGCTGTGCGTATTTTTACGGCGATATGTGCGGGGAAGTCCCCACCGTTCCCGCGCAGAAGATCGTGGATACGACGGGTGCAGGGGACGCCTTTTTCGGGACCATGCTCGCACATCTCGAGGGAAAACCGTTTACAAAGGAAAACATCGAGCGCGCGATCGCAAGAGGGAACGAGGCGGGCGCACGCACGGTCGGCTTTAAGGGTGCAATCAGACTTTGACGGAGGCACACGATGAATCTTGATCAGATGGTAAGACAACCTGTCTTTTTTGAGCGCAACAGAGTATATCGCATTTATCTCGGGGGCATGCCGTATCAGGAGATTTTTCAGGACGGCTATGACGACGGAACAGACAATATGTTTCCCGAAGAATGGGTAGCGAGCAAAGTTAAGGCGATCAATCCAAAGTACTTCGGAAAGCGGGACGGTGTTTCCGTCGTACGCGGTACGGATATTTTCTTTGACGATCTTTTGCGGGAGTACCCCGACGAACTGCTCGGCGGGCGCAAGTACGACTGTCTCGTAAAATTTTTGGACAGTGCGATCCGACTTCCGTTCCAGGTGCACCCCACCAAGGAATTTTCAAGAGAGAACTTCCACAGCGAGTATGGCAAGACGGAAGCGTGGCTGGTTGTGGCGACCCGTCCCGGAGCAAAGCTGTATTTCGGATTTAAGGACAAGATCACCAAGGAAGAGCTCTCTGCACTGGAAGAGCGTAGCGAGACGGAAAAGGACATCATGGGAAAGCTCCTGTGCGGCGTAGACGCCAAGCCTGGAGATATCTGGCTCATTAAGGCGGGGCTGATTCACGCCATCGGCGCGGGGTGCACCATCATCGAGGTGCAGGAGCCGACCGATTTCACCATTCAGCCCGAGCGCTGGTGCGGCGACTACCACATCAGCTATGAAGAAGAGTACATCGGCCTCAAAAAGGACGTTGCGCTCGATGCGATCAACTATGACATTTACGGAGATAAAGCGCAGGCATACGCGCGTGTGACTCCGAGCGTCACTGTCGATACGCCGCAGTACAAGAAAGAGGCGCTCATCACCTACGCGGATACGCCTTGCTTTGCGGAGAATCGACACACGCTCACGGGTGGCGGTTCCTTCGTGATGGAGTATGCTCCCTGTGTCTATATCTGTCTCGAGGGCGAGGCGCAGATCAGAGGGGACGACTACTGCAAGAACATCCGTCGGGGCGATTATTTCTATCTTCCCTATGCCGCGCAGGGGAAGTTTGAAGTATACGCAAAAGACAGGGCAGTCCTGGTGGAGTGCCTTCCGAGCAAACAATGAACGCCAAAATCAGCAATCCCGCACAGCTGTGTTCGGTGCGGCAGATGTGTTTTTCGGGCGGCAGAGAGGGAAACGAGCGCGTTCTGCTTGTGGAGAACGGACGTCTTTCCTTTACCGTGCTTGCGGACAGGGCGCTGGATATCTACGATCTGCGCTATCGCGGAGAAAACATCTCGTTTTTGTCCAAAAACGGACTTTGTGCGTTCGGCGGAGCCTTTGAGAACGTCTTTCCGGGCGGATTTTTATATACCTGCGGACTTGAAAAAGTGGGCGGCGGCGATCTGCCCGTGCACGGAAGTCTGCACAATCTTCCCGCACAGCTCTCCTCGGTGCAGTGCAATGAAGACGGCATTCTGATCAACGGTTCGGTGCGCCAGAGCGCTCTTTTTGGCGGGAATCTCGTCATGCGCCGCACCATTTCCTGCGGCTATGACAGCGGAAAACTCACGATCGTGAGCGAGATCGTCAACGAAGGCGCGCGTGAGGACGCATATTGCCTGCTCTTTCATATGAATCTCGGGTATCCCTTCCTCGACGAAGGAACGCATATTTCTGTGCCCGTCACGAATACCGTGGCAAGGACGGAGTGGGCAGAGCGCAACCGCAGAGATTGCCTCAAAATCTCTGCGCCCGTGCAGACAGAGGAACAGGTCTTCTATCATACGCTCGAGCGGGGCGAAGTCTCGGTTACAGATGCGCAAAAGCGGCGCAGAGTGAAATTTTCTTATGACGCTGAACAGCTGCCTCATCTCATAGAGTGGAAGAGCATGATCGCGGGCGACTATGCGCTCGGCATCGAACCCTCCACTACGCGGCTGGACGGCGCAATGACAAAGAAAAAGATCGCGTCGGGCGAAGTCCATCGCTATGAAATTTGTGTTGAAATCGAAGATTTGTAACGCAGATATTTGAAATGCAAATGACGGCGGGTTAAAATCGGACTGCGCATGAGTTGAATTCGGGCACATTTTCCCTGCCGCCATGATCAGACTGTGAAAAATAAAATGATAAAATAATTATCCCGAACGCAAAAGGCGTTCGGGACAATTTCTTGTGATTTTTTATTTTCTTATGTTTTTATTGTCGAGTTGATTGCTCATCGGAAGGCGGAACATTTTTGTTGTAGTCCTGTTTTATGGATGACTTGCAATAGGATCCGTTATCCGCCAAAGCCGCGGCTTTGGCGGGGTTTTCTGGGCAGTCGGCACGGGATGTGTGCAAAGGGATTCCCACTCGGGCTGATACACTCCGCCGCGGTTGACGGCGTCAATTTCTGCAAGGTATTCGGATACGGTCATGTCAAACCTCCATCAAGTTTCTTGATCAGATTATATCATGCGCTAAGCTATGAGGACAGTGCCTTTCATGACATATTTTCTTTGTTATGTCGTATCATCGAAGATTGACATACGGGCATGGCGGGCGTATAATGGGGATATGGGGCGGGGGATATTTTCCTTACGGTCGGGGGCGAAGCGCACGAGCAGGATTCCGATGCGCGCGAGCCGATGCAGGAGCTTTGCATCTATGCGGCATTCCGCCGTGCAGACAGGCTCGGCGAGGCGGCGAAGACGCTTCTTTCCAATGCTTTTTATGCCGGGAGCGCGGATGAGGATATGCTCTTCGCGGCGCGGCGGATGGAGCGCGAGCTTACCTCGCGCCGTACGGGATACCTTCAGGCGGTGCACAGTTGTCTTTCGCTGATGCTGACAGGTATTGCACGCATGGAAGAGCGGCAGGCGGGGCGTGTCAGGACGCAGCTTCGGGGCGGCGCGGGCGATATGTTTCTGAAAATTGAAGAGGCATTTTTGTATCGCTATGCGATGATCACGCTGCCTGTGCTTGCGCAGGAGGTCGGGCTGAGCGCCCGCCAGTTGCAGCGGGTGCTGACGGGGCATTACGGCGCAACGTTCAGCGAAAAGAGAAGGGAAGCGCGAATGCGCGCCGCGCTTTTATTGCTCGGAGCGGGCAAGTTACCCGTTGCGCGCATTGCGGAGGAGACGGGCTATTCCTGCACGGAACATTTTTGTGCGGAGTTCAAACGGTATTACGGCATGACGGCGGGAGCCTATCGCAGACAGTGCCGTCTTTCGGAAGAAGTGCATTCCGCGGACTGATTACAATCATACAGATGATCGAAACGGAACAGAAAAAATGCCGCGTGCAGGGATTGCACGCGGCATTTTGATAGAATTTGAAATGATTTCAGAAGGTTGCCTTGACGAGCGTATAGCGCAGGGTGCCCATCGAATTGAGAACGGGGACTTCCATGCGCAGAAGCGCGCAGCGGTAGATGTTGTTGTTGGCATCCGTCACGCCTGCATAGGTGTATTTCTGAGTTGCGCCGGGATTGGTCCCGCCGTAGCCGAGCGAGAAGGTGTAGGTTGTGATCTCGCGTTCCGCCGTTTCGCCGTTCATCTCAAAAGTGAGCTTTTCGGCGGCAGAAGTGGGGGTTTCCGTCATGCCGACGGTTTCCACGGCCTTTTTTGCGGGGTTAATGGAGCGGAAAGAGGAGGTAGACGACATATTCACGCCGCGCAGGGCGAACAAGATCTGTTCATTGTCGAGGTATGTTCCGCTGCCGCTCAGCTCGATCGCCTGCGTGATCGGGTCGGTTTCGGGCTGGGTGTAGGTTGCCGTGGTATCGGCATTTGTCAGATCCGCGTTGTATGTGACCGTGTAGGTATACTCGTAGGTCGTGTAGAGACTGTCGACGGAGGAAGGCGCCGATGACTGCATGGGCGTATGCGAAAGCACATATTTTTCGCTCTTGACGGGCTGAAGAGAGTGTTTCGCATCGCGGAACCAGACATCCGAACGTACCGCATCGTCAAAGGATTTCGTCTCTTCGCCCAGCGTGTAAGTGACGGGGATGGAGAGCTCGGTGTGGAAACGGTAGCACATCTCCGTTGAACCGTCGGCAAGCGTTATGGTCTCTGCGGAAAGGACGGTCTTGTAAGTGCCCTCTCCGTAGGTGAGGGTGGTGTTGGTCGACGAGGGCTCAAAGGAGACCGAATATTCCAGCGTTTCGTTTGCGTTTGAAATGTAGTCGTCGCCCGTATTGAGGAACCAGTTGGGCGAAATTGCAAGGCTGGCAGTTCCCGCCGTGCACGCCGTCATTGCCAGAAAGGGCACGGCAAACGCAAGGCAGGCAAGATTTCTCTTTTTCATGATCTGCTCCGTGGAGAAGTTGTTTTTCCCATTATAGCATAATTTTTTTTGTTTGTAAAAAATAATCGCTGAAATTAGTCGAAAATTTTATGAAAAGTATGGTATAATGAAAGAAAAAATGCAAAAGGAGGGCAGAGGATGACGCACATCATCGGGGCGCCGACGCTTGACGATGCGCTTGCGGCGCTTTCGCGGCGTGTTGTTCAGACGGAGGCGCGCAGGGAAAAGACGCTTGTCTTTTGCGAGGATTCGCTGACTCTGCTTGCCGAGCGGGCAGTTCTCAAAGAGAGCGGCGCGACCTTCCTCACCGAAGTCACGACGTTTGCGCGGTTCCTTTCGGATGAGCGGCGCGTGCTCTCCAAACAGGGCTCCGTTGCGGCGGTCTCCGCGATTTTGTCGGAGTGCGAGGGCAGCCTTGCCTGCTTTTCGGCGAATGCCGCCGAGGCAGTCTATGAGACGGTCGCACAGCTTGCGGCTTCGAGAGTGGGCAGCCGCGAACTGCGCGAGGGCGCACAGAAGTCGGAAGGAATGCTGCGCAGCAAGCTCCTCGATCTCGCGCTCATTCTCGACAAGTATACCGAATTTTTGCATGAAAAAGCGCTGCTCGATGAAAACGGCTACCTCGCTCTGCTGCCCGAGAAACTCTCCTCGGGCGCACTGGACGGGGTGAATGTCATCTTTTTCGGCTTTACGTCCTTTACAAAACAGGGCGCGGAGGGCATCCGCGCGGCGGTAAAATACGCAAAGAGCGTGACGGGAATTTTTCCCGCAGGCAAGGCAGAGTATTATACCAACGAGAGCGCCCGCACCTTCCGTGCCGCCTGCGAGGAGGATCCGCCCACCGTCTCGATGGCGGAGAGCTCTCTTAAGGGGGAGGCGGAGACGCTGCGGCGCGGCATCTTCTCGCCCGAAGCGTTTTTATATCCGCCTGTGCAGGCAGAACAGGTACACCTCTTTACCGCGCAGGACGAATCGGAGGAGGCGCGCACCGTCTGCTCGCTCATCAAGCGGTATACGGACGGCGGAATGCGCCTGCGCGATATTGCCGTGCTCGTGCCCGCTTCGTCGTTTTCCGTCTTTGAGAAGTACTTTTCTGCCTATCACATTCCGTATTTTGCGGACGTCAAACGTCCGTTTTTCCGTCATCCCTTCTGTGCGTTTGTCATCACCGTTCTGCGTGCTGTCTCGGACGGTGGACTTCCCGCGTCTGTGGACGCCGTTTGCGCGAACGTCTGCTTCGGCGAGGGGAGCGTTTATCGGAACTATCTTGCCAAATTCGGCGGCTGGCGCGGCGCATATAAGCGGGAGATCCGTGAGGACGCGCGTGATTTTACGCAGAATGTTTCTGCTCTGCAGGACTGCCGCACCCGTCTTATCTCCCTGCTCGGCGCCCTGCCGCGCAAGGGAACGGGGCGCGCATTCACGGACGGCATCCGCACGCTCTTGCGCCTGACGGACGCGGAGAAGGTCGCGGAAGACCTTGCCGCGCACTTCGCGGGCGCGGAGCGCAACTTTTTGTCGCTTGCCGACCTTGAGGACACGCTCGGAGAGATCGAGACGGTGGCGGGGGAGCGCGTTTTTACGGCGCGGGAGTTCTCGTCGCTTTTCTCGGGTTGCACGGACGCCATGAAACGTGCGATGATTCCCGTTTTGTCGGACGCCGTTTTTTTGGGCGATGTAACGCAGAGCCGTTTTGCGCGCGTTGCGGTACTGTTTGTGACGGGGGCAACGGACGCACTTCCCGCGTCGGGAGAGGATACGGCGCTCATTTCGGATACAGAGATCGGAAAGCTCGGCGCGCAGGGCGTGGACATCGAGCCTGCACTCGCCGTCGTCAATGCGCGGGCGCGGGAAGCGCTCGCGCTCAATACCTGTTCTTTTTCCGAGGCGCTCTATGTGAGCCGACCCCTGCGCCTGAAGGGGGAGGAGGCGACGGCCGGGGAACTGTATTCCTCGTGTGCGAGCATGTTTTTGTCTGCACCCATGCCCGAATGCTTCCCCTATACCTGTTCGGAGCGGGTGCCTGCGCTTTTGGAACTTCTGCGCGAGCGCACCGACTTTGAGGAGGGCAAGACGCACGACGAGCGGATGTTTTCCTCTGTCTGGGCGGCGCTCTCCGAACGCGGGGAGGGGGACAATCTGCGCGCCCTTACGGAGGGCGGGGAAAAACAGCCCGTCCCCGAGGCTGCCGATCTGCTGTTTGCGGGGGATGTCTCGCCCACCCTTCTTGAGAGCTATTTTTCCTGTCCGTATGCAGGGTTTATGAAGAACGTCCTGCGTCTGAAGGAGCGTGAGGAGGCGTCGCAGATCGCGCGGGATGCGGGCGACTTTGTCCATGCCGTACTCAGCGCGCTTGCGCCTCGGTTTAACGAGATCGAGAACGAACAGGCGTGCCGCGACGCCGCACAGGAGGAGGGCAGAAAACTGCTTGCCTCGGCAAGGTACGGCGCGCTTTCCGACAGCGACGCGGGCAAATATGCAAGCGGACGCTTGCTGTCCGAGAGCACGGCTGTGGCGCTTGCCGCGTTCCGATCGATCAGACAGTCCTCTTTCCGCGTGCGGGAGAGCAAGACGGGAGAGATCGAGGTGCGTCTTCCCGAGCTTCATCTCTACGGAAAGGCGGACCGTGTGGACGATGCGGGCGAGTATGTGCGTGTTATCGACTATAAGACGGGCAAGTTCGATCCTGCACCCGCCGCATACTATACGGGCAGGAGCTTGCAGCTTGAACTCTATCTGCTTGCCGCATCGCAGGGCGGAAAGCCTGCGGGCGCGTTCTATTTCCCTGCCGAGGACAAGTTTACTTCCCCCGAAGACGCCAAGTTCCGCATGCAGGGCTTTTATTGCCGCGACGAGGACGTCATGGCACTGCTTGATCGGGAGGGCGGCGGAAAGAGTACGCTCTTTGACAGCAGTGCGGCGCGCGGCATGGGGGAGGGTGAATTCTCCGACTTTCTTGGCTATGCAAGACTGATCTCCCTGCGCGCACAGCAGGAACTGCGCGAGGGGAATATCGCGCCTTCGCCGTATGACGGGAGCTGTGAATTCTGCGCCTTTTGCGGCGCGTGCGGATATGTCGGGCTTGCGCGCAAGGAAGCGGGCGTGAAGTGCGCCGATATCGCCAAAATCACCGCAGGAGGGAAGAGCGAATGAGCGTTCAGATGACAGAAGAACAGCAACTCGCCGTCTCTTCGCGCGGCAGAGTGATCGTTTCCGCCTCGGCGGGGAGCGGCAAGACGTTTGTCATGATCGAGCGGCTCGTCGCGCTCATTCTCGGGGGCGAGGACGTGCGGCATATTCTTGCCGTCACGTTCACCAACAAGGCGGCGGCGCAGATGCGCGAGCGTCTTCGCACCGCGCTTTTAAAGGGCATTGCCGAGCGGGAGGGCGCCGAGCGCGAGCGGCTCAAGGAGCAGCTTGCCGCCCTGCCGCTTGCCGAGATCAGCACCATTCACGCCTTTTGCGGGCGGCTGGTGCGCTCCTACTTTTATGCGGCGGGCGTTGATCCCGCATTTCGCATCACGGGTACGGACGATGCGGAAGGCATGGAGCTGAGCACGCGCGCCATGGACGCGGCATTCGAGCGTGCATACGCCGAGGGCGGCGGGGAGTTTTCCGCCCTGCTTGACGTGTGGTTCCGCCGCAGAAAGGACGCAAAGCTCAAGGGTATCGTCAAAGAACTGCACGAAAAAATGCGCGGACTTGCCGATTACAGAACAAAACTTGCGGACATGGGTGCCTCCGATTTCTTCTGTGAGGCGTGCGAGACGCTGGCAGAGGATATCCGCCGCCGCGCGGACATGGTATGCACGGGGCTCTCCGACCGCGGCGATGCGATCGAGGCGCTCGGGGACAAGTTTACAGCATATGCGCTTTCATTGGAAGATCAGCTCACGCAGATCGCACAGGCGGGCGACCTGTTTGAAATGCAGGCGGTAGCCGCGCAGCTTCCGCCGCTCATGCGCCGTCCCGCAAGGCGCAATCCGACAGAGGAAGAAAGCGCGCTGATCGGCTTTCTTGCGGGGGCGAAGGAGCTCCTTGCGGGCGTGCGCAAAGATCTCTCTGCGCTTGCCCCGCGCGAGGAGGAGAAGGCGCGCTGTCAGAGCGCCGCGGCGCTTTCGAGGGCGCTTGCAAAGCTCGTACTCGCCTATGACGATGAATATGCGCGCGAGAAGGCGGAGGCAGGCGTGCTCGATTACAACGACCTCGAACACTGTACCCTGCGCCTTTTGGAAAATGAGCAGGTGCGTGCCGATCTTGCCCAAAAATACACTGCAGTCTTTGTGGACGAATACCAGGACGTCAATCCTGTACAGGAGGCGATCTTGACGCGCATTGCGGGGGATGAGGTGTTCCTCGTCGGGGACGCAAAGCAGGCGATCTACGGGTTCCGCGGCAGCCGTTCGGAGTTCTTTGAAGAAAAGGAGCGCTTTCTTCCCGTTTCCCTGCGTCTGTCCTCAAATTTCCGTTCCGCACCCGCCGTGCTCGATGCCGCCAACCGCGTATTTGCGCCGCTCGTGGACGGATACGTGCCTATGCAGGGAAGCGATCGGTATCAGGAACATTCGGGCGAAGTGCGCCTGTATTCTCTGCCCAAAGAAAAGGCAGACCGCGCCGCACCCGATCGGGTGTATTCGGTGCTCGAGCATACGGGCGAGGAAAAGCCCGAACCGCTCGGGGAAAAAGTTGCCGCGCTCGTTGAAGAGGAGCTTGGCAAGACGTGGTTCGACGCCGACAAGGGCACGGAGAAAAAAGTGACGTTCGGCGATATTGCGGTGCTCACCCGCAGAAGAGGGGGCGAAGCGGGACTTGTGGCGCGCGCCCTGCTTTCGCGCGGGATTCCCGTTACCACCGCCGCCGAAGTGAATATCTGCGATTTCTTCGAGGCGAGACTGCTTTTAGACTGGCTGTCCTTCCTCGACAATCCTGAACAGGACATTCCCTTTGCAACGGCGCTTTTGTCTGCCGTCGGCAATCTGACGGAGACGGACTTAACACGGGTGCGCCTTTCGCCCGAAGGAAAGGGGAAAACATTCCGCAGGGCATGCGCTCTGTTCTGCACGGCGCATCCTTCCTCGCCCGTGGCAAAAAAACTGACCGACTTTGAAGCACGCGCGGCTGAGCTTCGCGTCCATGCACGCATCCGCACGGCGGCGGAGGTCATGGACGAGCTTCTCTCGCTTGGTTTAGAAGCACAGATTGCCGCAAAACAAGGCGGGAGTGCAAGACTTGCGCGCGTGCGCCGTCTGATCGCGGAGGGCGAGGAGACGGATGTGAACGGTTTCCTTTCCCGCCTGAAGGCTACGGGGTACTATCTCGGATTTTCAGAGAGCGGCGGCGAGAACTCCGTCAAAGTCCTGACGATGCACGCATCCAAGGGGCTTGAATATCCCGTCGTCATTCTGGCGGGGACGGACGTGCGCTTCCGCGGCGAGAGCGAGCAGGACGAGGTCATCTTCACCGAAAAATTTCTTGCCGCGCCGAAGGCGTTTGACGTGGAGAACAAATTTGCCTATACCACGCTTGTGCGGCGCGCTTCCGCGCTTTTGTCTCTTGCCGAGGAGCGCAAACAGGAGCGCAATCTCTTATATGTGGGCATGACGCGCGCAAAGTACCGCCTGCACATCATTCTGCGCGAGCGTACGGGCGCGCTCTTCCCTGCGCTTGCCATGCGCGGAAGCGACTTTTTCGACCAGTCTGCGTGTGCCGATCTGTTTGTGCAGGAGGAGCAGGAGCCCCGTCCCGCACCGCCCCGCCGGGCGCTCGTCTATCGCCCCGACGAGGAGATGAAAGACGAAGTTCTTCGCGTCTATGAAAAGCCGTACGCCTTCGAGGCGAGCACCCGCCTGCGCGTCAAGAGCTCTGCGACCGATCTCTTGCGCGAGCAAAAGGGCGAATTTTTGCGAAAAGTCAAGGCGGGCCTTGGGTTTCTCGACGAGGACGAGCAATTTGACGGCGATACGAGCAAGGAAGCGGGCATTGCCTATCACGCCTTTTTGCAGCATGTGCACTACGGCCAGGATGCGGGCGAAGAGCTTGCGCGCATGATGCGCGAGGGCGAGCTCACACCGCAGCAGGCGGCGCTTCTGAAGGTGGAAAATCTGCGGGCGATTCTCGCGATTCCCTGCCTTGCAGGGCTTGGGGAAAAGCGCGTTTTGCGCGAACAGACCTTCCTCATGCGGCTGAAGGCGTGCGAGATCAAAGCGGATGCGCCCGACGACGAGATCATCTTCCAGGGCGCCATCGATCTCTTGGTGACAGGCGGCGGCTATGAGGTCATCGACTATAAATATTCCGTCCTTTCGGACAGCGCTCTGAAGGAAAAATACGCCGTGCAGATCGATCTCTATAAAAAGGCGGTCGCACGCGTGGCGGGCGTTCGGGAAGAGGAAGTGCGCGCAAAGATCGTCAACATTGCCCGCTGTCGGGAGATCGGTATGTGAGTGCTGGCTTGCCATGTGAGGATATTTTTTCTTTTCCGACGGGAAAAGCGGTATTTTTTTCGTGAGTTTCGGCTATTCTTGAACGGAGGTCATCGATATGGAAATTTTCAGAAAGATCACAGAGATTTTCAGCGCCGCGCCCGCTTGGGTGCCGCTCATTGTTTTGCCCGCGGTCGTCATTGTCGCGGCGGTGCTCTTTACCTTGCTCGGCGGGCGCAAGGCGTATCCCTTTGTTGCAGTGGGACTCGGGGCGGCAGGGTTTGCGCTCATGTGCTGTATGACTGCGCTTGAGGACGCATTTTTTTATGCTGGACTCTTCGCCCTGCTTGCGGCGCTTTTGCGGCTTCTGTTCTTTATTCCCAAACCCGTAAGACGAAAAAAGACGACGTCGCGCGAGCAGCGAATCTATGAAAAATTCCGCGGGGAACCGCTCACGGCAAACCTTGTGCGCGAGGATGTACCTGCCAAGGTATGCTGTTTTGAAGAGGAAGAACGCACCGAACAGCCGCCTGAGCTTTCGCATGCGCTCTCCCTGCTTGATAAACTGCGCAGGGAAAAACTCTCCTCGTCCGACAGACTGGAAACAGACGTGCTTGCACGCACCGTGTCCGCGCTCAAGGGGCGTACGCTCACCGAGTCCGAAAAAGACACCCTCAACGATTGCCTTGCCTCCGTTCTCAAACTGACGGCAAAATATAAATTGTGATTGTTTGAATTTCATGAAAAAGATTTCAGCGCCCTGCCGTGACGGCAGGGCGCTGCGCATTTATAAAAAACAGAAAAGAGTTGCGCAGAAAGAAGTATAAAATCTTCTCTTCAGCGCTTGCATATGCCCAAAAGGTATGATAGAATGTTGATGATACAAAAAAGCGGGGGATAAAGCAATGGAACTGCGTGTACTTCGGTATTTTCTGACGCTTGCGCGGGAGGAGAGTATTTCACGGGCGGCGGATGCGCTGTATATCACGCAGCCGACACTCTCCCGTCAGCTTGCGGAGCTTGAAGAGGAACTCGGCGTGCGGCTCTTTGAGCGCGGCAAACGCAAGATCACGCTCACGGAGGAAGGGGTGCTTTTGCGGCGGCGTGCGGAGGAGATGACCGAGCTTGCCGACAAGACGGAGCGCGAACTGCGCAAAAGTTCCGAGCAGATTGCTGGAGTTGTGAGTATCGGCGCGGCGGAGACGGTGGCGGCGGAGCTTTTGGTGCGGGCTGTGGACAGTTTGCGGAAAAAATATCCCGAAGTCTCCTTTCAGCTGGATGCGGGCATTGCCGATCACGTCAAGGAGCGCATCGATGCGGGACTGCTCGATCTGGGTCTGCTCATTGAGCCCGGGGATATTGCAAAGTATGATTTCGTGAGACTGGGCATTGACGATCGGTGCGGGATTCTCATGAACGCTTCCGCGCCGCTCGCGGAAAAGGAATATGTGACGGTGGAAGATTTAGACGGACTTCCTGTCGTCGGGCCCGCGCGTGAAGGAGTAAAGCAGTTCTATCGCAATGCACTTGGGGAAAAGTTTGATAAGCTCAATATGATTGCCACGTTCAATCTTGTCAACAATGCCGCATGGTTTGCGCGGCTGAATGTGGGGTATGTGTTCACGATCGAGGGGACGTTGCGCCATTTCGGAACGCCAGATCTGTGCTTCAGACCATTTTATCCCGAACTGCGCCAGTCCACATTTTTGGTGTGGAAAAAGTATCAGCCGCTCTCGCGTGCGGTGCAGGCATTTATCGACGAGGTGTCTATGCTCATTCGGCATGAAGACGCATGAAAAACAGGTATTTGACATTCAAAGACAGGAAATGTATGATGAAGACGCAGGTTGAGCCTGCGTCTTTTTTGAATGAGGAGGACGGCATGACACTGCAGGAAGTGTGCGAAAATTTTCATTTGGATGAGCCGCTTATGCTTGAACTTGTCAGGCGCTGGGTATTTTCGGCGGAGAATTTTTCCGACGGCGATGTCTGCCACGCCGCGCTCGCCTGTTTTCTGCATGAGTCTGGGCTCTCGGCGGAGTGCATCGCGGCATATTTCCAAACGCAGGACGGCGGAAAGAGCAAACGCATTCTTTTGCGCCGTCTGCGCAGCGAAGCGCTCGAGCGGGCGCATGCCGAACAGCGGCGCGTGGATAAACTTGACTGCCTTCTTCGCAAATTGGAGGACGCTCAGCCGTAACGAGGGAAACAGGTAGCTATAAAAATACCGATATAAAAATGCCGATATAAAAATCAGGGAGGAATTGTATGGAAGAACGTGAAATGTTCCCGACGGGGGAGGAGAATATCGCCTATAACAAGTATTTTACGGGGACAAGCTATCTTTGTCCCGTCTCTACGGAGCAGGTATTCATTGCAAACGTGACGTTTGAACCGGGGTGCCGCAATTTCTGGCACATTCATCATGCAAAGTCGGGCGGCGGACAGATCCTCATCTGCGTCAGAGGGCGCGGATGGTATCAGGAGTGGGGCACCCCTGCACGCGCTCTCAAAGCGGGGGATGTTGTCAATATTCCTGCGGGCGTCAAACACTGGCACGGCGCGGCAAGCGATAGTTGGTTTGCCCATCTTGCGGTGGAAGTGCCCGGCGTCGAAACGCAGACGGAGTGGTGCGAACCCGTCTCGGATGTGCAGTATGCGGAGGCGGAACATGCAGATTGATGACGTTGTTCGCGAAGCGGATTGTGCGCTTGCGGATATTTTTCAAGGTCTTTTGCAGGATGTCGGAGCGCGTACAAAGCTTTCTTCAAACGATCGTATGCTTGCGGAGCTTGCCGCACTTATGGGCTGCGGCGGCGAGACTGCCTTTCGTGCGCGGCTGACTGACGCCCTTGAAAATGGGCTTTTACCAGAAACTGCGCGCGAGGCTGTCATGCAGGCGGCGGCATATCTCGGCATGGGGCGCGCCCTGCCCTTTGTACAGGCAGCATCAGAGATTTTTCTGAGCCGAGGCGTGCAGTTGGCGCCCGAAGAGAGGAACTTGCGCGAACGGGCCACGCGCGGCGAGGAGCTTCAGGTGCAGATTTTCGGAGAAGGAATGCGCGGATTCCACGCCTCGGGCGATGCGCTCTCGCAGCCCGTCAATTTGCTCCTTTCTAAGAACTGTTTCGGCGATTATTATGTTCGCGAAGGGCTTTCTTTGCGTGAGCGCGAGCTTGTCACTTTCTGCCTGCTTGCGGCGCAGGGCGGGTGCGAGGCTCAACTTGCGGGACATATCGCAGGCAATCAGAACGTGGGGAACGATACGGCTTATCTTGGCGAGGTGATCTTGTGCATCCTGCCGTGGATCGGGTATCCGCGCTCTTTGAATGCCCTGACGTGTCTGAAAAACGCGAAAAAATCCTGAAAATCAGAAAATATCAAATCGGAAAAGACAAAATACCTGAAATCGGAGGAACATATGCAATATATTCGGCTTGGAAACAGTGATCTGACGGTCTCACGCCTGTGCCTTGGGTGCATGAGCTTCGGCGATCCTGCAAGTAAAATGCACGCATGGACGCTCGATCCCGAGAGAAGCGAGGCGATCATCCGCCATGCGCTCGGGCTCGGAATCAACTTTTTTGATACCGCCAATACCTATTCGGCGGGGACGAGTGAAGAATATCTCGGCAGGGCGCTGAAGAAAAACGTTGCCCGAGACAAAGTGATCATTGCCTCCAAGGTTTACTTCAACGAGGGACACCTCAAAAAAGAGGCGATCGCACGCGAGATCGAGGGCACGCTCAGGCGGCTCGGGACGGATTATCTTGATCTGTATATCATTCACCGTTTTGACGCATCCACGCCCATCGAAGAGACCATGGAGGCGCTCGATCGGCTTGTCAGGGCGGGCAAGGTGCGTGCGCTCGGGGCGTCGGCGATGTACGGGTATCAGTTCTACAATATGCAGCTTGCGGCAAGGGACAACGGACTTACTCCGTTTATCTCCATGCAAAATCACTATAACCCGCTCTATCGGGAGGACGAGCGGGAGCTCATTCCCATTTGCCGTCAGATGAATGTGGCGCTTACGCCGTACAGTCCGCTTGCGGCGGGGCGCTGTGCGCGTCCCGATTGGGCGGCGGACACCATGCGCAGTCATACCGATCGTGTAGCGCACGGCAAGTATGACGCAACAGAAGCGACCGATCGCAAAATTGCCGCCTCGATCGCGGAAATTGCGGAAAAGTACGGGGTGAGCATGACGCAGGTGACGCTTGCCTGGCACTTCAAAAAGGGGATCGC
>ERZ1643246.995-NODE-995-length-32965-cov-5.635400_pt1 | contig 32965 bp, 28 predicted proteins | sample MGYA00579265_ERZ1643246 | MGnify/ENA primary metagenome ERZ1643246 (study PRJEB29033, sample SAMEA4952261) | chicken gut metagenome | biome: Broiler Chicken; feature: Gastrointestinal Tract; material: Caecum | place: Ireland | collected 2018 | study: Broiler...
TCTGCGCCGTCTTCAAAAAAATAACCGGTATGACGCCTGAGTCATACCGGTCATCTCCGCCTATTTTAACTTTGCAATAAGTTCCTCCCCCTTCTCGCGGGTAATTTCTCCGCTGTTGACCTGCATATAGATCCGCACCTTCTTCCGGCTGACCTTCACAAAGAAGAAGGCAACCGCCGCCAGAGCAAATCCGATGATCGGGAACAGATAGGACACATTCCAAAGTCCTTCCAACGCCCGATCCGTCTGCAGGCCGATTCCCTGGGCGTTCAGTTCCGCCAGCTGGTCAAAGGAGCTTGCCTCCACGGACACAAAGCCGTAAAAGCCGAGAATCAGCAGCGTCACAGAAGACACCAATGAACCTACCAGCTTTGTCATGAAATTATAAGACGCCGAGATGATGCCTCCCATATCCTTTCCGAGACGGTATTTGGCGATCTCCACCAGTTCCACCGGAAGCTGACTACCTGCGAACATCGTCATGGTGTAACCCGCTGTCTGGAACACTGTCAGAAGATAGAGCACGCCCATATTTCCGATGAAGAAATCCGGGCCCAAAAGGTTGATAATCACACCGCAGGCCACAAAAACCGTTCCCAAGAAAACGACCGCAGAGCGCCGAAGCCCTGTCCCAGCCCCAGCCAGGATATGATAAAATTCCGCTCGTCATAGTTATTCGTAATGGACAAGGGTAACAGTCCATAAGCGCCGGTTCCCGTCATACCCAGATCAAAAATAAAGTACCCGATAATCTGGCAAAAAAATGGGAATGAACTGCTCCTATCTCTGCACGCGCTTTAAAAACGAAACGGGAATGACCATCAGCACCTATGTTCAGAAAGAAAAGATAAAGGAGGCCAAATGCCTGCTAAAGGGCAGCAAATACACTGTGGCTCAGATCAGTGACGCCCTGGCTTTTTCCTCTGATAGCTATTTCTGCGCCGTCTTCAAAAAAATAACCGGTATGACGCCTGAGTCATACCGGTCATCCTGACAGGAAGATCTGGAATTACCTCTCTCCCTCTAGACCATATTCCGCGAAAAGCTGCTCCTGAAAGGTTCGATCATGGGCAGAGCGCTGCAGTTCTTCTACCCGACCGTCACGGAGCATATACGTAATCAGAACATTCATCTGCGCCTCTCCCTGTCTGCGACCAATCTCCTCTCCCTGCTTACGACCATCCGCTTCTCCCCAGCGGTAAATTGCATCCATCTGTTCACACATCTCTTTCACTCCTTCCTTCGTCTCTTTCAGTACCCGCACCCTGTCTGCCAACACCACGTTGTACATATCCTCTGCTCTCCTACAATGGAAATCATGCATCAATCTGCCCAAAGGTGTATCGTCCTGAATCTTACTATTTATGTAGATAATACGTGTCCGATCCTCAAAAGTATGATTTGTTTCTTCTACTATTCTTTTTATAAAACAAATCGGTCTCTTCTCTTTCAGTACGTCATTTAAAGTGATAAAGATCACATAACTCTCCGGCAGTTCCAGAAAATCCTGTCCTTCCATCAATGTGTTCATATTCCTCCTGTCCCAGGAGTCAGTCGAAATAGGAAAGAGATTCCGCCCCGCGACCATCTACCGTCTCCCATTTCCGAGACCCCTGCTTTTTCATTGTAAAATTGGATTTTAAAAGCAAAGAATTTCAGAAATAAGATCGTTTTCAGATATGCTCTTTAGAATTTTCCAGATCATCTGCATTGCTTTGTGAAGATTGTAGCATGAAACACTAAATATTTCAATTGAAAAGTTTTGTAACTTTACGCTCTCCCGTAATTATGCTAAAATCATAACATCCAGGTTATGTATTTGGAGGCATTCTATGAATAACTTTTCCGCCATGTGGGATTTTCCCATCATGGATCATGTGACACTAGAATATGCAAATCGGATCCATCCGCTGATGCAGAAACGTGTAGAACGCTTGTTAGACGCTCTGAAAAAGGACACAAATGTTGTCAGAGTCGTACTGTTTGGCAGTTCACTGGAGTTCCGCTGCAGCAGCCAGAGCGATATTGATCTGTATATAGAAAAAAAAGATCCCGAAAAGAAATTGCCTGCGCTGCCGGATCTCGATTGCGAGGTTGATATTGTCACGAACCTTGCCACGGATTCCCGACTCTATCAGGAGATTGACCGAACCGGCCTGCTTTTATTTGAAAGGAGTTCTTATGTGTGATGTACGGCTTTTCCGAAGTGCCTTTATGGATTTTCTCACTGCAAAGCAGATTTATGAAACCCCATATAATGATGAAATGTATCTCAACAATGCTGCTTACCACCTGCAGCAGGCGGTAGAAAAAACGTTAAAAGGTGCATTGGAATGTGTGGGAATTACTGTTCCCAATACCCACAAAATCACCAAGCTTATCGCCATGATCTCCCACCATGGCGCCCATCTTCAAATTACAGAATGGCTGGACGACCACTCGGAGATGCTCAGTTCCTGGGAAGCGGAAACCCGCTACAATATGGATTTTCTCGTGGAAAAAAGAAAGCTCGACAGAGCTGTCCCGGAAGTGGAAACATTTCTGCGCATCAACGGTATCTGCGAAACGCTTCGGAATGAATTAAAAGATCCTGCGGAAAGAGAATCCATCCTGAAATGTCTTCCGGAAGAAAAGAGAAACTGCTCCGACTTTGACCTGAACTGTTACTACATCATGTTTGGAAAAAAGGAATCATAGAATCCCACACGCAAAAAGCAGGAGAATCATTCCCCTGCTTTTTCTTTTATGCAGCCATCCGGCTTATTCGGCCTGTACGTCGATTTCCGCCACGGCCCCAGGGCACTGCCGCTTACATTCTTGTCGCCAGAATCGCAATACCGACTCTTCCGGGAAGCTTTACTTCCACTTCGCCGCTGACATTTTCCGCCGCCGTCTCTCTGGTCATCTCCCAGGCGTCGATAACCTCGATCCGATACTTTTTGTCCTCCGGCAAAGTCACATGACCGATGCCGTTGCAGTGATTTCCATAGTAGACGATATAGGCCTCTTCGCCCACATGGCCGCAGTAATTCTGATCCTTGATCTGACTCACAATCTTATCCGCATCCGACTGATTTTTGAAAAACTGTACGCTCGGGCTCTTTTCCAGTTCCTCCGGATGATTTGCGATCATTTCCCTATATTTTGCCGGCAGCATCCAGAGCTTATCCTCTTCCATATACTCGATAGCGCCGGGCAGTTCCTCGGCAATCTTCCGCAGGAAAGCAATCCTCTTCGGGCTTTCTCCCTTCAGCACACCGCCTTTGGCCCACCAGAGCACCTCGTCGTCAGAGAGGAACACCTCGCCGTGGGTAGCGTAAGCGCCGGAGGCCACCGCTTTCCAGAAACGGTTGACCATCTCGAATCCTGAAATGTTTCCCCAGGTCAGGGGCAGATTTCCCTCGTAGCAGCACTCGTCATAGACCAGGGGTTTTCCGAACTCTTTCTGCCACTCGCCGCTCTTCTCGACAAGGATCGTCTGCACACACTGATGGGTAATATGGGGTCTCTTAAAGTCATAAAACCCGAAGCAGTTGTGATTGCTCAGAAGATGTCCGTAGGGATCGTTGGCCACGATAAAATCTTCGATAGCATACCAGTCCTCCATAGTCTTTGCCATGCACAGATCGTACTCGTTTGCCATGCTCCACCACATCTCGGGAATCGCGGAAAACCGCCGCAGCAGATAATCCAGATACACCAGATTGTCCTCCATGGACAGGGTAGCAAAGCCCCAGTTGTCGTAAGGGTGGAACAGGATCAGATCCGACTGGATTCCCATGTCCGCCAGGGCGAAGATCCCCTCTTCAAAATGATCCCAGAAGTCAAAGCAGGGACGGTTCACAGCCCAGTTTCCATCCGCATCCTTCTCAAAAGCATAGTAGGGCGGCTCGTTGTGGTTATAGTCATAGTGTTTCGGGAAGACGCAGTGGCGCACCTTGTTGAAAGGCGCAGTTTTTAAGGTGGCAAATGTCGTCTGGCGCAGTTCCTCCTCCTGATGGTTCATGGCATAGATCGTGGTACCGAAGGGCTTGAACACTTCTCCATTTTCATATTCGAAATGGGTGCCAACCGCCTTCACGATACCCTTCGCGCTGCCGTCGGAGGGCGCGCAATCCTCGCTTCCCTCGCCGGATACCAGGCCCTTTACCTTCCAGGTGTAAGCGCCGGCCTCAGAGGGATAGAAGCGCACCTTGTAAATACCCTTTCCCGCGTAAAATCCCTTCACAGTCTTCACCGTCTGCTTTCCATCGGCGTCGGTGTGTGAAAACTCCGCCGTCACATCCACCACGGCCTGGGAGCCCGCCGGCTCCTCTCCCTGAAATTGAAGTTCAAACATCTCATACTGTCTCATTGCAAAATCCTCCCTTTTTATGTTTGATTGTTCTGATTTTTTATCCTATCTTCCCACGTCGGGCGAGAATATCCTTTTTCGCGTCTTTACCGTCCACCGTAGCAGAGCCGCAGCTTGGAAAAGAGATCCGACAGCGTCAGTCTGGTATCCACACTGTCATAAACCCGGATCATCTTGCTGTCTTCGCGCATGGTATAACTGTAATCATCATTGATATAGGGCGCGTGCTCCATATGCCAGCAGACACGCTCGGAACCCTGAAGAAGTACAGAGACGGTAGGATTGTCTCCGATACTCCAGGTCTCCCCATGGGGAAACCCATTCGGGGTATTTCCCATCTTCTCATTGAAATCGAGCATCTGCTGACAAAGATAAGCACCGATCTCGCCGCAGGGCGCAATCTTATCCACCAACTCTGCCAGAGAAAATTCCATGGTTTTATAGACATTCATCGGTATCTGCCAGATCTCCATGGGACTGTCAAACAGCACCCGGGCGGCAATGACATCCTGCATCAGGTTAAATTCGCCTCCGCCATTCGGGTAATCGCCTCCGCCAATCCAGACAGCAATGACCTTATCGGCAATTTGCGGCTCCTTCAGATAGGCGATGGCCAGGTCCGTCAGACAGCCGAGAAGGGCCACATATAAAGGCCGGTCATCTTTTTTCATAGCCTGCTGAATAATGAAATCCGCCCCCTCGCTCTCCGGCAGTTCCTCCGGGCGGTCAGAGGCCAGCTCATAAGCGCTTCCCCGCACCAGCGGCACATCGTCTATCTGAGCCAGTTTCAGGATTTTTACCCCCTCCCGGTAGTTCTTTTCCATAGACTTCCCCCGCGGGGTAACCATCGGATTCCCTTCTGTGCCAGCGCCTGATTCTGTCATATCAGACATTTTTGCCATAAGTTCCTCTTGGGAAATCCCATACTGTTCTGCCATTTTCGGCACCATAATCCCGGCCATCCACTCGTTATGTCCGGCGATAATGCCTTCCACCTCCTCGGAGGGCGTCAGCAGATGCTGAACGATGGTGAAAGGATCGTCCGCCTCGTTCTTGATATCCGTGTGCACAATCACACGTTTTCTCTTTTTCTCCGGTACGTGAAACCGCAGTCTCTGTAAAATCTCTTCTCTCTTCACTGTAAAACCTCCCTTGTCAGCAGCACGGCCATCCCCTGTTTGGCCGGCAGCTTCAGCGCGATTTCCCCGCTGAGATCTTCGGCCAGTTCCTTTCTCGTCATCTCCCAGACGTCGATGAGTTCCGCCTTCCAACGGGTTCCCTCCGGAAGCTGATCCCGCATAATCCAGGGACAGGTTCTGCCGAAATACCGCAGTTTCCATCCATCCCCTGCCAGCACCATCGGCTGCATGGAAATCAGTCCGCCTTTGTTCTCCTCCGGCGTCCGCGCGATCAGCCGGGCAAAGGCATTCCCCTGATCTTCCTCCTTTTTGGCGTCAGATTTGTCCTGATTTGGATCCTGATACCAGGAAAACTGCCCCTTTCCATATCCCGGCAGCTCATACAGAAGCTTCTTGAGATATGCCATCCTGGGCTCACTCTGACCATAGAGTTTACCGCCCTTGGACCACCAGAGCACCTCATCCTCCCGATGGAAGGTCTCCCCGTGGGTCGGGAAGCCGCCTCTGGCCACCACTGTCCAGCAGCGGTCCACAAAATCGAAGGCGCTGAGATTTCCCCAGTCGTACTCGATATTTCCCTCATAGCCAAACTCATCGTCGATAACCGGAAGGCCGTAGTTCTCCCGCCAGAGGGCCACCCGCTGCACATCGCCGCTCTGCACGGAGACATGGCTCATCCAGTCCCGCTTCGGATACATGATCAGAATGTTGTGGACGGAAATCAGATGATGATAGGGATCCGTATCCCGCAGCCGCTCCCCGAAGGCGTCCCAGTCCTCCATGGTCTTTGTGGTCAGCATCTCGTACTCATTTGCCAGACTCCACCAGACATTCCGGTAAGCCCCGTAACGGGCCACCATATAATCCAGATAGGCCAGGCAGTCTTCCCGGCACATCTCGGAAAATCCCCACCGGTCATAGGGATGGAAGAGAATCAGATCCGCTTCGACGCCGAGCCTTCCAAGACCAGCCACCCGGTTGTCCAGATTACCCCAGAAAGCGTCCTCGGTCCGGTTTACATCCCAGCTTCCGTCCGCCCGACGGGCAAAGGGAAACAGCTGCGGTTCCTCCTGATTATAGGGCATGAATTTCGGGAAAATCAACATGCGGATCTTGTTAAAGCAGGATGTGGACAGGGTCTCCATCGTCTCGTCCTGCAGTTCCCTGGTCTGGTAAATCCATGCATAGCAGGTGGTGCCAAAGGGCAGATATTTTGCCCCATCCTCGTAGCGGAAATGATCCTCCTGTGTCTGCACCAGGCCATGTGAGCCCTCCTCCGCCGGTCCGCAGCAAAAGCTCCCGGAAATGTTCTGCCCAAAGAGGGAAATCTCATATTTCCACTCCCCCTCTTCTCGGGGCAGAAACCGCACAGCGAATACTCCGGCCCTCTTGCGAAAAGCCGATACCACGATCTTTTCTCCCTCCGACTGCCGGAAGCTGGCACAATTTCTCGCCACCGCCTCCGGCTGATCGCCGGGGATTTCTATCTCAAACATTTCATATAACGATGTCTGTTTCATCTTCTCTCCTCTCTCAGTCGAAGCCGTTTATCATCCTTCCATGCTTGGGCATTTTTGATCATGCGCCGGGCACATCATCATGATGCCCGCAGCACACTCTCCACCGCGCTTTTCCATCGCTCTGACAACAGATTCCTTCTCTTTTCCTCCATCGCGGGCTGATAGGATGTGTAGGCGATATTGGAGAAAATTTCCTCTCTATTATAACATCCCGCCGCGATTCCCGCCAGATAGGCCGCGCCGATAGCCGAAAGTTCCTCGGTCTTGGAGGCGGACACCGGCGTCCCTGTCATATCCGCGGTAAACTGCATCAGATAGGTGTTTTTTGTAGGGCCTCCGTCCGCCCGCAGCTCCGCGATCTTCCCGCCAAAATCCTGCTCCATAGCGCGGAGCACATCGGCGATCTGATGGGCGATACTCTCGGTAGCCGCCTTCACGATCTCCGCCTTTTTCGTGGTTCTTGTCATCCCCACGATAGCTGCTTTCGCCTCGTCATCCCAATAGGGCGCTCCCAGTCCCGTAAAGGCCGGAACCACCACGGTGGCGTCCTCCGGGTTGGCCCGGCCGATCAAAGGCTCCACCTCCGATGTGGAATCAATCAGCTCCAGATCGTTTTTCAGCCAGCTGATGACCGCTCCGGTATAGTTGATGTTGCCCTCCAACACATAGGAGACTTTTCCATCGATCCCCCAGGCCAGAGAGGTGGCGAGACCGTGACAGCTCTCCTGAAAACGCTCCCCGATGTGCAGCATCATGGAAGAGCCGGTACCAAAGGTTGTCTTCATCATACCCTTCCTGTGACATCCCTGCCCGAAAAGGGCGGCGTGGGAATCACCGAGAACACCCAGAATCGGCACCGGATTGCTCAAAACGCCCTCGAAATCCGTAGCGCCGTAACACGCGTTGCTGTCCCGCACTTCCGGCAGACTGGAAACAGGAACGCCAAACAGCCCGCAAAGTTCTCCGCTCCACCTCAACTCCCGCAGGTCAAAAAGCTGGGTGCGGGAGGCATTGGAGTAGTCCGTGGCAAAAGTCTTTCCGCCGGTCAGACGGTAGACAAGATAGCTGTCCACCGTGCCCAAACGCATGGAACCGTCCGCCGCCGCGTTCCTTACCGCCGCCTCCTCGCGAAGCAGCCATGCCATCTTTGCCGCGGGAAAATAGGGGGACAGGGGCAGTCCGGTAATCTGACGGACCTTCCCCTCCAATCCCGGATCCTTCCTCTCCAGTTCCTCCACTATACCCTTTGCCCGGCCGCACTGCCACACCACCGCCGGAGCCAGGGGTTTTCCATCTTTTCCCCAGGCCACCGTGGTCTCCCGCTGGTTGCTGATACCGACAGCGGCAATCTTTTTTTCATCCACTCCGGTCTGTTCCAGCAGTTCCCGCACACCATCGATCAGGTTGGCGTAAACTTCCTCCATATCGTGGGAAACCCATCCCCGGTCGTTGATGATCTGACGATGGGGGCGGTCTGCCCGGTACATGATATTTCCATTTCCATCAAACAGCAGCACCTTTGTTCCCTGGGTGCTCTGGTCAATCCCAATCACATAAGCCATAGTCTTCTCCTGTTCTTTTTGTCTCAGCGCGCTCTGACGCAGAGGTCATTCTCCGTCGAGATCCCGAAACGGATGCGTTGGCCGCTCTCAACCGAGATCCTGAAGCTGGCGGCGGATCTCCTCTGCCAGTCCTGTGTCGTCCAGCCCGTAGTAAGCGAAGATCTCCCTGTTATTCCCCGGTATGATGTGACCGTCGGGAAGCGCCCGCTGTACCACCTTCATGGGATGTTTCTCGCAGATCAGCTGGCATACGGCCGCGCCAAGACCGCCCTGGGGCGCATGCTCCTCGGCGGTAAGAAGAATCCGGCTGTTTGCCGCCGCTGCAAGCACCGCCTCCTCATCCAGCGGTTTCACACAGTACATATCGATGACCTGAACCGCGATCCCCTCCCGCTCCAGGGTCTGTGCCGCCTTTACCGCATAGGGAACCAGCTCTCCGCAGGTAATGATGGCCGCGTCATACTGTTTTCTCTCCGAAGGAACAATCCGATTGGCCTTATTCAGCGTAAAGGGCATATGTTCATCGTAGACATCCTCGGTGGCGGAACGGCTGACCCGGACATAGGCCGGATCCTCATCCAGAAGAAGCGCCTCGATCAGTTTCGCCGTCTGGAACCGGTCACTGGGAAGATACACCCGCATGCCCGGAAGCGCCGCCATAGCCGCGATATCCTGGCAGGAGTGATGGGTCATGCCCAGGGCGCCGTAACTGACGCCGCCACTGATGCCGATCAGGGTCACATTGGTGTGGGAATAGGCCACGTCCACCTTGGCCTGCTCATAACTTCTGGTAGACAGAAAGCTGGCCGGGGACGCTGCGAAAACTTTCTTTCCCATGGCCGCCAACCCTGCGGACACCGTGACCAGATTCTGCTCCGCGATGCCGAGTTCCACAAACTGCTTCGGAAATCTGTCCGCGAAGGGAGCCAGGGAAGCGCTTCCCCTGGAATCGGAACAGGTTACCACAATGTCCCTGTCCTTCTCTGCCGCAGTAAGCAGCACATCGCAGATTGCCTGTCGATTGGTTATGGTATTCATGCGAGCACCTCCTCTAACTCCGCTTTCGCCTGCCGGTACTGTTCCTCTGTCATGACGCCGTGATGCCAGCTCTTGTTGTTCTCCATGAAGGAGACCCCCTTTCCCTTCACGGTGTGGGCGATTACCGCCGTCGGTTTTTTCTTCTCCGCCTTTGCCAGCTCATAAACCTCCAACAGCTGCCCGCAGTCGTTGCCATCCGGCACATGAATCACGTTCCAGCCAAAATCCTCAAATTTCTTTCCCAGATCTGCAGTGCTCATGACCTCGTCGGTGGTCCCGCTGATCTGAAGCCCGTTGAGATCCACCGTGACACAGAGATTGTTCAGATGGTACTGTCCCGCCGCCATCATGGCCTCGTAGTTGGATCCCTCCGCCATCTCGCCGTCTCCCAGCACCACATAAGTCCGGTAGTCCATGCCGTCCATCTTTCCGGCCAGCGCCATGCCGACACCCAGAGCCATACCGTGTCCGAGAGAACCCGAGTTGATCTCGATTCCCGGCACCTCCGTGTTCGGATGGCCGATATACCGGGAGCCATAGGCGGAAAAGGTCTTCTTGGCCTCCTCCTTGTCAAAGAATCCCAGATCTCCCAGCACCATGTACAGGGCATCCACGCAGTGTCCCTTGCTCAACAGAAAATGGTCCCGGTTCCGCTCGCTAAAATTTTCCGGCGTAATATCCATAACCTTATAGTAGAGCACGGTCAGAATGTCGATCACGCTGAGGTCGCCGCCCACATGGCCGGCCTTTGACTGATAAACCTCATCGATGATATCCGACCGCAGTTCATAGGTCTTTCTTGTCAGTTCGTCCATTGTCTCTCCCTCACTCTCCGCGGATGAAAGCTCTCACTTCCTCCTCATTGTCATCGTAAAGATCCGGCGTCACGCCGATATACTTGCAGGCCTCGTAAAGCACCGGAACCACATCTTTGTGAATGCCCACGCAGTGATGGATATAAGGCCCCTCCACAATCTTTGCCTCCAGACGCTTGAGATTCTTCACTTCCACCCAGACATAGGTTCCCTTGGTGTAGGGGCCGTCCACACCTTTGGCATTCCCCAGAAGCAGGGAATACTCGCCATTGTCTCCGTCAAAACGGCACAGGGTCATCTCGCCGTGCTTCGCCTCGGACTCCACCGCCCCCGGATAATCAAATGCCAGCGGGTAGCCGATAGTGGGCCGCTTACTGCTGCAGTCCAGGCAGGAGATAGGCCAGGGGCCGCAGTGCTGCAGTAATTCCCCATTCTCATTGTCGGGATGACGCACGGTCCAGTCGGCGAAGAAGGTCCGCGTTTCATCCATACCGGCCGCCTCCGCCAGAATCGCCGTGACCGCGCCGTGAATATCGGTCTCGCAGACCACCGGAAGCCCCTCCTCATTCAGAAGACTGTTGGCCGCGCAGGGCATGATACCGATCTCATCCTGCAGCGCATTCCAGCACTGAATCGCCGCCGCACTGCACCCGTATTTTTTCGCCAGATTTTTCATGGCCACTTTCAGGGCCGCCACATTTTCCAGCTCCTCATCCTTTACCGCAATCTCGAAATGCTCGCGGCAGTAGGCGATGGTCTCCGCCACCGCTGTCCCTTCCTCCTTCGCGGCCTTCATCTCCGCGGTCAGCTCCGGGATCGGAATCGGCGCCAGCTGAATATTAAATTTTTCCAGGAGTTCTCCCTCGTTGCACATGGTAGACCAGAAATCGAAGGGCCGCGGTCCGATCTGAAGGATTCGGATGGACCGGAAAGCCTTTACTACGTTGCAGACCGCGAGAAAATTTCTGACGCCGCGCTCAAACTCCGGATCTGTCAGACGACAGTTGCACAGATAGGTAAAGGGAATCCGGAATCTCCGCAGAACCTTTCCCGTGGCAAAGAGGCCGCACTGGGTATCCCGCAGGCGCACACCGTCAGCCTCCGGCCGTTCATCTCTCGGCCCCCACAGAAGCACCGGCACATTCAGATCCTTCGCCAGTCTCGCCACCTCGTACTCAGTCCCGAAATTTCCGTGGGGGAAAAACAGGCCGTCCACCTTCGCCTCACGGAATTTCTCCGCAATTTTAATCCGATCCCCGTCATCGTGCAGCAGACCGTCCTCGGCGATATCGTCAATATCCACGAACTCCACGCCCAGTTCTCTCAGGCGCGCCCTCGTCAGATCCGCGTACTTTACCGCATCCGGTGCGGAAAAAATACTTCTTCTGGTCGGTGCAAATCCCAACACAATCCTTGCCATTTTCTTCTCCTCCTTTACGCATGTTTCCTTGTTCTTTGCACCTATTATCCTTCGGAATTCACTTAATCTCAACGAATTATTAAGTAAAATTCAGTTGTTTTAGAACTTAATTTACTCAATTTTGTGGACATCGCTCAGGAATCCTGTTAAGATCATCATGTGAGTTTATTCCCCGGGAGAAGCGCCTGCGGATATATCAGGGGTGCCAATGTATGCAGTCCCTTTCCGGAGCGTAGAAAAACACCGGCACTTGGCAAGCCAGTCCATGTCAATGGGTTGACGAGCCTAGTACCGCTGCGTTTTTCTCCGAGCGCAAGCACCTCCGGAAAGAGACTGCATACATTGGCGCCTCTATGTGTTCCGTTTCCCTTCTCCCGGTAAAAAAAGGAGCACATCATGTCCGTTACCGCAAAAGATCTGGCAAAAAAACTGCATCTGTCCGAGGCCGCAGTCTCCATGGCTTTAAACGGGAAACCCGGCGTCAGCACTGCCACAAGAAAACGGGTTATCGAGACAGCACAACAGATGGGATATGATTTTTCCCGCATCGGCGAGCCTTCTCTTACCTTACCGGTACAGGGAACCATCACCTTCATTATCTACCGAAGGCACGGTGCCGTGGTCTCTGACACCCCCTTTTTCTCTCAGCTCTCGGAGGGCATTGACAGCGCCTGTCGGAAGCTCCGCTACCATCTGAACATCTGCTATCTCTATGAGAATGAAAATACAGAAAAGAGAATTGACGAGATCATCGCCGCCGGCTGCAGCGGCATCCTGCTGCTGGGCACAGAGATGAGTGAAACGGAATTCGCGCCCTTCTCGCGCCTGAAAATCCCGCTGGTACTGCTGGACTGCTATTTCGAGAACCTTCCGGTGGACTGTGTGCTGATCAATAATGTCCAGGGAGCCTGTATGGCCACCGAGTATCTGATCCGCACCCGTCACAGCCAGCCCGGGTATCTTCGATCCTCCTATCCGATTCAGAATTTCGAGGAGCGTGCCGACGGATTCTACAAGGCGATCCGCGCTGCCGGCATGTCCTCCTCGAGATCCGTCGTCCATCGTCTCTCCCCCTCCGTGGAAGGTGCTTACGGCGACATGGCAGAGCTTCTGCAGCAGGGGGAAACGGTGGCGAACTGCTACTTTGCCGACAACGACCTGATTGCCGCGGGAGCTCTGCGGGCACTGAAGGAGAAGGGCTATCAGATTCCAAAAGATGTAGCCATCATCGGTTTCGATGACATGCCCCTTTGCAGTTATATGGAGCCCGCCCTCTCGACCGTTCAGGTTCCCAAACAGTACATGGGGCAGATGGCGGCAAAAAGGCTCTCGGAGATCATCGAGGATCCTTCCTCCTCCCCCGTAAAACTGGAAATCCGCACCTCACTGGTAAAAAGAAAGAGCGTCTGACTGACGCTCTTCTGACTTAATGCCACCATTGATTCATATACTCTTCCGTTTTCTGGCGGGTAAGCTGATATTTTTCCTGCACCTTCCGAAAAGTTTCCTCCCGGGAATGACCGTCCTCCCGATACGCTTCCATCAGGATCCGGATACCCTGCTCTAACGCCTGCTTTTTGATAATCTCATCATGTTCCCAAAGCTGCATATACCGAATCCCCGCCTTTACCGTTTCATCGCATTTGGATAAATCCGCTCCATACGCCCGTCGTCAAAGTGCTCGTCGATCCATTCTTCCACGGCGTTATCCGGCCCGATCCCGTTGCTTCGCTGATCGTAGCGCACCAGCGCCAGGCAGGAGACCGACACGTTGACCGCCATGAAAACAATCAGAAGCCAGGTAATGACCTTGCCCGCCCGCAGAGGAATTTTCTCAATCAGCCCCGACAGCAGCGGATACAGATATTTCAGCCATACCACCGCCGCGATTCCCCAGAAAAAGCAGTAGAGAAGGTTGATCCTTCCCCCCAGATTGAAGGGCAATCTGCTGTAATCCCAGAATACCGTTCCGAAAGCCATCTCTGTGAACACACTGCAGACATACTCATAGGCTCCCCCGAGAAATGTTCCGGTCAAAAACAGGAAGGAGTCCGAACTCTTGCGGTATCTGTAGAGCAGCGCCGTTACCGCCGCGATAGCCAGCCCCCAGACAATGGAGAACGGTCCCCAGACCACGCTGCTTCGGCTCATCCAGACCCCCGCCGTTACCCGGCAGAACAGTGTCTCCGTAATATCCCCGAGGAAAGCTCCCACAAAGAAGAGCATGACGATCTTGTAGAAACCGCACCCGTCCGCGAAGACCGTCGGGTCCACCTTCTCCTGCGTTACCTTTACCCGGTAGGGATACGCCCGCCGAATTCGCCTGTCCACAAAACGATAGATCCGACGGGACAGGCGATTGGTCAGCGATGTGATTTTCGCGTCCGTCTCCTCCCATCGCTCCGGATTCCTTGTTCTCTCAGAGACCACAAGAATTGTGGACAGCGCATCCAACAGCAAAACCGCCGCAAGAGCCAGCACGAAAATCCGCATCAAAAGGGATGGCAGCAGACGGTAAAACGCGAGGAGCAGATCCGTTCCCCACTCCGCAGCCACAAATCCCAGCGCGCCCCAGAACAGAGATGTCTGCAGACTGATATACCCATCCAGGTTAAAGCGCAGCTTGCTGTAATCCCACCAGCGCTCATGATACCAGCGCTCGATCAGATGTCCGGCGATCCACTCCACTACCGTGGCGACGATAACACTGCCGATATAGAGCCAGATGCCGTGAAGTTCTCCTCCGAATATGGTTATGGTCAGTCCGCCACATCCGTAAATCAGACAGAAGGGGCCGTTGATAACCCCTCTGTTGTAAAAGTGCTGCCGCCGAATGGCAGCCACTGTCGTCTCAAACACCCACCCCAGGAAAGAGTAGGCGAGAAACAGCCAAAGACTCTCAAAAAACATTATGCCGCTCCCTCATCTGTCGTATTCTCCGGCAAATCGAACACGCCCTCCGAATTTACGGAAATCTGCAGGGTGTCCCCCACATTGTAACGCATGATCTGTTCGTTTGCCCCTTTGCCGAACTGTGTCTTGTAGATCTGCTGATCCGTTCCGAGAATGTATACCCAGGTATCTCCATCCACCGTCACATACTCTATCTTCGCGATTGTCACGGTAACCGGCGTGAGCGTCTCCTGCGGCGCGCTCTCCTCCTTTTCCTGGCCGGAATCATCTACCAGCGCTCCTTTTCCGAGAAGCTCATTGTATCGGTTGATGCACTCCGCCTGGGTGTCCGCCGTAGCCACAATATTGTACTGCGCCACATTGACCGCCGCGTACTGCTTTACCAGACCGGAGGCGTCTTTCAATACCATGATATAGGTGGGCACGCCGTCGATATCGATCAGCGACGGGAAACTCGCCTTATACCCGTACTGCTGCAGCTCACCCTCCGCCGCCCGCATGGCGGACTGTTCATCCGCTCCGGCGATCGGATAGAAATTGCACTCCTTGGTGCGCTCATTCATCAGGACAAAACCGATATTGGACTGATCCGAATTCAGGGATGTCACACCGGTAAATACCCAGACGTCATTGTCCTTGACCACATACCCGTAGTCAATACCGTTGCTGGCATCCGCCTCGTCTCCCTCCTCGGTTTCGCCGTCAGAAATTTCCGTAATCTTCCGACACCCTGTCTGGGAGAAAATGCTGTTGAAAAAGCCGCCGGTATACAGGCCATGCCAGTTATACTGGTCGCAGAGCAGATCGCCGTCGTACACCCGGTCAATCCATTCCGGCACATCCCCGACATCATAATACTGCATATCGCCCGAGACAGGATCCACGGCAATCACGCCCTTCACATCCCTTCCCCCGAACAGGAAAATCTGATTCTCAAATACCGGGAATGTGTAGTAGGGATTTCCCTCATCGTCAAGTTCAAAGGAATAACCGTCCAGAAGCGCAGTCGGATATGCCAGACGCACATGACGATAGAGATCCTCCAGGAAATAGGCGGAGGGCACATAGCGCATCCCCTCATCCAGCTCCACATAATCCGCGTCCATCTTGCTGGGGGATACGGTAATGTATCCGGGAATTCCCGCTCCCCGATTGCGGAAATATTTGATAATCCCCGCGTACTCCAGCGCGGACACCTTCAACGGCTCATCCTGGTAAGCGATCTGGCTGTAATCGCCGCTGACATCGTACTGGCTGACCACTTCCGCCAGGGATCCGATTTTCCGGTCTCCCAGCTTCGCCGCGGAATCCGTATCCATCAGCGCGATGGAAGAAGTGGTCTCCGCGCTGGGCAGATCGTCCGCGATGGCTTCCTTCTCCGTGACCGCCATAATACCGGCATACGTCTTCGCATGGAAAACCACAGAGGACGCCAGAGCAATCAGAAGTCCCACCGCGGCAATCCCGACTCCACATGCCACTGCAATTCCCGCCGCCTTGTAATCCTCCCTGCGTCGTCCGCCAAAACTGCCCTCTATAGCCGAGGCCAGGATCCCCCAGATAAACAGTGTTCCCACAACAAAAGTCCAGAAGAGCGGGTCCTGCAGATTGATGGCCGGAAGCAGCAGCAGCCAGGCCAAAAAGACGGCTACAGCCAGCGCCAGCGTCATGACAACATAAGCAACCTTCCTGTTTTTCATCATTGTTCCTTCCCTTTCCGAAATACCGGTTTCATTACCGATTATAGAGAGAATTATATTTTTTGTTTTCACTCTTTGCAAGCACTTTCACGGGATTTATCGGAAGTTTAAGCGGATTTTAAGCTCCCCTTAAGAATATGTCCTGACTTTCCGAAAAAGTCTGTGCTCTCACGACAAAAAAATTACAAAACTCCTTGATAAAAACTTTAGGTTGTTATAGTTTATATTGTATAAAGTAATTTTTCAAATTTCGTATGGGGGAAAAGGAGTATAAAAAGTTTTATGGTAACAATCAAAGATATTGCGGAAAAAGCGGGCGTCTCCCGGGGAACGGTGGATCGGGTGCTCCACGATCGTGGCCGGGTATCGCCGTCGAAAGCAAAAAAAATAAAAGAAATCGCCGAGAAGATGGGATATCGGCCGAATATCGCCGGGAAGGGGCTGGCCGCGCGGAAAATGCACCTGAAAATCGGCTTCATTTACCTGGACAGCGACGCAGCTCCCTTCCACCGGGCTATCTACGAGGGCGCTCTGGCCTATGCCCGGCAGGAACTGGAACCCTACGGGATTGAAGTCATCTTCTTTCCCATCTCCGTCATTGTGGAAGATCCTACCTCCCTGGAACAGGAGGGATATCTCCGGGAACTGATCGGGGAGGAAAATCTGCATCTGGACGGCTGGGCTGTCGTCGGTACCATCGGCGCCGCTCTGGAAAGTATGCTGAAGAAACAGGGGATTCAGAAGACTCCGATTGTCGTCTACAACATGGATGAGGATTTTGACTGGAAACTGGCCTATGTGGGCTGCGATTACACGCAGTCCGGCCGGCTGGCCTGCGGTGTCAGCGCCCTTTTGACCAACGAGTGCGGGCACGTGTGCATTCTCTCTTTCGACTCCGGCAACATCCCCAGCTCGGTGGATCGTATCGACGGTTTTCAGAGGGAAATTGCAGACCGCTACCCCGATATTCAGATCCTGGATACCCGTTTTCTGTCCACCGATGTGGAGCCGGATCATTTCCTGACTCGGGCGAAAGAAATGTTTGCCAGATATGAGGAAGCCGAAGTGCTCTATCTGGTCAACCCCGGCGACTACAGCATCTGCCGGGAGATTTCCAGAATCGGAGCCAAACACAAGATCAAGATCATTACCAACGACCTGGTTACCAAAGACCAGCAGGAGATGGTTAAAAATGGCGAGATCGCTGTGACCATCTGCCAGGAACCGGAAAAACAGGGTGCCAAGCCGCTGGAGATCCTCTTCCAGTATCTGGCTCTTGGCAAAATGCCTGACTCCCCCTGGTACAAGACGGAATTGAGCGTTCGTATCGCCCAGAATGTCTAGGCAAACAGCAAACCTTAACATTTTATCTGCAGCCTTTCAAAAGGCGGGGCATCCTCTTCGGACGCCCCGTCTTTTTTCTTATCTCACTGCTCTCTTCATCTGAATTGCTTCCGATGTTTCATACCGGACAGCGCTTTATTTTGCCTCGATCTGTACCTGTACATCCTGGCAGCCGTCTGCTTTCAGCGTTACGGTAATCGTGCCCTTTTCGCCGTTACCACGCACTGCCGCGCGAAGTCTTCCCTCATACGCCTTGGCGGTGGTATCGAAGTAGTTCTCCTCGGATGCGGGATCTGCGCTGCCATAGCCGGCGATCACGCCAGGTCCCTCGATGAAAACGCTGACTTCCTTTGCCGCGTCTGTGTTCAGGTTGCCGTTGGCGTCTACCATGGCGATCTCCACATAGGCGATATCGCTCTCGTCCGCCGGAACACATCCACAATCCGCATATGCCTTAATCTGTACATCATCGGAAGCGGTCACAATCTTGTCTCTTCCGGTCTCCACGCCGTTCCTGTAGACAACAGCCTCCACTTCGCCGGGCTCGTAGGTCGTCTCAAAGTAGGCGATAAATTTCTTCTTCTCGCCGATCTTCTTTCTCTCCACGGATTTGCCGTTGACAAACAGCTCCGCCTCGTCGGCGTCCGCGTAAACCTCAACGGTAATCGGCTTGCCCTCGCAGCCCTTCCAGTTCCAGCTTCTCACTGCGTCAGTCAGACTCCAGAAGGTCATGTTGTGGGGATCATCGTGATGCTGGGGCGGCTGGGCGGAAACGTAGGGTTTGTCGCGCAGTCCCCAGATGATCTCTCTCCAGTAGGAGATAGGTCTTCTGTCGCCAATCAGATTCATATCGCCGCAGTACGCCGCCTTGTAGGGATAGGGAGCGTAAAAACTCATACTGTTGGTCTCTTCATAGTTGATCTTGCCGATGCCGGCCTCGCCCAGATAATCCCATGCGGTCCAGGAGAAATCGCCGATAATGTAGGGATATTTCTCGATCAGCTCCCAGTTCTTATCCAGATCCTGAGGATAGGTCTCGGATCCCACAATGATACGGTTCGGATATTTCTCGCCGTCTTTCTCATAGCGGTCGGTCGCGTAGTTGTAGCCGATCACATCCACCTGGGAAGCGGACTCCGCGATAGCGTCTCCAGCCACATCGCTGGCGATCAGGGCTCCCATCATGTCTCCCAGACTGGTCATCATGCTGTTGATCTCGCCGACTTCCGCATTCTCGCCCTGTCCCGCAGCCGCCATCATCTTCGGCAGACGGTCCATGATACTGAGCATCAGATTCAGGCTGTTGGTCACAAAGCGGGAGTCGTCCAGCTCACGGATCTTGTCCGCCAGCTTCTTGCCCCACTGGGAATCAAATTTGTTCCCTGTCTCGGGAATCTCATTTCCGATGGAGTAGAGAACCACACAGGGATGATTGTAGTCTTTTCTCACCAGGTTGGAAACGTCATGCTCCCACCACTCTGCCATGTGCGTGCCGTAATCAAAGTCTACCTTGGTGGTGGTCCACACATCCGCGAACTCATCCATCACATACATACCCAGCTTGTCGCAGGCTTCCAGAAGCCTTCTGCTCATGGGATAGTGGGAACTGCGGATCGCGTTGTATCCGGCCTCTTTCAGAGTCTTTACACGGAACTCCGCCGCATGGGGGAACTCCGCGGTTCCCGTCACGCCGTTGTCGTGATGGATGCAGCCGCCCCGCAGATTGACAACCTTTCCGTTTACGCGGAAGCCATGCTTTCTGTCCAGCTGAAGGGTGCGGATACCAAAGGTTCCGGTCTCCTCGTCCACTGCGTTCTCGCCTTCGCGGATATAGGCGCGGTAAGTGTAAAGATAGGGATGATCCTCGTCCCAGAGGGAAGGATTCTCCACATAAATTTTCTGCTGATAGGTCTGTTTCGTGTGCTCCTCGGTGGTAATGGGCATCTCATCGGAAGCCACCACATTTCCATCCGCGTCCATCAGCTCTGTCACCAGCATGATATCTCTCACACCGATGCCGGTGTACTCGATGGTCGATCTTACCCGAATGATGGCCTGGCCATCCTCCACCTCAATGGTTGCGAGCTGTACGCCGTCCGGGATCAGATGCAGACGGTCAGCAATCATCAGATTCACATCGCGATAAATACCGCCGCCGGTATACCAACGGCCGCTGGGCACGCCGTTCTTCACGATAACCTTGATATCGTTGGGCTCTGTGAAGCTCACATATCTGGTAGCGTCAATATAGAAATTGCCGTATCCGTAGGGGCATTTTCCCGCGTAAGATCCGTTGATATACACGAAAGCGTTCTGATATACGCCCTCAAACTCCAGCCAGATATTCTTGTCCGCGTCCTCCGGATTCAGGGAAAAGGTCTTGGTATAGTTGTAGCACTCCTCCCGGAAAAACCCGTTGCCGCTGCCGTTGGGCTCGTCGGGATTTCTGGTCATTCCCACCGATGCGTCGTGGGGAAGCGTAACCGGCTGCTCGTTCGCAGCTCCTCCGCCTGCCAGGGCTTCCAGTGAGCTTCCGCCTCCCTTGTGGAACACCCAGCCATGATTAAATTTCTCTTTTCTCATACTGTGTAAACCTCCCATCTCCTGCCACATGCAGCATGTGTTCGTGCACGCTTCATGCGCAGACTCCTTTTTATGCTTTTATTGTAGCAGGCTTTCCGATACGGAACAATGACAGGAACGTCAGATTCTTCTTCCAGGCATAGATTTTTTTGACATATTCGTGTATACTGTTTTTATCAATTTCTGGAGAAAAGATGCGGGAGGAATGGGAAATGGACAGACGTACAGACCAATCGGAAACAGCAAAAAAGGACGCGGACCTGATTCACATCGATCCGGCCCTGGAAATACACAACTATGAGAGCAGTTTTAATACCTACTACCACATTCTCACGCCCCTGCACGTCATTGTCATGTACAATACCTGCAATATCCCCAATGTGGCGGACGCACTGTTTTCCGTCTCCCCGTCGGGCTCCCATTACCAGGCCAACACGCTGCACGCGCAGTACATCTCCAAGCCTCACCGCCACAACTATTTTGAACTTCTGATTGTCCTCAAGGGACAGGTCATGCAGGAAATCGAGGGAAAAGAGTATCTCTATGCCCCGGGGGCCTGCTGTCTGATCAACCGCAATATTACGCACACGGAGCGCTTTCTCGGAGAGGGAACGATCCTGTTTCTCGGCCTGTCCATCGACTTTGTCCGGGAGCTGATCGCGGAGTGCAGCACATCCTTCTTCTCCAGCCCAGTCGTTACCTCCCCCAACCCGATCTTCACGTTTATGGAAGAAAATATCCGCACGGATACCCAGAAATACTATCTGGACTTTTTCCCGGTCTATGGAAATTTGCAGGAGAAATCGGATCCCTCCTGTTCCTTTGACAGCAAGCATGCCGCCAACCTGCACCGGATTACCGACCGGCTGACCAGCACGCTGTTTCTCCCCCGTCTGGGAGCTGACTGCATGATTCGGGGGTTGATTTTTGAACTTTTTGACTATCTGGCCAACCCGAAAGCGTTTCATATCCTGCCGGTAAAGCTCAGCAGCAAAAACGACTTTGTACTGTTCTCCAGGATCCGCCATCTGATGCAGGACACCGACGGCCGTATGTCCCGCTCGCAGCTGGAGAGCGCGCTTCACTACAGCGGCAACTACCTCAACTCCATTGTAAAAAAATATACCGGCATGAGCCTGTTTGACTACGGTATGACCTTCTGTCTCGAGAAAGCCGCCACCCTGCTGGTTACCACGGATCTGCCGGTTTCCGCCATTGTGGAATCCCTTCATTTCAGCAACTGGGGACACTTCAACCGGCTCTTCGAGAAAGCCTATGGCATGTCCCCCAGGGAGTACCGCAAGCTCCACAGAAAGCAGCAGAAAAGTTCCCCGAGAAGCGCAGCAGAGGACGTGCCGAAAAAGCCCGCAAAATCATCTTGAATTTTCATGGAAAAGTGATATAATACTTTTCATGCAGATATAGTTCATCGGTAGAACGCCAGCTTCCCAAGCTGGAGAGGCGGGTTCGATTCCCGTTATCTGCTTACAGTAAGCCGGAGGCATTGGCGTTTCCATGTCTCCGGCTTTTTGTAAAATGAAAAAATTCCACAAAGGGAGATTCCCTCAGATGAAAAAAGCACCTCTTATCACAAAACTTATTATCCTGTTCTTACCCATGGCTGTCGGCGCGTTCGGCTTTATCATTGTAGCTCATCAGCCCGTCGTCGATTCTCTTTATCACTGTCTGATTATGTATGTGCTCAACTATGGAGGCGATCCGCCGAATTTTTTCGTGGAACTCGCCCGCTGGACCGCGCCCTTCGCGACTGCCGGCAGTGTCATTTTCGTCGTTTCCAGCTTTCGTCAGCGGCTGTCCGCGCATATGAAATATCTTTTTTCAGAGAGTGTCGCCGTCTACGGTCCCGAAGCGGATGTCTCTGCGGTCCTCTCACAGCTGGGAAAATCCGGCATTGCCGCGGAGACTCAGTTTCTGAAAGCAAAAACCTACCTGCTTCTGGACAGCGAGGAAAATAATTTTGCTTTCTTCCAGGCTCACAAAGACGCATTATCACATGCCAGGGTCTATCTGAAATGCAGTTCCACCCACGGACAGGCGGCGTCCTCATCCAATCTTCACTTTTTCTGTCCTGAGGAAACCGCTGCCAGAGTATTCTGGAAACAGCACGATATATATGACCTCTCCCTGTCCCGCGGCCACCGTCTGCGCATCGCATTTCTCGGCTCCGGGACTCTGACAGAAGAATTGGTTTACTGGGGACTGCAGAACAATATTTTTTCTCCGCAGCAGAAAATAGAATACCATATTCTCGGTCACGGCGCTGATTTTTCCGCGAGATATCCGTATCTGGAAAACTGTGGCGACCCCGTAATCTTCCACGAAGAGGACTGGCACGGAAATCTGCAGCTTCTGAAGGAATCTGACCTCATCCTCGTAACCGAACAGAGCGAACAGTTTCGCCTGGTGCGGGAGCTGTTGTCCCTGCTCCCCGCTTCCGGCGCGGTTGTCTTCTGCGCGGATCCGTTTGCCCTCGGGCTGCTGGATGAAGCCGAACGCCTTACCCTGTTCAACTGGAGAAAGACGGCGCTGGATCCCCGGTATCTTATGGACGACGTTCTTCTGAGACGCGCCAAGCAGATCAATCTGAGATATCGCCATCTCTACGGGGACGTTCCGGAAACCCCTGAAAACGCAGAATCCTGCTGGAAGGAACTCGACGCGTTCACCCGCTATTCCAACATCAGTTCCGCGGACTATCAGGATGTACGCCAAAAGATGATGGCGCGAATGGGAATCCCATGCCAGCCGGATGCCAGCCCGAATGCGGGAGAAAGCTTTTCCCCTGCTCCCGGTCAACTGGAATTTCTCGCCGAACTTGAACACATACGCTGGTGCCGCTATCACTGGCTAAACCAATGGCACTACGGTCTTCCCGCCGACGGGAAGGCGAAAGACGCCCGGCTCCGTATTCATCGGGATTTGCTTCCCTATGACGAGCTAAGCGAGGAGGAGAAGGAGAAGGACAGGGAAACCATTCGGGTTCTGCTTTCCCTCTCCGAAGAGGAGGATCGATATCATGAGCCGCTTTAACTGCCGCACCAGGGGGAACGCTTCCCCCCAGGGAAAACCCAATGTTTATTTCTGCTGCCATCCGGCGGATGTCTCCTGTTTTGATGAAATTGCCGGCGACATCCTGCGTTTTCAAAACTGTGCCATCTGGTACCGGGAGGATCCGGCCAGACCGGAGGATATCTCTGCGGATTCCTGCCCGGCAGATCCGGATACATACTTTTGCGATCTGAGCCGAATGCAGCTGTTTGTCATACCTGTGACATCCAGCTTTTTGTGCGAGCCTAACCGGGCGCGGGATACAGATCTCCCCTACGCTCTGGAGCATCACATCCCGATTCTCCCACTGCTGCAGGAAGACGGTTTGGAATCGCTGTTTAATCAGACCTGCGGCGATCTTCAGATTTTGAACAAATACACGGAAGATCCCACCGCTCTGGACTTTTATCAGAAGCTGGAGCGTTTTCTTTCCGATGTACTGATCCCGGATGATCTGGCCGATAAGATCCGGGCCGCCTTCGACGCGTATGTCTTTCTCAGCTATCGAAAAAAGGACCGCAAATACGCCCAGCAGCTCATGCGCCTGATACATCAAAATGAATTTTGCCGCGATATCGCCATCTGGTATGACGAGTTCCTGATTCCCGGCGAAAACTTCAATGATTCCATCGCCGCCGCCCTGGAACAGAGCAGTCTCTTTGCCCTTGCCGTAACACCGAACCTGGTCAATGAGCCCAATTATGTCATGTCCATCGAGTATCCCATGGCAAAGGAAGCGAAAAAAACGGTGCTTCCCTTTGAGTTGGTTCCCACGGACAAAAAAGATCTGGAAGAAAAATTCACGGAGCTCCCTGCCTGCACCGATGTCAGGGACATGTCCGCCCTCTCTGCGACGCTTCTGGAGGCGGTTACCTCTCTGGCGATCCGCGAAAACGACGCCTCCCCGGAGCATCTCTTCTTCATCGGCCTTGCCTATCTGGCCGGCATCGATGTGGAGGTCGACTGCGAACAGGCACTCGCTCTGATTTCCAGGGCCGCCGGGCAGGGTCTGCCGGAAGCGATGGAGAAGCTTGTCCATATGTATAAAAACGGAATCGGCGTTCCGCGGGATTTTCTGCAGGCCATCTCCTGGCAAAAGCGCCTGATCCAGGCAAAACGCCGGCAATACGCGGCGGCTCCCTCATCCTCCGCCCGCCGGCTCCTGGCCCTGGCGCTGCTGGAACTGGCCGATCTGTATCAGAGCGCGGGACAGCTTACACAGGCCGCCCAAACACTGGATGATGCGCTCGACCACGCCGGGGAGGATTCCGGAACGGATTGCGGGGACGAGGAACAGCGCTTCTCTCTGCTCGCTCTGGTTTTTCATCGTATGGGAACGATTTCTCTGGCCCTCCAGAATTTTTCCTCCGCGTCCGCACAGTTTGACGCAGCTCTCTCCTGGAATCAAAGGCTTCTGCCGTACTCAGACCGTCCTGTTCTGCGCCGGAACATGTTCTCGGACTATTGTTATCTGGGCCGGATCGCGCTAAAGCAGGGACAGCCCCGCAAAGCCATCCAATACCTCACAGACGGAACAACGGTTCTGGGAACTCCGCAGCTGGACAATATCGATATGGTTCAAAGCCTGTCCAGCAGCTGGCTGCTGAGGGGAGACGCGCATTTGTCCCTCGGCAGGGAAACGGACGCCGAGGCTGATTATCGGAGCGGAATCGCTGTACTCGAGGATCTCTACCAGTCCTATCAGGCAGTACATCCCGACGCTGTCTCAACGCATTTTTCGGAGAAGCAGCACTGCGCCTTTGCCCTCTGCACCGCCTCCAGCCGGCTCTTCCTGCTGTATCTGCATCAAAAGCAATATGAGCCCGCGCAGGATATTCTGCGGGACTGTTTTGCCCTGCTCTCGCCGTACAGCTCCTCCGCAGCGCCCGCTGAGCAAAAGCTCCTGGCCGCATTGTACAATCATCTCGGAGCCCTCAGAAAACAGCAGGGCGAATACGCAGAAGCGGAGCAGGCCTTTGTCAGGGCGGTATCCATCTATCAGGACCTGCCCCAGCCCCTGCGAAACAACGGGGATATTCTGCACTGTCAGTCGAACAACCTCGCGTTTCTGACCGACCTGTGCGCGAAACAGGGAAGACTTTCCGACGCCCTTGCACACTGCATAAAAAGCATTGCCGCCTGTGAAAAACTCGCCGCTCTGACGCAGGAGATCGACGATCGGCGCATGCTCTCCGTGGCGTACGCTCAGGCAGCCGGCCTGCACCAAAAGAACCGCAACCTCTCTGCTGCCGAAGACTTCTATCAGAAATGCCTCCTTCTCAGAGAAGAAATCGCCCAGACGGACATGCGCCTGCGGGCAAAGACGGATCTCTCCACTGTTTACTACAATCTTGCCTCGCTGGCTCATCAGGAAAAGCAATACGTCCGGGCCGGCGAACTGTTTCAAAAAAGTGTCGGTATAGACGAACAAATTGTACAGGAATCTCCGACGACCGCACACTGGGACACACTGGCGGACGGATATTATCTTCTGGGCTGCCGTGCAGATCTCTATCATCTCACGGAATACGCCCGGGCGTTCCTGGAGCAGGCGGCCTCCATCCGACAGGCCCTCTACGAACAGGATCCGGATTCTCCGGTTCTGGCGCAAAAATATCAGGAGGTCATAAAAATGTTGACGTGACAGCCTGCTCCGTCGCACGCTCTCTCCCCAGCTATTTCCCCAGCCGTTCTTTGAGGCGGAAATATTTGTACGCGAAGGTTCCGAACACCAGTGCGTAAATCAGCAGCAGAACCGCAAACAGGCCGATCAGCGCATAGTCCCTTGCCTCCTCCACCTGAAACATTTCGGGAAGACAATTCGGCACAAACACCAGCAGCATAAGGATCAGCAGCGGGAAAAATCTGCCTGCAAACACCCGGCGCATCATATCCAGCCGGGACGCGTCGTCACAGAAGATCGCCTCCTCGCCTTTCATCCCGGCCACCGGCTTGCGGAAATAGCTGTACCCGGCAAAATCCTGCAGGTACTCCCATCCGCAGTCGGCAAACATCTGTACATACTCCTCCTTGTGGGCTACCCCATCCTCGTTGTAATCCAGCTGATAAACCACATCCTCAGGCTCGCACTTCTCAAAGTGATAGACCGGAAAACTCAGCCTGACAAATTTCCACCCTTCCCTGTGGCGCTTCCGAAGGTACTCCTCCTCCTTCTCCCAATCCGCGATCGTAAAGAAACGCACTTCCGATTTTTTCTCTCTCATATCAGCGCACCTCCATCATATCCCGATACAAACGCTCTATCCGTTTCATCTCCAGTTCCAGAACCTGCCTGCCCAGATCCGTGATCAGGTAAATCTTCCGCTTCTCCTCCTCCCGTATGAAACAGATCAGGCCGTCCTTTTCCATCTTGGAAAGGCTGCCGTACATGGTCCCCGGGCTGATGCGGATCTCCCCATCCGTCAGTTCCTCCACCTTCCGGATGATATTGTAGCCGTGGGATTCTTCCCGCAGACAGAGGAGAATGTAAAATCCGGTCTCCGTCATGGGCACATACACTTTTCTGATATGGGCGTCCATCCCGCTCCCCCTTTCTTCTCTTCCTTCCCTTCTTACCTTTCTCTTTGCGCACCGCGCTTTATGGACTTATGATTCCGTCGTAATATACCCAGCCAATGTATCGCGGTAAAATATATCGCAGTGCGATGTTTCTCTGTAATTACACTATAGCACTGCGATATATCTGTGTCAATATTTTTTTGTATCGGGGTCACGGATTTTCCCTTTTTTCTATTCCGCGAAATTTCCGGTATAGAGCTGGTAATACTTGCCCTTCTGGGCGATCAGCTCGTCGTGGGTACCTCGCTCGATGATCCGTCCCAGTTCCATAACCATGATACAGTCGGAGTTCTTGACCGTGGACAGACGGTGGGCGATGACAAAGGTGGTACGTCCCTTCATCAGCGCGTCCATGCCGGCCTGCACCAGTTTCTCGGTACGGGTATCGATGGAGGAGGTTGCCTCATCCAGAATCAGCACGGGCGGATCCGCAACCGCTGCCCGGGCGATGGCGAGAAGCTGCCGCTGGCCCTGGCTTAAATTCGCGCCGTCTCCGGTCAGCATCGTATCGTAGCCGTCAGGCAGACGCCGGATAAAGCCGTCGGCGTTGGCCAGCTTCGCTGCGTTGATGCACTCCTCGTCGGTAGCGTCCAGCTTGCCGTAACGGATATTGTCCATAACCGTTCCTGTGAACAGATGGGTGTCCTGAAGCACGATACCCAGCGATCTCCGCAGATCCGGCTTCTTGATCTTGTTGATGTTGATACCGTCGTAACGGATCTTGCCGTCGGCAATGTCGTAGAAACGGTTGATCAGGTTGGTAATGGTGGTCTTCCCAGCGCCGGTAGCTCCGACAAAGGCAATCTTCTGCCCCGGCTTCGCCCAGAGGCTGATATTGTGCAGGACAATCTTATCGTCGGTGTAGCCGAAATCCACGTCGTCGAAGACCACGCCGCCCTCCTGTCTGGTGTAGGTAACCGTCCCTTCCGCCTTGTGGGGATGTTTCCATGCCCACAGATTGGTTCTTGTGGGAGATTCGGTCAACTCGCCGTTTTCGTCCACTTTGGCGTTGACCAGCTCCACATAGCCGTTGTCAATCTCCGGCTCCTGATCCATCAGATCAAACACCCGCTGTGCGCCGGCCGCGGCGTTTACAACAAAGTTGAGCTGCTGGCTGACCTGGGTAATCGGGTTGGTAAAGCTCTTATTCAGTCCCACAAAAGTCACGACGGTTCCGATGGTAACGCCCGCCAGCTCGTTGATGCCCAAAACCGCGCCGACGATCGCCACCAGCGCGTAACTGATCCATCCGATATTGGCGTTGACAGGCATCAGCAGGTTGGCGTAACCGTTCGCCTTGTCCGCGCTGTTCCGCAGTTTTTCATTGACCTCGTGGAAATCCCGCATGGCTTTCTCCTCATGGCAGAAAACCTTGACCACCTTCTGTCCGTCCAGCATCTCCTCGATGAAACCGTCCACCGCTCCAAGGTCATGCTGCTGCAGAACGTAGTACTTGCCGGACAGCTTTGAAAAATTGGTAGTGACAATCAGCATAACCACCGCTGTCAGAACAGAGATGACGGTCAGCGCCGGATTCAGAATAATCATTGTGATCAGCGTGGCAATCATGGAAATCACAGAGTTGATAATCTGAGGAATACTCTGGCTGATCATCTGCCGCAGTGTGTCCACATCGTTGGTGTAAACCGACATGATATCGCCGTGGGCATGGGTATCAAAATATTTGATGGGAAGGGACTCCATTTTCTTGAACAGGTCGTCCCTGAGGTTGCGCATGGTTCCCTGGCTGACATTTACCATGATCCGGTTGTATGTAAACGCGGTAATAACGCCCATTCCCATCACACATGCCAGCTGGAACAGATCCGTTGCCAGACCGCTGAAATCTCTGGAACCGTTGGCGAGCATCGGTTCGATATAGTCATCCACCAGCGTCTGAGGGAAAGTAGCTCCCACAACCGTAGCGATGGCCGTAAGCAGAATACACAGCACCACAATCGCAAAGGGAATTTTATAATAATGAAGCATATATCGAATGACCCGGATAACCAGCTTCGCGGAAGCGGCTGCCCTGGGCTTTGATTTCTGGTCGTTCATAAAGCAATTCTCCTCCTTTCTCTCTTAAGCCGGCTGGTCAAAGTCGCCGCTGCCTTCCAGCTGAGATGTATAGATATCCTGATAAATCTCGTTGGTCTTCAACAGATTTTCATGGGTGTCAAAGGCGTCAATCCTTCCCTCATCCAGCACGAGAATCCGATCGGCGGACTGCACGCTGGAAATACGCTGAGCGATGATAATCTTGGTGGTTCCTGGAATCTCCCTGGCAAAAGCCGCCCGGATGCTGGCATCGGTAGCCGTATCCACAGCGCTGGTGGAATCGTCCAGGATCAGAACCTTCGGCTTCTTCAAAAGCGCTCTGGCGATACACAGACGCTGCTTCTGGCCGCCGGATACGTTAGCTCCGCCCCGCTCAATCCTGGTATGATAGCCGTCGGGCATCCTGTCAATAAACTCGTCGGCGCAGGCTGCCTTGCAGGCCTCAACGCATTCCTCATCCGTAGCGTCCGGATTACCCCAACGCAGGTTCTCCAGAATCGTCCCGGAAAACAGGGTATTTTTCTGAAGCACCACGGAAACCTGATTTCTCAGAACTTCCATATCGTACTTGCGGACGTCCACGCCGCCCACGCAGACAGAGCCCTCGTTCACATCATAAAGCCGGCAGATCAGATTGACCAGGCTGCTCTTGCCGGAACCGGTTCCTCCGATGACGCCGATGGTCTCGCCGCTCCTGATGTGAAGGTCAATATCCGACAGCGCGTTCTTTCCACTTCCATGCTTGTAAGAAAAATTCACATGGTTGAAATCAATCCGTCCATCGGGCACGTCCATAACCGGATCTTCCGGGTCCTTCAAATCCGGCGTCTCATCCAGCACTTCGCTGATACGGCGGATGCTGGCCATGGACATACTGATCATAACCACCACCATTGACAGCATCATCAGGCTCATCAGAAGAGACATGATGTAGCTGAACAGGCTGGTCAGATCTCCGGTGGTCATGGAACCACCCACGATAAACTGGGCGCCGAACCAGGAAACGGAGATGATACAGAAGTAGATGGCGATCATCATGGCCGGGTTGTTGAACGCGAGAAGCCCCTCCGCCTTGACAGAGAGATCATAGAGCATCTTGGACGCTTTCGCGAACTTCTTGTTCTCGTAATCCTCACGGACAAAGGCTTTTACCACACGGATAGCCGTCACGTTCTCCTGCACGCTGGCATTCAGATCATCATACCGGTTGAACACCTGTTTGAAAATTTTCAGGGTAACCACCATGATGGAGCCGATGACGATGATGAGGAACACCACCGCGATCAGAAACATCAGACTCAGCCTGGGGCTGATGATCAGACACATGGCATAGCTGAAAATCAGGTTCAGCGGAGCCCGGACAGCCACACGAATGACCATCATAAACGCGTTCTGCACGTTGGTGATATCCGTGGTCATACGGGTAACCAGTCCCGGCACACTGAATTTATCAATATTGGAAAATGAAAAAGTCTGGATATTGGCGTAAATCGCCTCACGCAGATTCGCCGCCAGTCCGGCCGAGGCGCTGGCCGCGTTTCTTCCGCCCATGGCGCCGAAAAACAGACTCAGGAAAGCCATGACAACAATGAGCGCTCCGTAGCGGTACACTGCGGACATGTCGCCTACCTCCAATCCGTCATCGATAATCAGCGCCGTGACAAAAGGCATCAGTATTTCCATGATAACTTCCAGCGTGGTCATACCGATACAGATAAAGGTCTGGCGCTTATACTGTTTGAGTTGTTGTAAAACTTTTCTCACGTTAACAAATCCTCCTGTCCCTATTTCTTACGTCCTGTCACTTCCCGGCCAGCAGTTTCTGTCCGAGATCCCACAGCTGTCCTTTTTCCTGCCGGTCAAGTGCACTGCAGACTTCCGTCTCCATCTGATCCGCCTGCGCGACAAATGCGCTTCCCTCTTCCAGCAGTCTTTCTGTGGGGAGCACTTCCTTTCTTCGGATATCCTCCGGATCTTCCTGAAAATAGAGGTATCCCTTTTCTCTCAGTTTCTTTATCAGCGCAGACAGCGTTGATTTCGACGCCCCGATTTCACGGCACAGCTCAGTGAGATACGTCCCATTCGGATGATGTCTCAGGATGTATACCAGAAAATAGACCTGCACGCCGCTCATATCCCCTGTCTTCAGGTGTTCTTCCAGCTGAGGGGTCAGTGTCAGGCTGATCTTCTTCAACAGAAAGAACAATTTTTCCGCGCTGACATCTTCTTCCATTTTCATTCACACCTCCTGTAAAACATTTTTCAGATTGTTTCCGGGCCGAACAGTTCGCTCCCGTATCTTCAATCTGATGAATATTTTATCTCGGTTTTTTCCAAATGTGAAATTCAAAATTGTTATTATAAATAAAAAAAATTTATAGAACACCATTCTATTTCTTTATATCGAAATCTCCTGACGCAATCTGCCCCATTTTTTCAAACATTTCTCCAGACAACCCATGTCCCTTGTATCTCGTGTGAATCCATGTTATAATCTATAAAATTTTCTTATTATTTTTTATCAAATTTGTTTTTGAGACAGGATGGAAGATTCATTCGGAAAGGCAGGACAGACATGAATACCGTACAACTGGAATGCTTTGTCACGGTGGCGGAGCATCTGAATTTTTCCAAGGCTTCCCGGGTACTGAAGATTACCCAGCCCGCCGTCAGCCATCAGATACGGACATTGGAGGAAGAACTGGACGTCAAACTTTTCAACCGCACCAGCAAAAGCGTAACCCTGACCCAGGAGGGGATTCTCTTTCTCGCGGACGCGCAACTCATTTTAAAAACCGCTCTGTCCGCCAAAGAGCGCCTGGGCATGCATGAGCAGTTCATCCCTCTTGGGCTGGGCTGTCACAATTATATGGAACTGAATCTCTTTCCCCCGATACTGAAAACTCTCGCGGAGGAATTTCCACTGCTGCGCCCCACCATACGTCTGGTCCCCTTCCCCTCCCTTCTGGGCATGGTGGAGAACGGTCAGATTCACGCGGTTCTGGGCACAAGAGACAGTCAGAAAAATTCCAGTCTCTACTTCCGGGAACTCTGCCGGGCTCCCATCTCCTGCGTCTGTGCCCCGGACCATCCGCTGGCCGCGCACGAAACACTCACGCAAAAAGACCTGACCGGGAACTTTATCGCCTGCTCTCCCCGTCAGGTCTCCGATTCGGTTTTCGCTATTCATAACAGTATGCTGGTCAGACTCCCCGCCGAGAAGCGGATCCTGACCGAGAGCGTCGAGAGCGCCTTTGCCCTGGCGAAGGCCCGAATGGGGTATACCCTGTATCCGGACATCCCCCGGGCCAAAGACGCCGGCCTGCGCCACATCCCCGTCACGGATCTTCCGAAAATCTCCTTTGGCGTGTACTGCAGCTACGACCACGATCAGCCGGTGCTGAAGCGATTCCTCACTTTGATGTCCAAATATTTGAAGGAGGAACCGCAGGCCTGATCTCTGACCGCTAAATGATCTTTTTCCCGAGAGTGTAGGCCTCCTGGATCTCCCGCTTACCCTCGATATCTCCCACAGCCATATTTCCGCCGGCCAGCACATGACCGAGATTGTTCCACCGCAGATGGTCAAAGCCGTCTTTCTGCACGCAGGGACAATCCCTGCTGTTGTCGCCGCCAAAACATCCTTTACACCCGTGAATATCCATGCCATCCAGGAAAAACTCCGTGACCGTGTTTCCAGCCTCTTCGGCTCCGCCGCCTGCCGACATCCGTCGGTCTTATTGATATCTCCCACATTCAGAACGCCGGGGATCAGTACCTCGCCTGCCATATGCCATTTGAGCAGAGCAATGGACCGCTCGATGGGAAGACGGACGCCATCCAGTACCGACATATCCTTCCCCTCTGCTTT
>ERZ1643246.998-NODE-998-length-32861-cov-6.838658_pt1 | contig 32861 bp, 35 predicted proteins | sample MGYA00579265_ERZ1643246 | MGnify/ENA primary metagenome ERZ1643246 (study PRJEB29033, sample SAMEA4952261) | chicken gut metagenome | biome: Broiler Chicken; feature: Gastrointestinal Tract; material: Caecum | place: Ireland | collected 2018 | study: Broiler...
CGTAATCACCGCCACATATCTCCAGGCCGAATCCATATTTCCGGCGGCAACCTCTGAGTACACCGCCATAGGCAGGGTCCGCGTCTTCCCTGCGATATTTCCCGCGATCATGGCCGTGGCGCCGAATTCTCCAAGGCCCCTGGCAAAGGCCAGAACCCCTCCGCCCACAACGCCGGGAATGGCGTTTGGAAGGAGGACTTTGCGGAAAATAGCCCATTCGCCCATTCCCAGGGTCCGGGCCGCCGCCGGCAGGCTGGGATCTACCTGTTCAAAGGCTCCTCTGGCCGAGCGGTACATCAGCGGGAACGACATGGTAACCGCTGCGATGACCGTCGCAGACCAGGAAAAGGCGATTTTGATGCTGAAATAGTCGATGAAAAACTTTCCGATGGGACGTTTGACGCCGAAGAGATACAGCAGGAAGAATCCGGCCACCGTGGGAGGCAGGACCAGCGGAAGGGTCAAAATCCCGTCCAAGATCGTTTTCAGGACCCGGCTGCGGATGCTGACCACAGCCCAGGCCGCCAGGATGCCCAGAAAAAAAGTAATGAAAATGGACACGCTGGCTGTTTTCATTGATATAAAGATTGGTGACCAATCCATCTGATCCTCTCCTTACTGTCCCGGAGCGAAGCCGTAGGACTCAAATACGGCCATGGCCGCATCGGTCTGAAGAAAGTCCACAAAAGCCTTTGCCGCATCGGCGTGAGCCGTATTTTTTACCACCGCTGCGGGATAGATGACCGGCTGAGCCAGACTTCCCTCCGGCGCTTCGGCAATCACCGTTACCTGGTCTGCCATACTGGCCGCATCGGTAGCGTATACGATTCCCGCATCGGCGCTGGCTGCCGCCACCTGATTTAATACCTCCGTTACGTTCGTCCCGAAGCTGACCTTATCCTGAATCTCATCCCAGATTCCCAGATTGGTCAGGGCCTCTTTGGCGTACTGACCGGCGGGAACACTGGCCGGGTCGCCCAGGGCAATGCTCTCTGCCTTGGCAATGTCCTCAAAGGAGGCCAGTCCCAGCTCACTGGAAGAAGGCACGATCAGCACAATCTTGTTTTCCAGAAGGTCCACCATGGTATCAGAATCGATGAGTCCCTCCTCGTTTAAGGCGTCCATCTGCGCAGTGGCCGCAGACATAAATACATCGGCCTCCAGCCCCTCCTCAATCTGTGTCTGGAGCTTGCCTGAACTGTCGTAGGTGCCGCTTACGGTGATGCCGGGATTCTGCTCCTGGAACATGGGGATCAGTTCTTCCTCGCAGGCGTTTTTCAGGCTGGCGGCTGCTGCTGCCAGAATCGCTGTCTCCTCCGGAGTTTCCTCCCCGGACTCTTCCTGGGAACTCTCCTGGGTTTCCGCCTCCGTCTGTGCATCCGCAGCCGCAGCTTCCGTCTCGGCGGAAGTGCCGGAAGAACAGCCAGCCATCAGGCCGGCGGCCATCAGGGCAGCCAGTACCATTGTCATTTTGCGTTTCATTTCTTCTCCTCCTGAACGATTATGATCTGATCGATGATCGATTTCAGCAGTTCGGTACAGACGGTCAGCTTCGGGCGCATTCCCCGGCGCTGCCTCTCAGTACCGCCAGTCCGTGTGACAGGCCGTCCAGTATAAATCCCAGGCTCTCTTTTACTGCTTTAGGGCTGCCCGGAAGATTGATGATCAAGGTTTTTCCACGGATGACGGAAACGCCCCGGCTCAGCATGGCCCGGTTGGTAATGGCCATGGACTGGGCGCGGATGGCCTCCGCGATGCCCGGCGCGTTCCGGTCCGCCACCGCCAGGGTGGCCTCCGGCGTCTGGTCTCTGAGAGAGAATCCCGTTCCTCCGCTGGTAATGATCAAATCCACCTGGCGGCTGTCCGCCAGACGAATCAGATGGGTTTTCAAAAGCTCCGGCTCATCGGCGATCAGCAGTGTCTCCGCCACCTGGTATCCGGCCTCTTTTAAAAGCCGGACCGCGGCAGGACCGCTCTCATCCTTCCGCTCTCCCCTGGCGCCTTTATCGCTCAGGGTGATCACCGCTGCATGAAAAGGTCGGTCCGCCTGGGGGGCAAAGGCGGTCATCTCATCGCCGGGACGGATCATCCCCTCCTGGATCACCCTGGCGAAAACGCCCTCCCTTGGCATGATGCATTCTCCCATCCGCTTGTAGATGGCGCAGTGGCTGTGACATTCCTTTCCAATCTGGGTCATTTCCAGCTGCACCGTACCCGCGCAAAGTATGGTTCCCACCGGAAGGGAGGCAAAATCGATGCCTTCCACCACCAGGTTTTCTCCAAAAGCTCCGTCTGCGACACCGGCTCCCCTCTGGTTGAATGCCTCCACCTTGTCGTAGGACAGAAGGCTTACCTGGCGATGCCAGTTCCCGGCGTGCGCATCCCCCTGGATTCCAAAGTCCACCAGGAAATGGCCTTCCGGCACTGCCTGTTTCTCTGTACCGCGGGCCCGGCTTACGCAGACAGCCCGGACCCGGCCATGAGCCAGGATCGTTCTATGGTCTGTTTCCATTATGTTTCCTTCCTTTCAGCTTCCGATCGTTTTGTATTCATCTGGATCAGCAGCGCTCTCAGCCGCCAATGGAAACCATATCTGCGGCTTCCGTGATTTCTCCCGGATGCTCAAAACAGTGAGCTCCGGGTTTCTCCAAAATGGCCTTTCTCATCGCTTCCATCAGTCTTGTTTGAAGTTCTCCATCATCCGGCTTCCTGTCTTCGGGCCAGTGGAAATGCCCCTGTTCCGGAACCGGAAGCCCCTTCCTGAGAATCGGCCGCAAGTCTACCCCGTCCTCGTAGCAGAGACAGGTTTTAAAGAATCCCTGAGAGGTTAAGCGTACCCGGTTGCAGTCCGCGCAAAATTTTCCATGTACGGCGCTGATGAACCCGATGCTCCCCAAAAATCCCGGTATGCGGTAATAAACGGCTGGCCCGGGGCCATGAAACCGCCGCTCCACCTCTGTTCCCGGATACTGCTTTTTCAGCTCAGACAGCAGCAGCCGGTGGTCAATCGAAGGAAAATCCTTCCCGTGGCCGATAGGCATAAGCTCAATGAAACGGACGTCCACAGGCAGCCTGCGGGCCAGCTCTGCGATTTTCCTCCAGTTCTCCTCACCCAGTTTTAAAGACACTGTATTGAGCTTTACCGGAATGTGAAGTTTCACCGCTGCCTCAACCGCGGATAAAACCTGATTCAGGCAATCCTTTCCCGTGATCCTTTCGTAGGCGGCCCGGTCCAGGGTATCCAGGCTGATGTTGATCCCGTCGATGCCTCCGGCCTTCAATTCTTCCAGAACCGGCTCCAGCAGCACCCCGTTGGTAGTCAGGGTAACCCGCTGGATGCCGGCAACTCCCTTCAGGGCTCGAATCAGCCGGCAGCAGTCCTTTCGCACCAGCGGCTCCCCTCCGGTTACTTTTAAGAAACGGATGCCCAGCCCGGCAGCGCAGATTGCAGCCGCCTGAATTTCCTCCAGGGAAAGAATGTTCTGTCTTGGCACACATTCAATTCCGTCCGGCATGCAGTAACGGCAGCGCAGATTGCAGCGGTCCGTGATGGAAATGCGCATGTAGTTGATCTCCCTGCCCCATCCGTCTTTCATGGTCGGCCTCCCTGTCCGGGATTGATGAATACGCCGCTTTTGCCTCCGGACTTATATTCCAGATGGATGCCGCCGATTTCCATGGTTTTATCCACTGCCTTGCACATGTCGTAGATGGTCAGAAGGGCTACGGAAACTCCCGTAAGAGCCTCCATCTCCACCCCGGTCCGTCCGGTGGTCCTGGCCGTGCATATGGCCTCGATCTTTCCAGATTCCTCGTGAATTTCAAAATCCACCGTCAGCTTGGTCAGATTCAGCAGATGGCACAGGGGAATCAGTTCCGAGGTTCTCTTGGCTCCCATGATTCCGGCAATGCGGGCCGCTCCCAGCACATCGCCTTTGGCCATGGAGCCGGCTTTTACCATGTTTAAGCATTCCCGGCTCATAAAAATGCAGCCTCTGGCCACTGCCTCCCGCTTTGTCTCCATCTTCTCCGACACATCCACCATGCGGGCATTTCCCGCTTCGTCAAAATGGGTAAATTCCATACCTTAATGCCCCTTTCCGAATCCGCAGTTGGGGAAGGTGCAGACGGGACAATTCAGGCACAGGCCGCCTTCTCCCAGCGCCGCCAGCTCCTGAGCCGTCACCGTATCCTCCGCCATCACTCGCGGCAGGATCAGATCAAAGATGGTCCGTTTCGCGTACATGACGCAGCCGGGAAGGCCCATCACAACCGCGGGACGAGCACTTCCGGGTTCACCGGAAACCGCCTCGCTCCTGCTCTTCCCTTCGTAATAGGCCAGAAGAAACATGGCGCCGGGGAGTACCGGAGCACCGTAGGAGACAATCCGGCTTCCTGTGTTCTTGATGGCAAGGGGAGTCCGGTCATCCGGGTCCACGCTCATGCCTCCGGTACAGACCACAATGTCGGCCCCCTGACCAATGAAATCCAGGATCGCCTTCGTGACCCGCTTGTCATCGTCGTTTAAGGTGACATGTCCGATTACCTCTGTGTCAAATTCCGCCAGCTTCTCCAGGATCACAGGGGTAAAGGAGTCCTGGATCCGCCCGGTATAAACTTCGTTTCCGGTGGTGACGATCCCCACTTTTTTATGAACGTAGGGCTTCAGCTCCAGGATCGGTTTTCCGCCCGTCTCCTTCATGGCGAGATCCCTGGCGGCATTCATCTTCTCCTCCTCAATGACCAGGGGAATGATGCGGGTTCCTGCCAGCTTGTCCCCTTTCTTCACACCGAAATTGCCGTGGCGCGCAGCAATCATCATCTGGCCGAAGGAGTTGACGGCCTTCAAGGCGCCGCTGTGAACCTTCAAAAGCCCGTCGCAGGCAGCGGTCAGTTCGATCTTTCCCTCCTTGGCCTGGGAGTGCTCCATGTGCTCTCCCAGGCACATGGAACAGAGGATCTTTGCCGCATCGTTTTCATGGAGCATCCCCTCCTCCTGCTCCCACACATAGAGCCACTCCTTGCCCACGCTGAGCAGTATCGGGATGTCCTCGGCGGTTACAATGTGTCCCTTCCGGAACACGGCGTCCTTGGTCACCCCCGGAATGATCTGGGTAATGTCATGGCAGAGCACGGTTCCTGCTGCATCTTCTGTCTTGATCAGCTTCATACATTTCTTCCTCTCCGGGCGTTATTTATTTTTTAGAATAACGCTTTTCTAAAGGATACCATTTTCTTCATTTTTTGTAAATGAAATTTCATCATATTTACAAAAAACGCCTTTACCAAAAAATTGTGGCAAGGCGTCTTCGTGTGAATTTTTTATAAGAATCGGGATGATCTATCCCCTGTCTTCATCCCCAAACTTCCCCGCGATCCGGATCAAAAGCTCCGCGATCCGTTCCATAGACTGAACGCAGACAAACTCATATTTGCCATGGAAATTGTGGCCGCCGGTGCAGAGATTGGGGCAGGGAATCCCCATAAAGGACAGGCGGGCCCCGTCCGTTCCTCCCCGAATGGGGGTAACAATGGGCGTAATATCCAGCTCCTCCATAGCTTCTTTGGCCCGGTCAATCAGCTCCATATGGTCCTGAATGACCTCTTTCATGTTGTAATAAGTGTCCTCCACCTGAATGGTTACCGTTTCCGGTCCGTACTTCTCGTTGAGGAAGGAGGCAGCAGAAGCGAAAAACTTTTTCTTCTCTTCAAATTTCTGCCGGTCATGGTCCCGGATAATGTACTCCATCCGGGCTTCTTCCACTGTCCCATCCATCTGGTCCAGATGATAAAATCCCTCATATCCTTCTGTGTACATGGGGTTCTGGAAGGCCGGGAGAAGGGATTGGAACTCCATGGCGATCAGGAGGGCGTTCTTCATCCGGCCTTTTGCGGAGCCAGGATGGATGCTGGCACCGTGGATCTTTACTTTTCCGGAAGCAGCATTGAAATTTTCATACTCCAGCTCTCCGAGCATGCCTCCGTCTACCGTATAGGCAACCTGAGCCCCGAAGGTCCCCACATCGAAAAAGTCGGTTCCACGCCCTACCTCCTCATCAGGAGTAAAGGCAATCCGGATGGGACCATGGGGCTCTTCCGGATGAGACAGAAAATATTCCGCCATGGTCATGATCTCCGCTACTCCTGCCTTGTCATCCGCTCCCAGAAGGGTGGTTCCATCCGCAGTAATCAGATCCTGGCCTTTGTAGGCGGTCAGCTCCGGAAAATCCGCTGTTTTCAGCCAGATCCCCAGATTTTCATTCAGACAGATATCCCCTCCGTCATAACCTAAAATGACCCGGGGCTTTACATTGGTGCCGGAAAGGGCAGGCGAAGTGTCCATATGAGCCACAAACCCCAGTACAGGAGCATGTTCCCGGCCCTCGGAGGCGGGAATAGCGGCATATACATAGCCGTGTTCGCTGACGGTGACTTCCTGAGCGCCCATCTCCTTCAGCTCCTTTGCCAGAGTCCGGGCCAGGACAAGCTGTTTTTGGGTGCTGGGAACCTGGCTCTGGTCCGGACAGGACTGGGTGTCCAGGGAGACATAGGACAGAAAACGGGAAACGATTTGTGACATAGGTAAAACCTCCTTATGGATGATGATATTCAATTATAAAGCAGAGCAGCCTTTAGATTGACATAATTATTTTATGTCAACGGTCGGCCAGCTCCTTTGTAATTTCTTCCCAGGAAATCCCCTTCTGCGCCATGAGCACCATCATGTGATAGAGGAAATCGGCAATCTCGTATTTCACTTCCTCCGGATTGGGGTTCTTGGCCGCGATGACGATTTCTGTGGCCTCCTCTCCCACCTTCTTTAAAATCTTGTCAATTCCCTTATCAAACAGATAGTTGGTGTAGGAGCCTTCTTTCGGGTGTTCCTTTCGGTCCAGGATCACCTGGTATACGTCCTCGAAAACCTTTAAAGGATTGGTCTGGCGGTAATCCTTCTCCGCCAGGGTGGTAAAAAAGCAGGAGGTATTTCCCGTATGGCAGGCAGGGCCGATCTGGTGGACAACCGCCAGGATGGTATCCCGGTCACAGTCAATTTTCAAGGATTTTACATACTGGAAATGTCCGCTGGTCTCCCCTTTCAGCCACTGGCTTTTCCGGCTGCGGCTGTAATAGTGCATCCGCCCGGTGCGGAGGGTATCTTCAAAGGCCTGTTCATTCATGTAGGCCATCATCAATACCTGGCTCGTTTTGTAGTCCTGGACAATGGCGGGAACCAGACCGTCGCTGTTGGTTTTAAAGTCCGCCCATTCCAGTGAGGACTCAAAGGTATCGACAGGGATGCCGCAGCCTTTCAGGTGCTGCTTCAATTCCATGAAATCCTCTGTATCCAGATTGGCTGGGTTTAAAACCACGGCGGAAATTTCCGGTTCCTTCAAGGCTGCCGCCAATGCCGGGGTTCCGGCCGGTTTCAGGCCCAGGGAGAGCAGGATCCAGTTGAATGGCTGTTCCCCTTCCGGAGGCAGTTTCCGGATTTCCTCTAAAAGATGTTCTTCCTTCCCTGATTTTTCAGAGCCTTCCCAGGGCACCATGATTCCGCTGGCTCCCAGGCGGGCGTACTCCGGCGCCCGGCAGACCCAGTTTTCATCCGGCACCATCACATAGATCTTTTCCGGCCCGAACCGCCCGGCTGCCTCGGAAATCAAGTCTACATTTTCCGGAATGGCGGCGTCCAGGAATACGGCGCTGGCCCCGGCATAGAGATATTTTTTCACATCCTCCAGACGTTTTATGCGTCCCCCGGCAAAAATCGGCTCGTCTGCCTCCTTTGCCAGTTCCTTGATCTGTCCGATTACATTTTCATGTTCTTCATCGTCCTGAGAGCCGTCCCTGACCCAAATCTGGTCAGCTCCCCGGCGGCAGGCTTCGGCCCCCAGAGAGGCAAGACTCCCTTTCAGCGGATGTCCGCCGCAGGAAGATACCTGCTGCCCCGTAACATTAAAACCGGCAATGAGCCGTTTGCAGTCCTTCATTTCTTTCATTTCCTCCATTAAAACTGACCTTTTACAGAGAGCGTCCTTCAAAGGCCTCAATTGCCTCTGAAAGGCGGATTTTCTTTTCGTACAGAGCCTTTCCGATGATAGCCCCCCTGATTCCTGCCTCCGACAGACTCCTTAAATCTTCCATGGAGGAAACGCCGCCGGAAGCAATGACATCCAGTCCTGTTTTCTGGGTCAGCTCCCTGGTGGCCTCCACGTTGGGACCGGTAAGTGTGCCGTCCCTGGAAATATCCGTGTATACAATATGCCGGATACCCATCTCCTTCATAGTCATACAGAGACTTAAAGCGGTGCGGCTGCTTAAAGTCTCCCAGCCCTCCACTGCTACCTGGCCGTTTTTGGCGTCCACTCCCGCCACAATGGCTTCCGGGCCGAAGCGGTCCACCAGCTCCTTCATAAACTCCGGCTCTTTGGCGGCTTTTGTTCCAATGATGACACGGCTAACGCCCAGGTCCAGCATCCGTCCGGCTGCTTCCAGGGTCCGGATGCCGCCGCCCAGTTCAACTGGAAGGTCGGTCTCCCGGATGATCCGCTGGATGACGCCCTCATTGACCGAACGGCCTGCCAAGGCCCCGTCCAGATCCACCAGATGGAGCCAGGATGCCCCCTGGCTTTTCCACAGCTTCGCCACCTCAGCCGGGTCGGCTGCGTAAACCTTTGCCTGGTCAAACAGGCCCTGAGTCAGCCGGACGCACTGCCCGCCTCTGATATCAATGGCTGGATATAACTGCATGGTAAACCTCCTTTTTATTTACAGCGTTCCCTTGGTAGACAGCACGCCATGGATCCTGGAATCAAAACCGCAGGCCGCATCCAGCGCCCGCCCGAAGGCCTTGAATGCTGCTTCCAGAATATGATGGCAGTTCTCTCCTGCCAGCTGGCGCAGATGAAGATTCATCATGGCGCCGTAGGAAACGGCATAGAAAAATTCTCTTGCCATCTCCGTCTCAAAATCTCCTACCCGTTCCCGATCCAGCTTCAGATCGTAGCCCAGGTAAGGCCTGCCGCATAAATCCAGGGAGCAGAGGATGAGGGACTCGTCCATGGGAAGGATCTGGCTGCCAAAACGGCAGATCCCCGCCTTGTCTCCTGCCGCCTGAAGGATGGCCTGCCCCAGAACGATGCCTACATCCTCCACGGTGTGGTGTGTATCTACCTGCAGGTCTCCCTGAACTTTTAAGTCCAGGTCAAAAAAACCGTGGCGGGCAAAACTGCCAAGCATATGGTCAAAAAAGCCGATTCCCGTCTCAATGGAGGCTTTTCCGGAGCCATCCAGGTTCAGGGTAAGGGAAATGTCCGTTTCCTTGGTAACACGGTGAATGGTTGCCAGACGCTCCATTTTACTCCTCCTCCCCTTCAAAGCGCACGTGGATGGAATTGGCGTGGGCCGTCAGCTGCTCTGCCTTGGCAAAGGTCTCAATATCCCTGCTGGCTGCCTTTAAGGCCTCCCTGGAATAGTAGATGATGCTGGATTTCTTTACAAAATCGTCCACATTTAAGGGGGAGAAGAACTTGGCCGTTCCGTTGGTGGGAAGGACATGGTTGGGGCCGGCAAAATAGTCGCCCAGGGGCTCGCTGCTGTAGGGACCCATGAAGATGGCGCCCGCGTTGCGGATTTTCGTCATCACCTCGAACGGATTTTCCGTCAGGATCTCCAGGTGCTCCGGCGCGATCTCATTCGCTGCCTGAATGGCCTCCTCCATATTTTCCACCACCAGGATATACCCGTAATTGTCCAGAGAAGCCTGGATAATCTCTCTTCTGGAAAGACGGTCCGTCATTTCCTGGGCCTGCCTGGAAACTTCCCTGGCAAGCTCCATGCTGGGGGTAACTAAAATGGCGCTTGCCAGCTGGTCGTGTTCTGCCTGGCTTAAAAGGTCCGCCGCCACATATTTGGGATTGGCCTTCTCATCGGCAATCACCAGGATCTCGCTGGGTCCTGCAATGCTGTCGATGCTCACATGGCCGTACACCGCTTTTTTGGCCAGGGCCACAAAAATATTTCCAGGTCCCACGATCTTGCGGACTCTGGGAATGGAGGCCGTTCCGAAGGCCAGGGCAGCCACTGCCTGAGCACCTCCGGCCCGGTAAACCTCAGTCGCTCCCGCCAGGTGGGCTGCCGTCAGGGTGACAGGATTAACGGAGCCGTCCTTTCCGGGAGGAGTGATCATGACGATGCGCTCCACACCGGCGACCTGTGCCGGGATTATGTTCATCAGAACGGAGGAGGGGTAGGCCGCCTTTCCGCCCGGGACGTAGACACCCACGCTGTCCAGAGGGGTCATCTTCTGTCCGAGGATGGTCCCATCGGGGCGGGCATCAAACCAGCTGTTGCGCTTCTGTTTTTCATGGTAGCGGCGGATATTCTCCATGGAGGTTTTCATTACCTCCAGAAGCTCCTTCGGCACCTGCTCCATGGCTTTTTCGATCTCTTCCTGCGTCACCCGGATGTTGTCCGCGCTGACCTTGGCGCCGTCAAATTTCTCCGTGAAGGCGAACAGGGCCTCGTCCCCCTTCTCCTTGACACCGTCCACAATTTCCTGAACCTGATTGGTGTACTCGGTGTAATTGTTGGGGTCCCGCTTTAAAAGACCGGCCAGCAGATCCTTCAGGGAGTCCTCGTTTAACTGTACGATTCTCATCCTTTTCTCTCCTCCTTCTTTCGCACCAGCTCCTGAAATTCCCGGATCAGGGCGGTAATTCTCTGATTTTCTGTTTTCATGCTCACCTGATTGACCACCATGCGGGCGGACAGGGGACAGATCTCCTCCAGCACCGTCAGGCCGTTTTCACGCAGGGTGGAGCCCGTCTCCACAATATCCACGATGACCTCGGAGAGGCCTACAATGGGGGCCAGCTCGATGGAGCCGTTCAGCTTGATGATTTCCACCGTCTGGTCCTTGCGGTTATAAAAATAGTCTTTGGCGATGCGGGGATATTTGGTGGCTACCCGGATCAGCTCATGATTCTTCAGATGTGTCCTGGCCGACTCAGGTCCGCAGACGCACATGCGGCACTTGCCGATTTTTAAGTCCAGGACCTCATAGAGCCGCCTTCCTTCCTCCAGAAGGGTATCCTTTCCCACGATCCCGATGTCTGCCGCTCCGTATTCCACATAAGTCGGGACATCGGTAGCCTTTGCCAGAAAGAACCGCATGCCCAGCTTTGGATTTTCAAAAATCAGTTTTCGGGAGTCCTTATTGGCCATCTCCTCACAGTGGATGCCTGCGGCTCCGAACATCTCCATGGCTTTGGAGGCCAGACGCCCCTTTGCCAGAGCTACCGTCAGATATCTCATTTATGACTCCCCTCCTTCCTCAGGTCCCTGTCCGTAAGCGGACAGCGGAACCTGGTCCTCGCAGCCCCTGACCAAATCCAGGTTGCGGACGATTTTCCCATCTCCTTCCAGATAGAGCAGGTTGCGGAATCCCCGGCGTGCTCCCATCTGGCGGTAATCCTCTTTGGTCTTATCCTCCCTCCGCTTCATGGACTGAAGATAAAGGCCGTGGTCCCTCAGATAGCCTGCCAGCCACAGGGCATTTTTCCGGGCGCTCTCCTCATAGAGCAGGAGGGTGTTGGTCTGCTTGAATTCTACCGGAATATTCTGGCGGGAAAGGGCATCCATCAGCCGGTCCAGCACAATGGCAAAGCCGATGGCGGGGAAATCCTTCCCGAACTGGGACAAAAGGCCGTCGTAGCGTCCGCCGGTGGCGATGTACTCGCCTGTTCCATAGGTATAGGCTTTGAAAATGATGCCGGTGTAATAGCGGTAATTGCTGAGCATCCCCAGGTCGTAGGTCACATACCTGGACAGACCGCAGGCTTCGATCACCTGGTGGACCTGGAGAAGCCGGTCCACCGCCTCCAGAGCCCTGGGGTTGTCCGTCAGGCTGCACACCTGGCGGATCTCATCCGCTGTACCGAAAAGTTCAGGCAGCCGGATAAAGAGGCGGCGCAGCTCCTCCTTCATGGGGCGGTCCCGCAGGAGAGCCTCTACTCCGAAGGGGTTCTTGTTCTCAATGAGGCGGCTCAACTCCTCCTCCGTCTCTGCCTCCAGTCCTGCTTCCTCCAAAAGGCTCTGGTAAAAGCGGGCCTGTCCCAGCTCCACCTGAAATTCCTCCAGTCCGGAAGCCTTCAGGCAGGCGGTAACCAGCGCGATCATCTCTCCGTCCGCATCGGCACAGTTGTCGCCGATCAGCTCCGCTCCTGTCTCCGTCCGCTCCTTCAGCCTGCCCTGATAGCTGGAGTTGTTCTTGTAGGTCCGCTCCAGATAGCACAGCCGCAGGGGCATGGTCTCGTCCTTAAAATATTTCGCCACACAGCGGGCAATGGCAGGGGTCATATCCGGCCTGAGTACCAGGGTATTGTTGTCGCGGTCAAAAAATTTGAACATTTCCCTGGAACCGGCACTGCCCCGGTCCTGGCGGAAGGTATCCATAAATTCAAAGGAAGGGGTCTGAATATGCTCGTAGCCATAGGAGTACAGCACCTTCAAAATCCGTTCCTGGACCGCCAGGCGTCTGCCGCACTCCCCATTATAGATATCCCGCACTCCCTCGGGAGTGTGGATCATTCGGTTCATTTCCGACATGGCAATCGATTCCTTTCCGTTTATTACTTTCACATAGTAAAGTGATAATATGATAACGTGTAAACTATTATAGGAAAAGAATGACAGTTTGTCAATTCCTTTTTAGCCTCGCCGCTCCAGGTCCTTCTGAAGGGGCTCCAGATAATGGACCAGCATATCCCGATGGCTTCGGATCCGAAAATCCTGGTCGATCTCCTCGTAGGTAAAGCTTTTTCGCCCTCCGGCCTCCATCCGTTCCCAGAAACGGTTTAAATCTGCCAGGGGTATGTAATACATCTCGTTAAGGGCGGTGTAAAACAGAATGATGAAGGCGATGCCCCCCTGTTCTTCAAATTCCCGCATAAACCGCACCTGGTGGGGATGGATATTTTGAAGGGGAAAGGTAGAAACCGCCGATTCCTTGGCGTCAAAGCACACCGGAATCCCCTGGACCGCTCCAATATAGTCTACCGTACTCTTCTGGTCAAAATAAGCCAGGGTAATATGGCGGCTCGCCTTGTCAATCTCAATGGGGGTGATCGGGGTAGGGACCTTTTGGATCAGTGCCAGTTTTTTTTCGCGGTAGCTTTCGTTGGTGTGATTGATCAATTCTTCCAGGGTAGAGCCCCGAAGCCCCCTGCTGTGCCATGTTCCCATGAACGCAAAATTCCTCTCTAAAAAAATTCCGGCTGCCGCCTTCCTGGCAGCAAGCCGGTTCGTTACGGACACTCAGCACCTGTCCTCCAGGCGCTTGCATGTGTTGTATCGTTATTGCGCTTCGGAGCGGAACCGCTTTGCCTGCTCCTCGATCAGCTCTTTATCCTCAAAATAGTTGATCTTCATAGCCCGCTTCATCTCCGCCAGAGTCTTGGCAGCCTTTGCCTCTGCCTTCTTGCTGCCTTCCTCCAGGATCCGGTATACGGCGGGAATATCCTTGGCGAATTCCTGACGGCGCTCCCGGATGGGACGCAGCTCGTCCTGGATCACATTGTTCAGGAAGCGCTTCACCTTCACATCGCCCAGTCCGCCTCTGGTATAGTGTGCTTTCAGCTCATCCAGATTCTTGTACTCCGGAAGATATTTTTCAAAATGCTCATCCCGGCAGAAGGCATCCAGATAGATAAATACCGGGTTGCCCTCCACATTTCCCGGGTCCTCCACTCTCAGGTGGTTGGGATCTGTGAACATGGACATGATCTTCTTGCGGATATCTTCCTCGGAGTCGGACAGATAGATGCAGTTTCCAAGGGATTTGCTCATCTTGGCCTTACCATCGATTCCGGGCAGGCGCATGCAGGCCTTGTTGTCCGGAAGGAGAATATCCGGCATCACCAGGGTTTCCCCATAAACGGAGTTGAACTTATGGACGATTTCCCTGGTCTGCTCGATCATAGGAGCCTGGTCCTCTCCCACTGGAACCGTGGTCGCTTTAAAGGCGGTAATGTCCGCCGCCTGGCTGATGGGATAGGTGAAAAAGCCTACGGGGATGCTTGTCTCAAAGTTGCGCAGCTGAATCTCCGCTTTTACGGTAGGATTGCGCTGAAGGCGGGATACGGTAACCAAATCCATATAGTAGAAGGTCATCTCGCACAGTTCCGGAACCTGGGACTGGATGAACAGCACGGATTTCTCCGGGTCCAGGCCGCAGGCCAGGTAATCCAGGGCCACCTCGATAATGTTCTGGCGGACCTTTTCCGGATTGTCCGCATTATCCGTCAGAGCCTGGGCATCTGCAATCATAATATAAATTTCATCGTATTCCCCGGAATTCTGCAGCTCTACTCTTCTTTTTAAGGAGCCCACATAGTGGCCCACATGAAGCCGTCCCGTAGGACGGTCGCCAGTCAAAATAATCTTCGCCATAGTGTCTTAAAGTCCTCTCATTTTTCTGATTTAAGCTATCCTTAATCATACCTCAATGGCATGGGGTCTGTCAAGAATGGCGGCTCCACCAATCAGGAATCAGTGTTTTCAGCCCCACTGTTTTTTTGCTCTCGTAGTCGCACAGGATTTCTATATCCCCGGCTCTTTCATCCAGCTGCACCTTTCTTGCGGCGATATACAATTTGTCCCACGTACCATCGTATTGGGAAAGCGCACATCTTTCCGCCTCCCGCACAAAATCTTCTTTTCTCTTACAATATCCGTCTATATCATAGGGAAATTCCTGCGCAAGAGCTTTTTTGAGTTTCGCATATTCGTTCCGCTCCGTTTCATGATTTCGCATGTAGTTTCGGAATGCAAGATGACGTCCGATATTATTCCAATCATCTGCCTGGAAAATATGAAGTTGGTGCGTCCGCTCATCTCCGCCCTTGCACAGATAACGTCTTCCGGCGATTCCAAATTCTCCGAGATATTCATAGCCTATTTCAGAAAACTTCTCCGCCACAGAATCGACCTTCTCAAGACTTTTGACTACCGCCATCATGTCAATGACTGGCTTGGCTGCCAGCCCCGGCACGGATGTACTTCCGATGTGATAGATGGAGATGCCATTTTCTTTTAATATTTCAGCAATGTATTTTCGTTCTTCCGCATATTGCAGCGGCCATTTTGGATTATAATCTACAACGGTTATATGTTGGGGCATCGTTAGGTTTTTCTCTCCTTTCGTGCAGCAGACCTGTTACAGTGTTTTATTTAAAGTTTCTGTCCATATCTAACACTGCTATTGTTAAATTAACGCAAATATGTTGAATTGTAAATATAGTTGCCGCAATCATTTTACTGCAACGGAAAACCCTATTCCGGTCAGGCAAACGTATATAACGATTGGTTTGATACGGGAATTCTGTCCTTTATCAATCAGGTAATTCAGGAACAGAATACCGGAAAAGCACTTTATTGCGCTGGAGACGGTGCGCAAAATCTGATTGTTTTTTATATCAGTGACGACTGGGCAAGGCGTTTTAATGAAAAAGCTGAGTGGATCGAATTAAAAAAGCCGTGCTGACCCTTCAAAGATCACCGTTCTCTTTCTCTTCACCCTGTCCCTGTAAAGATCAAATTCCGGAATCCCGTGGATTCTCCCCCCATCAACCATCTGCGAATAATCTTTCCCGGACAAACACAGTTTTTCCCTTATAACCGCGGATACCTTTAGCTCCAAAGGATATTGGCTTTTGATGGTCAACCGCAGGGATTCATCCGGCGAAAATTTCTCTCCTGTGATGGAATAATCCGGTTTTCCCGCCTTCCCGCCATTTCTCCGTAGAAAGCCGGAATCCATAGCAAATGTCCTTACAAGTTCTTCATCATTCCGATAAAACCTTTCCAGCATCCCGGAATCTAAGGCGTGGGGAGAAATACGCGAACCAACTTCCGCATTCCAGGAAGCACTGCAGTCCGAACACCGGTAGACCATCCAGATATCCAACAGCTTTTTCTGGGCATTAATCCGGAATCGTTCCGAACAGATAAACCATTTCATCGTCCCACATTTTTTGCAGTATCTCAATACCGGCAGCAGAGAATGACACTGCACTTCCCATACTATGATTCTCATGTTTTGTTTCCTCCCGTTGCAATCGTTTGGCAGGTAAATTTTAACACCACACTGACAGGAGGCATACCGAATATTCCTTTGATAAAAAAATATAAGAAATGAGCTGGTACAGTTCATAAACCATACCAGCCCGGCATTATTGATTCCGCTCTTTTTTAAACTGCCCCACAATTCGCTGAATGCTTTTTAAGGACAGAAAATATTTAACTGCTAAAGCATCCATCGTTTCACCCCCAAGATATTCCGCATAAATGCGTTCGTTTCGGTCATGAAGCTCCCTTCGGGTAGAGGTAGCTGTACCCCAGTCCCGTTTTTGGCCCGAAATTCTGGGGATATACAGGAATTCCCCGTCAATATATTCCTGAACCTGAAGCAGCAGCTCCGGAGGCAGTACATGTGTTGCCTTTTTATAGCCCATTTTGTGCTCCTTTGTGGTAGATTCGGGAACAGCAAAGCTGATGCGCAACACAGATTTATTGTTTTACAGTTGCCGCAGCCTTGCTTATGCGGCAATAACGATCGGATTAAGCATAAAATCACGGCCTCCTTTTTCTAGTCTCCGCAGGGTAAAAACCAATGCCCCACATTGATAGTTTACCAGAATCCAGGATAAATGGGAATCTCAACTTTATTTACAAAAAAAGTTGAGATTTCCCATAATTCCGACAACCATGCTCCCGATGAGTATCTGACGCTGTCTAACTATTTAAGGGGAATCCAATTGACCGCCACCGTCTTCAAGGTGATCAGAGAAATGGACTCTTAAAGAGACGAAAAATATTTCTCCTCCACCCGTCTAAACGCTTCGGGCACCGGGGCGCAGAAGCTTCTGCCCGCCAGATCGCTTAAAGGTTCCTCCAGAGAATGCGGCATCACCAGCTTCCATGCGTGAAGCAGCTGGCTGGTGACGCCGCAGCTCTCCTTGAGGAGCCGGTTGAATCTGGGATCTCCGTATTTGTAGTCGCCGCCGATGGGATGGCCGATGGAAGCCAGATGGGCCCGAATCTGATGGCTGCGCCCGGTCAGAAGCTCCACCTGAAGAAGGGTCATGCCTGCTCCGTAAGCCAGAGGCTGATATTCGGTGGCAATCGGCAGGCTGTTCTCCATCGGACTTGAGCTGACCAATACCTGATTGGAGGCCTCGTTCTTTACCAGAAATCCCTGGATTCTCTGCTTTTCTTCTACCTTTCCCTTTACAATGCACTGATAATATTTCTCCATGGACCGGTCTTTAAACGCCTGATTCAAAATCTGAAGCCCTGCCAGGGACCGGCCGGCTGCTACCAGTCCGCTGGTATTTCGGTCCAGCCGGTTGCAGATGGACGGCCGGAAGGCCCGAAGCTGCTGGGGCGTCAGCTTTCCGGAACTGATTAAATAATTGAGCATGATCTCGTTTAGGGAGATATCCTGCTCTCTGGCCTTCTGGCTCAAAATTCCGGAAGGCTTATTCAGGATCAGAATATGACTGTCCTCATAGACCACATCCAGGGCGGACATCAGAGCGGCAGCAGTCCCTTTCAGCTGGCCGGAAGCCGGCGGCTTCAAAGGGGAAGGCACAGCAGCCCGAAATTTTTCAATGGTTTCATCGGACAAAAACATCTTTACCACATCTCCGCCGGACAGCCGTTCGGAGCCATCGCATTTTTTCCCGTTTAAGGTAATATTTTTTTTCCGCATCATCTTATAGAGAAAGCTCTTGGGCGCCTGGTTCAGATATTTGCCAAGGAGTTTGTCCAGGCGCTGTCCCGCTTCCTCCGGGGTGATTTCAAGCATCTGCATATTGATTTCCTCTCCAAATTCAGGATAGCTTTCTCATGACGGAAAGCAGAAAGCCGTGGGGGGCAAGTTTGGCCAGCAGACGGAAAGCCTTCATGGTCAGTCCATAGACCGAGACCGGGCGTCCCAGAATGCTGTCGTTTAAGGCTTTTCTGACCACATGGCGGGGATTGGCCATGACCAGACGTTTGTAAAGGGGAATCTGTCCGGTAGTCTCCGCCAAATCGAAAAATTCCGTCTTAACCGGTCCGGGGCACACTGCCGTCACATAAATATCCCGGTCCCGCAGTTCTTCCCCGAGTGCGCGGCTGTAGCTTAAAACAAAGGACTTGGTGGCCGCATACACCGCGAAATCCGGCTGCGGCAGAAAGGCTGCGGCTGAGGCAAACTGAATGATGCGGCTGTTGTGGGGCATGTAGGTGAGAACCATCCTGGTTACAGCACAGAGAGCCTCGCAGTTTAAGCGGACCATTCCCATCTCCTCCTCAAAAGAGGCGGTGCCCACGGGACCGATTTTTCCGTAGCCGGCCGCATTGACCAAAAACTTTACCTCTCCGCCTGCTTCTTTCAGAGCCTGGTCCAGAACCTGCAAGTCCTCCTTCCGGGACAGATCCAGACAGAAGGGCCGCAGGGTGATCCTGGTCTGTTTCTGCAGTTCCTTCAGCCGCTCCATTCTCCTTCCAATTACCCAGATTTCATCAAAAGGAAAATGGTCGGAAAGCTGCAGGACCATTTCCCTGCCCATTCCGGATGTAGCTCCGGTCACAACTGCGATTTGCATATTCCATTCCTCCTGTTTCTGATCGCTTGATTTGTTCTCTCTAATCCGCCGGTCTGCTCCAAAGCCTATTCCCCAGAAGAGCAGGGACCTGATTGAAATCTTCTGCCCAGAAATCAGCCAGGCGGCGTTTCTCCGCCTCCATATGGCGGGAAAATTCATCTGCCATGGCGATCACCGTCATCCCTGCTGCCTTTCCTGCCTGGATCCCAGCCGGAACGTCCTCAAAAGCCAGGCAGTTTTCCGGTTTTACCCCCAGTTTTTCAGCTACAAACAAATAGATATCCGGAGCAGGCTTTCCGGCCTTGACCTCGCAGGCCGTTGCCACAGTCTGAAAGAAAGGCCGGATGCCAAGGGAATCCAGCACACCGTCCACCATAGCCTGTCCGTTGCTGGTAGCGATGCCCATAGGAATACCGTGCTCCTTCAAAAGCTGAAGAAAATGGCCGGCGCCCGGTTTCAGCGGTACCTGATGTTTGTATTTATCCAGAGACATGCGGGTCCACTCCGCCTTGATCTCCTCCAGAGAGTCCGACAGATGAAAACGCTCCTTAAAGTAAGCGGCTGTCTCAGAAAAACTCATTCCCTCGATTTTTTTCTGCAGATCCTCCGGACACTCCAGATTCCGTCTTCCGAGATATTCAATATCGATGGCCTTCCACATCCACATGGAATCTACCAGAGTTCCATCCAGGTCAAAGATCACTGCTGTTTGCTGGAATTGCTTCATGTTTCCTGTTCCTTTCCTGCTCCTTCTTTCTTTAATGCCTCCAGTTCCTCAGAAGTAAGAGGCCGGTAATCTCCCGGCTTTAAAGCCGCATCCAGCTTCAAAGACCCCATGGACAGACGTTTCAAATAAGTGACCCGGCAGCCCAGAACCTCCATCATCCGTTTTACCTGATGGAATTTTCCTTCCTGGATGGTCAGCAGCCCTCTTCTGTCTCCCTCCTGCTTCCAGTGCGCGGGAAGTGTCCGGGTCCCATCTTCCAGGATAATCCCCTCCTCAAAGCGGCGGGCTCCGTCCTTGGGGAAAATCCCTTCGTATACCACCTCATAAACCTTATCTACATGGCGTCTGGGAGAAAGAAGCCTGTGGGCCAGGTCTCCGTCATTGGTCAGCAGCAGCAGTCCCTCTGTATCCAGGTCCAGACGTCCCACCGGGAATAGATCCCTGCGGACAGCGGTTTCGATCAGATCCGTTACCACCGGATAACGGCTGTCTTCTGTGGCAGACACGACTCCTGCCGGCTTATTCAGCATATAATATTCCACTGCGGCATAAGCCACCGGCCTTCCGTCTGCTTCCACCATATCCTGCTGCGGGCTGATTTTCATGCTGGTATCGGAGGCAGCCGCTCCGTTTACGCGGATGCGTCCTTTTTTTGCCATCTCTTTTACCTGGCTGCGGGAGCCGATTCCCATTTCAACCAGAAATTTGTCCAGACGCATGCTGGAATGTTTCATCATGGTGCGCTCCTTCCTTTATGTGCGGGTTTCCCGGTTACTGACGGCGCCAGCCGGGATAATACTTATTTTTTAGAGTTCCTCCGTTTCCTCTGGCCCAGCCCAGAGGAAATCCTCCTGCCAGCACCAGCACCCATCCACTGAAATCCCCTTCCTCATGGGTGAGAGGAAGGGTTTCTCCTTTCAGATAACGCAGAATACGCTGATCTGTCCAATCCAGATTCAGAATATGAGGGGCAGCCTCCGGATCCAAAGTCATTGCCAGCGCCTGGGAGGGCTCAAATCTTCCCTCCTTCAAACTGCCCGCGTGAAGACCGGTCCGCAGAAAACGCAGGGATTTCCAGGAGGGCATCTCTTCAGGGAGCAGGTAAACTTCCCCGCTGCTGCGGGCTGCTGCCTGCTTAGAGGACGCTCTGCCTCCCGGTTTTCCTCTTTTTTCCTCCTTCTCTATCACCCGCAGTCTCTGAGTCTGCCCGGCAAATGCAGGAATCCGGGAAAGGAAATCCAGAGCTTGTGCATCACGGCACGGAGTGCCGGGAAAATCCTGCGTTTCCCCTTCCATCCCGGCGGTTAAATGTTCCTCTGAAGACTCCTGCCCATTCTTCCGGACCATGGCAAGGAAATGTCCTTCTCCTTCCAGCCGATGAGGAAACAGGCGGAGGGTTCCCGGAAGAACAGGGCTGTCCATACTGCGGGGAACCAGGTCAGGATCCAGAGGGACCAGACAAAGCTCAGGAACCTTCTTTAACAGTTCTATGACAGAGCCCTCATCCTCCAGGGGTGAAAAAGTGCAGGTGGAGTAAAGGAGAAGGCCGCCGGGGCGGAGCATCCGCGCTGCCTGGAGAAGAATTTCCCGCTGGATGGGAGCATAAAAGGAAGGGCCTTTCGCCATCCAGTCCTTCACCATATCCGGCTCCCGCCGGAACATTCCCTCTCCGGAGCATGGGGCATCCACCAGGATGCGGTCAAACCAGCCTGTCCATTTCCGGGCCAGCTTTGCAGGCTCCTCCGCTGTTACACAGATATTGGAGGCTCCCGCCAGCTCCAGATTTTTTAAGAGTCCCCTGGCACGGGATGAACTGATATCATTGGAAACCAGAAGGCCCTTTCCCTTCAGCCTTGCCGCCAGCTGGGTGCTTTTTCCGCCGGGAGCCGCACATAGATCCAGAACCCGCTGTCCGGGCTCCACCGGCAGAACGGCTGCCGGCGCCATGGCACTGGGCTCCTGCAGATAAAAAAGCCCTGCGCTGTAGGCGGGATGAAGAGCCGGCCGAAGTTCGCTGCTGTCATAGTAATAGCTGCCCTCCGCCCAGGGCACCGGCGTCAGGTTCCAGGGCAGAAGTTGAGTAAGCCTGCTGCCGGAAATTTTCAGCCCGTTCGCCCGAAGGCCTGAGCGGGGCTGCTGTTCAAAGCTGGCAAGATAATCCTTATATTCATCCCCCAGCAGCTCTTTCATTTCATTTAAAAATGCCTCCGGCAAAAAAGCGGTATTCATCCCTATCCTCTCCTCTTTCGTTCCATCGGTTGAAGTGTAACACATTTTCCTTCAAAATAACAGTTTTTTCTTTGGTCTAGTACCAGTAGGACAGACGCCTTTTTTCCAGATAACGCAGCAGCCAGTAGGGATTGATGCTCATTTCATCATAATGACTGGTTTTTAAATAGATTCCAAGGTGAAGGTGAACCGGAAACTGGCCGGTGGTGCCCTCCGGACCGTAGCCGCTGTCCCCCATATATCCAATCAGCTCCCCGGCTCTTACCGTATCTCCTTCTGCCCATTCACGGGAATAACGGTCCAGATGGGCATAATAGAAATACACGCCGCCCGGGCTTCGGATTCCAAGGCGCCGTCCTCCAAGCTTCAGCCAGCCCGATTTTTCAATGGTCCCATCACTGATGCTGACAACGGGATAAAATCCGGCTGGACAGTCTGTGCCCATCAGATCACATCCCTCGTGCCCGCGCTGTTCTTCCTGTTGGTTTTCTGCTGGAAAGTCTCTGGCCTCCATCCATCCGTCCTCGTATTGAATATCCGGCGTCTGGGGATTCAGGCTGGCAGGGACAGGAAACCACTTCAAATCATCAAAAACCTGATGATATGCCCGGCACAGCCTGCCGTAATCCGATGGACGCCGGCTCAGAAGCAGGGAGTCATCATAGTTCGCTTCCTCTTGCTTCAGCCCTCTCAGATCATAATCATTCTGGATCATCAGAGCAGCAACCTGCTGACCGTCCAGGCTCTCCCAGGAACTGACCGCCTCCCCCAGCTCCATGGCCCGAAACTCGCTGCTCTCCCAGGTATCTGGCCCAAGCTGATAAAAATCCGGATTTTCCGTCAGATACCGGGTCACGACCCCCTGAAAAAGGGCAAGGACCAGAAGAATCCATATCATAGCACTGTCTGCCCCGCCATATATTAGTTGTAAACTATTGTATTCAGGTAACTATGAAAAAATCCATTGGACCCATGGCAGCTGTTCTGTGCCTGATCTTACTGCTGCTGAATCCTGCCACGGCTGCCGCCGGAGCAGCCAGAGGCCTGGCTCTCTGGGGCCAGGCGGTAGTTCCCGTCCTGCTGCCGTTTATGCTCTGCACCGGAGCGGTGGTGGGCTTTCAGGCCACAGACCTCCTGGTCCGGCCGGCAGCTCCTCTGTTTAAGCGTCTGCTGGGCCTGTCAAAAGAGGGCTCCTTTGTTATGCTCTGCGGGCTTCTCTGCGGATACCCCATGGGAGCCAAGCTGGACGGGGAATTTCTGAAAGACCGCCGCATATCCGCTCAGGAGGCCCGGTACCTTCTGGCAATCTGCAATCACCCCAGCCCCATGTTCCTGCTTGGATATACCGCAGGCCAGCTTGCGGATGCAGGAGCGCCGGATTTTGGCCCTGCTCTCCTGGCAGCTCTGTATCTGCCGGTGCTGTTTCTGGCTGTCCGGGCAGGAAAACGGTACCGGCATTTTGAAGTCCAGCTGTCTGCTGCACAGTTAGATCCTACTGTCCGATCAGAACAGCCCTCTTTCTCCTTTGATGCTCATATGATGAGCTCATTTGAAACCATGGTGCGAATCGGCGGATATATCATGCTCTTTTCCATGGCAGCCGCTTATCTGGAAAAACTCGGACTCCCCTCAGCCATATCCGCCGTACTGATTGCATTTCTGGAGATTACCACCGGAATCCGCTCCCTGTGCAGCACCTTCCCATCCAACAGCTGCCTGGTACTGACCGCCGCAGCCTGTGCCTTCGGCGGTCTTTCGGGAATTTTCCAGACAAAAAGCGTACTAAAAAATCCCGAACTCTCGATTCGGGATTATATACAGTGGAAATGCCTCCACAGTGCCCTTTCCGCACTGATGATGGCCTTCTTTGTGTATCTTTGACTACTTCTGTTCCTCCTGCTGCTGAGGCTGGCTCTGCTCCTCCTGCTGTTCTTCTGAACGCGTCAGTCCTCCTGCCAGCTCCTTGCGGTTGGAAGATACAATATCATAGCTGGACTGCAGAGAATTCATCAGTGAGTCAAAGCGGCCTCTGGCCCCCTCCATAGTATGATTGATGATCGTCTGAAGGCTGTTCAGCATATCATCCGTATACTGGATGGAGCCCTGGCGGATCGCATTTGCATCATTGACCGCCTGGTCTACAATGGACTGAGCCTGCATGTTGGCCTGCTCTACTACCTCATTGGCATGGGCATAAGCTCTCTGCATGATTTCGTGCTCGTTGACCATCTCGCTGGTCTGAGCATTGGCCTCAGCTACCATGGAATCCGCCTGCTTTTTTGCGTCAGACATAATCGCATCTGCCTGAGCCTGGGCTTCTCCCAAAATAGTATCCTGCTGGCTGATGATCTTCTGGTATTTTTTGATTTCATCGGGAATACGCAGGCGCAGCTCTACCAACAGCTCCTCCAGTTCCTCCTTATTGACAATAATCTTTGTATTGGACAAAGCCTGGTATTTGCAGGAATCTATGTACTCCTCGATCTCACTGATCAACTGCTCAATTCTGCTCATCATTTCCCTATCTCCTCATTTCCTGACTCTATTGATTGAAAAGCTTCCGCTTCATCTGTTCCGCCACATATGGATGGACAAAAGCTGTGATATCGCCTCCGCCTGCTGCAATCTCCTTTACAATGCTGGAACTCAAATAAGAATAGCGAAGATTGGTGGTTAAAAACAGGGTATCCACCTCAGGCGCCATCACACGGTTCGTCTGGGCCATCTGAAGTTCATACTCAAAATCTGTAATAGCCCGCAGGCCTCTCACAATAATCTGCGCATGATTCTGACGTACAAAATCGATCAGAAGGCCGGCGAAGGACTGAACCTCCACATTGGGAAGCTCCTTCGTAACTTCCTTTAACATATTAACACGTTCCTCAACGGAAAACAATGGAGATTTTGCCCGATTATTTAAAACTCCGATGATTACTTTGTCAAAAATCTGGGATGTGCGGTGTACAATATCCAGATGTCCCATGGTAACCGGGTCAAAGCTTCCCGGATAAACTGCAGTTTTCATCTATTCCTCTTTCCTGGCAGCAAAAACATGCCGGTTTGTTTTATATTCTTTATCCCGGACCAGCTCATAGCCTTCCTGGTCAAGCCAGGAAAAATCCGTGTCCTTAGATGCCTCTATGATAATCCGGGTATGGGGAGTCAGCAGGGAAGAACTGCGCAGCTGACACAGCACCTGCCGCTCCAGTCCGTGGTTATAGGGAGGATCCATGAAAATGATGTCAAAAGGTTCATGGTGTCCATCCAGCTTTTTCAGGCAGGTGAATACATCGCCCTCCATCACTGCCGCCCTCTCTTCCAGGTGTGTACTGGAAAGATTCTGCCGGATGCAGGAAACAGCCTGAGCCTGGTTTTCAATGAGAACTGCCTCCGCTGCTCCCCGGCTCAATGCCTCAATGGCGATTGCCCCGCTGCCGGAAAATAAATCCAGAAAATGACAGCCCGGAATCTGGGGCTGCAGCATATTAAATAATGTTTCTTTGATCCGGTCGGTAGTCGGCCTGGTATCCATTCCTTCCGGCGTTTTTAAAAGCAGCCTTCTGGCGCTGCCGGCAATTACTCGCATAAATCCTCAACGCTCTCCTTTGCCTGTTCCTGAACTGTTACAAGTATAATATGAAAATGTCCGCAGAACAAGTTTTTTTTTCGTATTTCTGATTTTTTTCCGATTATCATCTCACATTTTCTCTTCTTCTAGGTTTTGGCAGTTTACGCAGAACCTTCTAGTGTATTTCATGCGGATTCACCCAATAATAGCATTGTAACACAAAACAAACCGCCGGCCGGAAACGGCAGACGGCAAACCACAAAAGGAGGGTGTTATTATGACAAACAATTCTAACAAGACCAATGTACCTGAGGCAAGAGAAGCCATGGACAAGTTCAAGATGGAAGTTGCAAATGAGCTTGGCGTACCTTTAAGCAACGGATACAATGGCAACCTGACCTCCGCGCAGAACGGTTCTGTGGGCGGCTATATGGTCAAAAAAATGATCGAGGCCCAGGAACGCCAGATGGCAGGAAAGTAAATTCTTCCAACCTCTTTCATTAAAAGCGTTCTGCTGAAAAAGAGAGCTCTCCGGACTGTAAATCTGCGGCCCGGAGAGTTTTCATGTGGTTCAGCCGTTTGAAAGAATACGGCCTGCAATTACGAAATTTCAACTACCTTTCCGATCCGCTCCTTTTCTCCTGGTTCTGCTGCAGCGTATCCCAGGGCTGCCATGCCGTAAACCACATGGTCATCAGGAATCTGGAACTCCCTCAGGACGCTCCGGATCCCGGGCTCATCGCAGATACCCTGAAGCTGGTTGATCCACACGGAACCGATTCCCAGAGAATGGGCCGCCAGGAAAATGTTTTCCAGAGCGCAGGCATTGTCCTCCTTTCCAAAGCGGCTCTCCTTCAGATTAGACGGAATGATCAGCGCTGCAGGGCGATACATATCGTATCCGTCCCGTCCGAGCTTGGCGGCAATGGCCTTTGCCAGCTTCTGGATTTTTTCCGGATTGGATACCACTGTAAACTGCCAGGTCTGGTAACCCATACCGCTGGGGGCGTGAAGGGCTGCCTGGACAATCAGCTTCATATCTCCGGCAGGAATCGGCCGGTCCTGAAAGGCCCGGATGCTTCTTCTGGTTAAAATTGTCTGAATGGTTTCGTTCATAAAACAGGACTCCTTTCCTTAAAGATTCAGCTTTTCATAATTTTCTCCCACATAGGCGCTGATTCGCCTGCTCAGTTCCTGGTACTCCTCCTTCTCCAGTTCCGGGTCCTCATCCAGCAGCTGATTGACCTCCTGGGATGCAGCTTTTAAGAGGGCCGCATCTGTAAAGATGTCTGCCAGCTTAAATTCCAGGTCCCCGCTCTGGCGCAGTCCAAAAATATCGCCCGGTCCCCGGAGTTTCAAATCCTGGGAGGCAATGTAAAATCCATCATTGGACTGATTTAGAATTTCCAAACGCTTCCCGGTACTTTCATCCTGAGAACAGTTGACCATGATGCAGTAGGACTGGAAGGCACCTCTTCCCACCCGTCCGCGAAGCTGATGAAGCTGGGCCAGGCCAAAGCGCTCAGCATTTTCGATCATCATGACCGTAGCATTCGGCACATTGACCCCCACCTCGATCACCGTTGTGGACACCAATACCTGGATATCGCCGGAAGCGAAGCGCTCCATAATGGCATTTTTTTCTTTTCCCTTCATCTGTCCGTGCAGATACTCCACTGTAATAGAGGACGGCAGTTCTTTGCGCAGAGTTTTTGTGTAATCCAGCACATTCTCCGCTTCCAAAAGCTCGCTTGGCTCCACCATGGGACAGATGACGTAAGCCTGACGCCCCTCTTCCACCTGTTTGCGGATAAATTCATAGGCCTTGGGACGCCACTGGGGATTTACCACACAATTTTTAATCGGCTGCCTGCCCTGGGGAAGCTGGTCGATGACCGAGATATCCAAATCTCCATAAAGGATAATAGCCAAGGTCCGCGGAATGGGCGTAGCGCTCATCACCAGCACATGAGGATCTTCTCCCTTTCCGGAGAAAAGCTCCCTCTGTCCTACCCCGAACCGATGCTGCTCATCGGTAATCACCAGAGCCAGATTGTGATACTCCACTTTTTCCTGGATCAAAGCGTGGGTGCCGATGATCAAATCGGCCTCGTGGGTGCGGATCTTCTCATAAGCCTGGCGTTTTTCCCTGGCTGTCATGGAGCCGGTAACCAGCACAGTCCGGATTTCCATGTTCCGCTGGGAAAGCAGCTGATTGACCGATTCAAAATGCTGCCTGGCCAGGACCTCCGTGGGAGCCATGAGAGCCCCCTGAAAGCCATTGTACGCAGCAGTTAAAAGAGCAAGAAGTGCGACAATGGTTTTTCCGGAGCCGACATCTCCCTGAACCAGACGGTTCATCACCAGCCCGCTGCTCAAATCTCCTGCAATTTCCTCCCAGGTACGCTTTTGAGCCGGGGTAAGTTTGTACGGAAGACTGTCCTCAAACTCCTTTACCTGAGCTGCCGGCTTCATCACATAGGCGGAGGTCTGGTCCGCCCGCTTTTCTTTCAGCTTGCGCACGCCGGTAAGAAAGAGGAAAAATTCGTCAAATACCAGCCGCTTTCGTGCAAAAAGCAGCTGGCTTTGATTCTCCGGGAAATGGATATGCTCCACCGCATAGTTAATCTCTGCCAGCTGATGCTTTTTTCGTATGTAGGAGGGCATGTACTCCCGTTCCAGAGTGCGGGATTCCAGGGCCTGGCTGACGGCCTTGACGATCGCCTTATTCCCCAGCCCCTTCGTCTGACTGTAGACCGGCTGCATGGAGGGTGCGACCGCCTCATAAGCTTCCTGTGTAAAGACCTCCGGCTGTTCCATCATGAGGCGGCCGCGTTTTTTCACCACTCTTCCCCGGAATACATAAACCGTACCGGGCTTCAGATTGTTTTTCATGTACGGCATATTGAACCATACGACCTGGACGGAACCCGTCAGATCTTTTAAATACACGGACACCATCTGCATCCGGTTAAAACGCACCAAATCCGGTGCCTTGGTCAGAGCCGAAGAGACGGCCATCACCTGGTCTTCCTTCAGACTTCCAATGGGCACCGGCGGTTCCATGGATTCATATGCCCTTGGGTAGTGGCTGAGAAGGTCACCGACCGTAAAAATCCCTAATTTCTCATACAGCTTGGCAGTTTTGTCGCCTATGCCCTTCAGGGAACGGATGGACTCTGTATTCAGCATAAAGCGTCAAGGCCCAGTTTAATGCAGCCCATGATGCCCTGGTCGCCTCCCAGACTGGCAGGAACTATATAATTGTCCAGGTCATTTAACTCCGGCGTATTCAGATAACCGCCTATGAACTCCTTGACTTTGCTGCGGATCAAGGGGAACAGCTGCTCCTGATGCATGACACCGCCTCCCAGAATGATCTTCTGAGGAGAGAGGATCATAATATAATCCGTCAGTGCCTGAGCAATGTAATAGCTTTCAATTTCCCATACCAGAGGAGCGTCCTTTAAATCGGCCGCCTTCTTTCCCCAGCGCGCTTCAATGGACGGACCGCAGGCAAAGCCCTCCAGACAGTTTTTATGATAAGGACAGATACCGCCCTTGGGATCCTGGGGATGGCGGGTCAGAAGAATATGCCCGCCTTCTGGGTGAAGCATGCCGTGGACCAGCTTTCCTCCGGAGCAGACGCCTACGCCTACTCCGGTCCCAATGGTAATATAGATAACGCTGTCAAGTCCTTTGGCACAGCCGTAAGTCATCTCTCCCAGGCAGGAGCCGTTTACATCCGTATCCAGTCCCATGGGAATGGGCAGAGCGCTTTTCAGCTGTCCCAACAGGTCACAGTGGCGCCACGCAGCTTTCGGTGTATCCAGGATATGTCCATAGGAAGGGGAATCCGGCTTCACATCTACCGGTCCGAAGGCCGCTACCCCAAGGGCCTCTATTTCCTTTCCGCGGAAATAGGAAAGAATCCGGGGAATCGTCTCCTCCGGCGTGGTGGTAGGAATGGAAATCTGTTCCAGAATAGTGCCGTCCTCCTGCCCTACCGCACAGACCATCTTGGTGCCGCCGGCTTCCAATGCTCCGATTTTCATGTTTCATACCTCCTGAAATTAGTTGCGCTTATTTCCCACAAACCGCAGAATGTACAGGAACAGATTGATGAAATCCAGGTACAGCTGCAGAGCAGAGAAAATGGAAGCCTTGGCTGCCATTTCCGGCATATTTCCATAGTGGACATAGTAAGCCTGGATCTTCTTGGTATCATAAGCCGTAAACAGAAGAAACAGGAAAATACCGATGGTGCATATCATGGTTTCGAACTGGCTCAGGTTGATAAACAGGCTCAAAAGCCAGAATCCGCACAGGAAAATCAGTCCGCCCATCATAAAGGGGCGAATAGAGCTGAAATTAATATTTCCAAAATAGCCGATCAAAGCCATGATCCCAAAGAACAGTGCGGTGATCAGGAAAACGCCCATAAGCACCATCACATCGAACAGCAGGAAATAGGCGGAAAATACAATACCGTTCAGCGCAGCATAAACAAAGAACATGGCTCTTGCCATCCCTACGCTCATCTTCTCAATACGGGCACTGAGGAAGATCACAACGATCAGCTCTGCAGCCAGCAGTACATAGGGCAGCGCCGGAATGGAAAACAGGTAGAACAGTCCGCCGGTCACCACCATGGCAACGGAAATCCCAAAGGTAAACAAAAGGCCGGCAAACATCCAGCCAAACGTCTTGGCGGTGTATCTTCCAAGGGATTCACCATAAGATGATGCCTGTGAATAGGTTTGGTTCATCATTTCATTCATAATTCAACACTCCTTTATCATTTTATTCTACTGAGATCAGATAGTCATATACCGGCTGGCCGCCTTCCTGAAGGTCTGTCTCCGCATCAGGAAACTCCTTGCGGATATCATCGGCAAGGGCTGCTGCCCTCTCCTCCGTCACATCACAGCCATAATAAACGGTGATCAGTTCGCTGGATTCGTCTACCAGTTTCTTTAAGGCCTCCAGGGACGCTTTCTCTGAAGAATTTTCGGCTGCCAGCAGCCCGTCATCCCCCAGGGCAATGCGGTCATCCTGATGAATCTCGTGACCGTCAATAACTGTATCGCGCACCGCATAGGTGACCTGGATCGTTTTCACCCGTTCCATCTCCTGGATCATGTTCTGAGTATTTTCATCCGGAGATAAATCCGGCATAAAATTCACAAGAGCTGTAATTCCCTGCGGAATGGTCTTGGAAGGGATCACGATCAACCGTTTGTCTTCCATCAACTGAGCTGCCTGCCGGGCCGCCATAATAATGTTTTTGTTGTTGGGCAAAATGAAAATCGTATCTGCGGAAACCTTTGCTGCCGCGTTTAAAAGATCCTCTGTGCTGGGATTCATCGTCTGACCGCCTTCGATGATCAGGTCTGCTCCGATTCCGCGGAAAATTTCCCCAAGTCCTCTGCCGCTGGAAACAGCGATAAAGCCGTATGGGCTGCGCCTGTTTTCCTCCTTCTGGCTCCGGGCAATCTGCTGAGCATTCTGGATCAGGCGTTCCTGGTGCTCTTCCCTCATATTATCCACCTTCATCCTGGAGAGAGCTCCATAGGACAGGCCCTTCTCAAAGGCCAGGCCGGGATGATCGGTATGGACATGAACCTTTACCACCTCATCATCGGATACCACGACCAGCGAATCACCGATGGAAGACAAATAGTCCTTCAGCTCCTGTTCATCGTGGTCCGTAAAGCCCGGATCCAGACGGATCATAAATTCTGTGCAGTACCCAAACTGGATGGGGGCATCTGAAATATGCATATTCTGAGGAGCTTCAGCTTTTTTAGCGGAAACGGTTTCTGACGGGGCAAGGTCAAACTCCGCCGCTTTTCCGGTAAGGCCGTCATAGGCCCCCTTCACCGCCTCCATCAATCCCTGACCGCCGGAATCCACTACTCCGGCTTCCTTCAGAACCGGCAGAAGCTCAGGGGTCCGGCGAAGGGCTTCCTCTCCTGCCTTGATGACCTCCTGGATCATTTCCAGGATGTCCTCTGTCTGTTCTGCCAGCTCCACTCCCTTATCGGACATACTCTTTGCAACAGTAAGGATGGTCCCTTCCTTGGGCTTCATAACGGCCTTGTAGGCGGTCTCCGTTCCCCTCACCATGGCCCGGGAAAGCACAGCTGCATCGATCAGATCCGTTTCCTGGATCTCTTTTGTAAACCCACGGAGAAGCTGTGACAGGATAACGCCGGAGTTGCCTCTGGCTCCTCTCAGGGAACCGGAGGAAATGGCCTTTGCCAATGTCTTCATGTCCGGATTGTCCAGCGCAGCAACCTCCTTTGCCGCTGACAGGATAGTCAGCGTCATGTTGGTACCGGTATCGCCATCCGGCACAGGAAAAACATTCAGCTCGTTAATCCATTCCTTTTTCGCCTCCAGCCCCTTTGCAGCAGCCAGAAATGCCTGCCGCAGCTGGCCAGCGTCAATCGTATTGGTAACCACTGGTCACTTCCTCCTTAATCAATCACTCTCACACCTTCCACATAGACGTTAATCTTTTCAACTTCCATGCCGGTGAATTCTTCTAATTTGTACTTTACGCTTTCAATCAGGTTGTCGCAGACAGCCGAGATACTGACTCCATAGGCAACAATCACATGGAAATCCACGGAAATCCGGTTGTCTTTAATCTGGACATTGATTCCATGGGTCAGGCTCTCTTTCTTCAGCAGCTTTACCAGGCCGTCCTTCATGCTGACCGCAGCCATTCCTACAATTCCGAAGCATTCCACTGCAGTGGTTCCGGCATAAAGCGCGATTACCTCCGGCCCTATCTGAATTTCTCCCAGCTGGTTGCTGATTTTCCCCTTCATTCCTGTCCTCCCCTCTCATTTTACCTGAACGATCAACAGTGTGTCACGCAATTTCCTCCCAGAGAGAAATGCTTAGACACAGTATACACTATTTTCAGAAAAAAAGAAATAAATTTTTTGTTATTTTCGCTTGCAAATTTTGAGAGTTTCTGGTATCATACATGTGTTGTGGATTTTTATGCTTAAATCCAAGTAACGTAATTAAGGAGGTGCAAGTATGGCTAAGTGTGCAATCTGCGAAAAGGCAGCTCATTTTGGTAACAGTGTGAGCCATTCTCATAGAAGAGCCAACAAGATGTGGAAAGCGAACGTAAAATCTGTTAGGGTTAAAGTCAATGGCGGAACCCAGAGAATGTACGTATGTACTTCCTGCTTACGTTCTGGCTTAGTTGAGAGAGCGTAATTCAAACCAAATCGCTGATAAAGGACGGTCCATGAGGGCCGTCCTTTTTAGTCGCTCTCCTTATTATTCCCGAAAAAGTGTACTGCAGGGCATGAAAAAACCTCCGCTTCAGCGGAGGCCTTCTTTCGTGGAAGCAAGGAGGCTCGAACTCCTGACCTTTCGCGTGTGAGGCGAACGCTCATCCCGGCTGAGCTATGCTTCCAAAATTTTGTAAATTTTATGTACAACTAATATTTTATCATGACTTTTCAATATGTCAAGCAGTAATTAAAAAAATATTTCCGCATATGATAATACCAGGCAACTGTTTAAAAGCACGCAGTGCGAAACACTTCCGTATCATATGGATGCATCGAAAGGGGGCAGTCATGAAGCGAATCTGTGGGCTGATGCTCGGGAGTTTGACAGCTGAATAACAAAAAAATACCTCGCAGGCCGCATAAAA
>ERZ1643246.1001-NODE-1001-length-32819-cov-8.434745_pt1 | contig 32819 bp, 21 predicted proteins | sample MGYA00579265_ERZ1643246 | MGnify/ENA primary metagenome ERZ1643246 (study PRJEB29033, sample SAMEA4952261) | chicken gut metagenome | biome: Broiler Chicken; feature: Gastrointestinal Tract; material: Caecum | place: Ireland | collected 2018 | study: Broiler...
CATCTAATGGGCTGTATACTACAGACGAAAATGGTACTATTTCATTACCTGAACTGCCAAGGGGAACATATATCATTACTGAAACCAAAGCACCTGAGGGTTATGCTCTAAGCGAAAATCCGTCCCAAACGATCAAAATTGATACAGATAAGACATATACTGTAGATTTTTACAACCAAAAAAAGAGTAGTCTGTTGATCCGTAAATTCGATGCAGACAGCAAAAAGTTACTTGCAGGTGCAACATTTAAGATTGAGCGTCCTGACGGCACAGTAGTAGGCACATCTAATGGGCTGTATACTACAGACGAAAATGGTACTATTTCATTACCTGAACTATCAAAGGGAACATATATCATTACTGAAACCAAAGCACCTGAGGGTTATGCTCTAAGTGATAATCCGTCCCAAACAATTCAAATTGATAATCAGAAAACCTATACTGTTGACTTTTACAACAAAAAACAGCTTGGTGTACAGATTATTAAGATTGATAGTCAGACTAAACAACCTTTAGCTGGTGCAGAATTTGAAATTTGGAATACTAGTGCGTCCTCCAGTACATCTGTTTCCAGTGGTAGTCCAGCGGGCGTGTTAGTAGGAACATATACTACAAATAACAATGGGGTTATCAATGTAGTACTGGAAGAAGGCACATACGAAATTATTGAAACAAAGGCACCAGAAGGCTATCAGATTGATAGCCATAAACAAGACATTGTTGTAAAAGACGGTGAACAAATATCAGTAACATTTACAAATACAAAAATTATTGGTTTGGAAATCTTAAAGATCGACGCGGTTAGCAAAAAGCCTTTGCAGGGAGCAATCTTTGATGTATCCAAACCAAATGGAGAACATGTTGGCACATATACAACTGATTCTAATGGTTATATCATGGTATCTAATCTTGCATCTGGTACTTATGTGATAACAGAAAAAGAAGCTCCCTATGGCTATGCATTAGATAGCGTACCTCAGACAGTCGAAGTAAAAGCAGGCGCCGCAACAAGAGTAACCTTTGAAGACAGCAAATTAGGTGGCATTGTGATTAAAAAGCTAGATAGTGCGACAGAAAAACCTATTGAAGGTTGTGAGTTCTTAATCACTACATTTGATGGTACAGAAATCGGCACATTTACAACTGACCGTTCTGGTCTGATTCATCTGCCAAACTTGCCAGAAGGCACTTATATTGCAAAAGAAACGAAAGCACCAAAAGGTTATAATCTGGCACAGCCAAAGACATTCAGTATCAAAGACCAAACAAATCAGTATTTAGCCGGATCTGATAACAACAAGATAATTACTATTTACAATGATCCATTGGGTGTAAGTCAGATTATCAAAACTGACGCTGTTACAGGCGAACCCGTTGCGGGGGCAACATACGTTATAGCAGCACTTAACAGTGGAGCAGGTGCATATGAACAGACAGTCATTGCTGCAGGAGCAAATGCATCTAATGTAATGATCAATGGTTTGCATACAGTAATTGGTGAATATACCACAAGTGAAAATGGTATCATCAATATCAGTAATCTACCGGAGGGATGGTATACATTGCAGGAAAAAACGGCACCAGAAGGCTATGAACGTGATGCCACCATTTATAACTTCCAGATTACAGGTAATGGTGTTCCGACAATTATTCGTTTGACTAATAAACCGATTATGGGCAGAATTGCACTGACAAAACTGTCACAGGATTATAACAATAATACAGGTTGGGATAGTGGTACACCATTGGCAGGCGCTGTCTATAATATCGTCGATAAAAACGGTGTTGTAATAGACAAATTGACAACAGGTTCTGATGGAACGGCTATTTCTGGTCAAATCAAAGTTGGTACATATACGTTGCAGGAAGTTAAGGCACCTGATTGGTACGGCATTAACCCGACACCATTGAAAGTAACGATCCAAAAACAAGGACAGATTGTTTCTGTTGTAGCCAAAGATCCATCTGTAAACCTGATGGTTGGTATCAAGAAAACATCTGATACAAAAACTTGCTCTTGGGGCGATACAATCAATTACTATATCACTGGCGTTGGTAATGAATCCAATGTATCATTAGATAATTTCACAGTACACGATAAATTACCTGATCCAAAAGTAGCACAGATAAGATACTTTGACACTGGTTTATGGAACATCAAATATAACTTCAAAGTATCTTATACCACAAACCTAAATACGGCGTACACATATCTGCCAGGTACTTATTCTTCCGATAAGCATAACCACATCGACCTTTACGCAGCTAATATGGGCTTACGCAACGGCGAATATGTAACGCAAATTAAGATGGAATTCCAAGGTTCTGTAGCACCTGGCTTTAAGTTGATGGAGGCTATGTCCATGCAGATGACTGCTGGAACCAATTTTGTAAATGGATATCAGTTTACAAACTATGCAGATGTATCTGGCAGATGGAATGGTCAGATTGTAACTGCAAACAGTCACTGGACAATTAAGATGTACGGTAATCCTGGAAAACTCCCTAAAACTGGTTGGTAATCCAACAGTAAAAAACATAATAATTTAAGGTTTCATCGCCCGATTGTTCTATTTTTGGAATAATCGGGCGTTTGAAATATATAGCAGAAATAAAGAAAGGATGTAGACACTTTGAAAATTAAGAAGATAAAAGAGAAAATAGCAATAACAGGAACCTTGTTACTTCTGACACCTAAAACAATTTTCGCTAATGAAATCCAAAAAGCCATTGAGAGTGCCGATGTAAGTAGTTTTGAAAGCCTTGAATCGTTCTTCGAATGGGTTATTGATACAACAGAGGGATGGATTGGTTACTTTGGTGCATTTGCGTTTATTGCCGGTATTCTGATTTGTCTTGCAACAGCTCCAACAAAAAAATTGAGGGGTGTAGGATATGGCTGTATTGCTGCCGCATTTGGTGCAATCGTTATTTGGTTGTTGTTGCCTGCCTTGTTAACTGCAATGAGTGGTGGGACTCGATAAAATATAAAAAGACTAGGAAGGCATATGCGTCTTTCTGGTCTTTTTTAGAATTTTATTTAGAAAGGGGAGTGAATCCATTTGTCTGCAATCGTAGTTGGCTTATTAAACGCTCTAATCGGACTTATTTTACAGATTCTTGCGGCAGCATTGGAGTTTTTTGCCGATACATTTCTAACAACAGTAGAATGGAATTTTAACACTTTTGGGCAATATATACCGTTCTTTGCCAATTTTCTTTCATTTTTCAAAGTTCTTGCTGCTGGCTGGCTATCCATTGTTGGATTACTCTTTGTGCTAAAATGTTTTGGTTTGGCTGTTGGTCTGCAGATCAATAGATCTAAAATGTGGCAATTCGTACTGCGGTATATTTTTTTCGGTATGCTGGCAATAAAAAGCTGGGGGCTTATGTCTTTTATATACCTATCCTTAGTATCTGTCATTGACGATGTAATGGCTACTAACGCCAATGGTGATCTGGAGGTTACATCATTCATCACAGATATTGGTATACGAGTAGCAGACGGGCTGTTTACTGGGGTATCAGGTGCAGCAGGAGCTATGCTTGGTATTGTAAAAGTAGTGATACTGCTGGTTGTTGCTATTATGTTGGTCATTAATTTCTTTAATTTAATCAAGATATTTTTTGTACGATATATTCGCTTAGTATTCCTTGTAGCGTTAGCACCTATCGCTTTTGGCATGGCAATTCTGGAAGAAACAAAAGAAATTTTCAACACCTATATCCGTACATTTTTATCGGATATGTTTGTATTTATCACTACTGCACTTTTTATCAAAGGTTTTATCAGTGTAATTGCATCTTCTAGCAATCGTGACTTTGATAGCTCTGTTGAATTTGCCGACATTGCCTATGGTGATTTGATTTGGGCATTTTTTGCAATGGCATATTCTTCATTCGCTGTTCAGTTCGATCAATTTCTCGCAAGCCTTGGAGTGAATATAAGTCGTGGCGGCAGTACAGGAGGTGGTTTTCTTAGTGCTCTTGGTACTTCAGCGTTATTACTACGCAATGCAGTCGGACGTAGCATAGGTGGTGGCGGTATATCCACTCCTTTAGGTAGCACTTTTTCCCAAAACTGGAATAACTTGAAAAGCTCTGTTCTCGGCGGTGCCAGAGCTGGCTTTGCAGCAGGCGGAACACCGACAGAAGCAATGGCAATGGGTGCTATGGGTGCAGCTAAAGGCTTCGCCAATAGTACAAACATAGCAAAAGCGGCGGAAATGACCAAGGATGGTAGTTTAACAGCCGCAGCTTTAAATGAGCGTTTTGCCAATATGCAGGCTGCAGCCGGCCATAATATGTCCCAAAAAGAGTATGACGCTGTTAAGAAACGTGCTGATGAAAACGGATTAGACTTTGATAAGCAACGTGAAAGAGACGCTATATTGCAAGATATGCGTGCGGGTAATCTTACACCTGAGATGGCACAAAATAAATTAGCTGCAAGGGATCTGCTGACGGATGAGGAAATGGCAAAGAGCAGTATGCCGGAACATCAGTCAAGTACCGATTCACAGCAAGCAGATGTATCAAGAAATATGGCAGAAGAATACCAAATGAGTGGAAATACTCCTGATTCAGTCAATTTTGGGCAAGATGGGGAGATTGATCTGTCAGACGGTATAAACATCAATCCAAACGAAACACTTCGTACAAGCGATTCTACGGTATTTTATGGCGGTAATAAAACTTTTCCGGACGGGACACAAGTTTCGCCAGACGGCACGATTACATTTGGCAATGGTGCGGTAATGGGAAATAAGATACAAGACGTTAATGGAAATACTCTACCAATAGGTGCAATGAAGCATACAGACGGCACAATTACATCTGGAAATAAAATCTATTCACCGGATGGAAGTGTGCAGACAATCACTGAATCAACCACCTTGCCTGACGGCACTACACTACATCCCAATGGTGTAAGAAGTATCGGTGAAGGTGATAACCAAGTAATCATTGGTTCTAAAGGAAGTATATCCCATGGAAACGGGGCTATTACCAAAAACGGTATTACAACACACGCTAATGGATCACAAAGTTTCTCTGATGGTTCTGTTCGTATGACAAATGGAAATATTGCACATCTTGACGGCTCAGTAACAAATACAAATGGTTCTACAACCTTACCAGATGGTTCCATGATTTTTCCTGATGGTTCTGTGCTGCATAGTAACGGGGATACAACACAAAATGGTGTTACAAAGCATACAGATCATTCTACAACATTTGGTAATCGTGTAGAACATGGGAACGGCTCTATTTCTTACATGGACGGGCGAGTATCAAATCCTGACGGATCAATAGTCGATGGAAAAGGTTTTATCTCATATGATAACGGAAAAAATTATCAGCCAATCATAGAACCGATTACACATCCTAATGGTGATATTTCTTATCCTAATGGCAGTGTATATCATGCGTCCTCCGGCATAACCAGCAATGATGGTGGCATTGTAGGACGTGTCGTACATGCTCCCAATGCAAATGAATCAGCAGGCGTTGTATCTATTGCCGATGGTTCTGTATTCTGGAGTAACGGGACAGCTTCCTATGCTGATAAATCAGTTGAGTTTGACGGTGGTATTACAGCAAAAGGGAATACAGTGTTACATTCTTCCGGAACAAAAACCGTAACAGTCAATAACATCACAAAGGTTATCCGACAAGATGGTTATTTGGAACTGGAAAAAAATGAAACAGAACAACAACAGTACAAAAAAACATCTAACAAAAGTAAAAGGGGGAAACGCACAATATTTACAGGTAGGAAAAGGTAAGAATGGTATGGAAGGAGTTTTAGGAATGTATATAAGAGAAGGTGTATATCATGGAGTCGGATAATAATAGGAATACTGGATTTCTTGATATTACAACATCTTTGGCACGAACTACTGTAGATATCGCCAAAGTATTAACAAAAGCTATGGCGGGTGATATTGCAGGGGCAGCAGTAGCCGCCGCCCAAAACCCTTTTTTCCGAAAAGTTATTATATTTATCTGTATTTTTTTTCTTTTTTTCACCATTGTTCTTTGTAGCTTGCCCTCCATTTTGTGGAACTCTTTAGTTGGGGGTGACTTCGGCGAATATTCAGAAGCACAGTTTCGTATCCTCAATATGGCATCACAGATCAACGGCGTTTTTATGGACGATTACAACATAGAACTGCGGGAACTAAAAGAAGATGGTGTATTAGAGGAAGATATAACAACTGATGAGCCGATTCCACCTATCAGTCCATACAAAATCATGGCATTTTATAGTGCAGCCATGATTGGAGCAGACGAGAAAACTGAAAATCTACCTGATGAAGATTTCAAATGGGATAACGAGGAAACCATTACAGGTGGAATAAAAATCGGGACAAAACCACTGTCTGACAGTGTAGAACGCTATCGCACAACGGTAATATCAGCTGCAGAGCGTTATGGAATACCACAGTATGTTAATATTCTTATGGCTATTATGCAGCAGGAATCCGGAGGACGCGGAGATGATGTCATGCAGGCTGCTGGAAGTGGCTATGTATATGGGGCAGTAACACCTGAATCATCGATTGATGGCGGCGTACATTATTTTTCAGAGTGTTTGAAAAAAGCAAAGTGTAATGATCCGCAAGACTGGAGTCGCTTGGAGGTCGCTGTGCAGTCATATAACTATGGCATGGGGTATGCCACATGGCTATCTAAAAACGGCTACAGAGGTTGGACAGCGACCAATGCGGCAGAATACAGTAACTATATGTTAGAAAAATACCACAAAAACGGGCAAAATATATCTCGGTACGGCGATAAACAGTACATATCACATGTTTTTAGATATTATCATAAATCAGCAAGTAGCAATAGTGTAATCGATCAAATTGATATTGTACACTTGTTAAGTATTCTACGGGAATATGAGGGCAAATACTATTACCATGAACAATCTGGAAACGAGTATGAAGTGATGTTTATTACTAATAACGATCCGGATTTTTTCACAGATACGGTATTTCAGTTAACAGATCAGCAACTGGAAACAGCTAAGTCCTATGAATCAATATTTGAACAGCTTGGGAATACAGATTTCGTCAGCTCTGGCAATATCTTTGGGCAACAGTCAAATATCAACTCTTTGCCCTTAAATGATGCACAAGTGACACAGTACCTATCCATTGCAATGAAAACCGATCCTAATTTATCACCTGCAAGATCTCAAGTATTGACAGTCGGTTTATCTATTGTCGGCAAAGTTGGATATTTTTGGGGTGGAAAATATAACGGCACAGGTTGGAATGATGAATGGGGAAAGAACAAATTAGTTACTGCTACGGGAGATTACACAACAGGTACTTATCAGCCATTTGGTTTAGACTGTAGTGGATTTGTAGATTGGGCATATAGAACAGCAGGTGTTACAGACAAGCTACAAGCAGGTGGTACATGGCATCAGTATAATACAACAATACCTATTACATCCGCACAGTTACGTCCTGGTGATCTTGGATTTATGCTTAATTCGTCTGGCAGAACAACGCATGTTGGTATTTTTGTTGGCACAGATTCTTCGGGAAAACGGCTATGGGTACACTCACAAGGAGGCACTGGTGTATGTGTCAGCACTTGTAGTTTTTCACAATTTAGACGTGTTATAAATTAAGAAAAAAGACTTTGGAAATCTATTACCAAAGTCTTTTTTCTTAAATAAAAATTGATGAAAGGAAGAGATTTTTTATGAGAATATTTGCAGATAATCATATATTTAATCTGTCCAAAGAAAATTATGAATCATTGGAATGTAAAATAGATAAGGATAATGAATATGATGAAATTTTCTATATAGTTGCTATCCACAAAGAGGACAAATCATTTGATTTGGTTGTTACTACATTATCTAAAACAGTAGCTACAGCACTTTCCATAGCTATTAACCGTGCATGGAAAGATGGCGCTTCCTATTTTGATATTAAACAGTGGTCTCATATTCATATGAGTATGTCATATTCTACCATATTACAGCTTTATTTCTAAAAAATACATAAAAGAGGAAGTGATAAAGTATGAGTAAAAATGAAGATAAGCACCAAATATATGATATTCCCCGAAATCTAAAAAGTGCTGGGAAAATAGCGGATACTATTGAAATTACCAGTCTAGTTCAAAGCATTATCATTGCATTTGTACTGCTTATTCTTTTTCTTAAAGTCTTTCATTTATCTTATAAAATCACATTTTTTTCCATTGGGATAGTTATATTGTTCACTGTACTGCCTTATGGAAAAAACAGTGATAGCTTCTGCAAATATATCTATCTGCTGCTCAGGAATTTTTTCATACGCAAAACGTTTAGAAGGTATGTAAGGCATAGGAGCTTTGAGCAGAAAAAAATAATCCGTCAACGTATACGTCGTGAACAGTTTCAGGAACGGGATAGTGACAATGACATTACAGAAGGAGGGAATGTAGATTGAAATTACCAAAACGAAAAAAGAGTACAGCATCAGCTCAGAAAGAAGATTTACAGGCGATTACTGCCAAAAGAACACGACGAAAGCCACGTCCAAGTACACGCTACAGAACACAGAGTTTTATTAATATTCGTGACGTATCGGATGGTATCATTATTACATCAGATGATAGATATATTCGTATTCTTGAAATTATTCCAACAAACTTTTTTAACAAAGATGCCTTGGAACAAGAACGCATTGTTTACCAATTTGCACAGTATCTAAGCCATGCTCCACGTACTATGCAAATAAAAATAATGTCTGTACCTGAAACTGCAGAGGACTATCTAAATATACTACGTTCCTACAAAAATTTGCCAAATGCAACAGAACAGACTAAGGAAATGGTAGATGATTTGGTAAAAGAAATTACAAGTACAGTAGAGATTTATCAGTTGACAAGCAATCGTTTCTTTGTAATTTATGAGTTTGAGGAGTTCCAAATGGCTCCAAATTTTCATTATGTCCGAAAGGTACTGCTATCTCATGAACTTAGCATAGCAGAGTGTATGTCAAGATGTGGTTGTAAAGTGGTTAATCCACGCTTAACCAATAACAAATACATCAATACAGTCTTATATGAGTATATTATGATGCACTTTGACAGAATGATAGAAGATTTTGAAACACAGGCTTTTAAGATATATCATGAGATCGCAGAACGAAACCCTTTGAAAAGAGATTCTATCACAATCGAAGACTATCTAGCTCCAAAAGAAGTTGCATTTTACGACCGTAGTTTCTGTGAAGTCAATGGGAAATTTGTGTCCTATCATTATATCAGTGACTACCGTCACTATGTCACTGCAGGCTGGTTAAACCCACTACTTGGCAGTTCTTATGATGTAGATGTGGACATATTTTTCGTAAGAGAAGATAAGTCAACAGCAAAAAAGATTGTTAGAAAATCTGTTGATATGCAAGAAATGGTTCTGGAAAATTTAAGTACCAATACTGGTGTGGCACAGGAATCTAGACAGAATATGAAAGACGCTTTACTGCTACGTGAAAAGATGTATAACGAAAATGTTGACATGTATTATCTTTCCATTCTAGTTACGATTTCAGCTGATACACTGGATGCTTTAGATGATAAAATACACGGTGTATATAAGTTAATGGAAACAAAGGATATGCCCCTACTACCATTAGATCTGCGACAGGAAGAAGGGTTTCGATCAACGCTGCCTTTTGTGAAGCTTGATAAGGATATTTTGCGAATATCTTCAAGAAATATTCTATGTGGTGAACTGGCGTCAATCTTCCCGTTTAATGAACCATCTATATTCGATGAGGGCGGTATATTTATCGGAAAAAACAAAGCAGGACGGTTTTGTGCTGTCAATAATTTCGATACCACTAAATATGATAAACCACATATGATGCTACTTGGATCAACTGGTAGTGGCAAGACATATGCCGGTCAATTAATTCTTGGGCGTAGTCGTATGGCAGGTGCTAAATGCTTTGCTATTGCACCTATCAAGGGTGAAGAATATCATACATTTTGTCAAAATATCGGCGGTCAGTTTATTCGATTTACAACGGATGGCACAAATCATGTTAATATATTTGACATTCGTATTCCTACAGAAGAACCCTCAACAGCGGGCACCATTGGTAGTACTGATGGCTACTTAGGACAGAAAAGTTATCTGTCCAGAAAATTGATCGTAGTATCCGCATATTTTGAAATATTAATGCCATATTTAACACCCTTACAACAGTCACTACTAAATGTTGCAATCGTTGAAGCCTATAAAGAAAAAGGGATTACTTTGGATAACAATAGCATTAAAAATGCTGATGGAACCTACAAAGAAATGCCTATTATTAGTGATGTTTGTATTGCCTTAAAGAGTATGCTCAATCCCAAAAAAGAGTTTGAAAATACAGATGATATTTACCATATAACAATGCCTGATGTCCAAGAATTCAAGCAGACAATACATGAATTAATCGGTATTATGCAGCAATTTATATCAGGTACATACAGCTTTTTAAACCAGCACACCAACATTTCTGATTTAAGCAATGATTATGTTGTATTTGATATATCGGATTTAGATAGTTCTGGGGATAAAATAGTTGGTGCTATGATGTTTACTATTATCAATCATATCATGAATATCATGTCTGAAGATATAACACAGCGAAAGGTTGTTTTAATTGATGAATTGTGGAAATTGGTTGGTGAAGGTAGCGGACAAACGGCATCTTTTGTTAAGGAATTGTACAAGATAATTCGTGCATACAACGGTTGTGTTATTACTGCTTCTCAAGATATAGAGGACTGGAAATCCAAGGACAATGAATCTGTACTTAATACGATTATTAATAACTCACAGTTCCAAGTGCTACTTAAAATGCAACAGTATACCCTCGGTGTTGTTAGTGATATGCTTTATTTGAATAGCGAAACCCGTAACCAAATCTCTATGTTTTCCCAGCGAGGAGATGCTATGCTGATCTGTCAAAATAATGCTTTTGAGATACGATTTAGTGGTACACCATCAGAACATAAAGCGATCACAACTGACCCAAATGAACGTACTACATTTAACCTAATATCCAATAGAAGTGGGGTGTAGAATGTGTATTATAACAGCGAAGATTTATTAAATTTTCATGGTGATCGAATTAAATATATGAAAGATTTTTTAACCGACGGTTGGGGATGTGTAAGAGAAAAAGACCTTTTGCACTTGTTTAATTTAAGTAAAATGGAGTATGCGCAAGGTCTTCGTTTTTTAAAAAAAGAACAGATTAAGGTAGTCAATGGCAATGATTTTATCGCTGTAGAATTTTATCCAGGCTACCAAATAACACAAAGATATATGAATACGCTGACAGTTCTTACTACATTAAAACAAAGGAATCAAAAAAGTAGTATTATAATTACCGATAGCACACAAAGTAACGTTTTTACTGCAAAAATGCACATGATTGATAAGACAAAAGGTACTCTTCGTACTTTTTATGTTATTGATACACAGTTTATCAATGTACCATTTTATGTGCTTAGTGACATAATCCAGTCAGAGATTAATAATGGTTTTGCAAAAGATAACAGACTATTAATTATTGTATATGAAGATACATCTGTAGAGTATCTTGATATACAAAATCCTGTTTATTTTGCTCTATTAAAATCGGAAAATAATAATTGCTGGGTTGATTTTTATGATAACGAGAATTTACAGAAGTGAGTGAGTAATTATTATGAATATACTTTCAAACAAGGCAATATCAATTCAAAATAAATTAAATATGTTTCATAGTCATCCATCGGATTATTCTCTGATAATGACCAATTTACCAGCATTAGTTTCATTACTTGAAGAAGTTGAAAGTTTCTCAGTATATTGTCGCAAAGTAATCGCTGGATATCAAAAAGAGTTACCATTTTATAATGGGATGGTGGATAAAGTATCTAATACAAAAAGGGGAAATTTCTTGTCAGGCATTCAAAAAAATGTTACTGTTGTATTGGAAGGAAATGTTCTCAAAATTACATTATTCCCTTTAATAAAAAATCTTTCATCACGCACGAAAGAATATTTATCACTATTGATCGGCGATGAAATTAAACGGTACTTTGCCGAACAAGCAAAGCCTGATTTTTCGCAAAATAATTGTGTAGTTGTGATAAATAGCACCTATACAAAACCAGAAATTGTAAGGGATAATGATAGTGTAGAAATATCCGCTATTATCAATGTGTTAAAAACACATTTTTTAAAAGATGATGATGGATTACATCTTTCTGTATATAGAATGGGATCTATATCTACATCTGATCGGCATGAAACTGAGGTCTATTTAATGCAACAGAGTGAATTTGTTCGCTGGTTACTTACACAACAGCAGGTACACAAAAACCAAATAGAAAAAGCATAGCATAAGTACAAATCCAAAGGCATTTATAACTGACAACAAAGGTATATTTTTTAATTAGTATGGTTCATTTTGAAGCTATATTTTGTTTTTTAGAGCAGTATTTTCTCAGGTTAAAAATGTTTTTTTAAGTAGAAATTGATGTAAATAATACAGGTTTTTAAGTGCCAAACTTGAAACTGCTAATTTGGCACGGGTTTGGCATTTTTTGATAGGCAATATTTCTAAGAAAATCAACGTTTTTCAGAATAGCGATAAGAATAAAAAAATCCACCTAGAGAAAAAGGGGGTTTTAAGTCTTTGGATTTTCATTTTTTCTCTTTGGGTAAACTAGCTTTCAATAAATATAAATAAGCTGTAGCTAGCATATAATGGCGAAACCGAAAATTGCCATTGATTGCCAAACGTTAAGTAAGGTCTAAACCGGAATGTACCACGGTTTCTTTTATTTTATAAAAAACGGAAATGGATGGTGAATTGCAATGGTAAATAGAACGTGGAATCCATATATAAAAAGTGTGCCTACATCCAAAAAACTAAAACTGAGGTGTTTTGAAGATATGGCAAACAAAAATAAAAATCCAGGAACTTTAAAACCTGGTACAACAGGAAATGAAATCCTATATATTATCAAGCAATATGGAAACTATCCAGAAGAAAAAGTGAAAGAATTGATAATAGATAAAAAACCAGATACTATACGTAAAGCAATAAAGCGACTCGAAAACAGTGGCTATGTTATCCGCCGAAAAGGAATTAACGGAGAAATTATTATAGGACTAACAAGATTTGCTAGAGAACTGCTTTCCGTAGATGAAACCAGAATTGCAACTACACCAAAAAAACTAAGCAGAATTGCTAGTTTGGCTATAACATCTATGGTATTTGAAAAAAGTTGTCCTACTATAAATAGCACAAATACTGTGCAACATGAGTTTTATGAATCGAAAGAAACTATCTTAAAAGCCAATCCAGGCTGTGAAAAAATATTAAATATATCCAGAATGGTTGGAGTCTATCATCATTATGATGAAATTATTCCCGTGTTTAAGCTGGGTACATCTATGTATTGGGTTGATAATGCTGAGCGCTCTGTTAAGGAGTATATGGAACAGCGGATATATAATGTACCAATTACCAAGGCAATTTTTTTAATCGAAAACTATGAGATAGAAGCAATGCGATTTATAAAAGTACCAGAAGGTGCAAGAAATAGCGGATCATCTTTACGTGAATCACTTGAATTTTCTTCCTGTTATCAGAAAGTCTTCCTTTTCTCAACAAATTGGATTGGGATCAAACAATTAAAATTATTCAGGTCTTTTCAAAATATAGAAGAACTTTTCTTGGAGGCAGTATTTGAAATAAATCAACGTAATCGTTCTGACGATACGGTAGTAGATGGTTACATAGATAACATAAACTGCATCGTGTTATTTAGTGGAGATATTATCAAGATCAAAAAAATAAGCAGGATACTAGACGCTGGTATGTTAGATCATGTCAACATTATATGCTATGACTTCCAAGAAGATTTCCTACGCACAGTATTTGAAGAATGGAATGCACGTGTTGTATATAATAGCTATTCCATAGAAGAACTGAAGGAGGTTTTTAACTTTTAATGAGAAAACAAAATAATTCTAAAAAAAAACGAGCCATATTTTCTTTATATGGCTCTAATTTTTTACATAGGCTATTAGATATTGAAAAACGTTTTCAAAAGGAAACAGATATAACAAGGGAAAAGTTATATTTGATCTACGGTTGTTGCTTTTTAATAGCTGGTATCTTGCGTTCTATTTTTCACTTTGACCAGTTCACGCCGATCGCATGGCTCAAAAATGGTCTATCCATAATGGGGCTATTGCTATCTATTATACTGTTTCTAATTGTTGTAACAGCGATTTATTTTTTGAACCATAACAAATTCACCAATGAATATGATGAAGAACGCAACTTTACCAAATCTGCCAGTGGTTCTCATGGCACTGCAGCTTTCATGGTCGGCGAAGAAATTAAACAAGTATATGGATTATGCCACGAAAATGACTTAAATGCCATAAACGGATTCGTGCTTGGAAAAGTACCAAACATCGCACAGAACAAAGGATTTATTGGAGATACCGTTACCAGAGACGAAAAGATGATGAAGGAAAAATATCTCTCAAACCGTAATACGGTAATAATAGGTTCTCCTGGTACCGGAAAATCGGCGGCAATCATGATACAAAACTTAATTGAATCTGCTAAAAGGGGCGAAAGTGTATTTACAACAGACCCAAAAGGCGAATTATGCGACAAATGCTCCCCCATATTCAGAGAACTTGGGTATGAAGTGAAAGTTTTTAATTTGATATACCCATGGCTATCAGATAAGTGGAACTTTATGGAGTGGCTTTCTACCCTTGGAGCTGATCGTGAAAAATGGATATCTACAATCAGTTCTATGATTATTAAAAACACATCTGGAGAAAGGCAAGACGAATTTTGGGCATCAACCGCAGACAAATTATTGCGTGCTCTTATGTCTTTCCTTTTGGAAATTGCAACACCAAAAGCCAAGCTAAAGGATGAAAAACTTGAGGAATATGCGGAAAAACTAAAACAGCTCCGCCAAATGCGAAACAGCAGTGAAACCATAGACGAAAAACAGCATTTGAACACACAGATAGAATCCCTTATCCATGACAAATATAAATATCTTGGTTATCGGATAGAACAGTTAAAGAAACAGGAAGAAAATTGTACTGTTGCAAAAGAGAAAAATCGTCTGATAAATATGTATCGTAAGCTGGTAGCATTTCGTAGAGATGAAATGTTGCTCCCGATTCTTGACAAGGCGAATCCGCCAGATGATTATGAGCCTTTAACATTGGCCGAAGCAAAACGCCGGATATTAAATATATCTACCTGTGTACGTCTTCTACAACTTAAAATTTCTGTATCAAAAGAAGAACGCAGTGAATTTTCCACGTGGATGGCATTGCCACAGATAGAAAAAACCACTCGTTTAATCTATGAATTAGCTTTTCAAGTTCCATATGAAAATCGATCATATAAGACACTTTTGCAGGTGTTTTCTGTATGTGATCCCAATCGCAGCCTTGCGTATAGTTACTGGGCTTCTTTCACCGAGTCAAGTGAAAATGTTTGTACTTCGGTAAAGGGCGGACTAGACACAAGGCTGTCTGCTTTTAATCAGCATTATATTCGACAGATGACATCTGAAAATGAAATCGACTTAGAAAAGCCTGGAAGGGAAAAATGTGCATATTTCTGCATTATTTCTGATCAAGAGACATCGCTTTCTTATATATCCTCATTATTTATTACAGTTGCTTTTGAAATATTACGAGCGCAAGCCGACGCTTCACCCAATAAATGTCTTCATCGGCGAACCATGTTCTATTTGGATGAATTTTCAAATATTGGTGTACTACCAGATTACACAAAAAAGCTATCTACGCTACGCTCTCGTGATATTCATATCATTATGGCAATTCAAAATCTACCACAACTTTTACAACGATATGATGAAAATCTATGTCTTGAAATGTTCGGTGACTGTGATCTGATGTTATTCCTTGGTTGTGGGAATGAAACAAAAACACCTGAGTTTGTATCAAAGCTGATGGGGCAAATGACAACCAGTACCATAGTCAAACACGAAAGCAAAAATATATTGTCACCAATAAAAGATTTTAACTATCAAATGACAGAGCAACAAGCTCAAAGAGATTTAATGTATATTAACGAAATTAGGGAATTAGACCAAAACCGCATGATTGCACTTACTCGTGGACAGAAGCCTATGTTAGTAGATAAATATATGTACTTCCATCGTCCAGACTATAAATGGATCAAAAAAACCATTGAGAAGTATCCCATTATTTCTGGACATCCATTACCAAATGAGGAAATAATAGACCTCAATGCCTTAGGGAGTTATCATCCTTCAGGAACATATCTTGATACATTCAAGGAATGTACCATTAATACAGTGCCACAATCAGTATCAGATACTATGGCAAATAAAATCGATCTGCAGATGAAATTTATGCACAATGATGATGAACTGAAAGACTTCATTGAGTATTTGACAGAATTAAAATCGGAAAGCAAATATACAAAAATGCAGCTAAAAAATATTATAAATCAGATTCTAGGAACTGATGATATAAAAGAGCAGACCTTTTCTGAGCAATCTGAGAGCCATGTAGCGAATTTTAATACTGAAACAGTAAAAAATACGCATGACAATTTAGAACAGCTTACAGACGGATTTATTGCTGTAGAAACACAGAGTATGTCAGAAGGTAATAGAAACAGATCCAATCCATATCGTCAAAATAAGTATCAAACACCACAAATAACACGAAAACTCACCGCCAAAAATTTGGACTTTCAAAAAAAATTGATCCAAAAGATATGTAACCAAACAAATGACTGACGAAAGGATAGATGAAAATGTGTAATCGCAATAGACATCCACCAATACAGTGATAGAACTATTATTATAACAACCTATAATTAGTATCAGAAAAAAAGGAGTAGATTTTATGGAAAAAAACATACATATGAATGAAAATGAAATGGAAATAAGAGATGAACTTAAAAAGCTGTCTGGTAATGAAATATCAGAAATGATGTTTGCAGAAACAGAACCCTTATCTATGGACAATCATCTTGAGGATGATGATATTTCCTACGAAAAAGATACTACTACATTAGACAACACCGAAAACAATGAAACAAAGTATCCATCGCCTGATCATGGCAATTTTATAAACGGCAGACGTAAATCTATCAACTATGGTGGTGAAAGTCGAATAGCAAAACTAGAGCGAGTTTATCGTGCTTTTGAGTCCGCAAAGTCTAACCGAAAAATATTGGAAGGCACTATTATCAGCGCTAGAATGGTGCCACTTCCTAATCATATGGAAGATGTTTTATTTGAAGTAGCACCTACCGATCCGGTTTACGGTGACATTTCTGTATATATTACAGGTGAGAATATGTCAAAAGTCCTAGCGTGGAACAAACAAGAAGACACAAAAGGTCAAACCATTGATATGAGAAAACGTTTTGCCAAAGGCATGATATCTTCTGAAATACAGTTCTGTATTGAGAATATTACCATCACAAATCCCAAAGAAAAAAATATAGAACAACGTGAGTACTTCATAGCTGGAAACCGTATAATGTCAAATGAAATGATTAAAGAAATGTATTTTGATCCACATGATCCAGATAGCTTACAGGAGGGTGATATTGTAAATGGCAGAGTAATTGCTGTATTCGCAAATAGACTTGTATATTCTGTTGCTGGGATTGATATGTACTTGTATACTACAATACCTTATATTACTGGTACTTCTCGTATTCTTCCTGGTTCTTCTGGTAAGCAACTTGTGCAGATTAACGAAGATAAAGAATGTTTGATTAACCAAATCAGTCGTGACCCACAAACTAACGAAATAACCAATTTACGCATTTCCTTCTATGCTCCTTTAAAAGATAAGATTATGAAGAAAATAGACGCTATGAATATAAATGCTTTATACTCCGGCACTATCATGCGTTTTCTTCCACCAAAAGAAAACGGAAAAAGTGCTTACATGATTGTAAAAACCGACTCAGGGATTGAAGTACTTTGTATGCTACCAAACTGGAAAAAACCACCAATGGAAATGGACAGTGTAAAAGTAAAAATAATAGATATTCGTCCAAACGGTGAAGAAACCCTTGTACTTGGTTTCATCAAACGTTAAGTAAAAGGGAGGTAAAAATAATGGATAATGTAGAAACAAAGAAAATAAAATTGGAAGTGGAAATTCCAAGTGTAATTTATACTGCTCTTATCGGAAACAAAATGCGCAATCAGGACGAAATTATGGAACGTGTGCGTCAGGGTGTAGTAGAAGTATTCTACAAAATGTATAATAATCCAAGCCTTGTTCCAATTCCATTGAAACAATATTTTGAAGCAAATTACGGTAAACCGCCAGAATTACATATCTCAAACAGAAGAAGTAAACGAAAAAAAGAAGAAGAGCCTTCAAAAGTATTCAATGACAAAATAGATATATCTACTTGTTCTGATTTGCCAACTGAACATAATAATTAAGCCTATTAGCTTTTGGAAAAATTGATAAAAAGCCATGTCCAACAACAATATCGGATATGGCTTTTATATTTGTTATGTGTATAACAGTGCTATATTATATTTTCATGTATAAAAAAACCTTGGAAATGATTTTTTCCAAGGTAAAAAAAGTAAAGAAAAAAAGTCGTCCCCGACCTTTTTTCTAACAAAAATATATACTATCATTGGATCATTGTACTGTCCCCAGTACTATTGCGTTGTCCCCAACGCTACTCACATTTTTATTATACGCATAACAAAAAATATTGTCAATGCTATAATACGCAAAAAAACACATAAAAACAGCGAAATATCAAGGTTTTCTATGATATGTATATGTGCATTATGCTATATGTTATACACACTACAAATATTAAAATTTATGTAAAAGAATTATAAATAATCAATTTTTACCATTGAATACATGCACCATCAAAATATATTCTATTTGTAGTATGTATAGCAAATAATGTATTTGCTGAAAACTGAATAAAGAAAGGAAGTTTTTCTATGAAAAAACAACATAAGCTCTTATCTATCGCTTTAGCTAGTGCAATGGCATTATCTAGTGTCAGTACGGCACGGGCAACGAGCTATCACAGTCCATTCACTGATTTATCGCCCAATTCTTGGTGCTATAGGTATGTCATGAATATGGTAGGGCATGGCATGCTATCTGGGTATCCAGATAATACATTTCGACAAAATGATTATATAACCAGAGCAGAAACAGCAACGGCACTCAGTAAATTGGAATTACCTCAAATTCTGGTGTCTAAAAACTATACAGATGTACAGAATTTCTCTTGGTACTATTCACCGATCCAGGATGCATATCGTTCTGGAGTCATGCTTGGAATCAACCATGACACTACTAGTAGCAGCTTCTATCCAAACCGTTATCTGACACGTGCCGATGCAGCCATTATTGCATCACGTTTATATGGTCTACAGAGAAACTGGAAGAACACACATTTAACGCAGTTCTGGGATTACAATGACATTCAGGCAAATGCCAGAATACATATACAAAATTTGGTAAACGCAGGTATCCTATCTGGTTATCCTGATAATACATTCAAACCAAATCAGCCTGTCACAAGAGCAGAATTCAGCCGTATTTTCAATTTTATAACTTACACATCATCTATCGATTTAGCTAATAATCTAAAAGATTCTTTGGACTACGAAAATATCCTGTATGATGATACTACTCTGGAAAAAGCATATATTCAAATTGATATACCTGACAAATTACACTATGGAGAAAATTCTTCTACAACAGTTCATCTAAAAACAGAAAATATCCCTGATGGCACATTAATCCCATTATCCCTGAGCAATAATAGTAGTGGAATTACCATTCCGTCAAGTGTTCGGATATATAACAATACTGCATCGTTTGAAATGTATACATCCCGATATACAGAACGCCAAACCTACACATTGATAGCCACATATGAGGGCAAACAATTCTCCAAAACATTCTATTTAAATAAAAATGATAACATGAGCAAAGATGTATACATAAAGAAGATTGATGTAGAATCTTCTTTATACTATGGTAGAAATGATACCATTGAGATTGTGGTTACTACTAAAGATGTACCAGATGGTGAATATGTATGTGGCTCTATTTCTGACAACGGATTATATCTGAAAGATAACAAGGTAAAAGTACTTAATAATAAAGCTGTGTTCGAGCTTAACTCAAAAACTTCTACACCAACCGGTGTCTATCAATTCAAAGCAGAATATGATGGACACTATCGTACAGCAGATGTTGTAGTTTCCGAAACACCTTCTGATAAGTCTTTCATTGTTAACACAATTGTTGAAAGAGAATTGCACAAAAATGAGAATGACAGTATTAACATTACCGTATACACTAATAATGTTCCGAACGGACAGTATATGACTGCAAAAATTACTAGCAAACTGGTTAATAGTAATACGATTTACTCTGGTGAAACAGGACTGAATGTGACAACACCTATTTTGGTATACAACAATAAAGCTGTGTTTACTGTATATAGTTCTCCTTATACACCTGAAGGTGGATATGATTTGATAATCGACTATGAAGGCAATACACATAAAATCAGATTCTATGTAGGAAAAAATAATATTGAAGAACCAGAAGAAAAAGGCAATATCCAATATATCGACGTTGATGATTATCTAAGAGAAGGTTGTAACGATTCTACACTTGTGACTGTAAAGACAAGAGATATTCCTGATGGCACAGATTTGTATCCAGAAGTAGAATATGGCTTGACTGTTCCTTATCACTGTACCGTATACGATGACAAAGCAGAATTTTATGTAAGAAACCATCCTTCTACAGCTACCGGCAGATATGATTTATGGATCAATTATAACGGTGAAACTTATGAAACAACGGTAAGAGTTAAATAAGAGGGGATTTATATGTTACACAAAGAAAAAATACTGTATTACAACAGAAATTAAATCAGCAGAACTTTAAAATTGGTTTTGAAAATTAAATTTGAATCCATTACAAAAAATCTATTATATCTGAATAAAAATTCCTTATCTATAGAAAGATGAGGAATTTTTTTATATTCTTTTATTATTCGCAAAACACAGATTTTGCGAATAATAAAAGAGATTTGTTATAGCACTTTAATTATTATTTGCAGATTCATGGAAAACAGATTCTCATAATGTTATAACATTATTATCATCTAAGTAAAATACCAAAAAACGGAGATGATTGACATGAATCTTAAATGCTATTGTGAAAAAAGTATTGGTAAACGCATACAATACTTAAGAAAAAACAAGGACTTTCAAGGGACGAACTAGCACAGCAAATTGACGTTCCAAAAATTCTCCTGATCTGTTATGAACTAGATGAGCTCCCGCCAACTTCCAAAGGATTTGGCAAAAAAATTGCTGATATCTTTTATATTGATGCTTTTAATCTCTATATCTAAGGGTATTTATTTCATATACTCAAAGCTATACATTATTCTGATAATAAAATTAAAACTGCAATGAAAATTTTACAACAAAAAATCTTTGATGAAATACTCCCAGAATCAGCAAGAAAATCTGCCTATACTATGTATTATGTTAAAAAATAAATTTAATTGTTTTCTTATATCCCTCATTTTTTTATAATAAAGAAGAACATTAGTATTCAGTACTAACATTCTTCTTTCCTAACCAAATATATTAAAAATCAACTTTTTCTTCATCAAGCAAATCTTCATCATATGCATAGGCAATCCATTTTACATTGTAATCTTCTATGTGTAACACACGGTTTCTTTCATATCCATATATTGCAACTAGTTTTCTTTCATGCCAGTCTACATAATCCAGTATAGCTGGGAATAATTCTTCATCGTTCTCATTTTTTTTCTTCAAAAGTCGTATAATTACAGCACGATAATTATTATACGCTGCCATCAGATCGCTTTTACTTAACTTATGCAGTCTATTGTTCTTATTTGCTTTAGGTTCTAAAACAATCTTTAATGCTCCCTTTGGTAGATCCAGTGCTGTTAAAAGCCGTTCCATTATTTCCTTGCTTAATTTTTGCACACCTGTTTCAATTTTCGATAATACTGCTCTATCTATACCAATCATATTGGCTAAATCTTGCTGTGAAAACTCTCTTGCTTCTCGGAATAACTTTATCTTTTCCCATGTTGGAATACTTAGAACTTCAGCAAACATCTCTACCAATTCAACCTTCAGCAATGATTTTCCTGTTTCAATTTTATATTCTAACGATTCTGATATTCCAACAGCTTCCGCAAGCTGTTTTCTTGTATATCCTTGTTCCTCCCTACGTCTTCGTATGATTTCTCCTGTTCTTTTTAAATTCTTGTTTTCCTTACTATTTTCTTTATGAGATGTTATAGAAATCTTCAATGAGCCTTCTGGAAGATCCAATGCCTGCAAAATTCGTTCCCTCAACTCTTTGCTTAATGGTTGAGCACCTGTTTCAAGATTAGATATAACTGACTGCGTTGTACCAACCATTTTTGCCAAATCTCGCTGATAGTACCCCCTTGATTCTCGAAACAGCTTTATTTTTTCCCATGTTGGAATATCTAATATTTCTGAAAGCACTTCTATTGTTTCAACATCTAGCTCTATTTCTCCAATTTCAATTTTTTCATACTCTAATATTTCTGGAGCTTCAATAGCAGAAGCAACCTGCTGTACAGTATATCCTTTTTTCTTCCTATACTTTTTTATAATATCTCCTGTCACTTTCATAATATTGCCACCCCAATTCTCTTTCAGGCATATCTATATTCTTTTGTATAATGTGCATTAAAATTCCATATAATCATACGCTAACATTTGCTTGATATTATATCTATAAATAATATAAAAATCAAATATCAAACCTTAAAGAAAAAAAGGTGCAGCTTACTTTTTATCGAGTCACAATACTACACCATTACCAAAAAAATTATTCAATTATAACTTTGAAAATTTTTTTACCAAAGTTACTTTGTTGGGATCACAAGCTCTCTTGCAAATCTTGATACTTTTCGGCTTACAATATTTAACTTCGTTTCACGTTCTCTTGCAGATGTTATGAGCAAATATTTTTTAGCCCTAGTCACCATTACATAGCATAATCGCCGTTCTTCTTCAATAGCGTCAAATCTATTTCCACTATCTATAGCATTTGCATGCGGTATAATCCCGTCTTCAAATCCAATAATATAAACTACATCAAACTCTAGACCCTTACATCTATGTCCAGACAACAGATTTACTGCGTCTATGTTATCATTTTTATCGATATCGGTCATAAACATAACAGCTTCCATAAAACCATTCAATGAAATTTCGCTGCTATCACTTTCGTGAAAAGTTTTTGCAAACTCAATTAGATCAAAAATATATTGCATTGTATACTTCTGATAATTTTTCAATATAAAATCTTCATATCCAGTCTTATCAAGCACCTCATTAATCAACTCTGGAATTGTCATAGATTTTGCTACCTGCTGTAGATATTCTATCATACGGATAAAACAACTATGTTCGTAAGGCATTTCCATATGCCAAATTTCCTTACTGCGTTTTAATGCAGCAAATAATGAGATTTGGTTTTTTCGTGCAAATACTGTCAGGGTGTCCATTGCCCTGTCTGGAATCCTTTTAGTTGGAACATTGATAATACGTTTAAAAGAAATATCATCATTCGAATTATCTATCAGCCGTAAAAAAGCTAGAATATCTTTTGTTTCTTTGTGGTCGAGCAATCCTATGCCATGTGCTATACGATAAGGAATCCCCTGCCTAATCAATTCTTGCTGTATTTCTTTACTGATCCCATTTACACGATACAGTACAGCTATTTCATTATATGGGATTCCTTGCTTATGGAATATCGCAATTGATTTTGCAACAAGTTCCGCCTCCATAACCGCATTTCTTTCTCTTGCGATATGTAATACAGCTTCATCTTTTAAGTCGCTTTTCATCTTTTTTTCCAAGCGATTCTTATTATTGCCAATAATAGAATTTGCAATATCCACGATATATGCAGATGATCTGTAGTTCTGTTCCAGCTTAATAACTGTGGCGTCTGGATAATCCCTTTTGAAATTCAGAATATTATTAATGTCTGCTCCACGAAAACCATAAATACTTTGATCATCATCCCCTACTACACATAAATTATGATTCTTTGCCGCAAGCATTTGTACTAACTTGTACTGCAGATGGTTAGTATCTTGATACTCATCTACCATTATATAACAGTATCGTTCTTGATATTTTTCCAAAATATTAGGACATTTTTCAAACAACTCTAAAACATACAAGATAAGATCATTAAAATCCATGCAAAGATTTCTATGCAAAATAGACTGGTATTCAATGTATATTTTCAGAAACACATCATCTACATAATTTTGTGTCTTCATCCATTGAGCCTTAAGCATTTCAACGGTAATTCCCTCATTCTTTATCCTGTTAATGCGATCTAAAATTCCTTCTGCTGTTATCCCTGGAAAACCTGCAAAATGATTCTCCTCAAGCGCTTCTTTTACTGCTACAAGGCAGTCATCTGAACTACAAATCACAAAATTAGGTACTTCTCTATGAAATATATAACTGCCAATAATAGTTTTTTCATTTCTCAAAATTTCAGCACACAAAGCATGAAATGTCTTTACTTTAATATCTCTTCCACGATTATCTGGCACATTTTGGACAATTCTTTCCCGCATTTCTTCTGCCGCCTTATGACTGAAAGTAATTGCCAAAATATGATATGGGGCAATTCCTTGTTCCAGCATATAAATAATTCTTCTTATCAAAACGGTTGTTTTACCACTACCTGCTCCGGCAAGGACAAGCATAGTGCCATCTATATGTTTCACTGCTTCTATCTGTTGTTCATTCAAATTTTCAAATACATTCATGGCACTTATCTCCTTCCTGAATTATTTTATTTACTACATAAAAACAAAATAAGACTTCCTAAATAGATTATAATATGTTATACATATAACATCAAGTAAAAACAATAAAATTATTGTTTTTAACCCCCAATATTAAAAGTTGATAATTTATAAAATTATCAACTTTTTCTACCTAATTACATAAGTGATATCATTTAGTCATTTGTATTATCATTTTTAACATCATCTTTTTTAGATTCTACAGCTTCATGTTGCATTGTAACACTTTCCGTTCTTGTATAGTCATCAAAAATCACTTGGATTTCTGGGTAATTTTCTATATAATTATTCGATAAATTTAATAACAACTCATCTGGACTTTTTATCGTTGATTCAATAATCCGATCTTTCACCGCTGATACTAAACTTCCAACAGGCATCCCTACCAATAATACGACACATCCAATAAAAACAATACCTGAAAAAAACCTGAGTTTCGCTTTCGTTTTGCGGTCTTGTTTTGGTTTTCCCGTTTTTATACTTTCATAGCTTTCATTAATCTGTTCATCTATGTATTTATTAATCTGCAGTACCATTTTTTTAGATAACTGACAGAAATACCAACTTGTTCCTTTCATTTTTTGGGCTATATTGTTTATTATACGTTTCATCACAATAACTCCTTTCATCTATTCCTTATAATTCTAGGCGTATTCTATCAATATTTTTTCATGTAAACCTTTGTCTGACCAATCTGTCCAAGCTTCTTAAACTCGGACTTATCTAAGGTTGTAGGCAATAGCTCTTTATCACAGATAAAACAGTATACAGGCTTAAATAAAAAGCTATATTGCAAGATATCTACAACCACTGATAAAATTTTAGGCTCCAACTGCTCTCTGTCCAAGGATGGATACTGCTCCAAAATATCCAAATCCACCGTAAATTCAGATATAAATACAGCCCATCCTACCATAGGTTTTTTCCCTTTAATCAAAGAAGTTGACTTTATTGTCTTTCCAAGATAGCCACAAACTGCACTAAATGGCTTATCTTCCTGGTTTTTCTCATATTCATAAGCATAGTTCCAAAAAGTATTTTCTTTTTGGCTGGCAATATTCCATATCCTACACTCAATATAGGCAATAAAATCATTATCTTCCATTCCATTCCTTACACGAATACCCATGTCTATTGTTTTTATATATGGATCTTCTGGTTTATAACGAAGTCTTTGAACAGTATCTTGGAAAGATAGACTACGGTTCACATCAACAATAAATTCGTCCACATTTCATCACCCCCTATCTACTTTTTCTTTACAACAAATTTTCTCTTAATCGGAGCATCAGAACGTGGTGGTATGGCTGTCCAAAGCTTGAAATTTCTCGTATCAAATTCTGATATATTGCAGAATGAGATTTCTTCGCCATCATCAATCAATATCATATCATCTACCAGTTCATATTGCTGTGGTCGTATCAGCTTTGACTGCCAACTGCCATATATCTCCTCAAGCATTTTCTTTTTCACCCATGTGCCAAACGGTATACCATTTGTCACTTTTGAAAATTCTCCGAAAATTTTATTATCTATATTAACTCCCTTTCTTACCTGTAGCTGTTTACGTTCCTTCTCCCATGCACTCAACTTCTCTTTATTTCTACCAACCATCCTCACAAAACCCCTAACAGTAACATGGTATTTGTTATTGACATATACCAATTTATTTCTAGAAGTATTGGTTATTTTCGTAACCTCATAACCCTCAGATGTTAGATAATCTACTAATTCTTCTACTGTTAATCGTTCTTTTTCAAGAGGGATGTATTTGTCTATATATTCAGATAAATCTAAACTCATCGCAAGCCATCACTCCACTCTGCTAATATTTCCATTTGTAGTACATATAACATATTATAGCATAATATTTCAAAACATAACAATCGTTAACCAGTGATTTATTATTGACATGAAATTACTTTTGTTTTATACTGAAAATGAATTTTTTATATTTTTCTTAGGAACAGTCTGTTTTTAACAGGCTGCTTTTTTTATTTATGTCAAAAATCAAAAAATAAAGGAGTTATTACACACAATGAAAAGGCGTACTATTTGTCCGTCTTTTTTTTGTACAAAAAGGAGGAGCATTGTTATGGAAGAAACAAAGAGAATCAAAGTTTTAGTAGTCGAGCCACTCAAAGCGCCCTATGTAAAGGTAATACCAAATACATTATCTGCGCTACAGAGCGAAGTTGGCGAGTACATCCAGACTTTTTACCCGTTGTATGGAGATAAAGGTATGGAGATTATCTGCAATGAAGAAGGCAAAAATAACGGCTTACCATTAAACCGTACATTTTGTGACAACTCAGGAAATATCTACGAAATAATCGCTGGTACATTTCTTGTTGTCGGATTAAGTGAAAGTAATTTTTGCTCTTTGACCAATGCACAAGTGGAAAAATATCTGCGGCGTTTTCAAAAACCTGAGTTTTTTTTGATTTACCCTGATCGCATTGTCGTTTTGCCTGGGAAAAGTGTCTGTGCCACAAATAGGAAACTTGAAATTTATCAATTAAAAAATGATGATTCTGTCAGTCAAAAAATGCAGTTCTTACCATTTTCCTGTATGCTGAAATATCACTATTCCGTTAAGTCTGAGAGATATGATCTTGTTTATTCCGGTACTCTATCACCGAACGAAACACTGGATCAGATCTATGCTCGATTTAATAGTTGCCTGGGATATTTCCCGGATGGTTATAAAGGACACTCTTTGAGCGTTTCTGATATAATTGTCATCTATGAAAACAACGAAAGAAACACATATTTTGTAGACAGCGTTCACTTTTTACGCATTGATGATTTTTTCAGTTAAAGGAGTATTAACCGATGCAGTCCCCTATGTACCTTGCTGTGTCTAGGGGATTCTTCATTTAAGGAGGTAATAATAGTGTCACAAATTACGGAAGAAATGGTGCAGGAAGCCATACGCCACGGGATAAGTGAAAAAGATGCACGTCGAGGGTATGCGGTCACATTAAGCAGAAACGGTAATGGTGCAACATACATCATCTGTATTCGTTTTATGGAAGCTTTTCAAAGCGATTGGGCAGCAGCGGAGCAGGCAGAACGTGATGGGATAAAAATCATTCATGACTTGCGATTGCCTAAAGAACACAAAGCTGCAACACCCATAAATCGATTACTTTTAAAAGAATTGGAATTAACTAAATAAAAAATAGTGACCTTGAGAATCGTCTTTTGGCTATACTATCAATTTTTATAAGGAGGAAAATAATATGATACTTAAGAAAAACCACTATCCGATAAAAAACGGGTATATAATTCAAACAATTACAGGGAAAGACAATAAGGGAAATTATTTCTTCATCGGCATTTTCTCTGATAAGACATTGGTTGAAAAATTCTATTTTAGAAACTCCACTGATGCCAATAAGAAATTTAAGGAATGCCGAGATAAATATCAAACTATAGAAAAAAAATTCACTTCACTTGAATCTCCTTTACCAACAGGCTATAATTTAACTAACAATAAATTATGCCTCAAGAAAGGAGGTTCCAAAGAAAATGTTACCCATGAAATACGGTCAAATGCGAAAACAATTCCTGAAAGAATACAAGCCAGAAGTTTACGCGGATCTGATCCGTCAAAAAGCTCTCGACAAACATCTGCAGGAAGTTCAGCAAAAAGCGGAGATGCGTCTGGAATTCCTGATCAAGCACCAGGCGAAAATAGAAGGAATAACGGAAACATTGAAGGAAACAGATCAGCTTCTGTGGATTGGCATGATGAACAACATCAAGGCGTCTATGGAGGAGATAATTATGCAGGAGCTGATTTACATCTAAATACGGAGAGAAAAAAAGGAGATAGTGTTGTAAAAGAAACAGTACCTCCTTTTTTATGTGAAAAATTATTAACTGCCCTTCTCTGTTGTGACGAGTTCCTGAAAGCAAAACGTGACGAGGTCATTCGGTATTTCAAGGAGCATACATCTGCAGATGAGCGTGCTGATTATATGTATCGTATCTATAACGATGATTACACTGAACTTATCGTTTTAGATCAACAGAGCGTGGGCTATAAAAAAGATGAAAACGGTCTGCTTATGTGGGAAGGAAACTATCTGAACCGCACTGCAGAAGCCAAGTTTTCTTGGGCATTAGTGCAGGCATATATAAATAATATGATCCAGAAGAAAATATACCTGCCTTCTGCAGGAGCAAAAGCAGAACCTAAAAATGGGCCATTGCAGCAGCTCTCATTGTTTGATGTCAATGCGGTCAATACGCCTATAAACCATACAACCATATCTACAAAGCCTATCTCTATGCCCATCTCGGAAGAAAAAATAAGAGCAATCTTACGCACGGGTGGAAATAGAGATAACAGCCGTATCAGGATTTATGCCCAATATAGACTCGGAAAAACGCCTGACTATATGGTATCATTCTTGGAAAAAGAATACGGTCAAACGGGAAAAGGCTTTATTTTCAATCAAATAAAAATTGCTGTATGGTTTAACGGAGCTGGTATGCACATTTCTTATGGAGAATCTGCCAACCACGCAAACGCCACCGTTATTGTATGGGAAAAAGTAGAAGAAATCATCAGAGAAATGATTGAATGCGGAGATTATATGTGTGCTGATGAAATCTCAACGATTGATAAAGTCGAGCATCATCGCATTGCCAATATGGTAATGACATTCTTCCGTGATATGGTATGTGAATTCCCAGCAGAACTCACAAATTTACCAAGCTATAACTGGTCTAATGGTATATCATATCTCCTGCGTATGTTCTCTACTTTTGCCGGTAGAAAACAACTTCTGCAGCTAATCGACAATGACCTGAAACGCCTGCGTTCTGGTGAAATCAAGCAGTGCTGGCGTATGGTATATACCCCGGAAGATGTGCGTGAATCAGTTGCTGATCTATTGCTGGAACAGCATAGCTATCCTGCTAAAGATTCCGTTGCAGTCAATGATATTGATTTTATCACTCAAGACGAAATAGATGCTATACTGCTTGGCGGCAGTAGTGTTTCCGGCTGTAAGAAAAGAATCTATGATTATTTCAATACAGGACACACAAAAGATGAAAATATCGCTTTTTTGAAAGAAGAATATGGTACTGGCGGTCGTTCCCACGCTCTTCCTGGTTGTGACAAATCCTGGGAAGAACATAATTATAAAGGAATTCAGCTTATAAAAGGTGACATTTCGGCACCTACTGTTCATATTTCGCTAAGTTGGTCTACCGTAGAAAAGCGTATTTGTGAATTGATAAAAAATGGTAGATTCACCGGAACGCCATATGACGAAAACCAGGATATGTCAAATCAGAAAGAAGTTCAGCTGGCTATTTCTAGCCCTTCAGAAGAAACAATCTCACAAAAACCATCAACTGCAAAAAACTTTCGGTTAGTCTTATCCAATGATGACATCAATATCAGCCCTTTTTCACCAAAAGAAAAATTCAAACAAAATATGCTTGCCATACAAACGATGAAAAAGATCGAAAGCGAAAAACGCTATGCGACGTCTGAAGAACAGACAATTTTATCTAAGTATGTCGGCTGGGGCGGTTTAAGTGAAGCTTTCGACCAGAATAAAACGAACTGGTCAGAAGAATATTCCGAATTAAAGGAATTATTGACTGACGATGAATATGCATCAGCTCGTGAAAGTGTTCTGAATGCACATTATACTAGCCCGATCATTATTAAGTTTATCTATGATGTTTTGGATAAATTCGGGTTTGAAAAAGGCAATATCTTGGAGCCGGCAGTTGGTATTGGTAATTTCTTCTCTTTATTGCCTGATAAAATGCAGAGCAGTAAGCTGTACGGTGTAGAATTAGACAGTCTTACGGGACGGATCGCACGACTTCTTTATCCCAATGCTGATATTCAGATATGCGGTTTTGAAAAAACCAATTTCCCAAATGACTTTTTCGATGTAGCAATCGGAAACATTCCATTTGGTCAGTACAAGGTAAATGATCCTGGATATAATAAGCATAACTTCCTGATCCACGACTTTTTCTTTGCAAAAACGCTGGATAAGGTGCGCCCTGGCGGAATAATTATTTTTATAACGTCAAAAGGCACTATGGATAAGCAAAACACAGCAGTACGCCAATACATCGCTGAACGTGCTGAGCTGCTGGGTGCTGTACGACTGCCAAATACTGCGTTCAAATCAAATGCCAACACCGAAGTTACAGCAGATATTCTGTTCCTAAAGAAACGAGATCGAGTATCACACGGCACTCCTGACTGGGTAAATCTTGCAAAGACATCAGACGGCATTGAAATCAACAAATATTTCACTGTTTTTCCGAAAATGGTTCTTGGGCAAATGAAAATGGTGTCCGGTCCATATGGGATGCAGGCTGTCTGTCTGCCAAACCCAAGCTTTTCTCTCCAGGCTCTACTGGAAACAGCAATGCAACAAATCAATGGCAGTATAGAGCCTGTAGTGCTGGATGAAACGGTCAGCGAACAAGAAAGCCAGAGTATCCCTGCAACTCCAAACGTAAAGAATTATAGCTTTACTCTGGTAAATGACAAGCCCTACTATCGTGAGAATTCTGTAATGACGCCCGTAAATGTATCAGAAACTGCAGAAAAAAGGATTAAAGGATTAATTCAGCTTAGGGATTGTACATATAAACTGATTGATTATCAACTGAAGGACTATACTGACGAAGTAATTCAGGATACTCAAACCGAATTGAACCAGATATATGACGGGTTTACTAAGGAATTCGGTCATATCGTATCACAAGATAACCGAAAAGTCTTTGAACAGGATTGTAGTTATTATATGCTTTCCTCCCTAGAAATATTAGATGAAGAAGGAAAATACGTCAGAAAAGCTGATATATTCCATAAACGCACTATTAACAAGCCGATCAATATTACTCATGTAGATACTGCTATTGATGCACTTGCGGTTTGTATGAACGAAAAAGCACAGATAGACCTTGAATATATGACTCGTATAACTGGCAAAAAAGTTCAAGAAATTACTGATGAGCTTTCGGGCATTATCTTCCAGAACCCAATTACTGGAAGATGGGAGTCAGCAGACGAATATTTGAGTGGAAACGTAGTAGATAAACTAACTGTAGCAAAAAACTATTCTGAGAAATACCCACAGTATATAAGTAATGTGAAAGCCCTCGAAAAAGTACAACCGCAGAAACTTACATCTTCAGAAATTGAAGTACGATTAGGTGCAAACTGGATCGATCCAAAGTATATTAAAGATTTTATGAGAGATATATTTAAGACCTCACTTTATTTTCTTAATGATCACATTGATGTATTATATAGTGATCTAACTGGAGAATGGAGAATTACGCATAAGAACTATGATAGCAGTAACCCTATTGTGAATAAGACGTACGGAACAAATAGGTTAAATGGTTATTATTTACTAGAAAAAAGTCTAAATCAAATAGATGCTAAAGTTTATGATATAGTAGATGAAAAACGTATCTTAAATCATGAAGAAACCACACTTGCTCTTACCAAACAGGAGAATATTAAGGAAGTCTTCAAAGACTGGATATTCTCTGATCCAAAACGAAGACATGAGTTATGTGACAAATATAATTCCATCTTCAATACCAGACGTCCTAGAGAATATAATGGAAGCCATTTGCAGTTTCATGGTATGGCATCAGATATTACCCTTCGTCCACATCAGAAAAATGCTGTTGCACGAATCCTATATGGTAATAATACATTACTGGCACATTGTGTGGGAGCTGGCAAAAGTGCGACACGTTCGTAACTGAAAAGGTTACGCACAAGGTCGTATGAAAATA
>ERZ1643246.1002-NODE-1002-length-32803-cov-4.890650_pt1 | contig 32803 bp, 31 predicted proteins | sample MGYA00579265_ERZ1643246 | MGnify/ENA primary metagenome ERZ1643246 (study PRJEB29033, sample SAMEA4952261) | chicken gut metagenome | biome: Broiler Chicken; feature: Gastrointestinal Tract; material: Caecum | place: Ireland | collected 2018 | study: Broiler...
ATAGCCCAGCTTGGACAATATACAGGCAAAGATCAGCATCGTACACAGATAGATGCACCGGATCCGTTTCTTCACTTTTCCTCGCAGCATGTCACATCACCACTTCATCGTATGCACCATGGCCAAAAAACATGAAGATCTGCCGGTCCTCCTCATTCCTAACGCTATTTTTTACAGAATATACTTGCTTTTTTTACGCACAGATGATAATATGTATAAGCAAATTGCGTAAAAATATCGCGTAAAGGAGGTAAGCAGTATGTCAAAAGTATGTGCAATCACTGGTAAAGGACCTTTATCAGGAAACAAGCGTTCACACTCAATGCGTGCGACTCGCCGTAAATGGAATGTCAATTTACAGAAAGTGAAAGTTATTGTTGACGGAAAGCCACAGACACTTCGCATCAGTGCCCGTGCTCTGAAAACATTGAAAAAGAACAACGCGATCTAGTAAATACATCAGAAAAACAGGCAGGTCCTGTTTTTCTTTTGTCGGTAAAAAGGTGTGGTGTCTTTCTCGTGACACCACACCTTTTCTGTCCTCTTTTCCCTTCTGTTCATCCTCGGCGCATGCTTTCCAGCACGCCCAGTTTCTTGCCGTCTTCATTGCATGGATAAAACTGCCGGGTGATGACCATGCTGCCTTTTTTGTGATACTCCTTGTCGAGGTAATCCAGATAGGTTCCCGGGGTGATCAGTCCCCGCATGCTCAGGACATCGGTTCCCAGCCGGCCGATGATCGAATCTGCCAGCAGCACACAGTTGGATCCCAGGGCAAAATACGTCTTGAAGCGACCGTCCACGAATTTATAGAACTTCGCTCCGGTCTTGCAGACGAGCCGGGATGGATAATCCTCCTGATAATCCTGGGGATGATCAAAACCGTTTTCCCGTTCGATCTTCGTATGCCAGCGGATCCCCTTCGCCACGATGCGGTTGATCGCCTGACGGATCTGCGCCTTCTGTTCCTCATTGAGCCGCAGCCCATAGACGAACAGGTTGTTCTTTTCCACGGAGAGGTAGTTTTCGATCGTCGATTCGATCGGCGAAAGAAAAAAGACGCCGTCACCGATCACGCTGTTGAGTCGATAGCTCTCCGTATCATAATTTCCATAAGAGATGATCGTTCCTTCAAAGCCGATGTCCACATGTCCCAGCAGACCGAATCCGCTGTTGGTCACATGCACATAGACCTCCAGATCCGGCTCGGCGCTCTCGCTGTGATCATCTTCTTCAAATTCGTCGTTCTCTTTCAGATATGCATTGATATCATTGAGCGTCTTGGCCGGGATGATCGCACAGATGATGGCCGGCAGCGTGATACGGATCTTGCGTGTCACCCGGTTTCGCGTCTTGCTGGAGAGCGAGTCAAAGCCATCCCGAAAATAAGTGAAACCCAGCAGGATGAAATAGATGCCCAGCAGGATCAGCATGTCGTCCATCGTCAGGCTCGGGGACAGCAGAAAGATACCGCCGACCACATATAAGACCAGCGCCGTCCAAAACAGAAGCAGACGCCCGCGCACACGGTCCCGCCGATACAGCCACCACTGCACCATGCAGGCCGTCGCATAGACGAGCATGTAGCCTCCAAAGAGGACGACCATCAGCCACTGTGGCACCCCCTGATACCAGATGAGCAGGATGGAGGCACCGATGCTCAGCAGCGCGCGCAGCAGTGCGTTGAAATCTCCTTGATGATGTTCCTTGGGAAAGAAGAAGCGGATCATCTGGATGAGACCGCTGACGAGCAGCGCGATCCCCAGCACCAGCATGACAAGCGACAGCAGTGAGCTCTTTGCCCAGATGGAAAGCACGCCGGCGACAAACAGCGCAAGCGCGATCAGAAAATAAAAGATCAGGTTCTTGTTCCAGCCTGCCATGCGTTCACCTCTTCCCAAATCTCATAATATTTAAGCACACTTTCCATAAATTGTAAAGAAAGCGCCCCGACGCCTCAAGGACAAGGGAGCATTCTCTTCTTCGCCCCTCTCAAACGCTGTCAATTAAAAATGCCGCTCCAAAAGAGATGGCAAAGATGCCTACGGACGATCGTCCGCTTCGATCATCAGCACACGTCCTTCATGCACGGTGATCTGTGCTTCCTCTTCGACGATCTCATTGGAGACGGTGAAGATGTCCGTTACATCGATATGCGCATAATCCAGCGGATATGCGACTCCGCTTTCGCTGATGCTGCTTTCTTCCAGCGCCAGAAACGAAAGATATGCATACTGTTTTGCGACCGTATAGCTCCCCGGCAGCAGCACCCGCACCCGGTTGTGCGCATCCATGAGGATCAGTGAAGGATCCCGATGCAGAAGCAAATACAGGTTTGCCATCGTATGGTCAAAGCGCCCCTGCAGGACCCCATAGAGGATGATCGTCGTATAACCGCGGCGATATGCCTCCTTCAGCGCGCTTTCCATGTCCGTTTCATCTTTGCGGCAAGGCAGGATGTGGCATTCGACCTGCTGCTTGATCTGCGTGAGGGCGCCTCCGGCAGTATCAAAATCCCCCAGGGCAAAGACCATCTCGATCCCCGCCTCCATGCAGCGAAGCGCACCGGCGTCCACCCCGGCATAATCCGCTCCGCTGATCCGGGGGATCTTCTCTGCCAGCGGTGAGACCAGAACTAACGCAGACATAACAGAGAATCGATCCCGGCGTGGATGTCCTGGCGGAAGATGTAACTGCCGGCAACCAGCGTATCACAGCCGGCTGCCACCGCCAGCGCGCCGGTCTGCGCATTGATGCCGCCATCGATCTCGATGCGGGTGGAAAGCCCTTGCGCTTCGATGCGGGCACGCGCCTTTTTCACTTTTTCCAGCATGCCTTCCATGAAAGACTGTCCGCCAAAGCCCGGTTCCACCGACATCACCAGCAGCACGTCCATCGCCGCCAGATGGTCCAGCAGCGGCTCCACCGGGGTGTTCGGCCGGATGCTGACACCGGCGAGCACGCCGCGTTCACGGATGTGCGCACACAGTGAGAGGATCGCATCGAGGTCGTCCTCCAGCGCTTCGCTGTGAAACGTGAGGACATCCGCACCGGCATCGATGAAGACGTCCGCGTACGTCCGTGCGTCTTCGACCATGATGTGCACGTCCATCTTCTGCGGCAGCGCCTTCCTAAATCCCCGAAGGATATCCGGGCCAAAGGTCAGATTCGGTACAAAATGGCCATCCATCACGTCAAAATGCAGCCACTGCGCATGGCTGTTTGCCAGTGCGTCCAACTGCTCGCCCGGTCTTGAAAAGTCCAGCGACAGGATCGATGGTGAAACGATCAGTTCCTTCATCACAGTTCATCTCCTTTTCTCAATAGCGGACCGGTGCCTGTGCGATCTGCTCGGCAACCTCCGCATAATGTCGATAACGCTCTGCGTGGATCTCCCCCTGCGCAACGGCCTGTTTGATCGCACAGTCCGGCTCTTTCAGATGCACGCAGTCCTTGAAGCGGCACTCGCCCAGATAAGGCTGAAAATCCGGGATGCACGCAGCGAGCGCATCGATGGACATATAGCTGAAATCCAGCGAAGAAAACCCGGGAGTATCCGCCACCCATCCCCCGGCGACCGGATGCAGCTCACAGTGACGGGTCGTATGCCGGCCGCGTCCCAGGGCCTTGCTCGTCTGCTGTGTATGCAGGTGGAAGCTGGGCTCGATGCGGTTGAGCAGCGAGCTCTTTCCGGCACCGGACTGTCCGGTCAGCACGGACACCTTGTCTTTCAACAGGGCCGTCAGGGCACTTTCATCATAGCCTTCCCCGCTTTCGACCACCGTATAGCCGCTGGCGCGGTATTCGCTGATCGAACGGTGGATCCAGGAATCCGCATCGATCAGATCCATCTTCGTCACGCAGAGGATCGGCTGGATGTTCGCATAGCAGATCTGAAAGATCAGCCGGTCGATCAGCAGCGGAGAATAGTCCGGAATGAGCGTCGACATGACGATGATCGCCTGATCGACATTGGCGATGGCCGGCCGGCGCAGCTCATTGCGGCGTTCTTCGATGCGCTGGATGCCGTTGGATCCCTCAAATCGCTCCACCTGTACGTAATCCCCGACGATGGGCGAACTGCGTTTGCGCAGCTTGCCCATGGCGACACAGCGCAGGGTCTCTCCGCTCTCCAGGCGGACATCATATTGGTTCGATATAATCTTGATGATCTTTCCTTTTTCCATAAGCTCCTTCATCTAATAATAGTACAGAACGATATAGCTGTCCGTTCCTTCCTGTGTATAGCTTTCCTGCGGGCTTGGGTCCGTACGGACGACGAGTCCCGCTCCCAGTTTCTCCTCCTCGTTGAGGATATCCTCACTGATGCGGCTGGTCACCACGGCAGCACCATAGCTGTTCAGCAGATCTTTGGCCTGCTGGAGCTCCATGCCGATGATCGAAGACGGGATCGTAAAGGTCGGTGAGGTAGCGACCGTGATCTCGATCTCATTGTCCCCCTGCGGGTCGATCTTTTCACCGACCGACAGGCTCTGAGAGAGGATCGTTCCCTTGGTGACATCGGAACGGGCGACCTCATTTTGACGGATGCGGATGTTCACTCCGTTTTCCGCAAAGGTCTGCTGCAGCTGCGACAATGTCATGCCGACATAGTTCTCCACCACATAATAACCGCCGCGGGATACCTGCAGTACGATCTCATCCTCCAGGGATACTCGCGTCTGTTCGCCCGGTTCCACCGCAGCGACATCGCCTGCCTCCACCTCTTCGCTGAGCACCTGCTCCACACGAATGTTGTCTTCGTCAAAGCCCGCTTCCGTCAGCTGATCGATCGCCTCCTGCTGTGAGAGGCCGACGATGGAAGGAATCGGTGTTCCCAGCAGCGGATCCAGCGTAAAGACCCCGGTGGCGAACAGCAGCACGACCGTGATGACCACTGCGGTGATGAGCGAAGAAACTGCCGCGATGATCCAGTAGCGCCGATGCCGCTTTTTCGTTTTTTCCTGCTCCACCTGCAGCTTTCCGTTTTCGACCTTGACGGAGAGGATCGGGTCATTGTCCAGCTCCAGACGGGCAACATGCGCATTCTGCGGCATGCGGCAGTGTGCCAGATCATCGATCATCTCATCGACGCTGCCATAGCGCTGATCGATGCGCTTTGCCGTCGCCTTGAGGATGATGTTTTCCACAGACTGCGGAATGGTCGGATTGAAATCTCGGATGTAGGGCATCGGTTCCCGCAGATGCTTGACGGCGATCTCCGTCGGCGTGCTTCCATGAAAGGGCACCTTTCCGCTGAGCAGTTCATAGAAGACGATCCCCAGCGCATAGATATCGACCGCCACGCTGGGCGCTTCTCCTCTGGTCGTCTCCGGCGCGAGATAATGCGCGCTTCCCATGACCGTATGGTTCTGCGTCAGCTGGATGGAATCGTGCGCGACGGCAATGCCGAAGTCGGTGATCTTGACCGTCCCGTCATCCTTCATCAATACATTTTGCGGTTTGATGTCCCGATGGATGATATGTTTTTCATGTGCCAGCGAGATGGCGCTGGCCAGCTGCATCATGATGTCGATCGCCTCATCGAGGTTGAGCGCTCCGCGCTGAGCGATCAGCTGTTTGAGCGTGCGTCCCCGCACATACTCCATGACGATGTAATGTCTGCCCTCGCTTTCGCCGACATCGTAGACATCGACGACGTTGGGATGGGAAAGCTTGCTGGCGGCGCTGGCCTCTCTTTGAAAGCGCAGCAGCGTCATCGGATCGTGCGACAGCTCTCCACGCAGGATCTTGACGGCGACCTCCCGGTTCAGGATCGTATCGATCGCCTTGTAAACGTCAGCCATCCCGCCCTGCCCGATATTGGAAACAAGCAGATAGCGGTTTGCGATCAGCTTATCCATTTGTCACATCTGCCTCCTTACTTACAAGCACGGCACTCACGTTGTCATAACCACCCATATCATTTGCCAGCTGGATCAGCAGTTCGACCTTTTCTTTCAGGGTGTGGCTCCTGCTTTGAAGCACGGCCTTGATCGTGTCCTCACTGACATAGCCGTGCAGACCGTCGCTGCAGACGAGCAGCAGTTCATAGTCCTCCCGGATCTTATGGATATCGATCTTCACGTGATCCCAGACGCCCAGCGCATTCGTCAGCATGTTGCGCCCCGGATGCACCTTCGCCTCTTCGAGGGTGATCGTACCGTTTTTCAGCAGATCGGCGATATAGGAATGATCCTCGGTCATCGCCAGAAACGAATCCGCATACAGCGCATAGACGCGGGAGTCTCCGACATTGAAGACAAACGTCCGCTCGTTGCTGCAGAGGATCCCGACACAGGTCGTTCCCATGCCCCGCTTGCTCTCGTTGCGCATGGCAGCGGTAAAGATCTGGTCATTGGCCTCCTCGATCACCGATGTGATCCAGTGGACGACCGCCGGTTCATTCGCAAACGCATCTGCTTTGCAAAAACGCTCCTGCAGATGCATCACCGCCATCTTGCTGGCAACCTCACCGGCAGCGGAACCGCCGATGCCGTCACAGACGACCGCGAGAAAATCGCCGTTCTTATTCTCCATGCAGCAGTACGAATCTTCATTGAGCTCACGCTTGAGCCCCTGATCGCTCGCTCCGTAATAGTCCATCCTCTCACCCCTTCTGCAGATGCTTGACACGCAGCTGTCCGCATGCCGCATCGATGTCGCTGCCATGTTCCTTACGGATGGTACAGCGCACGCCCAGCTTCATGAGCTGGTCATAAAAGACCATCGCTGCCGCGTGGTCCACGCCCTGAAAGCCTTTTTCATCCACTGCGTTGTAAGGAATCAGATTCACATAGGCATTGCGCCGCCCGATCAGCGCGGCCAGCTGTCGGGCATGCACCGGCTGGTCGTTGACGCCGCGCAGCAGGATGTATTCCAGCGTCAGCCGGCGGTTGTTCTCCGCACCGTAACGATCCAGCGCCGCCATCAGCTCGCTCAGCGGATAAGCGCGGTTGATCGGCATCAGCCGGGAGCGCAGCTCATCGTTGGGCGCATGCAGGGAGATCGCCAGATTGTACTGTGTGTGCTCTTGGGCAAAGGCGTCGATACGCGGAACGATCCCACAGGTGGAGATCGTGATGTGACGGGCCCCGATGGCCAGTCCGCGGTCGTGGTTGACGGTCGCCAGAAAGTTCATCACATTGTCGTAGTTGTCAAAGGGCTCTCCGGTCCCCATCACGACGATGTGGCTGACCCGTTCCTCCTTTGCATCGAGCTCCTGCTGGATGTAGAGGACCTGTGCCACCATCTCTCCGCTGGTGAGGTCGCGCTGTTTCCTGGTCAGTCCGCTGGCGCAGAACGCACAGCCCATGTTGCAGCCGACCTGTGAGGTCACACAGACGCTCTTGCCGTAGTCAAACTGCATCAGCACGCTCTCGATCAGTGATCCGTCGCTCAGCGCAAACAGGTATTTTGTCGTACCGTCTCTGGCGACCTGTTTCTCACGGAGCGTCAGCGGTGAGATGAGAAAGTTCTCCTTGAGCAGCTCCCGTGTCTCTTTGGAGAGATTGCTCATCTCATCGATCTCCTTTACACGGCTGCGATACAGCCACTGGAAGATCTGATGTCCCCGAAACTTCTTCCATCCCTGTTCCAGGGCAAATTCCTGTATCTGTTCATAATTAAAATCATATAAGCTCTTCATGTCATCACCATATTTGCATCACTGTCACACACCTGTGACATCGTACTCATTCTATCATATTTTACCCGCCAGACAAAGCCTGTCTACGCTTTGCGCAGGAAGCGGGCGATGTAAAAGCCGTCTGTACCATGCACATGCGGGAAAAAGGTCTGTTCCCGCTCCAGGCAAAACGAAGGATGCGTCTGCAGAAAGCGCTCCGCCTGCTTTTCATTCTCCTTGCGGTTCAGCGTACAGGTGGAATAGACGAGACGGCCGCCGCTGCGCACCTTGCGCGCGGCGCACTGCAGGATCTCCTGCTGCAACGGGATCAGCGTATCCATCGCTTCGGCAGACAGGCGAAGACGGATGTCGCTCTTTCGCCCCATTACCCCATAACCGCTGCAGGGCACATCACACAGCACGCCGTCAAAGGCCGCATCCGCCACCCCTTCCAGCTGTGTCGCATCCATCACCTTCGCTTCGATGCAATGCAGTTGCAGTCGCTTCGCCCCCTGACGGATCAGCTCCACGCGGTGCGGATGGATGTCCCCGCACAGGATCGCCCCTTCATCGTGCATGATCTCTGCCATATGGCAGGCCTTGGATCCCGGTGCGCTGCACACATCGAGCAGATGTTCGCCCGGCTTTGGCTCCATCCATAATGCCACCATCTGGCTGGCCTCGCTCTGAATGGAGATCGCTCCGTTGTGATAGGCTTCCGTATCGGCCGCATTGCCGCTTTTCACATACAGGGCATCCGCGCTGAGCGTCCCACAGGTATAGGCACCGCTTTCTGCCAGCGCTTCTCTTGTCGTGCGCATCCGGTTGACACGCACACACTGGGGATGCGGATCATTCAGGCTATGGCACAGCGAACGACAGCACGCCTCTCCATACTGGTGCTTCCACATGGAGATGAGCCAGTCCGGCAGACCGGTCTCGATCGCCAGCGCCTGCCATTCATCTGCAGGCAGCGCCCGACGGCCTTCCCGCTGAAAGCGCCGCAGGACCCCGTTGACCATCCCTTTGGCCCGCGCATCCCATCTGGCAGCGATCGTCACCGCTTCATGGATGATCGCATAATCCGGCAGCGCATCCAGAAAGAGCAGCTGATAGATGCTCATGTCCAACAGCAGCGCGATCTGTTTTTTGGGGGAGCGCTGCACCATGTGTGCCCACTGATAGCGCACATAGCGCTGATGCTGCAGCGTACCATAGACGATGCTCACCGCCAGCGAACGATCCTGTTCACTGAGCTCGTGCAGATGTTTTTGTATATACAGATTGCTGTAAGCGTGTTCCTCAAAGATCGAAACAAGCGCCCGCAGACACCATTCACGCATGATCATAAAACCATTTCTCCCATCTACGGTCATAAAACCGCCAGCAGCCCAGCGCGATCAGCATGCCGGCTGCCGTATCACTGACAAAATGTGCGCCCATGATCACCCGGGAGAGCATCATGAGCAGGATGCTGCCTGCGACCGCCGCACCGATGAGGCGCGCATGCGAACGCAGCTGTGGAAAGCGAAGCGACAGCACGACGAGCACGGTCGCCGTAAACGAGCTCGTATGTCCGCTGGGAAAAGAAGTTCCCTGCACACCACAGGGGAGATACCAGACACAGAACTGGCTCGCTTCTTCCATCTGTCGATAACGGACACGGCCCCAGACCAGCTTGAGGGCGCTGGTGAGGAGCAGCACGGTAAAAAAGAGCTGAAGATAAAACTGCAGATACGGTCGGAGCCGCTCCTTCTGCCAGGGTGACAGCCAGCGGCTGACACCGATGCAGACAAGCAGAGAGAAAGTGAAGCCCATGATGATCGCCACACTGAAAACAGAAGCGTGCGTCAGCCGGCGCACATCGTTTGCGAACAGCAGACAGCAGAGGAGCATCGCCCCATAGCAGAACTTGTGCTTCCGATCCGCCAGCAGCGCAAAGCTGAGAGCCAGCAGCAGCTTCAGCAACAGCGGCCATCCCTCCTGAAAGAGGATGCCCAGCCAGCTGGAAGGATCATACAGCACCTCGCTGATCGCCAGATCCCGGCATGCGCCCACCGCCAACAGGCACACGCCGATCACGCTCATGATCCGAACAAATGTTCTCTGCATCTTCCTACTCCAACAGCAAAAGATCGACATCGATCTCCATCCGCGCACGCTGTTTCGCACGCCGGTGCTGTTCAAACATCTGCCGCAGCAGCTGCGCCTGTCCCATGCGGTCCTTTCCCTTGAGGATCACACGATAGCGGTAGACATCCTTCTGCCTGCCCAGAGCGATCGGTCCCAGCACCTTGCAGATCTGCTGTTTCTGCAAAGCGGCCAGGGCATGGTTCGCACCTTCCAGTGCGACGCGCGCATCCCGGTGCACGAAGAAGGCGGCGGAAAGATAGGTATATGGCGGATACTGGGCCAGATGGCGATAGTTCATCTCGGCAGCGAAAAACCGCTGATAATCATGTGCCGCCGCACAGCGTACGGCATAGTGTTCACAATCATAAGCCTGTAAGATCACCCGGCCCTCTTTCTGTCCCCGTCCGCTGCGGCCACAGGCCTGCTCCAGCAGATCAAAGGTCAGTTCGCTGCTGCGATAATCTCCGCTTTTCAAAGAAGCATCCCCGTTGATGATGCCGACCAGCGTCACATTTTCATAATCGAGGCCCTTGGCGATCATCTGTGTGCCCAGCAGGATGTCTCCTTCCCTGGAAAACTGCCGCAACAGCTGTTCATGCGCACCCTTGCGCCTGGTTGCATCACTATCCATGCGAATGATCGTCGCCTGCGGAAAACAGGTGCGCACATATTCCTCCAGCCGCTGGGTCCCGATGCCCAGATAACGAAACTGCGTGCCGTGACAGGAAGGACAGGTGTCCGGCAGCGGACGGGAATACCCGCAGATGTGGCATTTCATCCGCTGTTCTTCCTTATGATAACTGAGTGCCACATCACAGTGCGGACACATCAGCGCCTCCCCACAGTCGATGCAGCGAAGCACCGGCGTATAGCCTCTGCGGTTCAGCAGCAGCATCACCTGCTCTCCCCGTACCAGCGTTTCCGCGATCGCCTCTCGCAGACGCTCAGACAACAGTGCATTTTCTCCCCGGCGCAGCGCGGCGCCCATATCGACGATCTCCACCGGCGGCAGATCCTGATGGATGCGCGATTTCATCTCGATCAGCTGATATACGCCCTTATAGGCCCTCGCATAGCTTTCCAACGAAGGGGTCGCACTGGCGAGGATGACTTTGCAGCCATGATGACGTCCGCGCCAGATGGCGATATCCCGACAGTGATAGCGCGGTGCGTTTTCCTGTTTATAGCTGGTATCGTGTTCCTCATCCAGGATGATCGCCCCCAGACGGGCAAACGGAAGAAAGATCGCACTGCGCGTTCCGACGACGACCTGTACCTTCCCCTGTGCCACCAGCTGATACTGTTCATACTTCTGCTGGTCGCTGAGATGGGAATGATAGATGGCCGCCCCATCACCGAAGCGCGCTTCCACCGCCCGCTGCATCTGCGGCGTCAGTGCGATCTCCGGCACCAGAAAGAGCACCTGTTTGCCCTGCTGTACCTGCTGATCCGCATAACGCAGGAAGACCTCGCTCTTTCCGCTTCCGGTCACACCGTGCAGGACCACCACACTGTGCCCCTCCCCCTGCTGCAGTGCCGAAAGCGCCGCCTGCTGCTCCTTTGTGAGCGTGTGGGAAGCGGTCTGCGCGACCCCTTTGACAAGCGTCGCCTGCTTCTCCCGTCTTTCGATGCGGACACAGCCCTTTTCGATCAGCGTGCGGGCGACGCTCTTGTACTGACGGCGATACTGTACGGCCGGCATCGATCCACACTGTTCCATCTCCGAGAGCACCTCACGCTGTCGCGGGGTAAGACCATCGATGACATGATCGAAGTACGCCACTTCTTCCATGACGGCATGCGCCTTGCCCGCTTTGGGCTTGAGCAGCTTTGGCAGCATGCTCTGATAACAGCTGATCGTCGAAGCGACATACATCTGCGCCATCCACTTGCCCAAAGCACGCAGTTCTTCATTCAGAAGCGGACCGTGATCGATCACTTCCAGCACCTCCCGGATCTGATAAGGAAGCCGTGCGGCCTCCTCCTCGCTGATCTCGCTGAGCGAATCGACGAAGCCGACCAGCCGCTGATGCGCAAACGGTACCCAGACCCGCATACCGGGCTGCAGTTCCTCCTGCGTATAACGATACGAAAAGCACTGATCCAGCGACAGGGTCGGATGCTCGATGTAAATGTTGGCCAGACGCATGTTTTTTCACCTCACTTGTTATCATGGTACCAAATTCCCGAAAAAGGAACAACTATAAAAAAACAGACTGGCACGGCCAATCTGTTTTTTTTCATTTGGAGGTTCCGACCGGATTTGAACCGGTGATCACAGAGTTGCAGTCTATTGCCTTACCACTTGGCTACGGAACCATTTTTTCGTGACATGAAATGGTGGGGACAGTGGGACTTGAACCCACACGGGATTTCTCCCAACGGATTTTAAGTCCGTTGCGTCTGCCGATTCCGCCATGACCCCAACTTTTTTTCACGCTGCTGTTTTATTATATCCTATTTCCGTAAAATTGCAATAGTTTTTTTCATTTTCACGAAATTGATGACTCTGTCGTCTGCACCCCTCCCTGCATGGAAGGGGAGGTCCAGTTCTGATAAGCCTGCGGAACCTGACCGTGGATGATCTCCATCACGATCGGAAGCTCGATGGTATGCGCATATTCGCTGATCGAGAGGACCGTCAGCACCTCCGCCTTCAGTTCGATCACCAGATCGAGGCGAAGCAGCGTATTGTTGAGACCGTACGGTTCACAATTCAGCCGAAAATAGCCGCGGACATCATTCATCATCCGAAAGCGGATATCGATCTTGGGACCGACGCTGCTCAAAAACGGCAGATGGGTCAGATACCCTAACGGCAGCTGATAGATCACCCCGTTTTCATAAAGCGTCTGATCGAGCGTGGGATCATTCTTTCCCTCCTGCGCCGCTTCCAGTGAGGCATCCACCGTCTGCAGCATCTCATAAAGCAGTTCATTGAGCGCATTGGTATCCACATCCAGCGTCGTGATATAGCCTTGTTCATCGCGCTCGATGCGGACGAGCGAGCGACTGTCATAGGTCATGGAGGCGATGATGCGGGTCGTGATGTTGTTGAGCGCGATGCTGCTCTGCTGACGGGCCACGACCTGCAGCTGCGGTTCGATCCATTCATTGAATGCCCGGATCACACCGTACCCGATCAAAGCGACACAGATCGCCGCCAGCGTCAACCGCCGCCTAATCCTGCGCTTCCTGTAAGAGAAGCAGCGCTTCTTTCGCTTCCATGCCAAGTCGAACACCCCTTTGCCTTGCTGATGCACTGATGGCGCCGACCGGCAGAGAGAGCAGATCCTCCCCTTTTTTCTGCCGGACACACAATACCAGCGCATCCTCCTGCGTCAGCGCGGAAAGCTGCTGATTTACCAGGATCATCTGATCGTTCATCACACAGCAGATCGGATACCGACCAAAGGACACCTGCAGATAATACTGATCACCGATGACGATTCGATGCACGTCCACACTTGTTTCCTCCCCCTTCATCCTATGCGCATCCAAAAGAAAAGATACGGCTTTCGCCGCATCTCATCGGATCAGTAGTTTTCCTTGCGCACCTCGAAATACGAACGTGCGTGCTTGCATACCGGGCAGACCTCCGGAGCGCTCTTTCCCTTGTGCAGGTGGCCGCAGTTCAGGCACTCCCATACCGTCTCTTCGCTCTTATCAAAGACCGTTCCATCTTCAATATTGCTTAACAGCGCATTGTAACGTGCCTCATGTGCCTTTTCGATCTCCAGTACCCCCAGCATGGCATCTGCAATCTCATCAAAGCCCTCTTCTCTGGCTTCCTTTGCCATGCGGTCATACATGTCGGTCCACTCATAGTTTTCTCCGGCAGCGGCATCCTTCAGGTTTTCCACCGTGGAAGGGACCGCACCACCATGCAGGTACTTGAACCACAGCTTTGCATGTTCTTTTTCATTGTTGGCCGTCTGTTCAAAGATATTGGCAATCTGTACATATCCGTCCTTTTTTGCCTTTGATGCGTAGAAGGTGTACTTATTGCGCGCCTGGCTTTCTCCGGCGAATGCCTCCATCAGGTTCTTTTCTGTTTTGGTTCCTTTCAAGTTCATAACTCACTACCTCCTCTGTTATCTATTATATCTCATACTGGGTGAAAAGAATATCAATTTTGCATACAAACTGCAACAAAGTCATCCGTTTCGTTCCTGCAGGTAGTCCAGCAGTTCTTCCTTCAGACGACAACGCTCGCTTTCGGGCATCCGATAGTCAAAGCGCTGTGCGTAATACGTCTCCATGCATGCGAGCAGCGCATCGACAAATGCGGGCGGATCCTTTAACAGCTCTGTGATCCGCTGACTGCCCAGGCCATCGCGCAGGGCATGATGACAGACGCCACGCAGGCTGTGTGTCTGCGCATAACAGGCGATGAACAGCTGTGCGATCGAACAGTCATCCACGCTCTCCAGTACGCCTGCCGCCACCAGTTCTTCGGGCGTAAAGCTGCAAAACAGCGAAGGCAGCGCTCCCTGCCCATCCTCCGTCTGCGTCTGAAAGCGTACGCCGCCTTCCTCCAGCAGCCACGGACGTCCATAGCGCTGTGCCAGCCGCTGTGCTGCCTGTTCCTGCGCCGGCAGCGAACAGCGGCCAAAACATGCCTCGACCTGTCGCAGCAGCGCTTCCATGCGCGTATGCGCATCCGCGAACACGATCGTCTCATCCGCCGCCGCATCTGCGAGATAACAGCCCGGCGCATGCTCACTGAAGTGCAGGATGCGGGAATGCTCGCTGACGAAACAGCGGCCATCCAGCAGATGGACGCCCCTCTCATCCAGCCATATGCCGCCGGCATTGACATAGATCTGCGAAGCTCCCCTTGGCAGCAGCGAGTGCATGCTGGCATCCAGCGTGATGTTGAGCGTCGCCAGCTGCAGCTCATCATGAAAGTTCAGCGCGATGAGCTCTCCCTTGTATTCGATCAGCTCGCTTCCTTCCATACAGGAAAAATAACGGGCATCGTTGCACAGCTCTCCGCTGTATCCCTTCACCCGCAGCTCCAACTGCCCGTCAAAGGCAAAAAAGGCCGTATTGAACAGCCGCCCGCCGCGATAGCGCACATTGCCCCAGACGATGGCGATCGTATCGGCCAGCGCTGCGATCTGCGCATTGTAACGGTCACAGCGTTCGCAGAAGCTCTGATCCAGCCACAGATCACCCAGCGCATACCCGCTGATGACATTCTGCGGAAAGACGATCAGATCCGCCTGTGCCGCTTTCGCCTGTTCGATGAACCGGCACATCTGTGTAAAGTTCTCCTCACAGTGCCCCTGCCCAACGGCCATGGACACCACTGCTGTCTTCATATGCATCACCGCTCTCTAGTTTAGCATTCCCCTGCCAATTCCACAAGGGCACCGACTTGCCAAGCAGGCGTATTCTGCTATAATAAAACCGAAATGTGAGGTAACTATGGAACGATATGTACTGGAAGGCAACATCTCGGTCAAGGCGGCCGTACTGGGCGGAGTGCGGCCGGTCTACGAGATCCTCGTCGACGAACAGAAAAAAGACCGGGATACCACATGGATCCTGTATCGCGCAAAAGAAAGAGACATCCCGATCCGCCGCTGTCCCCGCTCGATGATCGATGCGCTCGCTCAGGGGCACACCCACGGCGGTCTGCTGTGCTTCTGCGGGGAACGCACCTGTCAGACACTGTCTCAGGTCGCTGTGGAAGGTGATGGATATTTCGCACTGGTGGAAGGAGTGGAAGACCCCTTTAACTTCGCCTCTTTGCTTCGTACGCTGTACGCCAGCGGCTGTCAGGGCATCCTCTCACCAGAGCGAAACTGGCAGACGGCCACCGGCATCCTCGTGAAGGCCAGCGCCGGAGCCAGCGAATACCTGCCATGGATCTCCTATGGTTCCCCGCAGGAGATCCTGGATCAGCTGCAGGAACAGCAGCTCCCTCTGCTGTGTGCCGAACGCAAAGACTCCGTCAGCCTGTACAACTATACCTTCCCCGCCCGTTTCTGCATCGCCATCGGCGGCGAGATGCGCGGACTGAGCAAAGCCATCAAAGCGGCCTCCGTCCAGAACATCTGCATCCCTTACGGACGTGAGGTGCGAAACGCGCTCAACGCCGAAAGCGCCACTGCGGTCATCGCCTTCGAGATCCTGCGTCAGCGTCTGAGCGGCAATCCCGGATAACAGAACAGCCACTGAGATCAGCGGCTGTCTGTTTTTATTTTCGCCCTCCCTCGCTTCTGTCAAAAGCGGGAGGTTTTTTTCATTTGTGTCAGATCCAGCCGAAATGCTGACAGGCGCGATAGATGCCATCCTCATCCGCACTTGGGCACACATAATCTGCGAGCTCTTTCAGCTGTGGGATCGCATTGCCCATGGCGATCGCAAACGGAGCATCCCGAAACATCTGGCGGTCATTGAGACCGTCCCCGAAGACGACCACCTGCCGTTCATCCTCACCCAGCAGTTCCACCATGCGGCGAATGCCCTTATACTTGTCATCCGGCTCCAGGATGATGAACTGATCGCGTTCATAATGCATGACGCCGATGCCCTGCAGCGGACAGGAAGCGATGATCTCCTGCAGCACGGCCTGCTCACCGGAGAGAAACAGGCGGCGGATGGCCGGTATGGCCTCGATGCGCAAGGACGGATCGACCCGCACTTCCATGAACCGGGAAAAGTCACCTGCGTACGCATGAAAACGGTCGTTGGGCGACACGCGGTAAAACGAGTCGTCCGGTGCGATCGCCACCCCGACACCGCGCTTCATCGCCGCTTCATAGATCGTATGAAACACCTGCTGATCCGGCAGTTCATACGACACGCTGCGGCCGTCGATGATGATCTCGTTGCCGCCTTCACAGACCATGTTCAAAATGTTGATCTCCTGTTGAAACTGCCGGGCCCGAAACGCTGCACGGCCGGTTGCCAGAGCGAGAAAATGTCCGTTTTCCTTCAGCATCGCCAGCGCCTTGCGCGTACTTTCATACACATGACCAAAACGACGGGCACTGGTCAGCGTTCCATCGATATCAAAAAAGATCAGCTTGCGCTCCATATCCTTCCCTCCTGTCACCATCCGCATGCTAGTCTCCAAACAGATAGCCGCAGTAGATATACATCATCTTGATGTAGAACGCATTCGTACCGCCGATCAGGTACAGAAACTGTTCCAGCCAGTCAAAGGAAAAGAAACCCAGCTGCAGAAACAGAAACAGGACCGTAAATACGATGGCAAACACCTTCTTAAAGACCGAACCGTTTCTTCGACCATGGCTCTTGTTGAGAAACATGCCGAAGAGAAACAGTGAAGTCACCTCGATGATGAGCAGGATCATCGACTGATAAGGAATGTGCATATACGCGTTCATCAGACGAGTGATGAGCGCCGCAAGGATCAAAACGAGCAGTGGCGTTCCCAGACGCTTGATGTTATCCATGTTTATGCATCCACCGTAACGCTTTCCATCACATCGCCGTTGTGCATGGCGCGGACCGCACGCATGTTTCCTGTCACACGGCCAAACACCGTATGCACGCCATCCAGGTGCGGCTGTGGATCATGAACGATAAAGAACTGACAGCAGCCGGTATCCTTTCCCCGATGAGCCATCGACAGGGCCCCTTCCACATGCCGGTGCGGATTTCCTTTCGTCTCACAGGGAATCGTGTAACCCAGATCACCGGTGCCGTTGCCATACGGGCATCCGCCCTGCGAAACAAATCCCGGAATGACGCGGTGAAAGGTCTTGCCGTTGTAGTATCCCTCTTTGATGAGCTTCACAAAGTTGGCAACCGTGATCGGCGCATCCTCCTCGTATAATTCAAAAGGGATGACCTCTTTGTTTGCCATTACGATTTTTCCAGTAATCATATCCATCCTCCTATATATATCGATTTTTTATCATGCGAGCAGCAGCATGTTCCGGCTGTTGACAAAACGAATGCGCCGGCCCGCAAAGATCTCGTTGCCGAAGATCCCGTCATACGGATGCCCCGGAAAGATCTCCACAAATGCGCTGATGCAGCCATGCAGCGTGATGTCCGCGCGATCCGCATAGACATGCAGCCGATCGACGATCGGCGTCTGCAACTCTTCCCGCCCATGCACACCAAAGCCGATGATCTTCGCCTCGCTCACGATCGGCAGATCGCGCCGTTCGATGTAGGCGCTGCCCAGCCAGCTTTGCTTGGCGCCCGTATCGATGCCAAACAGACTGCTCGTCCCATCTGCTTCCCGAACGATGAGCGTCGGAAAGCTGCACGGGATCAGGTTGGGGTGATCGAAGCGATAGCGGTTTTTTACGACCTTAAAGCGCTTCTCGATCGTATCCAGCTCAAAATCCAGCCGGGAGAGCAGATCCCATCCCAGGATCCCGTCAAAACGAAGCAGATCACTTTGCAGAAACGGCAGAGAGAAACGCTGCTGATCCAGCAGGACCAGCGGAACATTGTCCCAGCAGATCTCCCCCAGACACAGTGAATCCGCCCGTACGGCCCCCATATCCAGCTTGGTCGACCCAACGCTGCCGACCTCCAGCGTACCGTTCAGCCCCTCCAGATGCATCACCTGTGCCCGCTGTTTGCGGATCCCGCTGATCTGAGCACCCGTATCGATGATGAAGCGAAGCGCCTGTCCGTTGACGAGGAGCCTGACCTCATAAAGCCCAAACAGGTTGCGCACGATCGGCAGAGAAAACGCATCTGCCTTCTGCCGCATCGCAAAGGGACGGTCCGGATCCTGCAGCTGACGATATGCCGGCATCTGGATCAGCGGCGTCTGAAACGAAGCCAGCTGTTCGCTGTAACGGGCATGTTCTTCTTTCGTGATCGGATGTGCGGATGTACTGCGCACTTTTGCGCGATGGATCATCATGAACATCACCTCCTGTTGACGCATGCAAACATTATAGCATACTTTTCTGACATGGTGTATAATGGGATGCGTAGGCAACAGAGGAGTGTGAACCGCTATGAAGATCAATCGAGAACAGCTGCCGATGATGAGCGTTTTGGGCGAGGTGGACCACCCTTCCCTTTCCGGGGACGGACACTGGGTCGGCCATGACGGCTATGGACGCATCGCCATGTCGGTCGGCGGGATCGTTTACAACTATGCCCTGCTGGATCGCTGCATGGGCATCGCCGGCGACCACATCGAACCGGGCGTTTCCATCAAGAATCCGCAGGACAAACAAAACCGGGCGCTGATGTCCTTTGCCTGTGTCGGCAATGAAGCGCGCATCCTCAGCGGACCGGCAAAAGATGCGATCGGCTATGTCACCGGAAAACATGGAGGGACCGATCATGTGATCCTGTATTTTGACCATTCCACCCTGGAGAAGATGAACGGGGATGAGCGCATCCTGATCAAGGCATGGGGACAGGGCATGAAGCTGACGGACCATCCAAACATCCAGGTCATGAACCTGGATCCCGATCTGCTGGCATCCATGCCGATCAAAGAAGTCGACGGTGCGCTGCAGGTACCGGTCGTCACCACCATACCGGCATATCTGATGGGCAGCGGTCTGGGATCGACGACGATGATGAACGGCGACTATGACATCATGACACAGGATCCGCAGGCAAATGAACGCTTCGGCATCCACCGTCTTCGCTTCGGCGATCTGGTCATGATCGAAGACCATGACAATCGCCATGGTCCGCATTATCGCAAAGGAGCCCGCAGCATCGGTGTCATCGTCCATTCCGATTCCTTCACCAGCGGACACGGTCCCGGCGTCACGGTCCTGTTCAGCGGTGATGAGACGACACTGCAGGCACAGATCGATCCGGAAGCCAACATCGCTCATTACAAAAAGTAAGCAGGCACGGCCTGCTTTTTTGTTGTCCTCCTGTCCAAACGGCACGAACAAAACAAAAAAGCCTCCCCTTTGGAGGCCTTCCTGTCTAATCGCGATTGCCGATCATCTGCAGGATATACATGAAGATATTGATGAAATCCAGATACAGTTCAAATGCAGAGTAGACCGACAGACGCTCACGCAATGCTTCATCCTCGCACTGCAGATAGAGCACCTTCATCTTCTGTACGTCATATGCCGTCAGTCCGGTAAAGATCAGCAGACCGATGGTCGTCAGAAGCATCGTATCGCCGGAGGTGCCCATCAGCGCCAGAACGATCTCTGAAATGATCAAAACGATCAAAGAGATATAAAGCAATGGTCCAAACTTCATCAGATTGATCCTGGTCGTATAGCCGATCACCGCCAGCGCACCATAGTAGATCGCCGTGATGCCGAAGGCAAACATGATCGAACGCGCATCATAGAGAAGTCCGATCACCGAGAAGGTCAGACCGGTAATGAGTGCATATGCCAGAAACAGCATCCGCGTCGTTCCCACCGAACGCTCGGTCAGACGGGCGCTGAAAGCGATGACGACACCGAACTGCAGGGCGATCATCAGAAAATAGCCAAGTCCCCCAAGCATCAGGTACAGTCGCAGATAAATTCCAGAAAAATAGAAGAATGCTGCGCTGATGGCCGTAACGAGAAGAGCAAGTCCCATCCAGCCAAACGTGCGCATCGCATGCTTGCGCATCCCTTCTTCCATCGGGTATCCGTTTTGATAATTCTGTTCGTACATACGATCATCTCCAATCTTATTATATGCAATGTCAGTATAACATACTTTATGAACGTGTGCAAAAGAATTCGCCCTATGGGAGCCGGCGCACGAAGCGTACGGCCTGGGCGCTCCGTGTCAGCGTGGAGCGGGCCGGTGTGTCCGCTTCTTCCTCCATCAGCATGCGCACCGCATCCCGCGCTGCCAACACTTCCCACTCCAGCCATCCGCATGCTGTTTTCCGAGCGTACGGCGACAGCACGGCAAAGTTTGTGTGAGCGAGCTTCGCCGAATGGAGCACCGGATCATTCTCTGCCAGCTTTGCGGCCTGCGCATATGGCAGCAACACCGGCCATGCCTGCACACAGTCCGCCTCGATCGCTGCCAGATGTGCCTCCAGCCCCAGATGGAGGAGCACCTCCCGCAGGATCTCACGGCCCGAACACTGGAAGAACGGTTTGCGCACATGATCGCCCAGCTCCTGCGGGTACAGGACGCTGCCCCAGATCGTCATCGTGTCACGATCGGATCCATACGGCTGCGCCGGCACATTGATCGCCAGCCCCCAGTTGGAATCCGCAAAGCACATCAGACCGCCGCTGCCGGCGATGTTTCCGCTCTTCTCCTGCAGCTTCTCCAGCAGGATGCCCTTTCGAAACTTCCATACGACCGTCCCCTGCATGCCATCCTGCGGATGCAGCAATGCACCGGCGACGTTGAGCTCGCTGCGATGAGAAGCGAGCCGCTCCCACAGATCCTCTTTCTTTGAAGGGAGGGCGCACGGCGCGTCCAGGGAACCAAAACCGGCTTCCTTCGCCACAGATCCCAACACACAGACACACAGATCATCACCGTTGAGCTCGATCGTGTGCCGCTGCTGCCCTTCTCTTATCACCAGCAGACGGGCCCGCAGGTTATACGTGTCCGAAAACAGCACGTCTTCGATCTCCATGCCGGTATGGAACTGAACGCCATACCCTTTCAGATAAGAGATCAGCGGTGCGATCAGGGCATCATATGGATGAGAAGGCAGCTGCATCCAGTCCTCCATCGTCGCCAGATGTGTCAGCTGTTCGTTACGCTCCAGCAGCAGCGCACGCAGTTCACGAACGGCACTGCACTCCTTCAGGCCGAACAGCGAACGACACTGGATCCAGAAGTCCGTATGGAAAAATGCCGCATCCTCACCAAACCAGTCCTGGATGCACACCTTCTCCAGCCGGCTCTCCTTGCTCATCACCAGACGTTCCAGCAGGCGGCGCTCCTGCTTACCAAGGGCGATCGCCCCTTCCTGCTGGCGCAGGATCGGCAGCATGGAGTGGATCGGATGCATGCGGTTGAAGCTGACGATCTCGCCTTTGACGCTGGCACCCTTTCGGTTCAGGGACGGAATGCTGCGAAACAGCTCCCAGAAGTGATCATAGCCCTTTTCATGAAGCCAGAGATCGCTGCTCAGCAGCGCGCCTCCCTTCACCCCATAGGAACAGCTGCCGCCGGGAAGCTGTTTTCCATCGAATATGTGAATGTTCGCCCCGTCAAAGTTATAATCTCTGATCAGATAGGCAGCGACCGCCAGAGAAGAAAGCGAACTGTCCTGTAAATAGACATGACGCCCTCCGCCGCTGGAAAAATGCACGCCCGGCTGTTTCTGGTTTTTCTGTTTCATCGTATAGGCAGCGCCTGCTGCCAGCACCGCGCCGCCGGCCGCAAAGGCGGCGGCCATCTTCTTATAATCCATGGTATCTGCCTCCCATCCAAAAAAGAATCATGCTTTCATTATAGTTCAGTTTCATGAAAAGTAAAGCATTCCCGACATTTTCACACACTTCCTGAAAATACCGGGAATACGATCCGTTCAGCGTTTGACATGGGTATGGAACAGCATCCAGATGCCAATGAGCACCGCTGCGATATAACCGATAAAGCCAAGCGCCGGAATACCGAAGATGCGCGGGGTCATATCGGTCGTACAGATCAGCGAGGAACCGATCAGCAAAGCGGCCGCCACGATGCACATGATCAGCTTGTTGACCAGCTTGTCGATCAGATAGATCGGCTGAAAGCTGTCCATGACCTCCAGATTGACCTTCAGCCGTCCTTTGTTGATCAGATGCAGCGTCTGTGAGAGCTGAGACGGGATCCGGACCGTCTTATGAAGCGAATCCAGTGTGCTGCGTGACAGTTTTTTGACGCTATCCTGCAGCTGCTGCGGATCCAGTCCGCCATCGCCCATATAGTTGATCGCCGTCGTGATGATGTTGGTCGTCGGATCCAGCAGCGCGATCGTGCTCTCGGCGCTGACCAGCCCTCTTGCCAGCATGGAGATGCCCTTCGGCATGGAAATGTGATGACGGTGGGCGATCGTAAAGATCTCCTGCACGGCGCTTCCCAGATCGATCTCCTGCAGATCCTTCGTCATATACGCACCCATGAGCTTTTCCATGTCGTCATACAGACGGTTGTAATCATAGGTTCCGTCATGGATCCCCAGCGTCAGGATCACCTCGGTCAGCTCACTGATGTCATTTCGTGCCATCGCCGAAAACGCACGTCGGATGAGCTCCCGGTCACGATCGTTCAGCTGTCCCATCATGCCGAAATCCAGCCATACGATCTTTCCGTCGCGGATGCGCAGATTGCCGACGTGCGGATCCGCGTGAAAAAAGCCGTCATGGATGATCTGTTTCATGTAGTTATCCGCCAGCTTGGCCGCAATTTCCCTGCGGTCATATCCTTCCGCAGCCAGCGATTCATATTCATCGATCCCATAGCCGTCGATGTGTTCCATGACCAGCACCCGGGAGGTGGAGATGTCCTTGCGCACCTTTGGCACGGCAATGTAGCGCACACCTTCGTTGAGACGGGCAAACCGCTGCATGAAATTCGCCTCGTTGATAAAATCCATCTCCTGTTTTGCCGTTTCCCAGAATTCATCCAGCAGGACGTTGATATCGATCACGCTGCTGAAGATATCGGAGAGGTTCAACAGCCGGCTCGCTCTTCTTAACAGCGAGATGTCCCGTTCCATCCGCTCATAGATATGCGGACGCTGCACCTTGATGACCACTTCTTCCCCGCCCAGCAGCACGGCCCGATGGACCTGTGCGATGGAAGCAGAGCCCAATGCCTGTGGATCAAATCGCAGGAACACCTCTTCCGCCCGACAGCCATATTCACTCTCCAGGATCGAACGTACGGTATCCGTATCCATCGGAGCCACCTGCGTGCGCAGCTTCATCAGCTCATCACAGTAACGCTTGGAAAACATATCCTGCCGGGATGACATCAGCTGCCCGATCTTGACGAAGGTCGGTCCCAGATCTTCGATGATCTCCCGCAGCTTGACGGGATCGATGCCTCTGGTGATCTGATGCTTATGCAGGATCGAGATGATCTGTGCCAAGCGCCGTTTGCTGGTGAGCGCTTCATTCTTCATCCGTCGTCGTGTTCTCCTGCTGGGCGATGAGGTCCTTCAGGGCCTCCAGCTCCTCTTTCGACAACTGCTTAACCTGTTCCTGCAGCTTTTCCATCCGCTGTCTGGCCGTCGTCTCCTTCGCATCCGCGATCGTCTCACGCACACGGTGCTTCAGCTCTTCGTTGAGCACCTTTCCCTGTTCGATGCTCAGTTCCCCCTTCTTCACCAGCTCATCGATGAGCTCCTTTGATTTTTCTGCGGTCAGTGCTGCTGCACCGATGCCGAGAAGTACCAGTTTCTTCATGTCCTCACTCAGTTTGTCGATCATAAGAACACCTCCTCTTATCTTTATTGTAGCACTTTCCTGTCGTTTCAACAGCGAAAACCGCAATTTCCCACAGAAAACAAAAAAGCCGCAAGATCTCTCCTGCGGCCTTCCTGCCATCTGATTACTTCTTCAGGTTGTAGAATGCGTTCTTTCCTAAGTACTGTGCAATGTTGTTTGCACCGCGCTCATTGAGCTCATCCTCGATACGGATCAGGCGGTTGTACTTCGCGATGCGGTCGGTTCTGGACATGGAACCGGTCTTGATCTGTCCGGCGTTCAGACCGACAGCGATATCCGCGATCGTCGTATCTTCGCTCTCACCGCTGCGGTGAGATACGACACAGGTATAACCTGCTTCCTTCGCCATTTCGATCGCATCGAATGTCTCTGTCAGCGTACCGATCTGGTTGACCTTGATCAGGATCGCATTTGCGATGCCCTTCTCGATACCTTCCTTCAGGATCGAAGGGTTCGTAACGAACAGGTCGTCACCAACCAGCTGGATCTTGTCGCCCAGACGATCGGTCAGCTTCTTCCATCCATCCCAGTCACGCTCTCCCAGACCGTCTTCGATGGATACGATCGGGTACTTCTCTACCCACTCTGCATACATGTCGATCATTTCGTCTGTTGTCTTTGTTCCCTGGCCGGACTTGCTCAGTTCATAGAGACCTGTCTCATGGTTGTGGAACTCAGAAGCCGCAACGTCCATGGCGATGCAGATATCTTCGCCCGGTACATAGCCGGCAGCCTTGATTGCTTCAACGATCAGCTCCAGCGGCTCCTCGTTGCCCTTCTCGCAGGAAGGAGCGAAGCCACCCTCGTCACCGACGTTCGTGTTGTAGCCGCGAGCCTTCAGTACCTTACGCAGGTTGTGGAACGTCTCGCTGCCCATACGGATCGCTTCCTTCTCGTCCTTTGCGCCGACCGGCATGATCATGAACTCCTGGAAGTCGACCGTAGAATCCGCATGAGAACCACCGTTCAGTACGTTCATCATCGGAACCGGCAGAACTTTTCCGTTGAATCCGCCAAAATACTTATATAATGGCATACCGTAGAAATCTGCAGCTGCTAATGCACATGCCATGGAAACGCCCAGCGTTGCGTTTGCGCCCAGGTTCTTCTTGAACGGCGTACCGTCCAGTTCCAGCATCAGCTTGTCGATCGCATTCTGATCGAGGCAGCTCTTACCGATCACCTTCGGTGCGATGATCTCGTTTACGTTCTTGACCGCCTGCTGAACGCCCTTACCCATGAAGCGTCCCTTGTCGCCGTCGCGCAGCTCCAGCGCTTCTCTTTCACCTGTGCTTGCGCCGCTTGGTACGATTGCGCGTCCATAAGCTCCGCTCTCCGTCGTAACTTCTACTTCGACGGTCGGATTGCCTCTGGAGTCAAGCACTTCTCTTGCATAAACATCAACAATAATTGACATGTCAAAATTCCTCCTTCGTACATCTAATATGATACAATGCTCCGGTCAAATATGCAATATCCAAACGTGAATTATATTGCGAAATTCTGCGATTTTCTCACGTTTTTCCAAGTATCGTCCACCACTAGAAAAACAGGTGTGCGCTCTGTTGCGCGCACACCTGCCCACATGAAATACATTCTGTTTTCTACTGCTTTTCAATGAACTCCAGCAGTTCTTTCGCAGCGATCTCCAGTCCTTCGCGCTCCTCCTTGTTGAAGCCCAGGTGCGTGTAGATCTCACCGACGAAGACATTGTTGTCCTTCAGACACTGGAAGACCTCATCGATCAGCGGTTCGCAGATCTCCTGCTTCTGCATCGGTCCAAACGGGTTGGCAAAATAGGTCGTAGAAATACCGACCTCCTGCGTCGTTCCCAGCGCCATGCGTTTGCCCAGCTTGCAGACGGCCTTGGCATCCGCCATGTCCGTAAAGCGATGCAGGCCCATCTTGTTGTCATAGTTGTTGGCATAGGCGAACAGATCGATGCGGTGATTCGTCGATACGACATCGTATGGTGCTGCCGGCGTAATGACGCGGGCATTCTTAGATTCCGGCGACATGAACACGCTTCGGTCCATATCACGATACGGTGTGCCCGGATCCAGATCATCCAGACGGATGAAGGCACCGATCTCCGTTCCCTGGCCATATGGTACGCCATCCTCGATGTGGATCGTTCCCATGTCATCGAACACGACCTCGATCTTCTTGATCTTTTCATTGCCCAGCGCCTTCAACGCCTCGATGGACTCGGATTTTCCGGCTCCGGAATCGCCCATCAGCATGATGCCCTTCTTCTTTCCGTTCTTCAGGGTGATGTTGACGAAAGCGCCGTGGATCGGCAGCCATCCCTTCTTCATCATCGCCAGATTGTGCAGCGTCAGCGACATCTTCTTGAGATAGCCGAAGTATTCGATGCGCTGGTTGTAGCTGACACAGCCGACCCACATGTCTTCTTCCTCATCATGGTAGAAGGTCGTCTCATCCTTGCCGTCCTCATTGCCGAACAGGCAGATCAGATCCGGCTTCTGCTCACATTCCTCTTTGTTGGCCAGCTCGAAGAGATTGCCCAGAGAGACGGCAGAAGCGAAGAAATCACGATGGAAGTAGATAAAGGCTAACAGTGAACCGATCTTGCACGGGTAGCAGAACCAGGTATCGCCATCTCCGGTAAACTCGCTGATCGGGTTGTCCATGCGCTCGGTGAACATACCGGTGCGCTTGTTGGACTTCGGATGCAGGATCATCGGCGTACGCAGCATGACAGAATCGATGAACGGGATCTCCTGCAGCGCATCGTATTTCTCGCTCAGACGGCTTTTATTCATGCGAACGCTGACCGCAGCGTTGGTACCTGCCTGCATCTGACGGTATACACGGTTCTTACGCCCCATGATACGCTCTTCCATCATACGGTACAGCGACAGATTCAGATTGTTGAAGTTGGAATCCAGCAATACATAGCTGTCCGCTCCCAGCGACTGTGCCATTCCGCTGGAGATCACGGAGAAACGCTGATGCTTCTTCCAGAAGTTATAGAGCTCATCCACGAATTCCAGAAGCTTTGCCTTGTCGTTGAGGTAGATGGACTCCACCTCTTCACAGCGGAAGATGCGCAGCATGCGGAACAGCTTGATGATTTCAAAAGCTGCCTCGCGGCCACTTCTTCCCTGCAGGGCATATAAATAAAGATCTTCATCGTAAGATTTCAGATACTCGATATACATCCGTATGAAATTGGCAAATGTCGATGAGGTGAGAAAATCATCACCGTTTTTCGGATATGCCTTGTTGAAATTTATGATTGCGAGATCATCGTTCAAGTAAATCGATTCTTTCATAGTACTCCTCCTTCTTCTCTTTTTGCACGATATGAACATTATACATGATTTATTTCAAAAACAAAACACATGGAAAGAAATTTTCATTTCCTGTAAGTGTTTACATTGCTTCTTTTTCTCCGTGAGAGCATTCACAACCGTTATTTTTCTCTGTCTGCGCTCGACATTTGTTAGAAATGACTAACAGATGGATCCCGGAAACGTCCGCACATATTGACACCAGCTACAAAATACGGTAAACTGTCAACGTCGAAGGTTAGCTTAAACTAACCTAAGGAATATCCATCTTGATAGGAAGTGATCACATGGCGTTCACAGAAACGAAAAGAAAATACCTGCTGACCATCGCCCTGCTCGGCCCATCTCCCTCACAGTCCTTTCGCCCCATCGATCTGGCCGTCCGGCTGGGGGTGTCCAGGGCCAGCGTCAGCCGGATGCTGCTGGCATTTGTAAAAGATGGGGTGCTGACCCAGAAGGAACACACTTATCAGCTTTCTCCACAGGGCCTTACCCAGATCAAAGATGCCCTGTCGCAGTATGCGATCTGTCATGCGTATTGTACCCGGGTGCTGCAGCTGTCGGATTATGATGCGCATGAGTGCAGCGTCGCCCTGCTGTGCACGATGGAACCGCAGACGTGCGCACACCTCTGCCATCAGATGGAGACGCTGCTGCCGGGCAGACAGACCCCCACAGTTTCTCCAGCATAAAACGGACAGACCCGCTGTATCGGATCTGTCCGTTTTTTATTTGGTCAGCAGTTCTTTCAGCTCCTGCTTGCACGCATCCACGCTGAGCTCTGTTTTCTCACCGTCCGCGCGGGCAACCAGTTCCACCTTGCCATCGACGATGCCGCGGCCAACGGTCACACGATAAGGGATACCGATCAGCTCCATGTCCTTGAACTTGACGCCGACACGCTCATCCCGATCATCCAGCAGCACTTCGATACCGGCCGCGCGCAGTTCTTCATAAAGCGCGTTGGCCGCCTGGATTTGCTGCTCATCCTTCATCGATACGATGACGATGCAGACCGCAAACGGAGCAACGGACAACGGCCAGATGATGCCGTGTTCATCGTTATGCTGTTCGACGATCGCCGCCATGCAGCGCTCCAGACCGATGCCGTAAGAGCCCATGACGACCGGCTGCAGCTGGTTGTTCTTATCCAGGTACTGCAGTCCCATCGTCGTCGCATACTTCGTTCCCAGCTTAAAGAGGTTGCCGACTTCGATGCCATGCTGAAACTTCAGCTTTCCGCCGCACTTCGGACAGCGGTCGCCCTCATGTACCTGTGCGATATCACCGATCATCTCCGGCTGGAAATCACGCACATTGACATCGACGTAATGATGATCGCTCTTGTTGGCACCGACGATGAAGTTTCGCAGATGTGTCACCTCCCGGTCCATGATGACCGGGCATTCGATGCCGATCGGACCGGCAAATCCGACACGGGCATGCGTCACACGCTCCACTTCCGCAAAGTCTGCCAGTTCCATCTCATTTGCCTTCAGCAGCTTGAGCGCCTTTGTCTCATTGAGCTCCCGATCGCCCCGCAGCAGGAACGCAACCGTCCTGCCGTCGACGCGATAGACGAGCGTCTTGACAAAGTCCGTCACATCACGATCAAAGAACGATGCGACCTCTTCGATCGTTTTTGCGTCCGGCGTCTCGACCATCGTATACGTGCGCAGTTCCTCCTGGCTTTCCGTTTCCGTCTCCACGACCTCTGTGATCTCAAGGTTGCTGGAGAAGTCACACTGTTCACAGCCGACGACGATATCCTCACCGATGCCGGTGATCGCCTGGAACTCCTCTGACAGCAGTCCGCCCATGGCACCGGTGTCGGCTCGCACGATCTGATAAGTGAGATCCATCCGGTCAAACGAATGACAGTATGCCTCATACATCTTATGATAGGACACATCCAGGCCTTCCAGGTCCACGTCAAAGGAATAGGCGTCCTTCATGATGAATTCACGCACGCGGATCAGACCGTAGCGCGGGCGTGTTTCATCCCGGTACTTTGTCTGGATCTGATACAGGTTGTATGGAAAATCCTTGTAGGATCTTCCCTTCATGGAAGCTGCTACGGCAAACAGCTCCTCATGGGTCGGTCCCAGCACATAGTTTTTCTGATAGCGGTCCTTCAGTGCGAACATGTTGGAGCCAAACGCCTCCCGGCGGCCGCTCTTCTCATAGACATCCTCCAGGATCAGCGCCGGCATCAGCAGCTCCTGCGCACCGGTGGCATCCATCTCTTCCCGGACGATCTGTTCGATCTTGGCCAGCACGCGCTTGCCCATCGGCATGATCATGTAGATGCCGCTGCTGGTCTTTTTGATCATTCCCGCGCGCACCAGCAGATTGCCGCTGCGGCTGTCCTCGTCTTTTGCGTCCTCACGCATCGTATAAAAGAAACTGTTCTTTAATTTCATCTTCTTCTCTCCCTTTAATAAACATGACGGCTGCTGCGGTCATAGACCTTGCGGATCATCGCGTGCGGTTCCAGGGGAAATGCGCATTTCACCCGGACCAGCTGCATCGGCTGGTTGAGCACGTCCAACTTGTGACCTTCCAGGTCGCAGACCTCTTCGATTTGAAAACGGGTCGATGCCGTGTGCGGGCCAAACACCTCCGCATCGATGTGCGGATGGAAGTGATTGCGCACCTGCAGCAGGGCCGTCTGTGACCGCTCATCATACGAGAGCACATCCGCGATGTACTCCTGTGTGACCCCGGCGCCGTTGACGCCATAGAGCTGGTCCTTCGCTTTCGGCATCCCCAGATAAAAACCGGGGCCGGTGGGTCGGTTTTCCGCCTTTGCGATCTCCTCTTCATAAAAGGCGATGCGTTCCTCATTCAGCGTTCCCGTCTGTGCATACTCATCGATGAGCATGCGGTAGGCATGCACGACGGTCGCGATATAATATGCGCTTTTCATGCGTCCCTCGATCTTGAGACTGGACACGCCCGCTTCGATCAGCGCGGGGATGAAGCGCACGGCCTGCAGATCCTTGCTCGACATGGAAAAGCGCATGTCCGGATCGCTGATCTCCCGTTCGCCTTCATAGAGCGCATATTTCCAGCGACAGCTCTGCGCACAGCCGCCGCGATTTGCATCCCGGTTGGTCATATGATTGGACAGCACGCAGCGTCCGGAATAGGAAATGCACATGCCGCCATGGATGAACACCTCGACCGGCAGCACGGCATTCGCACAGCTGGCACGGACCTCCTCCAGCGTGCATTCCCTGGCGAGCACGACACGATCCATCCCCTGTTCCTTCCAGAAACGGATCGCGGATGCGTTGGTCGTGGAATGCTGGGTGGAGATATGGACCTCCAGGGAGGGAGCCAGCTCTTTCACCCGGCGGGCAATCGATGGCGAAGCGACGATCAGCGCATGCACACCGGCATCGGCCAGTGCGCGCACATAGTCATCGAGGCCGCCGAGATCGTCTTCATGCGGCAGCATATTGACCGTCACATGCACCTTTTTCCCGTGTTCCCGCGCAAAAGCAGCGCCTTCGCGGATATCCTCCAGGGAGAAATTGCTGGCACGGGAACGCAGGGAAAACTGCTGTCCGCCGATGTAGACCGCATCTGCCCCATACAGGAGCGCGATCTTCAGCCGTTTGAGATCCCCTGCCGGCGCCAGCAGTTCGATCGTATCCATGTTCCTCACCTCACTTCACCAATGTCGTCTTCGTATAATAAAAGCCTTCGCTGTAATGTTCGTTTTCATCGTTTTGCCGCTGCGTCAGCACATCCGATGCACAGACCTCTCCCGCAAGGATCTGATGATAGTCACGCAGCGCACACAGGGTCCAGGCATCGTCATGAAAGATGCTGTCAATGCGAAAGCGTGCAACACCGGCCTCTGCCAGCGTCCGGATCTGCGCATAGCTCTGCAGCGTATATTCGCTGAATACATGCGTGCCGCCATCATCCTCGATGATCGGCATATGCGCTTCACGCGTCGCTTCCCGCAAGGTGAGATCCTGACGGCCTTCCACCTCCATCTCTCTGCCCAGGAAGGAAAAATAACTGCTGAGCAGTCTGCGGCGACTGTGCATGATGGAAAAGCGGCCGTGCACCAGCACCTCACAGCCATCCTGCCGAGATGCGATCGATGCGATCTCCTCCAGGGTGATCTCCCGGGAGAGCGCCACCGCCTGACAGCCCTGTTCCCGATAAAAGCGCACATCGTTTGCATTCGAGATCAGCGTATCCGGCTGATAGACCAGACGATCCGCCATATCCAGACGAGCGGCCTCAAAGAGCACTCCTTCATCCGCAAAGTAGACCGTATCCACCTGCAGTTCCTTCAGCTCACGCAAAAAGGCGCGCAGAGCGAGAAGATCTTCCTCCATGAACAGACGGGTGCAGTTCACCGCTGCACGCAGCCCGCAGGCATGGATGGCGTCTGTGAGCGAAGCAAGTTCTTCTAACGCAAAGACATGTGCGGGACGAAGCGAAAAGAAAGGGACCGCGAGCAGGATCTCATCCGCACCTGCGTCCTTCATTTTTCTGATGCTGCCGCTGTCGTGCAGACTGACGATCCACTGACTCATACCCTCATCCTCTCAAAACGTACCACCATTATATCACATTCCGCTGAAATTGCAGGCATATTTTCCCTTTTGCCTGCGCACGTGCAAGAAAGCGCCGTCAGCGCACACGCAGGCAGCGGCGGATCGCCCGGATCGGATCCTGGATCCCTACACCACCACAGCGTTCGGCTGCTTCCCGCACCTCTCTGGATGCCCGTTCACTGATGCAGAGCGTGTCGCAGCGTGCAAACAGCGCTTCCTCGTCCATCAGAGCCGTGATGACCTGCAGATGTACACCATCCATCTTCCATTGATCGATCGCCTGATGCAGCGAAGCCTGTGCAGGGCAGAGCACCACCAGTGCATGCATCGGCATCAGCGGCCATACATACAGGCGAATGTCGCCGATCGCTTTCATCTGTGCTTCAAACGAGGGCAGTTTTTCACTGGCGATCACTGTGGAGATCGCGCTGATCGCCTGTGTCGGTACAGGCGGCGAAAAGATGCAGGCATGCGCGGATGCCCGGCGCAGACGCTGAAACAGCTGTTCGCTGCAGGGATCCATCGCTTCCCCACTGATATGGATCTGCAGGATATCCCGACAGGGCACATAGGCAAACGATGTGCATCCGCTCTCCCGCAAAACGTCCATCAACGTTCGTCCGATCTGTGCGGACAGTGAACACAGCGGCTGATAATGGCCGCTTTGCGGATCGTACAGCAGACTGCCGCCAAACAACGCGATGCCCTGTGGATGCACATCTGAAAGAAGGTCCGCATTGGCCCCCGGCGGCAGCAGCCGCTTTCCGAAAAAGAAGGAGTGTGTTTCGATGACTGAAT
>ERZ1643246.1003-NODE-1003-length-32780-cov-7.272972_pt1 | contig 32780 bp, 30 predicted proteins | sample MGYA00579265_ERZ1643246 | MGnify/ENA primary metagenome ERZ1643246 (study PRJEB29033, sample SAMEA4952261) | chicken gut metagenome | biome: Broiler Chicken; feature: Gastrointestinal Tract; material: Caecum | place: Ireland | collected 2018 | study: Broiler...
CTCTCGGAGGCAAGTCCAGAGCTGAGGATGACTTTGCAACGGCAGACGATGAGGACGATTTCCTCGACTAAACCTGACAACCAATGCAGGTGGCGGCAATACCGCCGCTGCCTGCGACAATCTATGAAATGAGGTGACAATCAATGAACACTGTTTTAACTATTATCATCGTAATCTTATCCAGCATCGGAATGGCTGTATCCATGCACTTCATAATGGACACCATTTTCAAGGCAGTCGATGCCAAGAAGGAACACCGTAAGAAGCAGCTTGACGATTTGGAAAAGATCATTGAACGTCTGGATGAGATTATAAGAATTATAAGAACCAGATAGCCTGTAAGGATGGCGGCAATCAACCTGCTGCCACCATTCTTTTCATAGGGAGGCAATCATGATAAAAGAAATGTCCATCGACTTAGAGACTTACAGTGACATGAACATCACCAAGTGCGGTGCTTACAAGTACGCTGAGTCTGAAGAATTTGAGATATTGCTCTTCGGAGTCTCTGTTGATGGTGGACCCGTCACGGTATATGACCTTGCCTGCGGCGACACTATCCCGGAAGAGATCCTTGCAGCATTATCTGATGAGAATGTAACCAAGTGGGCTTTCAATGCTTCCTTTGAACGCATCTGTCTCTCCAACTGGCTGAAGAAGCATCACCCGGAATACTTCACTGGCTACCGTATCACAGAGGATCCCGCCGGTCAGTATCTGGATCCGGCATCCTGGGAATGCACCATGATATGGTCTGCCTATATGGGACTGCCGCTCTCACTGGAAGGAGTCGGTGCTGTGCTGAAGCTGCAGGATCAAAAGCTGAAAGAAGGCAAAGACCTGATCCGCTACTTCTGCAGTCCCTGTAAACCGACCAAAAGCAATGGTGGACGTACCCGAAATCTTCCGGAGCACGATCCGGAGAAGTGGTCACTCTTCAAATCCTACAACAAACGAGATGTGGAAGTAGAAATGGCGATACAGAAGCGCCTGTCGAAATACCCTGTCCCGGACTTCATCTGGGATGAATATCATCTTGATCAGGAGATCAACGACAGAGGCATCGCCCTGGATATGGATGTGGTAGAGAACGCTATCACTTTTGATGAACGTTCCAAAGCCGCCCTCTCCGAAACTATGCAGGATATCACCGGTGTGGAGAATCCAAACAGCGTGGTTCAGATGAAAGCCTGGCTCTCTGAGAACGGCGTGGAAGCAGAATCACTCGGAAAAAAAGACGTGGCAAAGCTGATCGATGATACCGACGGTCAGGTGGAAGAAGCTCTCCGGCTCCGCCTGCAGCTTGCAAAATCATCTGTGAAGAAATACCAAGCTATGCAGAACGCTGTATGCAAGGATGGCAGAGCCCACGGCATGTTCCAATTCTACGGAGCCAACCGCTCCGGCAGATGGGCAGGCAGGCTAATACAGTTGCAGAACCTTCCGCAGAATCACATGCCGGATCTCGCAGAAGCCAGAGCCATTGTGAAAGCGGGCGATTATGATACCCTGCAGCTACTCTATGATGATATCCAGAATACACTGTCACAGTTGATCCGGACAGCCTTCGTGCCCCGTCCTGGATACAAGTTCATTGTCAGCGACTTCTCCGCCATTGAAGCCAGAGTACTGGCCTACCTTGCCGGTGAGACCTGGCGCTCCAAGGTATTCGCAGAAGGTAAAGATATCTATTGTGCCTCTGCCAGCCAGATGTTCGGCGTTCCGGTAGAAAAGCACGGCATCAACGGTCACCTGAGACAGAAGGGAAAAATTGCAGAATTAGCTCTCGGATACGGCGGCAGCGTCGGTGCCTTGAAATCGATGGGAGCCTTGGAAATGGGACTTACCGAAGAAGAACTGCAACCGCTGGTCAACTCCTGGCGGAACTCCAATCCTATGATTACAGCCTTCTGGTGGGATATTGATCGTGCGGTCAAGACTACGATCACGCAACACATCCAGACCGAAGTGCGCGGGATCCGCTTCTTTTATAAGAGCGGTATGCTCTTCATCAAACTCCCCTCAGGCCGCCTGCTATCCTACGTGAAACCACGTATCGGAGAAAACCAATATGGCGGCGAATCCGTCACCTATGAAGGTGTTGGATCTACAAAGAAATGGGAACGTATCGAATCCTACGGTCCGAAGTTCGTGGAAAACATCGTCCAGGCTGTCAGCCGCGATATCCTCTGCTACGCCATGAAAACACTCCGGCACTGCTTCATCGTCGGTCACGTTCATGATGAGCTGATCATCGAATGCAGCCCTGATGTTGACCTGAATGTGATCTGTAAGCAGATGGGCAGATCTCCGGACTGGATGCCGGACATCCTGCTCCGCGCCGATGGGTACGAAACCAATTTTTATAAAAAAGACTGACATGAAAATAGCGGCTCCCGGTTCATCGCCGGAGGCCGCTATATAGCTGTCATAGTTCTCTGTTAATTGCATTGTAGATTTCCAGTTTTAATGCTTCATCCTCATCATAACTTCCATTCATAATGGCTTCCATTATTTTGTGCAGTAATTCCTTATCTATCTTACTGGCGGCTACATTTAAACTAATGTTTTCTGTCTTTGCTAAAAAGGTCTCAGCTATTGATAAATAACCGTTGAGTAAAAGAAACAGAGTAGACAGCGTAATCGCAAGTCGCTTATTCCCATCGGCAAAACTATGAAACTGGCAGGTGCAGAAAAAAAGATGCGTCAATTTGTCTACAAATGTCGGATACCAATCATCATTTTGTATGTTATAAAGAACGCTCTCTAATTTCCCAAAATCAAGTTCCTCTAAAGTTCCTCCACCACTGTACTGAATGGTTTTCTCGTGAGTAATTTTGGCTTGTTCGGGAGTTATATAAATAAACCTATCCATTATTCACTCTCCTTCAAGCGCTTGAGTACATCTTGGTTCTCCGACATCAATTTTTCTAGTTCATCTCCAGCAGCTCCGAGGAAACGTTCGTATTCTTCCTTTTCAAGAGGCTTTATATATTCTTCTAACTGATAGTGGAATGCATCTCTCAATGCCATATCTCTACTAGCCATTTTAGTTCTTGCCTGAATAATAAGAGGCTTCCATAAAGGCAAAGACTCAAATGCTTTAAACAAATCAGACAATTCCCAGTTGTTGAGCTTTCTTCCCAGTTTCTCCGATTGCTGTTTGATTAGCTCTGCAAGTCCGCATTCATACGAGGCAATAAGTGTAAGTATTTCTGAGTAGAACGTATCCCTCACTCTATCTTTTGAAGATAGTTTAAGAATTTGCTTATATTCTCTGGCTTTCTCCCGGAATATGCTTTGATAAATCTTATCCGTGTATATTCCGTATTTGGCATTTCCCATATCAACATAATCTCGAAGAGCATCAGTAAATTCTTTTCTGTAATTCTCCTCCTGAAGGAAAGCACCTATAAAATCGCTATCCCTTTGGTTGATGTATTTAGTAGCGCCACCAGCCTTTTGATTGATGAAATCAATGACGATATCGAGCATTACTTGCCTTAAGCTCTTTGCTGTTGGGCTTTCTACTAGAAGCATTGCAAGATTTAGAAATGATCTGAAATCAAAAATAGCTAACTGCGGTGTTCGGTTACTGATGTTCCCGACATTTATGTCGGGAACATCCTGCTCGCTAACACAAGCAAGGAATTCCTTCAGTCTCTTGCCTTTTAATACCTCATATCCATTGCCAGAAATCTCTTCCTGATTTTCGCTTACATATCTTTCTACTGTTCTAAGCTCCACTTCAAAGTATGTAGCAACCATACTTTTCGTAAAGCACAACTTATCTTCAAAGTATATGCCCTGAATACGCGTTTGTTTTTGAATCTCAGCAATAGCAAGATCATTATTCAAAATGTTCTGCCGATCGAGCTGGGATACTGTTAAGTCTTTATCCATTCAACTCACCTCTATTTTACAAAGTGTTCTAATTCCAAAAAAATACTCTGCCAGCTTATCCAGCTGAGCTGCAATCAGCGGAAATTCCTTATTCAAATCCAGCGTTTTTGCCCCGATCTGATTTCCACCCATGTTAAACATGCAGTCCGGAGTGATATCTTCATCCGTCTTCGCATATAGAAGGATGCCTGCCACATTTCCGGTATTGTCCTTATCCTGGTTCTTAACATAGGTGAATATCTGATAAACATTACCGGAATGAAGGGAATACTTATCAAACTGCTTCTGCAGTGTTCTTCCGTAATATTTTGCGTCTATAATCAGAATCTTCTCTTTCAGTCGCAGCATTATATCTGTCTGCATAACAGGAAGGAATCGGATCATAGACTCACTGTTTTCCCCAACGAGATCCCATTTAACCTGCCCGGCCTTGACCTCTGACAGATATGTATGATGCTGATGATAGTATTCCAAAATGAACTTCTCATAGAGTCTTGCCATATGATCATCAGAGAATGCAACCATCTTATACTCACCTTTTTCGGTGGTCTGAAGCATGCCATCCAATACGAAGTAGCAGACATTGATCAGGAGCTCATAATTCTTGCTATTCCGCTGATAGTGAATGCGGCTCCATGGTATTTCCGAAGGATCAAGCTGTTCTATCCCATCGAAGAAGACCAGCAACTTCTTTAATGCCACTTTACGTTCAAAATCGACACCATCATCGATAAGAAGGTAATGGATTGTGGTTTTCAAAATCTGGTTCAGAAGATTATTCTCTGACAGCTCATCGAATTCACAAGCCAGCTTCCGTTTGTGTTGAATCCGGTTCCGTATAGTTTCCGGCATATCCAGCTTGCCACGCATAACGGATAGCGTTTCATTTTTAGTAATGTATTCGCGGTACAGCCCTTGTTTTAGTTGTTGTGCAATGCCCTTGCTAAGAATTGCAGCAAAAAGGTCCTGTGCATGATCAAACCTCTCCGAAGCAACCTCATCATAATTTGACTGCTTCAAAATCTGAAATGCATAGGAAAGCATATAGTATATGTTTTTGATAAATATGCTTTTATCCTTAATCATCAAACACTCCACGCAAATTCTTTTCCCATCTGGAAAGCTTGTCCGGCTCATCGAACCAGTACTCTCCAAGCATAGGCAAAATATCAAATTCTACAACAGAACGCATCCACTCATCAGTGCAACCGGCTTCCTCTCTTCCGCAGAAATAGCTATGGCCGATCTGGAATCCGCGTCCAAGCGATTTATCATCTGTTATCTCTTTATTCAGTGCCTTGATCTGGTCAATCAACGCATTGAAGGTCTCGTTCGCAAACCCATTCTGATATTTAGTGAATCCCTCTGAATTAAATCCCGGCTCCATTTCAAAGAAACTGAACCTTCTCCTGAGTGCATAGTCGATCATGGCAAGACTTCGATCTGCCGTATTCATCATACCGATGATGTACAGATTCTCCGGCACAGAGAAAGGCATTCCGCTATAGGCCAGTGTTGCCTTGGTTCCACGATAATCCTTCTCTATCAGCATAAGCAGTTCACCGAAGATCTTGCTCATATTTCCTCGGTTGATTTCATCGATAATAAAGAAGAATTCCTTGTCCGGATGATTCGCAGCTGTCTGACAGAACCTATAGAAGATACCATCTGTGAGCTTGAAATCAGCACCGTCCGGACGATAGCCCATGATGAAATCCTCATAGGAATAATTCTGGTGGAACTGAACCATCTCTATACGGGAGTCATCTACCGCTCCCATCATGGCGTATGCCAGTTTCTTTGCTGTAAAGGTCTTTCCCACACCAGGCGCACCCTGCAGGATAAGGTTCTTCTTATTTCTGAGAAGTGCTTCCAGAACATCGTAACGTTCCTCGGTCATATAAACCTTATTGAGGAAATCTTCCTTTGTGTATTTCTGTATTGAAGCATCAGCCTGTTTCAGCGGATTATCATCACGAATGATATCCATGATAAAATCAAATTCGCCCTTAGTAAGCTTGAACAAGCTTCCGTTTGGCTGAACAAAGAACTCCATCTTTTCAAGCTCCGGACACGCTTTCAGATCCAGATATTCGATAGGCGATGTCAGTCCTTCTGTTTTTTCAAAATAGATAGACTTTCCATCATTGGCCTGCGTAATCTTAGCAAGCGCAACTACCTTCTTTACGGGATTTGCTTCATAACCGATCACAATGTCACCGACCTTTGCGTCAAGGAAGTTCTGGAAAATACGTCTCTTATGACCATTTTCGTTATACAGCGTATATCTCTGCTCTTCACCGACTTTAAGATCAGCGAAACTCCATATCTTTGGATTAGCAGTCAGCCACCAATAGCCTTGCTTCTGATCAGCATCTCCAAACAGCTTGTTTATCGTCATATCAAAATATGGAACAAGAATGGCTTCTTCAAACAACTTCTGGTCATCGTTATCAACTCTGATACAGGTAGAGTTATCATTTGGTGACCACCATTTCTGGACACCCTTATACGCAGAAGTATCCTTTGATTCGGCGATAACACGATAGGACCTTTCATACCATCCGTCTTCCATCTCCGGATTAAGCACTGGCTTATCAGTTGTAAACTGACCCAGGATTCTGATGCTGTTTCCGTAACACAGATAGAAGTAATCGCCTTTTTTAATGCTGTCCATAAAGCTCTCACCCTGAGAGACCTTTGAAACAGCCTTTGCTTTTGTTGTGCTATGAACAACCGCTACTTTCCGGTCTTCAAATATCGATCTGTTTCTTTCCGATATCGACCCGTGACTGATTTTCCATATTGCAGGAGTATCATCTACATACAGAGGAATATCACTCAGATCGACCTTCTCCAAAGCCTCTGACAGCTCATCCCGCAGTTTCCAAATATACACGCCATCTGTGGAGCTGTCGGCTTCTTTTCCGACATAAAGGATCGGCCACCAACGTGAATTCTCTGTATCTCTGATCATAACCGGGCAGCCCGTTTTCTCAGCAATTCTCTTGGCAAGTGACTGTGATCCGTTATTATAAAAATTCGGATTCTCACCATACTTGACGGAAAGCTGCTTGCATGTAGCTGCACCGCCATAATCCTTCAACCTCTTAACAATTTTCAGGCTACTTCCTGTAAATACAGAGCTATCATTCAGTAACTCAATCCAGTCCTCTACGCCAAGTTCCGGTGTGTAGTCCTCCGTCTTCGGAAACCATTCATTCTCATCCTTCTCTGCATTCTGGGCGCTCAGATAAAAACGTGCAAGATAGAACCCGACATCTATAGTTGCGGTCTTAAGTTCTGGATCAGGATAGCAGCTCGCTGTAATACCATTCTTGAAAAGCTCCACTATCTCCGAATCGGCCTTAATGGCTTCACAGATTTCGTCATACATCTGAAAACCGCCGATCAAAGTCTCCACGGATCCATTTTTCTTTGGCATGTAATCCGATGACAACTCTCTAGCTGCGGCACGGAACAGCTCATACTTGTAGATATAATACTTATCCGGATAACGCAGCCAGAGATAAGTGCTGATGGCATTTGTGTTCTGATAATGGTTCCTCCAGGTACCATCGTCATACTTCGATCGCATTTCTTCGGCTGCCGTTTGAAAAGCATCCACCCTTGCTGCCAGATCCTGAGATTCATCGAAAAGATTTCGGAACATTGCCCTTGTTGCTTCATCATCAGCTTTGGCAAAGTTTGTGATCATACCCCGTGGATAAGCATAGCCGGATGCCAACAGATTGAATGTCTTATCTGTTGCCTGCTTGAACATCTCTCCAAAGTTTTCGGCATCAATATTCCAGTGATCCTGGAAGTGTTTGATAGCCTCCCACTTATATTTCTCATCATCCCAATGGCTCGGAAAGTACGCCTTGTATCCTTCCAATATGGGATTCAGTTTTTCTAAATCAATCATGCGCTCCTCCTTCCAAGCCAATTATTGAATATCAGAGTTATTCCTTTTCCTTAAACACCAGTGACGACCCATTACATAACTCGATATAACGTTCCAGTCTTGTCTTTTGGCTTAAGGCGTTATGCGAAATCTTTTCTATCAATTGTAAATGTTGAGGATCGAGTGTTATGCCGGTACCAGCCTCTTTTATAACGCCAGTTGTTTTCAAGTAACGGATATTCATATCCGCATATTCCTTAAAATTGCCTTCCTCTTTACAGTAATGTGTCCACTCTTCATGAATAAGATTCTCATCGAATTCATCTGTATTATCTGCATTTCTTCGATTGCCACGAATCTCTATAATCCTATTACAAACCTCCGATATATTAGAAAGTGGATTGCTTGTCTGAACACAAACCGCAAATTCTATAAAATTGATGCGATAGTCATTCACAAGATCATACAGTTTCAGCATAACCTGCAGTGTCCATAACAGTGGTGAAAATGCTGTCTCTGAATCAATCTGTTCCATTGGCACCATCAAGCCTCTAAGGAAGCATTCCTGCTGCATCGCCTTATTTGGCGCATTATAGAACAACATGCCTAACGGAGTAATGTAATCAACTGGACCTATATCCTCCTGTTTAAAGCCGTCCTTGGATGTAACCTCCGGATAGATAAAACCAAACTTGCCAAAGATAAGCCGATACTTTCTGGTAATACTCGCATCTTTATCCTTGTTTGGATCTCCGCCTATAACACCCTTGTATGCAAGTAATCTCTTAAATGCCTTCTGATCTTCTGGTGTACGTATGCGTCCTACCTGATCAGATTCTACATAGATCTTAAAGCCTTCTGGTATTCTCCACGGATTACGCATACCTGTATTTCCAATAAGCCAGATATCGATCCTGTCTTTAACCAGGCGCTTCTCCACAAGCCCGTTCTTGAATTTCTTGACTACCATCCAATCTGTATCGCTGATCTGTACAGTTTCGATTTTCGCTCTTGCCATAATTACCACCCCACGAATAAATACTCTTGTACGCTATTCCTCTTTACACTTTTTCTTGTTCCAAATGAATAAGTGTAATCCACAGGGACAACTTTTACATTTTCTTTTACTTCTGAAAGCAGAGCTAACATCTCTTCTTTCGTCGGTTCACTGTTTGATGAATATGAAACAATCAGAATACTATCCGCGTATTTCTTGAATATTGCTCTGAATGCTTCTTCAGCACCATCTCTGGTAGAAAAAGGTGTAGGATAAGACTTGAACTTTTTGGTTTTTGTCTCCTCCTGAATGTCAACTCCATTCCAATCTCTTGCCAAGCCTTCTACAAAATGGTACCTGCGAACATATTCATTGTCAGACTGTGGCGTATAATAAGGTGGATCGATATAAACCAGATCGTAGTGTTTTTTTCTTAACTTAAGTGAATCTGCCCATGTCGACACACATTGCTGACCATTATCAAATACTGCTTCATTTATAACTGTTACAGCTTCCCGGAACTGTTCTTCCATAGTCTTACGTAAATCTTGTCTGCCGTCATTGTAGCGCTGCCCGGTATAAGTAAATATCCCTCGTGGCCGCTTTTTCATACAGGCTCTGATTAACGCAGCTTTTGCAATCGCTTTTTTATGGGGATTGCGCATTCTTTTTATGTTCGCTCTTATATTATCTATTAATCGGTTTTCATCATCCGTAAAATACAGATCTTTAAACACACGCTCGACAAAACCATCATTATCAGTTTGTTTTAGTATCCGTTCAACGTCTCTGTTGGAAAGTACAATATCTTTATTCTCTATAAGCGCTTTGGCATAGGTTGCGGCCATCGCCATATAGTCATTAGATGTCACTTCTTTTCCGTGACACTTATACATATATCCAACCACGCCAGAACCAGAGAAAAGATCTAAAACAGAGTTAAATTCGAAATCCTTTGATACCTCCCAAATCGAATCCAACAACTTGCTTTTTGAACCCATGTATCTCGTTGACGGGAATTTATCCAGTTGCTCAATATGTTGTGACAATTACATCTTCTCCTGTTCTGTTATTTGCATCTTTATTTATCATCCTTCTTGTCTTGAAAACCTCTATCTTGAAATCTTCATATAACTCATGCACAAGAGGGTGATTTGAATTAGTCAGCATTACCTTAATGCCTCTTTCGTGAAGCGTCTTAACATCTTCGGCTAATTTCCGTTGATCTTCTTCTCCAAACTGCTCTTTTGTATATCTCTTAAAATCAGCATATTTTGACACCGGAACATACGGAGGATCCAAGAAAACAAAGTCCCCTCTCTTTACCCGTTCCATCAAAACCTCATGGAAATCGCCGCATATGATTTCTGCACTTTTTAGTAGTCCCGCTGCCTTTCTTATTTCAGCCTCATCGCAGAATACAGTCCTTTTGTTGTTTGCATACGGAGTATTGAAAAGGCCCTTCCGATTCACACGATAAAGACCATTGAAACAGGTCTTATTTAAATAAACTGTCCTAGCTGCCGCTTCTATTGGCTCCATGTCTTTCCAGTCAACAGCTCTGACGCTGTAAAACCGTTCTTTTGTGTTTTCATATGTGGCCAGCAGGCTTATCAACCCCTCTACATCCGAAGCTATTATCCTATAAAGATTAATCAACTCAGGATTACTGTCAGCAATAACAGCGTGCTCAGGAGCTATTGCAAAATACACAGCACCGCTTCCAAAAAAGGGCTCTATGTAGTTATTATATGTTTCCGGCATTCTGGGGATTATTTCACCTAGCAACTGTGATTTGCCGCCCGCCCATTTAAGTACTGGCTTTGTGTATATTGTTTCATCCATTAGCGCTCATCCTTTATATGAACAGACTGTCATTTACGACAATCTGATTACTTATGAGTAAGCTTGCAAGCCTAACAAGAATTGCCTCCTGCTTTGCAGCATCAAGCTCTGTCGTCGAATCGATCTCTAACAACTCTAAAAGAATAGGGAAACCTCCATGAGCATACGCTTCAAAAATTTCGTACTTCCCATCTTCTTTAAGAATTGCTTGCTCCTTTGTATGAGCATATGCGATCAGATCCATCAGGTCATAGTCGGTCTCTGTAAAGAACTGCATCAAAACGCCATCGCTTGCAGGCTTATCAACAGGTTTATACGCCTTGTTGCTATACCCAATAACCGCAGAGAGCACAAGGATGTCCCTATATGCATTGAAGACTTTATTCCCTGCAAGAAGCTTCTGCATCATTTCCTGCTGCTCCGCAGCTCTTCTGATACGATATTTGCTATTCACATAGAATGACATTTATATTTCCTCCATAGAACTCACAATAATGTTGGAATGATCTTCGTTCGGCTCCTTTTCAAAAAGATGTACCGTGCTTACAAATGGTCCAACATAGTCCTCAACGTCCCTATAGCTATCTTTTGCCAGCATCAGTATTATTTGATGTGTGAATGCATGCAGCGACATTGCGCTCTTTTCAAGGTTCTTATCAAAGATATCTCCGAAAGGAGCATCAATCAACAACGGATAAGCTTTTGTCATTTCGAAAATGCCTCCGCTCTGAGGCTCATTCGCAAAGTCAAGAATAGCCTTAACAAAGGCAAGCGTATTCATCTTACTTTGTCCCGTTGAATTTGGCTGGGCACACGACAGGATAGCAGTTTCCTGTATTTCTTCATCGGACTGCCCCATCGCTTTAAGTGATGCTACCGTACCCTTCTTCTGCATATTGCTCAGAGTATCCTGATATTGGTTCTCAAAATACGTGATGATCTGGAACATGGATACCTGATCATACTGGACAATGTATATTCTTCGTCCAAGATCATAATCATCGCTGAGCATCTTATAAGCTTCTTGTAATCTCTTATTAATCTGCTTCAATGCGGTGTTCCTGTTAGCCCCTTTAATCTTTTCAAGAGCGATCAGACACTTCTCAACAAATGCAGATTCCTTCTCAATTGTGATAGTATCCGCTTCTCCCTGAGACAGCGTCGCTTTCAGTTTCTTCTTAGCCTCCAAATCCTTATCCATCCCTGGAAGCCTCGAATCTATATTTTGAAGGTTTGCTGACAGTCTGATTATTTCATCCTGTAATTTTTGATATCTATTCTCAATTTCTTCAGCAGCCTCGGAGCCACTCTTTGTGATCTGTGTGGAAAGAGAAGCGATGCGGTCCTTCAATTGCTTTATTTTTTCGTTTGACTCGTTTAGAGAGTCAAAATCATTTTTTACTGCCTTTCTTTTATCTCCACTTGCCACACGAAGCTGATGGACCTTTTCCCCCATAGCACTATTTATGTTATCCGGCGGAAGCTTCCTAATCAAAGAATTCAATTCAGCGATCATTTCCTCCGTCCAAGTGTTTCCACAGATACACTTAGGTCTGGCAAGAATATTCTTTGCAGCAGGAACAGTAAGATCGGCGGGAACATCATATTCCACCAACAGTTGCTCTACATCGCTAAATAACTGTTCACAGCTAGCCAAATACCCGTCAGCTATACTTGTTGTGAAAGAATGGATTGCATTTGCCTTTCTGGCTTCTTCCTGTTCCAGTTCAGTACGGGCCTCACGTCTCTGCTTTTCAAGAAGCCGGGCTTCTTTAATATCATCAAGCTGCAATGACAATTCCCTTGACTGAAGTTTAAGATCCGCAACCTTTTCAACGCATTCTTGTCTTTCACTTCTAGCTTTGTTGACCTTCGTTTGCAGCTCATCGATTTCGCCAATAAGTGCATTCAAAGATACATTACCCTTCTGCTTTGCAATTTGCTTTGCCTTCTTGTTTATTGCCTTCTGGACTTGCTCAAATGTCAAGTGACACTGTTCCAGAAGTTCAACATTCGTTATGTCATTAATGACACCAGCAATAGCTTTTACAGAACTATCATCTAGTGAACTCAGCTGCTTCATCCGCTCACCGTCAAAGACGATGCCGTTTAGTATAGGCTTAGGGATAATTCTTGTAAGTATCTTATTCACTTCAGCTTCATCGCGCACAGGGAGGGATAATTCGTAATTATCCTTGTAATACCTGATGGACTGGCTTTCCGTGACTGCAATAGTTGTAGGTTTCTTTTCATATTTGGCAGTTCTATTGACAATGTACGTTGTATCTCCATCTTCAATCTCTGCCTCAACCGAACAACTTGCGCTGTTCCGCTCTCCGTCCTGGATAGATTTATACAGCGAAAAATTTAAGGCATAGGGTGTTGCTTCCTTATTTTTCAGTTGCTTAAAATTGAATCCGTAAAGAAGCCACCAGAAAGCAAACAACACCTCCGTTTTACCCGCGCCATTGTTTCCAAGTATAAGATTGATATTTTTCCCATCTTTCTCACAGAATTCGATTTCTCCGTTAAGAAAGCATCGGTAATTGTCGAACTTAATTTTCTTAAATCTCATCTTTTACCACCTTTTCCACAATCGCCTTAAACTCCTTCTCCATGTCAACATCACCGTTCCTGAGATAATCCTTAGCAACCTGAATTGCCTGGTTGAAACCCTCTTGCTCTTTTTCAGAAAAGTTCAGTTCTGAAAAAATACTATTCAGATTCTGCGTTGAACTCATTTTCTAAATCCTCCTCGTTAACTCCGTACATTTTCATAATAGAAATCATCTCTTCCATTATGTCGTCCTTGTTATCAGCTAACCTGGCATATTCTTTTGCCCGCTTCATTTCATTAACTACAAGATTTGAAACGCCTATACCATCTGTAACACTAATTGGCGGTAATGCTACAAAATCATATATGTATGCTATCCTTTTGCCCGTTTCAGTACAAGTTCTTAAAACACGACCTCTTCTCTGAATCGTCTGCCTGCTAAGGGCATCTGATGCCATGATGTATATTTTATCCAGCTTCGGAACATCTACGCCTTCATCAAAGCACTTAATAGCCACCAGCACATCATAATTCTCATCCTCAAATTCTCGAAGAACTCTTGCACGATCAGCTGTATGTGATGTGAACTGAGACACAGAATAATGCCCTTCCAGCGCAAGTATTCTTGTTACAGAATCTATAATACTTCCTTCTGTCTCATAATCCTTACCGTGACCACAATATACAACACTGTTTTTAAAGTTGTACTTCTTACCATTCTGACTGCGAACCATATCTTCCAGCTTTTCCAATTTGCTATTTGACTTCTTTATCACACTGCTTCTTTTAGTCAGAATATCTTTCACCAGAACCTCATCTACAGGTTCCTGATTCAGCGCAACAATAACCTGCTTGGTGTAGTTCTGATATGATATGAAATCGCTGTCAGAAATATTAACAAACACCGGAGTGTACATATAATGCGACAAGAAGCCATTTTCTATAGCTTCATCAATCGTATACTTGTAGGTTTCGATTTTGCCACGCGTAAAGTAGTTGACGATTTTATCACTTTCCTGCTGAGAATACCTTTCCGGAGTGGCGCTAAGACCTAACCTGTACACAAAGCTATTCGGTAACTGACGGATCTGATTAGGACTCAGATTATGTGCCTCATCAACCACAAAAACAGCCTGTTTTCCGATTGGTGCACACTGCTTAATAAACTTTGCAAAAAAAGTATCATATGTAGCTATAACAACATTGAGCTTATTATCGCTGAGCGAATTGATTATAAATGCACCAAAATTATATTTGGTTTCATTGGCATTCGCATATCCACCCAACAAGAGCGGCTTTATCCCTTCCTCTTCAAAAGCAGCTGCCCACTGCGCTTGAAGATCTATTTGAGGAACAATTACAACAGCTGACAACTGCTCTTTCTGTTCATGCAAAGCTATAATAGACTTAATAGCAGTGAATGTTTTTCCCGTTCCAGTCGCCATCTCATAAAAATGATTTCCATCATTGTCCAGAAACTGCCGAACAGCTATTTTCTGGTAATCATATAGATCTTTCTTCTTAGTCCTCTTTTTAGACTTATTCTGCAAACGCTGGATCGCCGTTCTGACATCGGAGCTTACCTTATACTTACGTATTAGGTTTTTCTGTTCTGCCTCAGGAAACGGCATTACTTCAAGCCCTTCAAGATCATTCGCCCAAAGATGATCAAAGTAGGCCTGCTGTTCCTTTATTTCTTCTTCATCTCCCCACCATGAAGTAAGGAGCATAATTGTTTCCCAGTTCTTATTAAGTCCGGAGACAGTAGCGTTGTTGGAACCCGAAAAATACAGTTTCCCTCCATCCTTATCAGTCATCACTCCTATTTTCTCATGGTAAATTCCATCTGGAAGATACGCAATTTTAATAGTGAGTATACCGGCTACGATAAGATTCGTTATGAAGTCTAACTTCATCAAAGTATCTTCGTTTTCGATATCTTCTTCTATTTTCTGATGTATTTTCTCGATTACGGTGGTCTGCTGCAACTGCAACCCATTGTTTATAATTGCAACATCCGCATCGCTCAATTGAACAGAAGTAACAACACGGACGACTCCACCATGCTGAATAAACGGTATAAGACCGTCTGCAATGTTAGCTAATGAATCAAGCGTGAAAAAGCCTGAGCCACGATCATACGTATAGCTTTCTTTCAGTGCAGGAATAAGAAAATCGTCTGTGACATTATCCTGCTTTGTACGGTATATTTTCTTCAGTTTTAAGTCTGATAATGGCATTGCTATCCCTCATTTATCTCAGGTTAATGCTAGTATATTGATAATGTTGTCCCATAATACGGACTCAGTCCTTTTCGTGTGTCATCATTCGATAATGTTGGCTCTGTTCCAGTTTCTCAAAGATCTTCTTCATTACCTTACGGTACTGTTCCGGATCCACTGCTTCCTGTACAAGGTTGAACCCATCGATAAAGCTGCATTCATTATCAATGTAAGAAAGCATGGAACTTGCCAGATGATAGTCCGTATCATCAATCGTTCCATCGGCTCTCTTTTTGATGAACTCACTCTTGTTTTTCTTCAGGATAATATCCCTGATATTACTTCCCTGATAACCGCAAAGTTCCAGGAAATAATATTGGAGGATCCTACGGATAACATTCAACAGCGGGATCGAAGAAGTCAGTTCCTGATACTCCGTCCAAAGTGCCGTGTAGGCGTTCTGGACCGGATTCACGTTCTTGTCATCCTCCGAAAGTTCCTTTGCCTTCTCAATGCATGGTGTGATGGAAGAATGGTTGTCGGTCTTCCTTACCATGTAAAATGTAACGCAGTCATAGTATTCCACCATGTTGTATGCGACCTCACGATGGAAGTATGCATTGTGCGTCAGGATAAATATCTGCTTAATATAGGAACCGGTGATATCCGGGTGCAACACTTCTATATTGTTGTGGCATACGCTGATCATTTCCCTGACCATGGAGCTCACAATGAACAGAGTGCCGCTATCCATGCTGGTAACCGGATCATCGATTACAACGATCTTGTCTCTTCTGTCCATCACATCTGTCACTTCGCCGGTCGAAGTAAAGATAGCTGCATCTGCAGCACCGCTGCCCTTAACCAGATGATAAAAGTACAGGAATGCAATAAAGTTTCTTTCGCCCTCGCTCAGACGCTTGACCGGCTTATTGCCATCACGAACCACCTCATAACGGTTCTTGACACCCGGTTTCTTACGAAGAGAGAAGCCCTGGAAGCCGGAGTCCTTCAACATGGCATTCATGCTCTCGAAAGCCTCATCCGTATTAACGGTATTGCCACTCTCCTTCTTGATCTCTGCTTCCTTGTCCAGGTAGTTCTGACGGAGAGTACCTTTCTCTTTTTCGATAGCCTTGATTTCTGTTTCTATAGCAGCGTCCTTCGCCTTATAATCCGCGATTTCATCTTTGACCAGAAATGCCAGATGCTCCCACAGCATTTTGTCGCACTTGATCTTAGTCTCTTTCTTTTTGTTGAAAGCATCATTATTCGTTTTGATGAGAGCGTTGATCTCATCGACAATCGCATCAATCTCAGCAACTAAGGTATCTATATCCTGCAGTTCTACTTTCTCTGCCGGTTTATCAACCTTCTTCTGAATCAACTGAAGGTTACTATGAATAATGGTTTTCAGACGTTCCAGCTTTTCCTTATAGACAGTGAAATCAGCACGCGGAAAATCACTGGATGTATTATCATCCAGTATTCTGAGCATTTCTTCTGTCATGCTGGTATATGCAGACTGGAACGCAGCCACAGCATTTACACTGTCCTGATATTCTTCATCGAAGCAGGCTTTCAGTTCCTGCTCGAAATGCTGGTGGTCCAGCGGATTATGACAGAAAGGACATATCCCGTCTGCCTTCTTTAAGTATTTCGTATGACCTTCTTTGACCCAGTCTGTATTTCCAAGCTTCTCCATCACTCTGGCAAACTGAGTATCGCTTGTACTTACGATGGGCTGACCAAGATAAGACGCTCCGGAAAGGTCATACTTTCCGGGATATTCATTTGATTTCTTCAGGGATGGATAGGTCTGCGCACTCTTTCCATATGCTACCGCATAGAACTCCATAATCTCATCTTCTGTATGCTCTACGGGCTGTTTTTTCTCCACCTCCGGGCAGAATGTTTTGGCTATCTTCTTTCCGGTCATCGCAGAATCAAACTTCTTCCTGACGGATTCCGTCAGTCGCATCATTCTTGTCTGACTCTCACCTTTAAGACCTTCTCTGGCCTGCTTCTTTTGATCTATCGATTCATTCCTCTTGCTCAGATCGCCCAGCAGCTGATCCTTATCCTTAGCAAGCTGATCCAGCTTTTTCTGTGTTTCAATATTCACCTTATTCAGCGTAAATACTCCGGCAAGGTCATCAAAATTAGAAAAATGATCACTGATGAACTGCTGATCATAAACCAGCACGTTGTAGTCGTCCACAGTCTGCCCGGATCTCCATGTGAGTCCGGTATTTGCCTGGATCATTTCTGATATTGTTGATTTACCCGCACCGTTTCTTCCAAAGAAAAAGTTTATAAACGTAGGCTCAAACTCTTCATGATCATAAGAGCGGCCTTCGATTACCACCTTTTCTATCGCTGATTTTCTCTTCTCCATATAACCGCTTCCTTCCTTAGCCTTCGTTTTCGTCATTCATCTTTCCGGATTTCAGCCATTCATCGACTTCACTGATTCTGAATTTATAGCGTTTGCCGGCACGATAATAAGGAATCTTTCCACTCTTTATCCAGTTCCGTACTGTATCAGTACTGACACTGAGATGATCCGCTATATCTTCAAGGTTTACCCACTTTTCAACTTCCATTGCTTCGTATTCCCTACTCATGTCTTCCTCCGCTTAAAGCACATCCATAATCTCAATAAGTTTCTTTTCCTGTATCAATTGCGGCAAATTCACCCTTTTGATTGCCCAGTGAACACTGTCCAATTCGTTGTTCTCCGGAGCCCGAAGCAACTGCAGCTCGCTCTCCAGAGCATTCAATTTTTCCTGCCGTATCACATGCGATATAGATGCTGTAACAATGATCGTATCGCTCTTCTGCCGGATGTCCACAATATATCCATACCCTGCGCACTGATCCGGAGTCGTATGATTACCGAACCGGTTTCTGATAACAAACAATGACGGCAGTCTCTTGATTTCTTCTGCTGCTGCCAGTCCCGGAAGAGCATATATTTTACGAACTTCCTCAGCTGTAAAGGCGTTCAGTGACTGGTGTCTCGGTATCGCAACCAAGCTGTCCATCTGCTCTTGATCAATAACAAACAGATTGTAATACTCATGATTCGGATTGGCAGGTCGTATGATCTGAGGCATACCGCCCATCGTAATATGGTTGATCTGCTGCCCTATGTATCCGATTTGAGTGTTTCCACTACCGGTCTGCTGGAACGTAGGACTTCCCTGCACTTGCAGACCGGTCGGAGTCTGTACTTGTAATTCATCACTCATTCAGTATCCTCACTTCTTTACAATCGTCTGGTTCGCTATGTATCCAATCTGTGTGTTGTTATCTCCGTTCTGTATGAAAGTAAACGGATTATTGATCTGCTGCAGGTTCGGTCCGGTGCCGGATGCTCCCCTCTGGTTGTTCTGATTATCTTGATTATTCTGCTCCGGCTGATCTTCTACAACCTCCGCTTCCTGCTCCGTATCTTCGGTCTCATCCTCTGCTTTCAGTGTATACACATCCAGTTCTATCGAGATGTCTTCTCCCATAGATCCTTCATACTCTCTGGCACCGCCACCGTTCTCAGGGCACCAGGTATCATATGTAAGTTGGCCTACCTTATTATTCTTTCGATTTACGACTATAAAATGCCATATTCCCAGAAGGAATGACGGAAGGCATACTCTTTTCTGATTGCGAAGCCGATCTTTCCTGACAGCATCTCCGTTCTCACCAACCATGAACTCCACACTGTCATTAATGCTATCGTCCTGTTCAATCAGATCAATCAGAGCCTTCACCAGGCGAACATCCTTCTGCAGCTTTGTTCCCGTTTCGATAAAACTATCTACAAAGATGCACATGTCATTTCTGGCCGCCAGGTAGTTATTTCGTACCCTTTGGTCAAAGACCCCAATCGCCAGCCTGTCTCCAAACGGGAGATACTGTCCCGTTGATAATTTGCATGACTTATAATCATTAGCTTTCGTCTTGAGCACAGCCTTCCCCGGATCCTCATAGTCAGGATTGATAACCGTGATCAGACCCACAAGCACATCCGGATCATTCAGCTTATCGCTCTCACCCTTATAGTGTTCTCTTGCTTTCTTCCGCTGCAGCAACGCCTGTATTACCAGCGTCATAAAGGTGCCGCCGCACAGTCGCGGGTACTCTATATTTGTCACAGATTTCCTCCGATTTACTCTCGTTTGCAATTCTACGCATGTAGTATACTGGTTCATTTTGTTTCCAACCAATTCCCACTAATTCCGATTATATCACAAATGTCTGAATCTATCAATGAGAACGTGCTTTTTCCGTACTTCCCCTCAGGACTCATTTGACGCTTTTCTGTTGATCTCATCCCCTGCTTTTTGCGATAAAAATCCGACTTTTTCAAATCCCGAACCTTAAAAACCTTACGAACCATAGCGCCCGACCTTACGAATGATTGGATCACTCCTGTAAACAATCGCAGGAATGATCCTTTTTCTTCCTGCGAAAAAGCAAACCAAGGCAAATCACAGGAGGAATAATTATGCCAAAGATTACTGTAGACTATTGCTCCAAGTACAGTTCCTTTGATGGAACTTCCGTAACTGAAGGTAAGGTTCTCGCACCGGTTCTGATCTCAGATGCAGAATATCAGAGTAACAACACGATCATTCCTGAAAACCTGAGAACCTGGAAGCACTACGGTGTTCCGTTCAGAGTCGGATTCATGGTGGTGGACGAAGCTGATTTCAACAAGATGCTCTCCCTCTACTACTCCGGTATCAACGACTACTTTGAAGAGCATCCGGAACTTCGCCCCGGCAGATGCGTTCTTGGATGGGATAACGAAGGCTTTCCTATCCTCTGCAGCAAGGAGAACCGTTGCAAGGGCTGTCCCAGACGTGCAGAGCACCTTCCTCGTTTCAAGAGCCGTGAGGACTTTATCCAGTTCACATCCTTCCAGGATACCCATGAAGACGAAGACGGCAACACCGTCGGACTCGACATCGCGGATCCCAACGTGAATGTTGAGGAAGAAGCGATCCTCGAAACACTCTTCACGGAACTGGTGGAATACCTGGGTAGAATCAGCCCCCGTTACGCAAAGATCGTCACCCTCGGCAGACAGGACTACTCGAAAGAACAGATTATTGCTAAGCTCGGTCTGAAGCCGTCCCGTGGCTATCAGGAAATCAACGCAGCAAAAGAACTGACGAAGAAGTTCCTCGAACTGTAAAACGCACGAATGGCGCTGTCGGATCCGTTCCGATAGCGCCACTCTTTTATCTTCTGACCGGCTTACGCCCATTGAGCTGGAACCGGTCATGGCTCTTAATGCTTCTCACCACCTGCCCCAGGCTGTTACCGCGACCGTGCAGGTGATACTTATCATCAGCCTTGTGTTTGTGGAATAAAATGATCGTTCCCTTCTCCGGATACTCCGGATTGTGCAGATACCAGAAATGTCCGGTGTTTCTGCTCATGATAGTCACATCATATTCATCAGCAACAATGACGGAGAAATAGTTCCGATCCAACGACTGCAGATCCTCAGGGCTGAACATAGGCAGCCCCCTTTCCAGAGAACCAGGCATCCAGCGCCTGTTCCACAATCGAAGCCATCTCCGCATTCTCCATACCGCTGAAGTATTTCTCGCAAAGCGAATTCGGCAGTTTCAGGTTCAGACCTTCATTCCCGCTCCGCTTATTGATGGAAAGTGCATCCAGTATCTCGACGATCTTCTCTTCCGTCAATTCACCGCCATGCTTCCGAAGTTCTGCAGCCGCCTTCGGCTTCAGCTTCAAGCTCTGACGGTTCAGAAGTTTCCATATTGCCTGCTGCTCACCTTCTTCCAAAAATGACATATCCACCGCCGCCAGTAGAGCCACTCTACCTTCATCCACCAGCTTCTTAAACTCCGGGATCAGATAGTTCAGCCTCAGCATCCTCGCAGCCGTCCGGCTGGAGAAACCATATTCCGCAGCCATGATATCTCTGCTCTTCGCCCGGTGGCCATTATGACCACCGCAGCGCGAATCCTTTTTACCGGTCAGTGCTTCCAGTTCTTTCACTATCTCATCATGCCGCAGACTTCCGCACATCTTCTCATAATGTTCTACCATAACCGCTGCCTGCTCCGACGGCTTCAATTCAGAAAATGATCTCTGCAGAACGTTGGTCTCGATCACATAGACATAGGCCTCTTCTTCGGTCAGCTCCGTCTTCACGATCGCCGGGATCTCCACCAAACCTGCCAGTTTCGCCGCGTTCTGACGGTTATGCCCGGACAGCATCTCATACCCCTTGCCTTTCTTCTGCACAATCACCGGACACAGTACTCCGTGGTTTCGGATACTCTCCACCATATCATCCAGACGCTCGCCTTCATACAGGTGGAACGGATGCTTATGGTAAGGCTCGATCTGATCCACCGGCAGCATCTGAACACCCTTTTCCGCCTCTCCCTGGACACGCGCCGAAGTATCCTCAGTCAGCATATCCACAGCATCAAATATCTTTCTTTTCGGTGCATTAGCCTTCATAAGCGATCACCTCCCCTGCCAGCTTGTTGTATGCCCTGCAGGCGTTACTGTCCGGAGCATATTCGATTAGTGGCTCACTGTAGTAAACCGACTCACCTACCTTCACCGTATTCGGAATCTTGCTCTCAAAGATCCTGATCTGTCCCTGGAAGGTCTCTGCCACCTGCTCCGTTATGGTCTTGCAGAGAATCGTCCTGGCATCGCACATAGTCAGCAGAATCCCTGCCACATTCAGTTTTTCATTCAGGCGGCTCTTGATCTTCTTCACACTCTTCAGAAAATCCTGCAAACCCATCATGGCCAGAAGCTGAGGATTCACAGTCACAATAACTTCATCAGCCGCAGCCATCGCATTGATATTCAACGCTCCCAACGAAGGACTGGTATCAACAAGGATATAGTCATAGTCCCCTTTCAACGGTTCCAGAATCATCGCCAGCATCTTCTCTGTACCCATTTCCAGTCTCAACTTCGCTTCTACCGCAGAAAGCTGAATACTTGACGGAATAAAGTCCACGCCATTCCGTTCCCAGATATACGCTTCACGCTCCGGCAGTTCTTCGTCTTCGATCACCGCCATCATCAAGTCACCGATTGCCACATCCACATCCTCCGCTCCGAAGCAGGTGGTGAGATTTGCCTGCGGATCGAAATCCACTGCAAGCACTCTTTTCCCACGCTTCTGAAGGGAATATGCCAGGTTGAACACTGACACAGACTTCCCTACGCCTCCCTTCATCGCGCCGATCATATAAATCTTTCCCATGCTCACACCTCCAATCCCGGCTCAGCTACCATAGCATATTCAGCTTTCCGTTCTGCTACGAACTGAGCATGCAGCCTTTTCTTCTCTTCCTCAAAACGCTTCTGCAGAAGCTTCGTCTCCTTCTCCATGAAAGCATCCTCAGCGTCCTTCAGTGCCGCTCTTTCGGCATCCGGAGTGATCACCAACTTACCGTTCTCACAGGTGATGGAGATATAGTCTCCGATATTAAAACCGATCTCCTTCAGCCACTCACCCTTCAGCTGAATCGTCGGAATAGAACGATACTGGTATCCACTCATGCCGTACACCTTCATGTTCCTTGTTTTCTTAAATGCCATCTCAAAATCTCCTTTCCTGACGGTCAGGCTCTCTGCCTGCCAAAGATTTGATCCCATGGTGAGCTCAAAGCATAATCCGCTTTGGAGAAAAAGAAAGGACTTCAGCTCCGACACATAAGTCGAAAGCCAAAGTCCTATCTTCAGCGATTTCTCACCACACTTCTCCAAGGGCAGCTTGTCCGTGGAGACCTGGCATCTCCGCTGTCCTTAAGTGCAGGTATTAGATTTTGTTCGGGCCCGTCCTCAATCTCTACCTCCAGTAGGTCGAAAAAATAGGACTAAGTCTGAAAAGCCTTGATTTAAACGGCTTTCTGACTTAGACCTATTATGCCATAATCATCTACAAGTATCGTATCAATCATGTTATTATTAGTTTCTGTGTAAATACCGGAACCTTTGAACATATTATCGACACTGCTTTTTCTGATACTTCCTTTTAATTTTTTCCGATACACATTCCTTGGTGCCGAATTTTTAGATACATACTGGCAAAACTGTTCCTCTTTTGTCAATTCAACAAGGAGATTTACCGCTACTACGCTCTTGCCTGTTCCCGGCCCTCCCTTTACAATCACAACCCGTTTTTTATCATCCTTGACAGACTGTCTGGATTTATTCAGAATATCTTCATAAACCACCTTCTGTTCATCCAGCATAATAAACTCACGGTTGCCCTGCAGCATTTTTGCAATGGAATCCTGAAGACTTTTTGATGGCCTAATACGTCCCGAGTCAATCTTATAAATCAATTCCTTATTATCACCTGTACGGATACTCTTCTTAATGAATTCTCTCAGCTTTGTCACTTCCCCGCGGGTAAATGCAGGAGCATCTTCCAGATAAGTTTCATACTGTTCAGCATCAAGGGGATCCTGATCATGCCGTCTATAATTGTGCAAATAAGCGCACGGAAATATGGAAATCATTCCTTCCTGTACAGAAGCATTATAATCACTAATCAACATGGCATATGACCAAGCTTGATATGAAGGATGCACTACCTGTCTCACTGCATTTCCAGTATAGGTCTCTACCAAACCGTCCCGCCCCGGAATCGCTTTCAACTCGTCCCATTGCTTCAGTTCAATCAAAATGACATTTGCATCTTCTTTTTTCCCATAACCGGATATCAGAAAATCTACTCTCTTGGATGTTTGTGGAATATTATATTCAATGGCAATTCCTGCATCAGATGGAATATCCTGATCATTTAGAACTTTATACATATATTCCATAGAATTTTCCCATGCACGGAATTCATTCTTCGCTGTATGGCGATGCATTCTTTCGTAAATATTGTTTTCAATTTCCACCGCAATGGTGTCCTGTTCTACACTCGATAAAAAATTATCTTTTGTTCCTTCATAAATTAACATCTGGGCTCCTTTTTGCACACGTTATTGAAATGAAAGTTCCTTTCACAAAAGGAACAAGCTCTAAATATAGTACAATTATACCATATTTAGAGCCTACTTTCATCAGATCGTATCCAACTTATCCAGAAAAACCCGGATTTAAAAAGTAAACGACTATTCACTCCAATCGTACCGTGAACAGTCGTTACTTGTCAGGGATAAACTAACGAATATGATAGACGCTTCTCACTTTGATGCCGGTGGGATTTCCCCGCAGAATCCGCACTTTTCTCTCCCCTGCGTTCATGTCAAAATAATTATCGCTCAGCACCATATCCTCATTTTCATTCTGGATCTCCACGCTCTTTGCATAGGCTTTGGCACGGACGGTAATCCACTCGCCCTGCACCTCTGCCTCCAGCTGCGGATCTTCATAGCGGAAATACTTGGGATAGGAGAAAATCACAGTTCCATCTGCAATCTTCCCGTATTCGTAAACCGAGTCATCTTCTTTTGTACACACACCCGGATACTCATAAGCCTGGAAGCTGACATACTCATCAAACACATTAATCTTCGGCAGAAGAACTTTTCCCGTCCACACAGCGGACAGGGCAGGAACCTCCAGGTCCATCTCTTCGCTCATCAGAATCTCTGCTTTCGCATTCCGAATCTGCCATTTCAGAAGAATTTTTTTCTCAGATCTTGTCTCATTGGAGACATTAAAACGCACAGACTTTTCAAACTCAAAATGCTGCCGGTTCATATTTGCCTCCTGTGTCATCCAGCTTTCTTCCTCACAGGATACCAGCACTGGAGCAAAGAACCGTCTTGCATAATAATGAAGAGCCTTCCATCTGCCATGATAGTCGATGGAGGACCAGGAGATCACCGGCCAACAGTCATTCAGCTGCCAGTAAACCGCTCCCATACATCTTCCCCGGTTTCTCCTGAAATGTTCCACTCCATAACGGATACCGTCTGCCTGCAGCAGTTGGGATGCATAGATTACCGTCTCAAAATCTGTAGGGTATCTATACATTTGCTGCATATAATTCATAATTTTTCCATTGGCGCCATAATTTCTCTGATGCTTCTCCATAATATAGGAAAAGATATTCCAATCCTGTGGATCATCTGTGAATGATTCCACCGTCTTCTTTGCCGGGAATGCCTGAAAACCAAACTCTGAGATATACCGGAAGAAATGTTTCCGGTATTCAGAAAATGGTCGGTTTCCATGCCATACTTTCCAATAATGAACATCTCCCCGATCCGGATCATTGGGATTGTCAAAGGATCCCCCGGATGACGGGCTTGCCGGCCAATAGAAAGTCTCCGGATCGTATTTTTTTAAGATCTCCGGAATAATCCGTTCATACATAAACAGATAGTCCCGCACTTCACTGGGCTTTGTCACCCAGCACCTCTCATCCACAAACATCTCCATCTCATTGTTTCCGCACCACAGTCCCAGACAGGCATGATGGCGGATTCTCTGAACATTGTCGATGAATTCCTGACGGATATTCGCTTCAAACTCCTCTGTGAGCTCATACACCGAGCAGGCAAACATAAAGTCCTGCCAAACCACCAGACCCAGCTCATCACAGATATCAAAGAAGCAGTCATCCGGGTAGAACCCTCCTCCCCAGACACGAATTGAATTGAAATTTGCCAGACGGCAGTCCTCCAAAAGGCGTCTCGTCCTCTTCTCACTTCTCTTTCCCAGGAGATGTTCTTCCGGAATATAGTCGGCCCCCATGGCAAAGAAGCAGACGCCATTTACTTCATGGGCAAAACTCTCTCCCCACTGATCTTTCTTTCTCACCACAGTCATGGTGCGCAGACCAATTCGTCTTCTCCAACTGTCGTATACTTCTTGTGAGGATCCCAGGGAGACTTCCACATGGTAAAGGGGCTGATCTCCCAATCCGTTCGGCCACCAGAGCTGGGGATTCTCTATGGTGATCTCCCCTTCTCCGGTCACCGTATACCATTCTTCTCCCTTTTCCCGGTAACACTCTGTCTGGTTCAGAGACGCCAGAATGATTTCCCCGTCCGGAGCAGTCACAGCCACCTGCCAGCCTACTTTTCCGTCACAGTTCTTACAGATTCCTTTCGCCTCAACCAAAAGGCGTACTCGACCCTCCTCATGTCTCTGGCGGACATAGACATCCTGGATCCTGCCCTCTGTGATTCCCAGAAGATATACGTCTCGAAAGATTCCTGCGTCCGGGAGGTGTGCTCCCCAGTCCCATCCGAACATATAGTGAGCTTTTCGAAGGTGCATAAATCCTTCATAAGTATCATCATTTCCGATATTTCCATATTTTTTATACGCCTTAGCGATATATTGCAGAGGAGAGTGGAACTGAACTCTCAGCACATTTTCTCCCTGCTCCAGCAGCTCTGTCACATCATACTCCCAGATGCGATACATATTGCAGGGCTCTCCCAGCAGACTTCCATTCAGGAAGACTGACGCACAGGTATCCAGCCCCTCAAACTGAATCACTTTGCGGTCGCTCTCCCGGATCTCACGCTCCGGAAGAAATCTGCACTCATATTCATAGTCTTTCTCCATCAGCGCGCAGACTGCATCCTCATTGTCTTTCCAGTAAGGATCCTCTATTTTGCCGTTTCTCAGAAGATCGGTGTACACACTTCCCGGTACAACAGCCGGAATCCATTCCTCTTCTCCCACACAGCGCATTCTCCAGTCTTTTCTCAATTCTGTCGTAATCATACTCTTCCCTTTCCCTGAAACTGAAAAGAGCTGATTGAATCTCTCTCATCAGCTCTTTCTCTCTTTTCTCTTTATTCCTGTGCAGCCGGATACTCGTTGCAGAGCAGGCGGTAGGCCGGCTCGTCTTCCTCGATCGTCGGAAATCTTCCGATGGGCTCATAGAACCGGTTGTCATTCTCATCGTCATTGCACATAGATACTTCTCCGAGGAGAACAGCTCCTGTTCCCTCCTCCACATGAAAATCATGATACAGATACGGAGTAACGGTAATGCTCTCACCTGGCGTCAGACGTACTTGTGTTCCTGCCGGCACTGTGTAAGTTCTTCCATCACTGTGCACTGTCACATCTGTATCCGCGAACTCTCCGTCCGGAGTGGAATTGTAGACGGTAATCAGAACATTTCCACCGCCTCTGTTGATAATGTCTTCCATCTTATTCCAGTGGAAATGCATAGGTGCCATCTGTCCCTCATTTACCATCAAAAGTTTCTCAGCATAAGGTTTCTTATATCTGTCATCTTTCACATTTCCATTACGGATTGTAATCAAAGCAAATCCCACTTCGTCGAATTTTCCAAGACCATAGTCAGTGATATCCCATCCAAGCATATTATCCCGGATCTCATCATACTCATGATTCTTCGTCTTCCATTCGTCCGGTGTCCAGTTACAGAATGGCGGAATCTCAAATCCCTGTTTTTTGATTAACGCTTCCATGTCCTTGATTACTGCATTGATTTTTGAACGTTTCATACTGATTCTCCTGTCTGCAATTCATATAATTCCTGACCTTCCAGTATCTTAAGTGTCAGGTTCATGGTCTCTGATTCAAAGGGATCCAGCATATGCAGGTCTCCCTGTTTTTCGTGGAACGCCCTCCCGTATACACTGGAATTTGAGGGCTCCAACCCTACAACATAATCTCCGCTGGCCCTTGATTTCCACTCCATAAAATATGGAAGATTCTTCTTCTCATACTCCAGGCAGATTCCCAGTCCCAGCTTCTCATTGATGACGGCCGCACGCGCAATCCCCCCGGCATCTGCCTTCATCTCATGCAGAAAAACTGCCTCTGCCTCGCCGTCCACCGGGGCTTCCATGGTGTCCCAGCAGTCCATCTGTCTGGCAGCATCTTCATCCCTGGGTGTTGTGTGCATGGAGGGAATGACAATCCGGGTACCTTCATCCAACAAAGGATATCCCACATTGAAATGATACAAAAGCATCATCGGCACCCGCTCATATCCCTGATTCTCAATCACGTCCTGGATATGAATCTCCTTTCCCGGGTACGTCGTGGTAATCGTACGTTTTAACAGAAGGTTCTCCCCAAAGAGTTCTGCCTCCCGCATCTCGCCCTGGATGGTGATCTGGCATTCCTGGCCCTCCCACTGCATAGAGACACCGGTGTGCTCTGCGGGAGTTGTCCGGATCCTTCCATGCATGGGATACTCTTTGCCGTCTTTTTGATAAACCGCGCAGATATTTTCCAGACCACAGGTAAAAAGCATTCCTCCCATAATGCTGCGCAATGCTTCTTCCCCGTTGGTGTCATAGTGGTTTCTTCCTTGCAGCCCTGGCTTTGACAGAAAACTGAAATTGATTCCCCGGTAAGACAACTCGGAGAGATCCAGACATTTATCTTTCATTACCGTAAACTGCAAAGGGCCATTTTTCACCTGCCAGGCAGACATTTTGTCCGCCCGGCCTTCCTGGTAGATCACAGGTACCACATCCACGAGCTGGTGCAGATTTCCCACCTTCCTCATGATTTTCGCTTTCTCAGTCATTGTATCCCTGTTTTCCTTATAGATTTTTATTTCTCTGCTTTCCAGTCATCAATCTGTGTCTGCATCTCATCGATGACATCATTGATTCCGGTTGCCTGCATCTTCTTGTCAAGCTGCGGCAGGTATTCCTCCGGATCCACACTTCCTGTGTACAAGGATTTACCGAATTCATCCAGGACATTCCTGAAGCCCGCCACCTGGGTGCTCACATTGCTCAGATCGAAGTCAAATCCAAAGGATGGTGCTTCCTCCGCTGCGTCGTTGTATTCTTTGAAGGTTGCCCACTTGTCAATCGGCTCATTGTCCAGCACATATGTGTTAAACAGACCGCCCTGTACATAGTACGGTACGGAGTAATCTTTGGATTTCTCCGGATCCAGTTTTACTTTGCAGTCATAGATATATGGTTTGCCCTCTGCCGCATCCAGCTCTTCCTGAGGAACATCTACTTTCTCCCAGTGCACGCCTTCGATACCGTAGTTGAGCAGGTTTCTCAGATACTGATCGGTATTAACCAGATTGATAAATTCCATTGCTTTTTCCGGATGCTCGGAATTCTTGTTGATCGCTGTCAGCGCTCCACGGGCAGACGCATTGGTCACCTGAGTGTCCATAATGGAGGAAGCCACCACATCATATCCCAAGTCTTTTGCCCAGATCAATTCTGCGTAAGGCTGTCCGTCACCTTTTGTCACAAAACGTTTCACAGATTTGTCGTCGGATGCGGTTGCCGCATCTTTGTTGATGTATCCGGCTTCATAGTACTTACGCATGGTATCCAGAGTGGACTGCATCTTCTCTGTGTCGAACACATTCTTCACAGTCAGACTGTCATCTCCGTACTCGATACCCACCGGATCCTGAATTTTATCCATATAAGTAGGTGCAGAGTAATCTTTTGTCAGATACATCGGCACTACATCAGGTTCTTTCTCTTTGATCAGAGCCAGCCAGGGTTCCAGATCTTCCAGAGAATGGATATCTTCATATGGAATATTATATTTGTCCACATATTCTTTTGTAAATACCCACATTGGCATGCTGCCGATCTCTTTCTCACTTGGCACACCATAGATCTCTCCGCCTACCTTAGCAGCCTCCCAGAATCTCGGATCGATCTGGTCATACATCTCTTTTCCTTCTTCCTGAAGAAGGTCATCCAGCGCAAGGAAGGCACCCTTCTGAGCATTCTGAAGATAATCGTTGGTCCAGGAACAGGTGAAGCACATATCCCACTCATCACCAGTGTTGATCACCACCTGCATTTTCTGGTTGTAATCTCCCCAGCCAACTTTTACAATATTTAATCTCACGCCAATTTTTTCTTCGGTATATTTGTTGACTTCTTCCAGAACCATCTCATCATCCTTCTGGTTATCGCCAACCTGATACCATGTCAGCTCCACAATCTCTTCACCGTTTGAATTTGTCTCGGTTTCCTTTCCGCATCCTGAGAGCAGTCCGGCAGCCATAACCGCTGCGCAGCCGCCTGCCAGTATACGTTTCACTTTTCCATATTTCATTTTTCTTCTCCCATTATCATTTATATTTCCTTTTTTTCATCTGATTCTTTTTCAAGCTCAGAATTCCCCTACTCTTTTACCGCGCCGATGGTAAGTCCGTTTACGAAATATCTCTGGAAAAACGGATAAGCAAAGATAATCGGCAACGTAGAAATCACGACAATCGCCATCTTGATGGTCTCTTTTGGCATATTGGCTGCCGCCTGGATTCCTTCCACTCCCATCAGCGACTTGTTGCTTGCAAGAAAGTCGATGGAACTCTCAATCTTAATCAACAGATACTGCAGCGGAATCCAATCCTGATTGTCGATATACATCATAGCATTAAACCAGTCATTCCAGTACCCCAGTGTCAGGAACAAACCGATGGTGGCAAGTCCCGGCAGAGCCATGGGAATGACAATCTTAAAGAACAGCCTCCACTCGGAAGCACCGTCAATCTTAGCTGATTCCACAACCGAATCCGGTATACTCGTCTTAAAAAATGTACGCATGACGATGATATTAAACGAGTTCATCGCCAACGGCAGAATCAGCGCCCACACACTGTTCTTGAGCATCAGAACCTTTGTCACGATCAAGTAGTTCGCGATCATACCGCCGGAAAAAAGCATCGGCACTGTGATCACCTTTGTGAAAAAGGAACGGAATGCATAAGTTCTTCTGGACAGGGCATAAGCATACGTTCCGATCAGGAACAGGCCGAGGATGGTTCCCACAACCGTCACAAGGATGGTGACACCATAGCTTCGTATAATGCTCTCGCCCGCGTCAATGATATACTTATACGCATGCAGACTCCATTTCTTTGGAATGAACCGGTATCCATTCATAGCTAAGGACTCTTCATCGGTCAGTGAAATAATGATTACAAATACGAACGGAATCAGGCTCAAAAGAGACAAGATGGTCAGAATCGCATTAAACAAAACATTGGTAGGCTTTCTGATCATATTATATTCGCACTCTTTGGCTTCGATCTTCTTGATCCTTTTCTCCTGTGCCCGCTCTTCTCTTTTGCTGATGGACATGATCTTCCTCCTTCCTGTTAGAACAACGCATTTTCTTCATCGATCTTGGACACCAGCTTGTTCGCTCCCATGATCATGATAAATCCAACCACAGACTGGAACAGTGCCGCAGCAGAACTCATTCCAATCTCACCATTTGTCTGCAGAGCACGGAAGATATATGTATCCAAAACGTTTGTCACCGGATAGAGCGGTCCTGAATCTCTCGGGAGCTGATAGAACAGACCGAAATCGGATTTGAAGATTCCGCCCACTGCCATAATCAGAAGAATCGTGATGACAGGTTTCAGCAGCGGCAGTGTGATGTATTTCATCTGCTGCCATTTTGTGGCACCGTCAATGACAGCTGCCTCATAATAAGTCTTATTGATTCCGCAGATGGAAGCAAGATACACGACTGTATTGTAGCCGATTCCCTTCCACTGACTCATGAAGATGATGATAAAAGGCCACAGCCCTTTCTCTGTATACCAGGAAATTCCTTCCCCGCCGAACTGTTGAATAATGGAATTAAAATATCCTTTTTCCGGATTTAAGAAGGCAAAAACACAGTAGCTGACAACAACCCAGGAAAGGAAGTACGGCAGGAACATGGAACTCTGATAAATCTTCGCCATTCCTTTGTTTCTCAGTTCATTCAGCAGCAGCGCCACAATAACCGGGAGCACCACACCCAGGATAATGAACGCCGCGTTATAAAGAACGGTATTTCTCAGGATAATCCATGCGTCTCCACTGCTGAACAGAAATTTGAAGTTGTCCAGACCAACAAATTTGCTGGTGATCAAACTTTCAAAAAAGTTACCGGACAGCCGGTATTGCTTGAATGCGACCAGGATACCGAACAAAGGCAGATAGGCAAAAAGCAGGAACCAGACTGCGCCAGGTGCGCTGAGAATCAAAAGTTCTTTGTTCATTTTCAGTTTTGTCAGAAACCCCTGCTTTTTCTTTTTTTCAGGATTCCCCTGTTTCTTCTCTTTCACTTCGCAACCTCCTCTTCGCACAGATAACTGCCGGCCGTCATCCCTGCGTTCTTACTACAGGAATATTATACGTGAAAACCCCCGGTTTCTCCCAGTCGAAAACTTATAGATTCGTTGCACATTTTCTAGGAAAATTTCACATAAAAAGTGGAGAAATTCTCACACTGTTTTTCACAGAACAAGAATTTCTCCACTTTTTTAATACTTTAATACTTTTTCATACCTCTGAGGGATGCAGGGGACACCCCATAACATTGTTTGAATTTACGGTAAAAATAACTGGTGTCCAGATATCCCACTTC
>ERZ1643246.1005-NODE-1005-length-32736-cov-5.715676_pt1 | contig 32736 bp, 28 predicted proteins | sample MGYA00579265_ERZ1643246 | MGnify/ENA primary metagenome ERZ1643246 (study PRJEB29033, sample SAMEA4952261) | chicken gut metagenome | biome: Broiler Chicken; feature: Gastrointestinal Tract; material: Caecum | place: Ireland | collected 2018 | study: Broiler...
TGCGGGACACCGTCCGGTTGTGGCATTTGAGCGCGACTTGATGGACATAGTGTGAAATTATGTGATATAATAGAGGTAACCATATTAGGGAGGAATATGAATGGAAAATCTGAAGAGATATATTACTCGGAAAAACTTGCTGATGACATCGTTCATCACCGGCGTGATCGGAGTGGTCATGCTGCTGATCTACTTTCTTACGATCAATACGATGTCGGCCAGCGCGCTCTCGATGCTCTCTTTCTTGTGCATCCTGTTTTATGTGAGCTTTTTCTTGTTGCTGCTGCTGACGGCGGCCTATGCGTTCCACATCTTTTATGACAAGCAGCGCTCCACGACGCTGTATGTGCTGGCGGGATGCACCGTGGTCGGACTGCTGGCTTCTCTGTTCAGCATTTCGACGGTCAATGTGATCTTTCAGGTGATCAACGGCAACTTCTCTGCCATCTGGTCGCTGTCCGCTTCTGCGCTGAATGTGGATACCTGGCTGATCATCATGATGATCGGACAGATCGCCGCCGGGGTGCTGGCCGGTTATCTGCGGTTTGTGAAAAAGGCGGAGGAGCTCAGCAGTGAGGATCTTTCACAGATGCAGGATACGGCGAAGCAGGTCGGGGATGCGGCTGCGATGGCAGCGCGCAAGGCGGCCGGCAGCGTCAGCGAAGGAACGGCGAAGCTCTCTGAAAAGTGGAAAAACTATTATCATACGGAAAAGGGAAAGAAGACGGTACGTCTGGTCGGCATCGCGACAGTGGTCGTCATCGTCGTGATCATCGCCATCAGCATCTGGTCGGCAACGCGAACGACACCGATCGATCTGACCAGTTCCTGTGAGGTTACTTTTGAAGGATATGATGGGGAAGGGGATGCATACATCAACTGTGATGTGGATTATGACATCAACAACCCGCAGATTGCTTCTTTCGTGTATGACGTGGAGTATACGATCGACAATGACGGTGCGCTCTCCAATGGCGACAAGATCATCCTGCATGCGGATTACAGTGAGGAAACGGCCCGCAATCTGAAGCTGGGCGTGGAAAATGCGGAACGAGAGATCACCGTGGAAGGTCTGACCGAGGTCTATCGGACCTACGAGGACATTCCGAAGGAGGTTTCCGACGGATTTGCTTCTGCGGCGCAGGCAGCGCTGGAAGCGGAGCTCAAGGAGGATGAGGGATCGACCTTCGGACCGGATACGATCACGATCAACAGCTGTGAGAACATCGGTGTTTACTATCAGTACAGCAGTTCATGGGGCGAAGGCAGCGTCTACTACCTGTTCCGTACGGATGTTACAGAAGAAGATGAATACTCTGTGGACAATATCATCGATTACTACTATGTGAGCATCGATCCGATCAGCTCCGAATATACATTGGATCTGGCTGTGGATTCGGATGATATCTACGTTTCCGGCATGTATCTTTACGATGACGAAAAGAATGATGCACGGGCCGGTGAATGGCTGAAGAGCTATTATTCAGATCTGCAGGTCGTCTCTGAGAATTTCTCCGATGAGACCTATCAGGATACGACCACAGAAAAATAAACAGAAACAGGCAAACGGCACCCGCAAGGGTGCCGTTTATTCATCAGAGGGATGAGGTGTTCGGGTACAGACGCTTTCTCCTTCGATAAAGGTGTAGTTGACATACTGGATCGGCTGTACTTCTTCGTTGCGGATCATGCGCAGGATCGTACGGGCGCAGCATTTTCCGCTGTACTCGGTATCGAAGCGCACGGTGGCCAGCTGCGGGGTCAGCAGTTCGCTGATATCGTAACCACCAAAGGAGATGATGGAAATGTCCTGCGGGATGCGATAGCCTCGTTCGCGGATGACTTTATAGGCGCCCAGCGCCTGGCGGTCCGTCGAGCAGATCAGCGCATCGATGGAATGCTCGTCGAGGATCCGTTCGACCTGGGTGCAGGCGTGCGCAAAGGAAAAGTCACTGAGGTAGACATAAGGGCGTTCGATCCCGCTTTCCTTTAAGCCGTCCAGGATGCCCTGGCGGCGGACGACGCCGATCGCTTCATCCCAGGTGTCCACACACAGGCAGGCGACCGAGCGGTGGTGGCGGGATCCGATGTAGGAGCCGACGAACTTTCCACCGTAGTAATCATCATTGATGATGCAGATGCCATCGGGATAATTCTGGGCGACGACGACAACGGGGACGTCGATCTGTGAAAGCAGCTTGCGGTGGGCATCACTGAGGTGGGTCGCACTGAGGATGAGCCCGTCAACGTTCATGCGCCACAGCTTTTCCAGGTACTGCAGCTCCAGCGCTTCCTGGTGGTCGGTATTGATGATCATCGTGCTGTAACCCTCCTGGCGCAGATGGCGGTCGATGCTCATGAGCACCTGTGAGGTGACGATGGAGTCCAGACAGGGAGCGATGATGCCGATCATCCGACTGCTTTTCGCTTTCAGGCGGGCGAAGCTGTTGGGCTCATAGTTGTACTGCTGTATGATGGACGCGATCCGCTTGCGTGTCTCTTCCTTGACATAACCGCCGTTGAAGTAACGGGATACGGTGCTCTTGCCGACACCGCTGAGCTCGGCGATCTCTTTCATCGTGATCTTTCGGACAGTGCCCATATGGATTCCTTCCTCTCTGTTCTGTGTTTATGATAGCACAGGCCATCTGCAAAAAAAAGAGAAAGTGGGAACGGTTTCGCATCGGACATCTGCGGCCGCGACTGGGCTTCTGCCCCTGCTTTGCATCGTCTCCCTCATAAAGTGATAATGCAAGGAGGATGGACATGTGTGGAATCGCAGGCATCATCGATTATGAGCATCCGGCACAGACGATGTGCGCACCGTATGTGCAGGCGATGCAGGAAACGCTGCGGCGGCGGGGACCGGACCAGAAAGGCATCTGGAAGGAGTCCTTTGTCACGTTGATCCATTCCCGTCTGAGCATCGTCGATCTGGAAGGCGGCCGTCAGCCGATGATGCGGGGATCCTGCTGCATCGTCTACAACGGAGAGCTGTACAATACACAGGAACTGCGTGCCGAGCTGCTTGCGCGGGGAAGGCAGTTGTCGACGCACAGCGATACGGAGGTCATCCTGCAGTCTTATCTGGAATGGAAGGAAGCCTGTGTGGAAAAATTCAATGGCATCTTTGCGTTTGCCATCTGGGATACGTATCGCAAGGAGCTGTTCATCGCCCGTGACCCGATGGGCGTCAAACCGCTTTTTTACACGATGTGCAAAGATGCCTTTCTCTTTGGCAGCGAGATCAAGACGCTGCTGGCACATCCGTTTGTCCGACCACGGCTGACGCGAAGCGGCATCCTGCAGCTGATGTTGTTGGGACCGGGAAGGATCGGCGGCAGCGGTGTGCTGGAGGGCATCTGTGAGCTGAAGCCGGGGGCCTGCGGATATGTGGATCTGCATGGCCTGCACAGCTGGACCTATGCAAAGATGGAGGACCGTGTGCATACGGATCCACTGGAGACGACGGTGCAGACGGTGCGCACGCTGGTCCGCGATGCCGTTCACCGGCAGCTGCAGGCCGATGTGGCGGTCGGTACCTTTTTGTCCGGCGGGCTGGATTCCAGCATCATCACGGCGCTCGCCAGCGAGCAGTTTGCCCGTGAAGGAAAGAAGCTGCATACGTTCTCGCTGGATTATGAAGACAATCAAAAGTATTTTCACGCGACGAAATTTCAGCCCAATGCGGATGCGGACTATGTGGAGGAAATGGTGCAGGCGATCCACAGCGAACATCACCGGATCGTGCTTCGACCACAGGATGTGGCGGATGCGCTGTATGCGGCGGTCGACGCCAGAGATCTGCCGGGAATGGCCGATGTGGACAGCTCTCTGCTGCTTTTCTGCAAGGAGATCCGCCGCCATGTCAAGGTGGCGCTTTCCGGTGAATGTGCCGACGAGCTGTTTGGCGGGTATCCTTGGTATCGTGATCCGCAGGTGCGCATGCGGTATGGCTTTCCATGGTCACAGACGACGGACTATCGCAGCAGCTTTCTGAATGAGGAGTGGCTGACAGGGGTCGATGCCAACGCCTATGTGTCTCAATGGTATGAACAGACGCTGAAAGAGACCGATCTGGTGACGGACATCGATGCGCAGGAACGCCGGCTGCGAGAGATGACGATGCTCAACATGCAGTGGTTCATGCAGACGCTGCTGGACCGGAAGGACCGCATGAGCATGTACGCTTCCCTGGAGGTGCGTGTCCCTTTCTGCGATGTAAGATTGGCCCGCTATCTTTACAGTATTCCCTGGGAAATAAAAGATTACAATGGCTATGAAAAAGGACTGTTGCGGGAAGCGGTAAAAGATCTTTTGCCGCAGCGTGTGCTGTGGCGAAAGAAGAGCCCGTATCCAAAGACGTGGCATCCGCTGTATCGTCAGTGTGTGAGCGAACGGATGAAGGAACTGTTGACACGGGCGGATGCCCCGCTGTTTGTCATCGTAAAAAAAGAGCGGGTCCAAGATCTGTTGCAGGAAGAACGAAGCGTTCCATGGTACGGACAGCTGATGACCACACCGCAGACGATCGCATATCTGCTGCAGCTCAATTACTGGTTGGAGCATTATCATGTCGAGATCCAGATATAAAGATGGCGGACCACAGGGCCCGCCATCTTTTTTGAATACCTGAAGGGATCATACCTTGTCGTTTGTTCCTTTGGCGGATGGCGTGCAGGCAGGCAGAGAGAGCAGCAGGGTAAACTGCGCGCGCGGACCCAGGTCCTCACAGGTAAAGCTGCCGTTGTAACGTGCAGCGATCTTGTGAAGGATGGGCATCCCCAATCCATGCCCTTCCCCCTTGGAAGAAGGGGCATGCAGCGAAAGAAAAGGCAGCTTGCTGTTTTCCATGCGGATGTAGAGCTGATTGCCTTGCAGCAGTGCCGATATCGATAAGCTGCGCTCTGCCTTTGGCAGAAGGATACAGGCCTCGATGGCATTATCCAGCAGATTGTTGAAGACGGAAAGCAGATCCAAAGGGGCGATGGGGATCGACTCCGGCAGCATGATGGAGATCTGCATGGGGATGCCCGCTTCATCTGCCCGCAGTTTCTTGTTGTAAAAAAGTGCATCGATCAAGTGGTTGTGACACTGGTTCATGCTGCAAAGACGGCTGTATTCCTGCAGCAGATGGCCTAACAGCTGTTCCTGCTCCTTCTCATCCATCGTGCGTGTATCCACAAATTCATCCATTCGCTTTTGGACCTCCTCTTTCAAAAGCGGGATGTTTTGCTGAGCACTGCGCCGTGCGGCGAGATAGCGCTCCTGCTGTGCATGCAGAGAACGGCTGAGGCGATTTTCCCGCTCCAACGCCTGTGTCTGTCGAATGAGGGAAAGGAGCGCCAGCACACAGAGATATTGAAATGGCAGAAAGCACAGCAGCAATGCCGAAGATCGCTCCCATACCAGACACAGAAGGGCAGCGATGAACAAAAAGAACGGAAGCAGCACGAGGGCATACGCACAGACAGAGAAATATGATCTACGCATGTGGCTTTCTCCCCTGCGCTGTGAGGATCGTCTGCATGTAATTGATGATGTCGTGCCGCAAATATCGCAGCTGCTCGTTTGGTTCCTGTTCAAGGATGGCCTTTTCCAGTTTGTTCTCATACTCGGCGTACAAGGATGCCAGTTTTTGCTGGCGAAGCGCATGGATCAAAAACCGATGATAAGCGCCGACCCACAGAAAGACCGTGAACAGGCAGATGCCAAACAGCACCGATAGCAGCAGGAGGCCCTGCGGCCAGCCGCAGGATACACAGAGCAGCATCATGTGTGAGAGGAACGTCAATACCAGAGGCAGCAGCCATGTGTTTGCGCTGTCCTGCCGCAAAAAGGCAAAATGCTGCACGAGCAGACCGATGAGCCAACCGACAGCCGGTGTAATGAGAAGCAGCGGCAGGAATGAGAGCGTATGCACGATGGAAAGCGTCCAAAGCGATGGGAAGATCATGAGCATGGAACGCTGAATGCGGGTCTGCCAGCTTTCTGACAGCGGAATGCGCCAGGAGAGGGAGAGGAGAAGGCCGACCGTCAGACAAGGAACAGGGGCATATAAAGAGCCAAATGAAAAGAGAAAAGCAGTAACGGCCATGGCCGGCAGACAATATGGCCGTGTGTTCCATGAGCAGCTGCACAGCAGCCAACCGGCCGACAGTGCACTGCACCCTCCGAATATGATTGCCCAGATCAATATGGTCATGCCGATCCACTCCTTTTTTACCATTATACAATGGAATGTCATTGAAAAAAGAAAATCCTTTGCATTCTGAAGAAGGTCCGGATCAAAATGACGGTTTATTACATTATCTTTGCGTTTCATGAATGAAAAGAAGGAGCAATCAACGAAATATGCAGGGTGTGATATAATCAAAGCAAAGAATGGAAGAGGATGAAGAGAGAGATGGAAGAGGGGAATATGAGCGGCTGGCTCAATGATCGCTATCGCGTGGAAGAGCGTTTATTTGAAAAGCAGGATCGGACGTTATATCGTGCGCATGATCGGCGTCTTGATCAAACCGTGTTGCTGTGGGTACAATGGCTGGATCAGAGTGATACAGCAGACGAGCTGCGTGAGCATTGTTTGATGGAGGCCCGCGTACTGATGAAGATGGAACATCCGCACATCTTGACCGTCTTAAATTATTTTGAGGAGGAGAATGCCTGTTATATCGTTTTCGAGGATGTGAAATACCAGACGCTGAGCGATGTTCTTTCCCGACAGGAGCGACTCTCCATCCAACGGGTGCGGCCGATCGCCCTGCAGCTGATGGATACGCTGGACTATATTCATAAACAGGGCTATATCTATATGAATGTTTCTCTGCAGGAGATCCTCATCGATGACGATGATGCCATCCTTCTCTATGATTTTTCTTCTCTGTGTGAAAAGAACCACCGGATCGACCGGATGATCACACATGCCGGACACAATCTGCCATCGGAGGCTTATCAGCCCAACGCTGCCGCAAGAGCGGACAGTGATGTCTATGGGGTCGGCGCTGCATTGTATGAGATGCTCAGTGGCAGATCCCTTCTGGCAGCTCCGCGCAGAGAGCGCATCAGCGAAAAATATCATAAAGAGATCCTTGAGAAGCTGCAGCATTTTGATGATCAGATCTCTTCGGGAGAAGACGCTTCGATCCGTCGGTCGCTCTCATTGAAGCGAAGAGAGCGTTTTCAGAGCATGGGAGAGTTTCGCAGCGCCTTTCTGGAAGAACAAGCGATGCAGCCGGAAAAGCAGTGGGTCAATCGGCATCAGCGCAGGGCTTACTGGCTGATCTTCCTCAATGTACTGGTGATTCTCGCACTGCTCGTTGTACTTGCCCAGCAACAGAAAAGCCGTTTTCACAAGTCGGTGATCCAAGCGGATACCATCTCCGTTCTGTTGCCGTATCAGAATGAACAAGAACGGCAGGCAAATGAACAGATCGTCAATTATTATCAGGAAGAGTATCCGCAGATCGATGTATCTCTGACACAGGTTGCGCGCGAAGATTATGCCGCCTTCGCAGCACAGGAACCATCCTTTGACGTCTTTTTCTGGAATGAAGCGATCGATCTGCAGACCTGTGCGGATCTTCATGATCTCATGAAGATGATCGATCCAAGCTGTTTCTATGGCTTTGATCAGGGAACATTTGCCAAACGTCTGCCATTGGGGTTTGAAGCAGAAATACGATATCAGAATGCACAGCCGTATGCGGATGCGCAACGAGAGACAGCAGATGCGGAAACATTTTATCAAGGGCAGGCCCAGAGCTATCTTGGCAGCAGCGCACAGCTGGGAGAGGTCATCACACGGCTGCCGGGACTTTGGCGCATCGAAGCGGATGAAACGGTGAAGATCACCTATCGGGATCAGGTATGTGTACGAAAGAGCACGACGAATAAAGAGAGCGCGGCCATGTTGTTTGTCTATGTGCTGCTGGGGGATTATGCACAAAATGAGCATTATCTGCAGCAGGACAGCTGGCTTCCGGTCAACCGGGAAACGCTGTCTCGCTATATAGAAGGTTATCCGCAGCTGTCTTATCTCGAAGAGGCGGCACTCGTGATAAAGGAGGAATGAACGGATGCGGTGTTATCATTGCATGGAAGAATATTCGGATACGCTGGATTGCTGTCCACACTGTCACAAGACGAAAGAAAGCAGGACAGAGCCTTATCAGCTGCTGCCCGGAACGCTGCTCAACGATCGTTTCTATATTGGGGACATGCTGGGCTATGGAGGTTTTGGCATTACCTACATTGGCTGGGATGCCCTTTTGTGTCAGAAGGTAGCGATCAAGGAATATCTGCCGATGCATCTGGCCGGGCGAAACGCACATCAGGAGCGGATCGTGATCTATGACAAGGATCGCCGGAAACTGTTTGAACAGGGACGACAGCGTTTTCGCATGGAGGCGCAGCGGCTGGCGCTGTTTCGAAAAGAGAGTGCCATCATCACCGTGTATCATACCTTTGAAGAGAATGATACTGCCTATCTGGTGATGGAATATGTCGAAGGGGATACGATCGAGTCTTTGGTCAAACGGGATGGTGTGATGAGCGCGCAGCAGGTGCGTGAGATCATGATACCGCTTTTGACGGTCTTGAACAAAGTGCATGAAAAGGGGATCATCCATCGGGATATCGCACCGGATAACATTTACATCACAAAAGATGGAAAGGTCAAACTGCTGGACTTTGGCGCGGCGTACAGTGTTTCTGCCACTGCCGTGGGAACCTCTCAGAGCATCTCGATGATCATCAAGCGCGGTTATGCTCCACAGGAACAGTATCGAAGTCCTTCCCTGGTCGGCCCATACAGTGACGTCTACAGCGCAGCGGCCACCATGTATTACATGCTGTGCGGCATCGTTCCACAGGATTCGATGGAGCGGGACGATCATGAAGCGATGATCGAACCCTGTGAGCTCAGAGAGGGGGTTGACCGGAATCTGAACAATGCGATCATGAACGCTCTGATCCTGGATCATGAGCAGCGAACGCAGAGTGCCTGGCAGCTTTGTGAAGAACTGAAGAGCAGACGGGCGGTCCGCCGCAAACGGGTAAAAGAGCGCAGGAGCCGTTTTCAGGCCAGCAGCCGTTCTAGGCTTGCTGTTTCGATCGCGACGACGGTCAGCTTTGCCCTCTGCATGGCCCTTGTGTTCACCTTGCTGGATGCTCGTATGCTTCCTTCCGGCGAACATAAAGTGTTGGCAGCAGAACAGACGTATATGCCAGGTCTGTTGAATGAAGATCTGGACAGTGCCCGGCAGAAAGCGGAAGCGGCAGGGCTGCAGCTGCTGGTGACCGCAAAAAAAGAGGACGACCGTCTGCCTTCCGGCATCGTGCTCAGTCAGAGCGAACGCCCCGGAACGATCGTTGTCAAAGGGTCTGTGATCACGGTCAGCGTCAGTCGCGGACGAGATTATCGATTGGTGGAAAATGTGACGTATATGCCGTTGTCACAGGCAAAGGAACGATTGGAAACAGCGGGTTTTCCGGTCGAGGTCGTTTATGAAGACCGTAGGGATCATCAAAAAGACACGGTCATCTCACAAAGCATGGCCCCATATTCGAGCGCACAGCAGGGAGATACGATCACGCTGCATGTAGCAAGAGAGAAACGTCCATCAAAACCGCTGAATGAGAGGATGCCGACACATATGGATGTGCAAGAGGCCGTCGAATGGCTGGCTGCACGTGACAGCTATCTGATCGTCACAGGGTATGTGGAGAGCACGGAAGCAGAAGGAACGATCCTTTCCTGGAAAGAAGGAGAACAGGGCGTGGAAGTGCAGGTGAGCAGTGGTCCTGCACAGACGGTGGTCAACGATGTGGAACTGCTGGTGAAGGAAGAGGCATATGCGCAACTGCAAAGGGATGGCATCCGCATTGAGACCCGTCAGGAATACAGTGACTATATCGATGCTGCTTATGTCTTAAAGCAGAGCATCGATCCCGGTACGGTCATCCAAAGCGGCGATACGATCGTTTTGACGATCTCCAAAGGTTCTTATCAGCCGGCATCCCCTTCTTTGATCTTGGAGGATACCACAGAAGAGGAGAACGATCCATCGTCCGCTCAGGATCAGCCGGAAGTGGTAGAAGAAGTTGAAAAAGAGGAGATCCAATATGAATGGACCCCATGGACGACCGATGCGTTCTTAAGTGAAGATCCGACCTATGAGGTGGAGACCAAGACCCAGTATGCGATCTATGGGCATATACAGACAACAGCGGTCAGCGAAGAACATCTGGAAGGCTATACACTGATCGACAAGGAAGACACCCATACCTATTCCCAGTGGTCTTCCTGGTCCGACTACATCGATGGCACGGCGCCTGCAGACAGCGATCTGGTGCAATACAGCGAAACAGAAACACAGTATCGTTATTTTGTATGGGACTGCCCTTTGGAAACACGGACACCGCAATGCCGCTGTTATCCGTTCGCCGGCTACAAGTGTCCGGGCTGTTTGAAGGATGCCGATGTATACAGTGAGCGTCTGGTCTGGAATGCCCCGCCGGAGCTTCACGGCAAGTACTATCTGACGATGCTGAATGGACGCGGCAGCTGGGCGATCCATTGGTTCGGCGATACGAACGATGATCTGTTCTACAGCGAGGATTCTTTGATTGCCGGTCATCGTTACCGTCAGCGCACCAGAGAGCCATTGTATCGCTATACTTATGAAAGTGATCATGCGACCCCATGGCAGGATGCTTATATGAGCAGCTCAGAGAGCGGACGTGTCGTCACCCGTACGCTCTACCGTTATCGGTTGAAGGTCTAACACAGGAACATTTTGGTAATTTTAATGTAATGAACGGTCAAGGGCTGCGTCAGAAAATGGGGTATAATAACAAGCGTGAGGGATTGAGGTGAAATGTGTGGTTCCGTTTATCATCTGTGAAAATGATCTGCGACAGGCGGACCATCTCAAAAGATGTCTGCAGAAGCTGTATCCGGAATGTACGATCCTGCAATATCAAAGCGGAGATCAGCTGTTGAAAGAGTCCGATCTGCTGAAGCAGGAGTGTATCCTGTTCATGGATATCGTGCTGGAGGATGCTTCCGGCATTCAGGTCGCGCAAATGATCGCCAAAAAAAGACCATCCATCATCATTGTCTTTATCAGTGCCTATCTGGATAAAGTGGTCGATATCTTTGATGCGCCACATTGTTATTTTATTTATAAGCCGGAGCTGGCACAGCGTTTGCGGCCGGCACTGGAAAAGGCGATGGAGCAGCTCAGCGACAATCGGCGGAAGCTGTGTCTTCAGCTCAAGGACCGCGTGGTCGTATTGGAGAGCGCTGATGTGATCTGCATGGAGAGAAATCGCCGGATGACCCATGTGACCAGCGAAGATCAGGCATACAGCGTATCTTTGAATCTGGAACAGCTGTTATCCAGACTGCCGGAGAATTTCATCATCTGTCATCGCAGCTATGCGGTCAATCTGGCCAAGGTAGAAGTATATAAGCGAACGGAATTTGTCATGAGCAACGGTATCCGCATTCCGATCGGACGCTCCTATGCTTCAAAGGTGCGCCAGCAGTTTCGCGCATATATGGAACGAACGCTGAATCAGTATTAAGTGAGAACCGATCGAGTGTCCGGCATCTCGCAGGTTCATCGTTTATGATGCACGGACCCAAGAGAAAGGGCAGGATGCATCTTACAAGCGAGTGGCCTTGGAGCTTGCCGGATGTGATCGGACAAGGAGCTTATCCGGAGAAGACAAGCTCCTTTTTGTGTGTGCAGCGTAAAGGTATTTGTCGCGAAGATCATCCTCGTATGTGTGAACGGGAGCCAGCTGTTTTTGGCACCGGAGCTGAGCGTTGCACAGGTGTCTCTCCATAAATGAATGTGAGCACTGTTCTGCCTGTGGAATATCCGGACAAAACAAGACGTCCGCACATTTTTTTGAGGATTGCTTTCTGTTGCATTAACTTTGCGTCTGAGGCCGTAAGAACCCACGTACGGATCGAAAGGATTATAATTTGAAAAGAGACCCCTGCCATAAAAAGAAATTTGAAAACCCTGTATTCTTTTCAATGTGCATGGGAAAAACAGAGGCATGAGGAGGATGAGAAGTGAGAAAAGGAAAACAAAAGGGAATCTGTGCCGGGCTTGCGCTGATAAGCGCATTGTCAGTTGTGAGCGGCTGTTCGCAGGGAAGCGATCTTACGATCGAATATGGTGAGGAGATCGATCTGGCGCAGCTGATCGGGACAAAGGAGGACACGACGTTTTCACTGTCGGTGGATCCGCAGACCGTGGGGACTTATGTGGTACGCTGGGACTCGGAACCACAGGAAAAACGTGTGCAGGTCGTTGATACTCAATTGCCACAGATCTCCTTGTACCAGGAACAGAGTGCCAAGATCCCATTAGGGGACTCGTATGATCCGTCGGCCAATATCCGATCGGTGAGCGATCCGGTGGACGGAGCGATCAAAGATGGCAAAGTGCTGGAGAAAGAGGCATACGCAGAGCAGTTGCAGCAGGCGCAGACGTATGAGGGACAGCTGAGCCAACGCGTGTTTGAAGAACAGGCCGATGTCACAGATGCAAAAAAAGAACAAAAAGATCAAAGCTTTCTGATCATCAGCAGCGAAGTAGACACCGAAAAAGTGGGAAAATATATGGTGGAGGTCGCTGCTGCAGACAAAAACGGGAATATCAGCCGCAAGACCTTTCAGGTAGAGGTGGTAGAAAAAGCAGATGCGATCAGCGATGAGGAGATGGCCGTGGGAAGCAGTCATCGACCGAAGATGGAGGCAGAAGATCAAAACTCATCCGCTTCGGATTCAAAAGAAACATCAAAGAGCGAGACATCATCGTCTTCCCAGTCTTCCTCTTCTTCATCCAGACCGCAGGGTGGCTCTTCCAAGGCACCTTCGGTGAGCGATCCGGTTGCCAAAGCGGCATTGGCCAGAGTCGGACAGCATTTATCCTGTGATGATCTGGTGTCGTATGCATTGATGGATGCCGGGCGGATCAGCGGCGGCAATAACTGGATGGGAACGGCCGGTGTCTATTATTTCCCGAAGCTGTGTACGAAGGTGTCCGCATCACAGGCAAGAGCGGGCGATATCATCTATTATGCGGACGGCGGTGCCGGTTCTCCGCATGTGGCGATCTACTTAGGCGGGGATGAAGCGGTGCATGGCGGCTACAATGGGCTGAATGTCGTGCGCACGACGATCTATCTGGGTGGAGGCCCGACCTATTACCTGCGGTTTCCATCGCATATGAGCTGGGATGAGATCGACCGGGCGATCTTCGGGGAAAGTTCAGACGATTTCTTTGAAGATGACAGCAGTTCGGGCAACGATCGACCATCCGGTGGCCAGGAGGGAACAACGACCTATACCGCTACCTTTTCGATCAACGATCTGTCCGTCACCGTAGAGTCCTCTCGTCCGATCGATGAGGAAAAGGTGACCGGACTGCTGGAACAGGTATTTTACGAGGAGATCACCTACGATGAGATGGTGGCACAACTGAAAGCGATGGGCTATCGGGTCGTATAGTTGAAATATGGTAAAAAACCAGGCGGAAATCAGGAGACACCGACAGAAAATGATAAAAAACAAAAGAAAAGAGGGAATGAGAAGATGAAAAAATGGAGCGTTGTACTGTTATGTGCCTTGATGGTATTGAGCGGCTGTGGCGGTGGAAACAGCAAAGATGCACAGAGCTCGGCAGCGGAAGAAACGTTAAAAGCGGCAGAGGCAAAGATGGATGAGAGAACGTCCTATTTAAAAACATATCATACGGAGGGCACCACATTGGAGCTGAATGCCGATAAGGATGGCCTGCAGGTCGTTGAAAGCAATCCTTATGATGTTGTGATCGAAACCTATCAGGAAGAGAATGGAACGCTAAGGTATGCTTACCAAAGGGAACAGGAAATTGAAGGCGGAATGATGGTACCGATGGTTATGGCCGTCGATATCGATGAGAAACGCAGTGAAGGCGTATCTCTGCTTCCGGGCAGTGATGGGGAGTATGCACTGGACAGCAGCACGTATGGTTCTTTTGTTGATGATAGCGTAGCTTACAATGAATTGAAAGGCTATACAAGGGAGTACTGGGAGTATAAAGACTGTTTCTCACTGTCACAAAGCGAAGAGGGCGATGATATCGTGCTGACGATAACCTGCGTGGATCTGGATTCGTTTACAGAACAGATCCTGGCGAAGGCAGAAGTGGATGTCTATGATCAGCAGGGCATCCGCGTCTCGGATAACCGTTATACACAATACGATATAAAGATCGTGCTGGATGCGGATCAGAATGTGAAGCTGGTCGAAATGCGAGCGGGCAAAGATTTCGGAGATGGACTGGTCACGGACTCTTTTACGACAACTGAATTCAGCGAACTGAGCGATCCGACGTATACGGTGGAAGAACTCAAACAGATGATGGAAGAAGCACGGGCATAGCTGGATCAGGCGAAGGAACAGGTATGATAAAAGGAGATGAAACGGATATGCACCAGAAGATCGGCAGTGTATAAATTACTACTGGCTGCCTTGCTCGTCACAACGACCTTAGGCCTTTTTGGATGTGGAGGCAATGAAGAGGCTCCAACCAACGAAGGAAATATGACGGTCTCTTATACGTCAACGTTCTCAGTCAACGACCTTGTGGTTACCGTGGAGTCTTCAACCCCGATCGACAAAACAAAGGTGAGAAAACTTCTGGAACAAGTATATTATGAAGAGATCACATACAACGATATGGTATCCCAGCTAAAAGGCATGGGTTATACAGTGAAGTGAAAATAGCGAATAAAGGAGAAAGTATGAAAAAACAGATTGGAATTGTGCTGACTGCTCTCTTGTTGTGCAGCGGTTGTCAGGCAAATCAGACAGAACAAACACAGGGACTGGATGAAGAGCTCGTTTCGCAGTGGGAACAGGCATTTGAAAAATTAGATGAACAAACACATTATCAAACGAAGTCTGAACAAGATGGAACTTATATCACTTTGAGCGATGAGTCACAGACAGCGTTAACAACAAAAGAAATGCACATGGAAAGCGTTGGACAAGTCTACGCTTCGGATGAATGGACCTATTATTTTTCTTATGGAGATACCTGTAGTCTGAGGAGAGAAAATGACGAAGTGGTAGAAGAAGCATTGAATTTTTTCTTTCATAATGATGAATTGAAAGCGGATGAAGTCTATTTCCCGTTTACAGATTCTGATGCATTGATCTATACAAAATATGAACCACAGGAGAATTACGATATTACGCGTTTTCGAGCAATCAAAGAAGATCCGACAGGCTGGAGTTTGACCAAAACGCAAGAAAACGGCAACACGATCCTTACGTTAAAAATAGAAGACCCACAGGCGTATAATGATTACTTGGGAACTAACGAGCCTACTCAAATCGCAGGAGTAGATGTAGATAAATGCGAAGTCGTATGTAATGAAACCATCATTGCGGTCGATGAAGATGGAAATATCGTTCGCTATGAAAGCAATGTGGAAACAGATTATGGCAACGGCTTGATTTCTCACCAACATTACGTTGCGGAGTACAAATATTCAGATCTGGATGCGGAAGTGTTTACACCACAAGAAAGCGATCAGTTGATCGAACAAGCAAAAGCTTTACAAGAAGAAATAGATCAATAAGAGATGAAGGAATGTTCGCATTCCTTTTTCTTTGGGCGAAAGACGTAGAAATATGTGGAATTATGGAAGTTTTAGCACTCTTGTTGAAAAAGTGCTAAAAGTGAGTATAATCAGAACCAAGGCAGGTGTTGATCGTATGAACAGACAGAAAAAACCGTTGTATCGCTATTATCTTCTGATCCTGCTCGCTTTGTTGGTGGTGAACTTTATCTTTTTTCCGATGGTCAACCGCAATCGGGTGCAGGAAGTTACATACAGCGAGTTTTTGGACCGTATCGAAGAAAAACAGATCGATAGCGTAGAAGTGCATGATACGGAGATCTATTATACATTGAAGGGAGAGGAAGAGGTCATCTATCAGACGGCGTCGATGCAGGACGCACAGCTGGTCGACCGTCTGGATGCCGCCGGCGCTACCTTTACCAAGGTGCAGAGCGAAGAGATGAACCCGATCCTGACGTATCTGATCACGTTGTTCTTGCCGCTGCTGATCTTCTGGGGCATCGGATCCTTCCTGTTCAAGCGCATGCAGAAGAAGATGGGCAAGGACTCCATGACTTTTGGAGGCGGTAACGGCTTTGGCTTTGGCAATCTGGGAAAGAGCAATGCCAAGGTCTATGTTCCGGCACAGGACGGCAAGACGTTCAAGGATGTCGCCGGGCAGGATGAGGCAAAAGAAGCGTTGAAAGAAATCGTCGATTTTTTGAACGATCCGAACAAATATAAAGAGATCGGTGCGCAGATGCCGAAGGGTGCGCTGCTGGTCGGTCCTCCGGGAACCGGCAAGACGCTGCTGGCCAAGGCGGTCGCAGGAGAAGCCGGCGTTCCGTTCTTTTCCATCAGCGGCAGTGAGTTCGTCGAGATGTTTGTCGGACGCGGTGCGGCCAAGGTGCGTGATCTGTTCTCGCAGGCACGGGAAAAAGCGCCGTGCATCGTCTTCATCGATGAGATCGATACGATCGGTAAGAAGCGTGACGGTGCCGGCATCAGCGGCAATGATGAGCGGGAGCAGACATTGAATCAGCTGCTGGCGGAGATGGACGGCTTCGACGGCAGCAAAGGCGTCGTCATCCTGGCAGCGACCAACCGGCCGGAAAGCCTGGATCCGGCGCTGTTAAGACCAGGCCGTTTTGACCGGCGCATTCCGGTCGAACTGCCGGATCTGGCCGGAAGGGAAGCGATCCTGCGCGTGCATGCCAAGGATGTGAAGTGCTCCCCGGCGATCGACTTTAACGCGATCGCCCGTGCCAGTGCCGGTGCCAGCGGTGCGGAACTGGCCAATATCATCAATGAGGCGGCTTTGCTGGCGGTCAAGGACGGACGCAAGTCGGTCGTTCAGAAGGACCTGGAAGAAGCCATCGAAACGGTCATCGCCGGTTATCAGAAGAAGGGCAAGGTCATCTCCAACCGGGAAAAGATGATCGTGTCCTATCATGAGATCGGCCATGCCCTGGTGGCCGCCCTGACGAAGGGCAGCGCTCCGGTGCACAAGATCACGATCGTACCGCGTACCTCCGGTGCACTGGGCTATACGATGCAGGTGGAGGAAGATGAACGCAACCTCATGACCAAGGAGGAGGCGTACGCCAAGATCATGACGCTGACCGGTGGTCGCTGTGCCGAGGAGCTGATCTTTGATTCGATCACCAGCGGCGCCAGCAACGACATCGAACAGGCGACCCGCATCGCCCGTGCGATGATCACACGTCTGGGCATGAGCGATACCTTTGGCATGACAGCACTGGAAACGGTCAACAGCCAGTACCTGGGCGGTGATACCTCGCTGGCCTGCAGCAGTGAAACGGCTGCGAAGATCGATGAGGAGGTCGTCACCCTGATCCAGAAGGCGCATGATGAGGCCAAGCAGCTGCTGAAGGACAACATGGGCAAGCTGCATGAGCTGGCAAAGTACCTTTATGAGCACGAAACGATCACCGGAGAAGAGTTCATGAAGATCCTGAACGCTTCGGAAACAAGGTTTTGATCATACCGAAAACAGAAATCGAAATAAAACCAGCCGGCAGCGGTAGGAAACCGCAGGACCGGCTGATCTTTTATTTTGGATCGACCCATTCGATGGCGGTCTTGCCGCTGAGGTGTTCGATCGTGATCTCGATGCAGCACAGCCGGTCGATGTCCTTTCGGATCTCCTGATCCACGGCCGGTGCATCCGTGCTGTATTTGCGTCCCAGCAGTTGTGCCGCCTCGATGATCTCCTGCGCATCTGTCAGGATGCGTGCCCTTCCAAAGAGGATCACGCTGCGATAATACGTGGTGAGCTTCTGTGGGACGATCTGCTCCTGAGCGACCACGGTCATCGATACTTTGTTGCTGCGGCGCAGGGCATCCAGCTTGTAACCGCTCTTGGCGCAGTGCAGGTAGATCTTTCCTTCGTGCCAGACATAATTGATCGGTACGGTATACGGGTAGCCGTCATCGCCGTTGACACCGAGAACGGCACTGGTTCCATTTTTTAGCAGTTCGATGCTTTCTGGCTCGGAAAGCTGCTGGCGGTGTCGGCGCATGGTTCGAAAGGTCATACGGTCTCCTCCTTTGTCTCTGTCTGAAACAGCCGGCGGATCAGCGCTTCAAAGCTGTCGTCGGTATCCGTGAGCACGATCGTCTCTTCGCGGAAAGGATCGTGAAAACGCAGCATCCACGCATGCAGGGCCAGCCGCGGACAGCTGTCGGCGTAACCATAGATGACATCCCCGGCCAGCGGATGTCCGATGCTTTGCATATGCACGCGGATCTGATGGGTGCGCCCGCTCTCCAGCTGCAGTTGAAGCAGAGAATGGTTCGCGCTGGATCGCAGACATTCGTATCGGGTGACGGCGCTCTTTCCATCCGGGTGGATCTCCATCTGGTTCAGTACGCCGGCCTTCCTTTGGATCGGGGTGCTGATCGTTCCTGCCGGCGGTGTCGAGCCGTGGGCGATCGCACGGTAGGTCTTCTTTAACTGTCCGTCCCTCAGCTGTGCATGCAGCCGCTGTGCGCTGATGGGATGCTTGGCAAACAGGGCGATACCGGAGGTGTCCTTGTCCAGACGTCCGACGGCATGCAGCCGGGTGCCTCTGCCTTCCTGTTTCAGCTGATGGTCGAGCTGGACGCTCAGCGTATCATAATAATGCCCGTGTCCGGGGTGGAAGGCCATCCCACTGGGCTTATGGACGGCAATGAGATCCGTGTTCTCATAGAGGATGCGCAGAGGAACGTGAAAAGGCGGCGTTTCCAGCTGTGATGGGGGCTGATCCAGGGTCAGCACGATGCGATCGCCGCTTTGGACCCGATGGTCCGTCCGGCAGACTTTTCCGTTGACACAGATGCCGCCTTCCTGAAACTTCAGGCGGCTGATCTGCCTTCGTGTCAGCTGAAAACGAGCATGCAGCAGCTGTGACAGCCGTTTGTCCGCATCCGCCGCCTCTGCCCGATATTCCCATCTGCGCATGCGCATCCCTCCTTGTCGTGCCTATTATAACAACCACACAGGAAAAAGAAAAGCCGGCAATGCCGGCCTTGGGGGTCGCATCCGGAACATTCCGGATGGCGCGAAAGACTACTGCTCCTTGTAGTAGCAGCCTTCTTCCTGCGCTGGCGGGAAACGTCTGCCCTTTTCAACTTCGATGTCTTCGCTTACGCATTTTCCATCGGCGTTGTAACGGGAATACTTCCCGGTCTTTTCGCAGTTCATGCCCGGACGGTATTTCTTGTTTGCCATTGATTAGCACCTCCCAGTAGCTAGTATGTCTGCACCTGACCGGCTTATGCAAAAAATGTTTTTCGATGCGGGCATCACAGGCACTGTATGGATCAAAGCGCAGCGGTTGGTGAAAATAGGAATGATTCTGCCTGTTGAGTGTGATAAAATAGGGGTGATCAAACATGATCGTGAGGAGGACACCTTATGAAGTTATTGGCTAGTGATTATGATGGAACATTGCGTTATGAGCCAAAGGTGGTAAAAGAGGATCTGGATGCACTCAAACGATGGCAGCAGGCAGGAAATCTGTTTGTCGTCGTTACCGGCAGAAGCATGGAGTCTTTCATGCAGGAACTAAAAGAAAATGACTTTCAATGCGATTTTATCGTGCTCAACAATGGCGGGGTCATCTATGATGGTTCCGGAAAGTGTCTGGGGGTCCGCTATCTGGATTTTGACAAGGCGATGGAACTGATCGAATATATCCGTACGCTCCCTTGTGCCAGTTATGTGCTCAATGACGGATATCATCGACATCGGGTGGTGATCGATGCATCGCAAAAGGATCTGAAATATGGGGACATGCCGCAGGAAAAAGATGAAAAGGAGATCCTGGAAGGCGGGAAGATCGCGCAGATCGTCATTTCGCTCAGCGATGATGAACTTGCTGCTTCGATCGTCCGTTATATCAATGAGCAGTTTTCTGGCTTTATTCAGGCGTATGCCAACCGCAATTGTGTGGATATCGTTCCGGTGGGTGTCTCGAAAGCAGAGGGACTTGCCTATGTAGCATATTATGCAGGGCTGTCAGAGGAAGACGTCTATGCGATCGGCGATTCTTATAATGATCTGCCGATGATCGAGGAATTTCACGGATTCAGTGTGATGGGCGCACCGGAAAAGATCAAGGAGAGCAGCAAGCAGGTGTATCTGTCTGTCGCAGACTGCATCGACGATCTGTTAAAATAGTCTTGCGGCAAGGAAAGGAGTGTCTATGTTCAATTTAACAGTCAACGAGATATGGAATGTCATACGGGCGCTTCTGGATATCGGAATCGTATGGGCGGTGATCTTTTTCGGGCTGCGTATCGTACGCAATAATTCCCGGACGATACAGATCTTCAAGGGAATCCTGTTTGTGTTTATCGTTAAAGGCCTTGCCATGCTGATCGGTCTGGCAACGATCAATTATATCGCAGACATGGTGCTGAGCTGGGGGGTCATCGTTGTCGTCATCATCTTTCAGCCGGAAATTCGCATGTTGTTAGAAAAGCTGGGAAAGACGAGCGTATTGACCCGGTTGGTCTCTCTCACCAGCAATGAGCGAGAACATCTGGTAGAAGAACTGGTCAAAGCGTGTGCACAGATGTCGTCCACCAAGACCGGTGCACTGATCTCTCTGGAACAGGGACAGGATCTCAGTGACTATATCAAGACCGGAACGAGCATGAACTCACAGGTATCCTGTGAGCTGCTGTGTTCGATCTTTCAGTATGGAACACCGCTGCATGACGGTGCAGTCATCATTCAGGGCGTAAAGATCGCATGCGCAGCAGCTTATTTTCCGCCAACCACACGGGAACTGCCGACCAGTTATGGGGCAAGGCATCGAGCGGCGGTCGGTATCAGTGAAATTACGGATTCCATTACGATCGTTGTCAGTGAGGAGACCGGAAATATCTCAATTGCGGAAAACGGAGACCTAAAGGTTTATAGCGTTGCTCAGCTGCGTTCGTATCTGATGGAGCGCTACCAGATCGAGGCACCCTCTGTAAAAGAGGAAATGGTTTTTCATGGGGAAGATACATCAGCGGCCGATTCGGATGCCGCTGTGGAAAAGGATGATTACATTCCGACACAGGCCGTGGTCGTAAAGCTGCGTTCCCGGCGGGGCAATGCAAAGCGTCGGCGGAAAGGAAGTGATCGTTCATGAACAAAAAGCGAAAACAGCGGGAGGACAGACGCGAGATCAAAGAAAATCTCGTTGAAAAATACTCGAAGGTCGAAAGAGCGTTCGGTCGTTTTTATAAATGGATATCGGTATGGACCGATCGCATTCTCTTTTCACAGCGATATGGAAAGCTGGTCGCCTTGCTGTTGGCAATCTTTGTTTACGCAGTCATCAACATCAGCGATGATGCCTCTTCTCTGTTCGAGACCAGACAGGTCTATACTTTTTATTCACAGCCGGTCAATGTGCTCGTCAATGAGGAGACCTATGAGGTCAGCGGCATACCGGAGAGCGTCGATGTGCAGTTGCAGGGGGATATCAACGATCTGCAGATGATCCGTCAACAGAACAACATCAGCGTGGTCGCGGATCTGCGGCAGCTGGGGGAAGGAAGCAGCGAGATCCAGCTGGAGGTGCAGAACATCCCTTCCCGTGTGGAAGTGTTCATCGAATCCGGTAATGTGAATGTCGTGCTTAAGAAAAAGGTGACACGAACCTATACATTGGGTTATGATTTTGTCAATCAGTCGCAGATGGATGCCACTTATGATCTGGGGGAACCGCAGTTTGATAGTGATACGGTCAATGTTCGGGCCAGTGAGGATACCCTGGACCAGGTTTCCTATGTCAAGGCGTTGATCGATGTTTCCGGTGTCAACAGTGACTTTGAGACCGATGCGCCGCTGGCGGCATATAATGAAAACGGAGAAAAGCTGGAAGTGGATATCATACCGGAGACGATGCATGTCAAAGTGGGGGTCACCCAGCCAAAGAAGACCGTGCCGATCCAGGTCGTGGCCGTCGGAACGATGGAGGAGGATCTGGCCATTGAAACCTGTACCCTGTCGCTGGATGAGATCACACTGTATGGCAAACAGAGCGTGCTGGATCAGATCAGCAGCATTGAAGTGTCATTGCCGGTATCCGGCATCAACAGCGATCGGACGCTGAACATGCCGATCACGCTGCCAAGCGGTGTCACCAGCGCAAGTGCAAACCAGGTGACGATCACCGTCACGGTGGGAGAACGAACCAGCCGGACCTTCAGCGATGTGCCGATCGACCGGATCAATGTGTCGGATGCACTGGCGGACAAACGGATCCAGATGAGCGATGAGACGGTGGACGTAACGGTCTACGGCAGTGAAACGATGTTGCAAAATATCGACAAAGAAGATATCATGGTTACAGCGGATCTCAAGGGAATCAGCGAGAACGGTGAAACGACGCTTGCGCTTGCGGTGAGCGGATCGAACCGTCTGGTAGAATATGATCTGAGCATCGATGAGATCACGGTTACGGTCAACGATTGAGAAAGGATGACGATTTATGGGAAAATATTTTGGAACCGATGGGGCGCGCGGTCGTGTCAATGAAAATCTGACGCTGGATATGGCCATTCGCATCGGTCAGTATCTGGGATGGTATTATGGGAAGGAGCGCCATGCAAAGATCATCATCGGAAAGGATACTCGTCTTTCCAGTGATATGTTTGAGATGGGACTCGCTGCCGGTGCCACTTCGACAGGCGCAACCGTCTATCTGCTGGGGGTCTGCCCGACCCCGAGCGTGTCCTATCTGATCCGTAAGGAGCATTTCGACTGCGGCATCATGGTCAGCGCTTCGCATAATCCGTACCATGATAACGGAATCAAGCTGTTCAACCATGAAGGCTGCAAGATGAATCCGGAAGTAGAGAATGCGATCGAGGACTACATCGACGGGAAATGTACGGTACCGCTCGCCAAGGACGATGCCATCGGCAGCGTCATCGAGTGGGATGAAGGGCTGGAGATCTACGAATCCTGGCTCAAGGAGATCGTCAACATCGATCTTTCCGGCATGAAGATCGCAGTGGATCTGGCGAACGGCAGTGCGACAGCGACAGCGGTGGAAACGCTGAGTTCGCTTGGTGCGACCGTCGAAGCCATCCATAATTCGCCAAACGGCATCAACATCAACACCAACTGTGGTTCCACTCATCCCCAAGAGCTGCAGGAGATGATGCGTGAGGGCAATTACGATGTCGGCTTTGCCTTCGACGGTGATGCGGACCGTCTGATCGCGGTGGATGAAGACGGCAACCTGTTCAACGGCGATTACACGCTGTATGTGTGCGGCCGTTACATGAAGAAGAACAACACCCTGAACAAGAACACGGTCGTTACGACGGTCATGGCAAACCTCGGACTGTATCACGCGCTGCGCGACAACGTCATCGACTATGAACAGACAGCGGTCGGCGACAAATATGTATTTGAATGCATGCAGAACAACGATTACCGCATCGGCGGCGAACATAGCGGACACATCATCTTCCTGGAACACGCGGTGACCGGGGACGGTCTGTTGACGGCGCTCAAGCTGTTGCAGATCATGGTGGATGAGAAGAAGTCGCTCAAAGAGCTGGGCAAGGATCTCTTCATCTATCCGCAGCTGCTGGTCAACGTACAGGTGCAGGACAAAAACAAGACGATGGAGTCAGCGGAACTGAAGGAACAGATCGATCAGGTCGCGGCCGAGCTGGGAGATGAGGGACGCATCCTCGTTCGTCCAAGCGGTACCGAACCGCTGGTACGCGTCATGGTCGAGGCGAAGAGCGATGCGCTGTGTCATGACTATGTCTATCGTATCGTCGACTACATCAAGGAACACAAACTGTAAGAACCAAACGGCATTCACGGGCGTACTCCGTTGGATGCCTTTTTCAATGGAGCATCATCACATAATTTGCAAAGAAGAAACATAAAATAACACTGCTTTTTTTGTGTGGTTTTGATACAATAACAGTGACAGTAACGATCATTAGAGAGGAATGACAGGTGATAGTGATGAAAAAAGTGATATGCGTGGTGGAGGATGAGAAAGCGATCAACGATCTCGTTGCCCAGTATCTGAAAAAAGAGGGATACGAGGTGCGCTCCTATTATACCTACGAGGAGGCCAGTGAGCATGTCAGTGATGATGATGTGCATCTGTGGATCCTGGACATCATGCTGGATGACAAGAGCGGCTTTGATCTGATCGAAGAGATCCGCCTGCAGGGAAGGGACATTCCGGTCATCTTCATGTCGGCCCGCGATAAAGAATTTGACCGCATCATCGGTCTGGAAAAGGGCAGTGATGACTATATCACCAAGCCGTTTTCTCCCAAGGAGCTGGTGCTGCGTGTCAACAATGTCATCAAACGTGTGTACAAAAACGATAATAATCGGATCCTGATCGACGGTTATGAGCTGGATGAGGAACAGCGTAAGGTGTTTGCCGGCAGTGATGAGATCGATCTGACGACGAAGGAGTTTGATCTGCTGATGATGTTCATCAAGAATAAAGGCATCGCCTTTTCCCGTGACAAGATCTTGGAAAACGTCTGGGAGGAAAATTATTACGGCAGTGACCGCGTCGTGGATGATACGCTTCGCCGTCTGCGCAAAAAGCTGCCAAACCTCAACATCCATACGATCTATGGCTATGGCTATCGCCTGGGGTAGGTCATGAAGCGCTTTGGGGAATTTATTCGCCAGCTGTCGCTGTCTCAGCAGCTGGCAGCCATCATCTTTTTCCTCATTTCTTTCTTTACCGCATTTTTCTTCATCTATCTGACCGGAAGCGTGGAGAATGTCATTCGGGAACAGATGTACACGACGCTGGAGACCTCACAGGACATGATTTCCAGCCTGTACGGTGGGGAAGGAAATGAGAATTTTACTCAAAGTCAGCTGCGCCGGGCGCTGACCAATTCTCAGATGCATTTGATCGTCGATATCGAAGATGTGATCAAAGATGCTTCGGACCCGAAGATCCAGTATCTGAGCAGTGAAAGCGATCCGACGCTGGTCCAGCAGGAGCTCTCTGCCAACAGCGAGCTCATCCAGCGTATGATGGAGCGCGGCGTCCTGCTGTATCAGAGCGGTTCCACGCAGTATGAACATGGCCATATGGCGGTCAACGGGGTGGATTACTGTTACAGCGTGCGGCTGATGAATGACGGCACGAGCAATGTGCTGATGTCTTATATGGATGAGAATTATGCGCAGGATGCCAAGGACATGATGATCAACAGCATCCTCTATATCACGGTCATGGCATTCTGTTTCATCTTCCTGATCATGATGCTGTGGGTGGTCTCTCTGATCCATCCGCTCAACCAGATCCGCAATTACATCGAAAAGGTCAAGGCGGGCAAGGAGGCAGAGCTTCATCTCAACCGCAAGGATGAGATCGGTGAGCTGGCCGATGCGCTTGTCAGCATGCGGGAAGAACTGCTGAAACAGGAAAAGACCAAGGAAGAGATGATCCATAACATCTCGCACGATCTGAAGACGCCGATCGCGACGATCAAATCCTATGGAGAGAGCATCAAGGATGGCATCTATCCGTATGAAACGCTGGAAAAGAGCGTGGACGTCATCATCGATAATGCCGATCGTCTGGAACACAAGGTCCATAGCCTGCTGTATATGAACCGGGTCGAGTATTTGATCTCACAGGATGCAGAGGGCGTTGTCACCAACATGAAAGAAGTGGTGGACAAGGTGCTGCTGAACATTGCGGTCATCCGTTCGGATGTGCGCATCGAGACCGATCTGGAGGAGATCTTCTTTGACGGCCTGTGGGAATCCTGGCGTGTCGTCGTGGAGAACATACTGGAGAATGCCCTTCGCTATGCACAGAGCGTCATCGTCATCCATCTGAATGAAGATGAGGGGCTGACGATCGCCAACGATGGGCCGAGCATGGATGAAAGCCGCATCGAAACGCTGTTCAAACCGTTTGAAAAAGGAGAGGGCGGACGGTTCGGTCTGGGGCTTTCCATCGTCAGCAAGGTCGTTCGTGCCAACCATTATGAGGTGCGCGGAGAAAATACGGCAGACGGTGTCATCTTCCGCATCTTCCGGGAAAAACCGAAAGCGACCAGACCGGAGCGAAAACAGAAAAACGCCCGGGGAAAGAGCCGCAGGGAAGGAAAAGGTGAAAACAGACCGGAAGAGAAAACGGAAGTGGAACAGGAGAACAGAGACGAAGCGGATTCTTGAGAAACGATCAAACGATCCTTCAAGATGCCTATGAAAAAAAGGCAACCAGGAGGATCGTTTTCTTTGTATGAAAAGGGGATCAAAGTATGCTGTTAGCACACCCGAAGCACTGCAAAATCTGCTATAATACATTTAAAGATATATTTCTGTATCATACAGGAGGAGAATATGGAACATTTCACATTAGGTCTTGATATCGGAATCACTTCGATCGGATGGAGCGTGATCGATACAGATCAGGGAAAATTGATCGACTTAGGCGTCCATCTGTTTGAAGAAGCGAATCCGGCCTCGGATGCGAGAAGCAATCGCTGTGCCAGAAGAGGGATCCGTCGAAGAAAGTGGCGAAAGGAACAGCTGCGCCGTGCATTCATCGATTTTGGCGTTTTATCAAGGGAAGAAATCGAGCAGCCGGGCTATCTCAGTTATACGAGTGATACGGACACGCTGCATCGTCCAAAGGATGAGACGGTCTACCATCTCCGCAAACGTGCGTTGTACGAAAAGGTGTCATTGCGGGAATTGTTGTTGGCACTGTACAATATCTGCGGCACCCGCGGGCATTTCCTGATGGAAAATGTCAATTTTGATTCACAGGAAGGAATCACGTTTGATCTGTTTCGGGAACGTTTCTATGAGGTAATCGTCGATGTGATCGAAATTTTAGATCGAGATACGTTTGAACAAACGGTGTTGCGACCGTTGTTCGAACAGGGAAAGCTGCCGAAAAAAGAGATCAATTCGTTGAAAAATACAGGTGTGACAGAGGATGCAGAGGCGCTGATACAGGTGCTGTGCCTGCTTTCCGGATACAAAGCTACGCTGACCAAGATCAGCGAATCCGTCGCTCTGCCGGATGTATCGGGAACAGTGGACCTGCTGACGCTGATCAAAAGGGACGAACTGAATGATTTTCTGGAGGGAATCATCGAACTTCATGATATGGTGGAAGTTTCCAAGATCCTGCAGCAGTATCAGTACATCTGCGAAGCAGCGGTGGATCAGCTGGAAAGGGTAAAGGAAATCTACCTGCTGGAGAAAAGTGACCCGGCCGCTTACAAAGAAGAAGTCAAAGCAATCCACAGCAAGATGAAGGTCACCGACCCGAAGCATAAGCTTCGTGTCGTCAAGAACATCGAGAGCAAATAGCCGAACGGCCTTTATGTAAAGGAAGCCAGAGCGATCTTACGAAAACAGCAGACGTTTTATCCGGAACAGAGCAGCGATGCGTTCATCGAGGTGTGCATCACGATCATCCGTGCGCGCATTCCTTATTACATCGGTCCGCTTTCCGAACAGGCGAAGAATGCCTGGCTGGTAAAGACCGGAAACTTCCGTTACAGCTATGCGTATTCGGCAAAGTCAGCTGTGGATGAGCAGGAGAGCATCCGTCGTTGGAAACTGGCGATGATCTCACATTGTACGTATCTGCCGGAAGAGTACGCCTTGGCGAAAGGGTCTTTCATTGCGGAAACGGCGAATATCTTAAATGAACTGAATGTACTGCAGGCGATCGATCAAAATGAGGATCGCTATTATCTGACGATGAAGGATAAGCTGCAGGTCATCGACCGGCTCTTTTTGCGCAATGCGAAGGTTGCTTATTCGGATGTTGCGGAACTGTTGGGGCTGAAATCATTTGGACCAAAAAGAAGAAGCGGAAATCAGCGGTTCCGTGCGCAATACACGCTGTACCACTCCATCGTTGCTCTGCTTCCACAACTGGCGCTGCATTCGATCACTGAGCTGTTTGAACACGGTGATAAGGTGGACACATTGGAAGATCTTGTTTTGAATATCAATCTGTTTGACGAGGAATCGTCTAAGGAAACATATCTTCAGGAGCAGATGCATCTGGAACGCTCTGTTGCAAAGAAGCTGTCCAAACTGAAGTCCAATGGCTTTTACGCATTCTCCAGAAAGTTTTTGATGGATACCGAAATGAATGAACAGGGACAGTCGTTGCTGGAAGCACTGATCAGTGACAACTGTGAAGAATATACCAATGAACAGATGACACTGATCACCCAGGCGAGAGATGTGCAGGGAAATGCCATTCATTTTGATTCCAATAAATATATGGAGAAACTGGAAAAAGACGGCCGATTATCGATCAATCTGCTGATCGAAAACGGGAAGCCGTTCATTCCGATTTCCCGTCCGGTCATCCGCGCCCTGAACGAATGCTTCAAGCTCTATGAGGAGATCATTCAGACGTATGGCGTTCCTGCGCGCGTGGTGATCGAAACCGCGAGGGATCTGAAAGACAGTTCCCGTCAGGGAGAAGTGCCTGCCCGCCATTTTGACAACATGAGCACGTTGTACAACAGTTTGATGAATCAGCTGAAACAGCCGGAGAAGAAGCTGTATCATCATTCGCTGGAAGACTGGGAGGAAATCAGCACCTATCTGACAAGAAACAAACAAAAGGTCGAACTGTACCTTCGCCAGAATGGTTTAGACATGATCTCCGGTGATCCGATCGACCTTCACCACCTGGAAGAATATGAGATGGATCATATCCTGCCACGTGGTTTCGGCGATAATTCGATGGACAATCTGATGCTGATCCATAAAACCTATAACAGCGCCAAGGGAGACCGGGTGCCGCTGGAGTACATCGAAAATGATCCGGTAAAAAACAAATCAGGAAAGACGATCACTTCCGGCGATTTTACCCGCCGTGTCAATGAATTGTTTGAACTTCGTATGATATCTGAGAAAAAGGTCAAACAGCTGATGTTGTCTTCTTCGGAAGAGGCATTTGGTTTTATCAACCGCAATCTGGTCGATACCCGCTACATCATTCGTGAATTGACGGCGATCCTGCGTGCATATAATACCGTACATGCGTATGACACACACATCGTTTCTCTGCGTGCTTCTTTCACTGCTGTCTATCGGCAGGCGTTGCGTTTCCGCAAGAACCGTGATATCGGCACACAGCATCATGCCCACGATGCTGCGATCGTGAGCATCGCGGACCAGGTGCTGTCTACTTATTATCCGCATTATGATGAAAGAGGAAATCAGAAGAATTATCAGAACTTCCTGCAGATGGTCAAAGAGAACACCGGCAAAAATGAAAAGGAGAAAAGTGAACGTTCAAAGCTGAATACCTTCATTGAAATTGCTTACTGGAAGACGTATGGAAATTTACCGACCCAGCCGGACTCGCTCGTCTCTCAGATCAAGGCGACGGTTCCGTTGTACTCCATCAAGGCAGAAAAGAACTACAAAGGCCAGTTCTTTGATGCGACGATCATGACGCAGGAGAAACTGAAGGGATTGGAGAAGAAGGGAAAGACCCCATTGAGCATCATCGGGGTAAATACTGATCGGCATGCATTTACCGGTGTGAATTGCGCGGCAGTGGATCTTTATAAGTTCACTGTCAACAAAGGAACAAAGAAGGAAAAGAAAAAGCATGTGGCTATTCATATTCCAAAGGTCATCATCCATCCGGATGGAACGATCGATAAGGAGAAATATATTGCGCTGATCCGGGATCATTACAAGGCAACCGAACTGCTGGATGAAAATGGGGAGCTGAAAGAATATTATTTCCGTCTGCGTGTCTTCAAGAATGATCTGATCTACAACACAGGTGATCGGATGATCCAGAAATTCAACATCGGATCGATTGCAAAAAAGTTATTGGAAATGAAGCATATCTATCAATTCAGTTATGATGATATTTATGATCAGGTGGCGTTCATGCGTAAGTCTTTGTCGATCCGCTATGACTTCAAACTTCGTCACATCAATCCTTCCGGCACAAAGAAATTTCAGGACATCGATATCTATGACATGATCCATTTCTGCATGGACAATCTGATGGATATTCATGATCAAGAGCGCTATAAAAAAGCAATCGTAGAGTATCTGGAAAAAGAGACGAACTTCCAGACGTTCCTGGAGAAGGCGGCCTATGTGAATCTGGTGGTCAATCGCCCATGCACATGGCCGTCAATATTTGGACGATATTGTCCGACCGTAAGTGCTGCCGATGAAGAAGCACAGTATGTGAAGATCAAAAGCAGCATCTTGGGAATTCGTTATTGGATCAATGAGGACGGTGCACTGATCATCAACGGGCCAAATGGCGCCCGACAGAAGTATTCAAAGATAAAAAAAGAAGCTTTCTCTTGGAAAATTTGTCAATCTATGGTAGAATGACATTGTCAAAAAATACAACAGAATACAATCTGGAAGAATAAGATTGATTCGAAGACTATCAGAGGCAGCTAATGGTGGCTGCCTTTTTCATACCTGTTGCATTTATGGGCTGGAAGACCGTTATCATCGGCTCTGAGTGTACCGTATCATTAACATTAAATAGAATGAAGATCACCATTGGCAATCAGTATCAGAATATTCCTTTGACCGACTTGAACACCGTTATCTTTTCTCATGATAAAACGGTGATCACCATTCCTGTCCTATCAAAGCTGGTGGAAAACAATATCTGTGTCATCATCTGTAATTCAAAAAATGATCCGATCGGGATCTTTCAGCCATTTAATAATCACTCCCTGGTATTTAAGCAGCTCAATAAGCAGATCAACTGGAAAGTGACGAGAAAGAAGCATTTGTGGAAGCACATTGTCGAACAGAAGATACAGTCAGAGCTGGATATCCTGAAACTGTTGGACATTCGTGATGAAAATGCGATCATGTTAAAAACGTATCGCGACAGTGTCTACAATGATGATCAGACCAATCGGGAAGCAGTGAGCGCGCGATTGTACTTCTCCATATTATTTGGGAAAGAGTTCACCAGAGAAGAACCGACGGCAGTCAACTATGCATTGAATTATGGCTATAAGATCATTGCAAGCTACATTTCAAAATGCATCGCTGCCCGTGGGTTGCTTACACAGCTGGGGATTCACCACATCGGAGAATCCAACCCGTTTAATCTGACTTACGATTTTATCGAGCCGTTTCGTTCGATCGTAGATGCCTGGGTATATTTGTATATTCAGGAGACATTTACCGTTACACACAAAAAAGAATTGATCGATATTCTTTTGGCGAAGGTGTCAGTCGATGGAAAATGGCTGCGCTTGAGTTTTGCAATCGAAAAGATCATTGATTCCTATATCGCTTATCTGAATGAAGGAACGGAAAGTTCCCCGTTATTAGAGCTTACACAGGGAATTCAGCTCTATGGAGAAGAATAGGTTTATGCGGTTGATGGTCTTATTTGATCTTCCGACAGAGACAAAGCTGCATTTGAAGCGATATCGGGATTTTGTGAAGTATCTGAAAAGTGAGGGGTATATCCGTCTGCAGTATTCGGTTTATTCAAAATTGTGCATCAACAGCGATTCGGTGCGGACAGCGGAGAAGCGTTTGCTTGTAAATGCGCCGGCAGAAGGTGATGTGCGATTTTTGATCGTTACGGAACGTCAGTTTCAAAACATTGCAAATATCAATGGAAGCTATTCTTTACAGGAACAAATTACGACAACGGACTTAACGTTGATGATTGGAGGATTGAATGATGAAAGTGATTTGTGAAGAAGCGGTGTATTGCCTGCCGGAGAAGCGGGCGATCAATCTGCTGGCGGACAATATGTATAAAGATCGATTGATAAAATGCTTGCAGGAATATTTCGGAAAAAAGAAAAAAACCTATTGTCAGGTCTTCAATGATGATGGACAGAGGATCCTCTACGATGAATTGGACTTTATTTATCTTCCGTATTCCAAAACGGGACTTGAACAGAATTTTGTTTTTTCCCCAAAGTCTTTGTTTAATATTGAGATTACGAAGATCATTGAGAATAATGGAGAACAGTTTCAGTCGATTGAGCATATTCGTAACGATATGCATGGATTATTATCAGACAAAGGCATCACACAGTTACGCAGGATATTGTCGACAGATCTTCCTGTATTGCTTGATATGAAAATGGAAAATTTCGATATCGGTAAACTGCTGGAGATGTTGTCAATAGATGTGGAGGAGCTGTCCGTGGATCTGCGATATATGATCTGTTATAATTTGCTGTTATATTTGAACCGGGATAAAAACTGTATCGTTTATATTGATTTTCCGATTACGGAAGCGGTGGTTTTGTGGATGAAAGAATATGTCAAAAAGGGAATCGTGTTTTTTGTGAATAATGATGTTGCGGATAATTGTTATGCCTTGCTGGATACATGTTCGTTTGTAGCGATGTCTGATAAAAACTTTGTAGAGGAAATCTGTTATGAAATGTCAGAACTGCCATTGATTTCTTATGTGTTTCACCCATTTGTCCAAGAACACATGGGCTTGCAGAATAAAAAAATTAAGGAATATGATAGTCAATTAAGTGATGGTTTGACGACTTTTTATTTGATGTTTGATCGGGAAAATGCTCAAATAGTCGATAATTAAAGGG
>ERZ1643246.1006-NODE-1006-length-32721-cov-6.548307_pt1 | contig 32721 bp, 26 predicted proteins | sample MGYA00579265_ERZ1643246 | MGnify/ENA primary metagenome ERZ1643246 (study PRJEB29033, sample SAMEA4952261) | chicken gut metagenome | biome: Broiler Chicken; feature: Gastrointestinal Tract; material: Caecum | place: Ireland | collected 2018 | study: Broiler...
CGGTAGTTTGACAGCATATCCTCATCTAAGACTCCTAAAAGCCTTTACTGCCTTTATTTTTTTGTCAATCTTCGAATTTATACTTGCACGTTACTTACAGATACTGTATAATATAAGCATATGATATGGAAAGGATAAGGACATTTATGGATTATGATGATTACAGTAAAACACGTGATGAGATAAGAGCAGAAAACAGCGAGTATCTCAGTCTATTTGAGCAGTCCCTGATTGATGCTGGTCTTAAAGAAAGCACTATTAAAAGGCATTTATCGAATGTTGACTTCTATATAAATGATTTTCTCCTGTATGAGGAACCTCTCACGATGGACTACGGTATGGGAAGGATCGACTCCTTTCTTGGAGATTTCTTCATACGTAAATGTATGTGGTCTACGCCTGGGAATATAAAGAGCACCGCAGCAAGTATAAAAAAGTTTTACAAATGCATGATGGATCGTGGGATTGCGAAAAAGAGCAGCTATGAATTCTTGTGTTCTGAAATCAAGGAAGGCATGGAAACCTGGCAGGCCGACTGCGCTGCCTATAATAATCCTGACGAACTGAATCCATTTGCCTTCTTCTTTTGACGGGGAACAGCCATGAGACTTGGATGGACGAAAAATAAAAATTCCACAACATACCGTGCCGTAAAGACAGTACGTGTGGATGGAAAAAACAAGACACTTCCGATAAAAACCTTCGGGTCCGATAAATTTATATGTGCAACATATAATGTTACCGATGCCAAAACATGGGCTAAGGAACAGGTCCGTCTGATGAACGAGGCAGAAAAAGAAGATACTGCCGTTTTTCATATTGAACTTTGTGCCGGAACAGATCTTATCATGGGTGATCAGAGACGTTTCAATGGCGGATATCTTTTCCTTCAAGATGTTTATTACGAACTCGGTTTACACAAAATCTGCCGGGCAATATCAGGCAGGCATTCCTTTGAGTATGATCTCAACAACATACTCTCCCGCCTTATCTACACCAGAATCCTTTTTCCATCTTCAAAAAAGAGCAGCTTTGAAGAATCCAAACGTTTCCTGGAACAGCCATCGTTTGAACTTCACGATATCTATCGGGCATTATCTGTTATCGCTGAAGAGTCGGATTATATCCAAAGCCGTCTTTTTAAGAACAGCGCCAGCATCCAAAAGCGTCGCACGCAGGTGATCTATTATGATTGCACAAACTTCTATTTTGAAATTGATGCGGCCGAAGGCGATAAGCAGTTTGGCAAAAGCAAGGAAAACCGCCCACTTCCGATCGTTGGGATGGGGCTGTTTATGGATATGGATGGCATTCCCATATCTTTCTCGATTTATCCCGGTAACAGAAACGAGCAGCAAACCATGATCCCCCTTGAAAAGAAGATGCTGGCCCAGTTTGATATGTCAAAGTTTATTGTATGTACAGATGCCGGCCTTTCCTCCGCGACAAATCGAGTATTCAATTCCTATGAGGGAGAGGACGGGCTGCGGGGATACATCACGACGCAGCCTATTAAAACCCTGAAGGCATTCCTGCAGGATTGGTGTCTTGCGGATGACGGCTGGATCCTGGACGGAGATAATTCCGGGAAAACGTATAAAATTTCTGAATTGGATAACGAAAAAGACAGGAATAAGATATTTTACAAAACCAGATGGATTAAGGAAGAAGGCCTGGCTCACACAGACCATGGGGACCGGAAGGAAATCATTGAACAGAAACTGATCGTCTCGTACTCCATAAAATACCGCAATTATCAGCGCCATGTACGGGAAGGCCAGATAGAACGCGCAAAAAAACTTGTAGAAAACGGATATACTTCTTCTGGAAAGAAAAAGCAAAACGATCCCAAAAGATTTATAAAGACTGACCATGCGACAAAAGATGGGGAAACGGCAGATGTTACTTCCAGTTATATCGATCAGTCCATCATCGATAATGAAGAAAAATACGACGGTTTTTATGCGGTATGCACGAATCTCGATGAGAACATCTCCAGGATCGTAAAGGCAAACAAGCGCCGCTGGGAAATAGAGGAATGTTTCCGGATTATGAAGAGCGATTTTGAAGCGCGGCCAGTGTATCTGAATCGTCAGGATCGAATTCTGGCTCATTTTATAACCTGTTTCATTTCACTGATCGTCTACCGTTATCTCGAGAAGAAACTCGATAACAAATATACTATAGACCAGATATTACCAACTCTGCAGGAGATGGATTTTATAAAATATGAGGGAAAGGGCTACCAGCCGGTTTATACAAGGACAGAATTAACAGATGCATTACACGAAGCATTTGGATTTTGTACATCAAAGCAGATCATACCTATAGCGAAAATGAAAAAAATTATTTCCCAGACAAAAAAATAGATAGTGTAACGTGCAATCATAAAAATAGAAAAAAGTCTCGCAAGTCGCTAACAGAGCGGTCTGCGAGACTTTTTGTCTCAAAAAGCTGTCAAAAACAGGAATATACCATATTCAGCATCAATGTGCAAGAATCAAGGCGAAAAACTGTGATATTCTACCAAAGTGCTGCTGAAATTTATGAAAGTTGACATGTAAATTGTTTGTTGTTAAAGTAAAAAAGGTGTTGTTGGAAAAGCCAAATAGAACGTGAGAGAAGGAGCAGAGGATAAAGATGACATCAATCAAAAAACAAGAAAGCGCTCCTGTCCTTGGCAATATCCACTCGGTGGAGAGTTTTGGTTCCGCCGACGGCCCGGGCGTGCGTTACATCGTTTTCCTGAAGGGCTGCGCCATGCGCTGCAAATACTGCCACAACCCGGACACCTGGGCGGGGCAGGGAGAGGACTGGCAGACGCCGGAGGAAGTGCTGAACAAGGCCCTGCGCTACAAGAACTACTGGAAAAAGAACGGCGGTATTACCGTCAGCGGTGGAGAGGCGCTGCTTCAGATTGATTTTGTGACGGAACTGTTTCGCCTGGCAAAGGAGAAGGGAGTAAATACCTGTCTGGACACCTCCGGAAATCCTTTTACCCGTCAGGAGCCTTTCTTCGGAAAATTCAGAAAGCTCATGGAAGTGACCGACCTTTTCATGCTGGATATCAAGCATATGGATCCGGCGGGACATCGCAAGTTGACCGGCTGCGATAACGCCAACATTCTGGATATGGCCCGTTTCCTGTCGGACAGTGGTAAAGCCATGTGGATTCGCCATGTGCTGGTGCCGGGGATTACCGACGATGAGGAACAGCTGACAAGCCTGCGGAAATTTATCGACACGCTAAAGACGGTGGAGCGGGTGGAGATTCTCCCCTATCATACGCTGGGCGTTTTCAAGTGGAAAGAACTGGGGATTCCCTATCAGCTGGAGGGTGTGGAGCCGCCCACGGAGGAGCAGGTAAAGCGGGCGAAGGAATTGCTGGGGATATGATGTATCCATTTAAGGGCATAAAAAAATGGAAACAAGGGGGCTCGAACCCCTGACCTTTCGCGTGTGAGGCGAACGCTCATCCCGGCTGAGCTATGTTTCCATGTACTCTATTGTACCCCTTTTGCCGGAAAATGCAAGTAGAAAATGTGAAAAAAGTGTCTTCACTTTCCCCCGCCCTGGCTGCGGTACTGGGCCGGTGTGCAGCCGAACCGCTTCGCGAAAATTTTATAAAAGAAACTGACGTTGGCATAGCCTGCCCGGGCACAGATCTCTGTGACGGGCAGGTTTGTATTTTTCAGGAGATTCTGGGCGAAGAGCAAACGGTTCTCCTGGAGGATGGATTTGAAGGTCTGGCCCGTGTGCCGGCGGATGTAGCCCGACAGATAGTTGGGATTCATGTGAAAGGCTTCCGCCGTGGATTTCAAGGTGCAGGTGGGCCAGTTTTTCTCCAGGTAGCGGAGGATCGGCAGCAGCAGATCGTCCCCGCCGTCGGCGGTCTGGCGCTGATCCTTCCGGTAAACTTCCGTCAGTTCCAGAAAAATCAGGGCAAAGCAGTTGTCCAGAAAGTCTTTGGAGTGGACGTTGCGCTCGAAATATTCGCAGAGAAACTCATTTACGAACAGAGGGAGCCGTCGGCTGCCCTCAGAGTGGAACAGGAGAAAACGGTCCGTGTCCTTTTGGGCATTCATGGAGGAGATCAGATATCGGGTCAGGTAGCTGCCCCTGGAAAATCGCTGAAAGAAATTCAGGTTCAGATACTCCCGCCGTATCAGAAAATTGACCAGGATATCATTCTCGCCGCAGGCTGCCGAGGAGTGGGGCGTGTTCTGACTGATCAGGACACACTGATGTTCTCTCAGTGAAACCTCCTTCCCGGCGATGGTCAGAGTACAGGAGCCGGAGTACATGTAGGCAAGTTCCATCCAGTCGTGCTGGTGGAGGGCCACCGGATAAAAACGGTCCTGCTTGGATGCCACAATGCCGTTCAGAAACTGAAAATCCTCCACCAGCTCCGTCAGCCTGCCCTGAAATTTTGGAGTAAGCTGCTTGTTGTCCAGCGCCTGAAGCAGACCGGAATAGCCGTAGGAGATGGGGATTTCCGGAAAGAGATCATACATTTTCATGAGACCGTAAATGTCCAGAGGATGTTTTTCCTCCTCGGTAACGGTTTTCAGATGGCGGTCCAGTTGTTCCTGATTCATCGCACATTTTCCTCCTTTTGCTCCGATGCGGTCATTTGTATTTCAGCATAGTGCAAATGTGAAGTTTGGTCAATAGAATAGTGAAAAAGCGTGATTTTTCCGAAAGTTTTTTCGTTATATAATAAAGAATAGCAAATCAGAGATCGGAGGTAAGGTATGTCAGCGACGATTGAGGAACTGTTACAGAACAAGGGGGAGAATGATATTTTCCCGTTCTTCTGGCAACATGGAGAGGATGAGGGGACACTGCGCAAATATATGCAGGTCATCGACGAGGCAAACTGCCACGCCGTGTGCGTGGAGAGCCGTCCCCACCCGGACTTCTGTGGCCCGGGCTGGTGGCGGGATATGGATATCATTCTGGACGAGGCAAAGAAGCGGGACATGAAGGTCTGGATTCTGGACGACAGCCACTTCCCCACAGGATTTGCCAACGGGGCGGCGGAGCAGGCGCCGGATGAGCTGCGGAGGCAGAGCGTGTACTGCCATGTATTCGATCTGTCAAAGAAGGGAAAGAATGCGGCAAGAAGTGGGAAACGAAGTTTTTCATGTAATCTGCCAAAGGTCATGAAGAAAATTCCGACTACTTTCATGAGCAAGATCGTGACCAACGGCACCACGAAGAACAAAAAGGTCTTTACCGACGACCGGCTGCTGTCGGTAACGGCTCTGGTGGAGGGGGAGGAGCGGCCCGTGGCTCTGTCCTGTTCTATGGACAAAGATACGCTGAAAGCGGAGCTTCCGAAGGGGACGCGGAAAGTGTATGTCACGTTTCTGACGAGAAACGCGGGCATTCATCCCAGTTACATCAACATGATGGACGAGGAGTCCTGCCGGATACAGATCGATGCGGTCTATGAACCCCACTGGGAGCATTACAAAGAGGAGTTTGGAAAGACGATTGCCGGATTTTTCTCCGACGAGCCGGAACTGGGAAACGGGGTCTATTTCAACGATGAGATTGGAATGGGAACGGATCACGATTTCCCGTGGAGCAGAGAGCTGGAGGCGCAGATGCCCCAGACATTGGGATCAGACTGGAAGACATTGCTGCCCCTGCTCTGGGACAACGACACAGATCCGAAGCTGCGGGCCCAGGTGCGCTACCGTTACATGGATCTGGTAACACGGCTGGTGGAGAAATGCTTTTCCCGACAGCTTGGCACCTGGTGCGAGGCGCACGGAGTGGAGTATATCGGCCACATGATTGAGGACAACAATGCGCATGCCCGGACCGGCGTGTCCCTGGGACATTATTTCCGTGGGCTTGCGGGACAGCATATGGCAGGTATCGATGATATCGGCGGCCAGGTTCTGCCCCAGCAGGAGGATGCCCCGGCGGAGGGCATTTTCAAGATGATCGGCGGAAGAGACGGGGAATTTTATCATTATCTGCTGGGTAAGCTGGGGGTTTCAGCGGCGGCCATCGACCCGAAGAAACAGGGACGGTGCATGTGCGAGATTTTCGGCAATTACGGCTGGAGCGAAGGACCGCGGATGGAGAAGTATCTGGCGGATCACTTCATGGTGCAGGGGGTCAACCGCTATGTGCCCCACGCATTCAGCGGCAAGGCTTACCCCGACAGGGACTGTCCGCCTCATTTCTATGCCCATGGAAACAATCCCCAGTACCGCCATTTCGGTCAGGTCATCGCTTACATGAACCGGATCTGCGCGCTGATTTCCGACGGAAAACCGGTGTTGGATACGGCGGTGCTCTACCACGGGGACAGCGAATGGGCCGGCAATGTCATGCTGGATCAGAAACCTGCCCGGATTCTGATGGAGCACCAGGTGGATTTCCATGTAATCCCGGCGGATGTATTCGGGCGGCGTGGGGAGTACCGGACCGAGATCAGGGATGGTCTGCAGGTCAATGGCAATGTCTACCGCACGCTGGTGGTGCCCTACATGGAGTTTATACCGGAGTGTTTCGCTTCAGCGGTAAGCGAGCTGCTGGATGGGGGCTGCAAGGTTATTTTCCTGGATGGGCTGCCTGAGGGCGTGGTGTCTGTCGCCGGAGAGAACGCCGCCCCGCTGCCTGAGCGCATCCGGGACTGCCGGGTTTGCGGCCTGTCGAATCTTCTGGAGGAGGTCAGCCGTGAGATTCGGATGACGCCGGAATCCTGGCGGATTCGCGCCTTCCATTACCGGGGAGCGGAGGAAATCTACTATTTCGTCAACGAGGATGATAGACCCTATGAGGGGACGGCGGACATTCCGGCGGTGGAGGACTGCTATGCCTACGACGCCTGGGAGAATCGAGTGTTTACCCAGGCACGGGAGACGAGGGATGGAAGAACGAAACTGGCCCTGTCCCTTCGGCCCGGGGAGAGCCGGATTGTCGTTCTTGGCAGCCGGGATGATCTGGAAATGCCGATTTGTCCGGGCGCTGCATCTGTGACAGAGGACGCAGCTAGCGCGGCTGCGGGGAGAAAAATCGCGCTGACCGACGGCTGGAAGCGTTCCGTATGCCGTTCTATCCACTATCCGTCTTTCCTGGCGGCAAAGCCTGTCACAATCCCCGAGGATTATGGCAGGGTAGATAAGAATTTCTCCGGCTTCATCGCTTACGAGACGACGTTCATGCGGCCGGAGGAGCAACAGGTAATTCTGGAGATCGCCGACGCCGGAGAGGATGTGGAGGTGTTTGTCAACGGACAGAGTCTGGGCATCCAGGTGTTGCCGCCGTTCTGGTACGACATTTCCGGGGCGTTGAAGGACGGAAGGAACACGCTGCGCATCGAGGTGGCCACCACCCTGGAGCGGGAGCGGAAGACCAACAAAAAGAAATGGCAGCCCACAGGACTGACCGGAGCGGTAAGTTTGATCGGGTACTGATAAGCAGAATACAGAAATGGCCTGTCGGATGGATTGTTTTCCGGCAGGCCATTTTGCCATTGGAGATATGTTTCAGAAATCCAGTGCCACATCTCCCACATTGCTTTGAATCGTTACTGTACAGCCGTTTGTCCCGCTCTGGGCATAGGAACGGCGGTGGTCCTGGTTATTTACCGAGACGCTTCCGGCCCCGGCGCTCAGATCAATGGCGTAATTGCTGAGATCTTCGGAGCTTTCCACGTAGACATCGCCCACGTCGGCATTGACGTCCAGGTTGGAGAAACTGCTCTGCTTCAGATACAGATCGCCCACATTTGCCCGGATGGACATATTGCCCAGGGAGCAGTTTTCCAGATCAAAATCCCCCACGTTGGTGGTAAGATCCAGATTCTGGATGGAAAGCTGCGAGAAGTTGATGTCGCCCACGTTGACGTCTCCGCTGATGGAGCCAAGCAGGGTATTCGCCGGAACGGTCAGCTGTACATGACAGTTGTTGTTGCTCCCGCGCCACAGGTTGGAACCGGACTGGGAGAGGGTAAGCACACCATCTTTGATTTCATAGGAAGGAACCACTCTGCGCTGCTGGCAGCTCCAGGAGATGCGGTAGGTTTCCCCGGGAGATATGGTCAGATCCATGACGGCGGCGTCGATGGAAATCCCGGTAAAAGATTCCAGATCCGTGGCATCCAGCCGGGTGGCGGTGCAGCCGTTGGAACTTGTGGCGCCGGGAGTACCGGAGCCGTCGCCCGTGGAGACGCTGCCTCCGGAGGCGGCGTCATTGTCCGTATCCCAATCCCAGTCCCAGGCCTGGAACAGGTTGGAAACAAGATCCAGTCCGAAGCCGACAATGTGGACGGTACTTCCGACGATAATGCAGATGACCGTCACAATGGTCAATATGGTTAAGTATACACTTCTTTTCATAATCCTGCGCGCCTCCTTCTATTGCTGTTTTCCCAGAAGATTTTTGATCAGGGTGTGAATGATGGCGGCGATGACCCAGATGATCCAGGTAATGCCCCAGTCGAAGGACAGGAAACTCCAGATCAGGTAAAGGCAGGTCACGGTAGGCCAGTACACGGACATGATGGCTGCCACGGTCTTGTCTTCGTACTGCACGTTTTCCTCCTGGGAGGTGGTGTAGCTGCCGCCCACGGTGTCCCTCCGGTTGAGGTTTAAAAGATCGTTATAGCTGCCCATTTTTGCGGAGGCATATACCAGCATGAACACGCCGATAGCCACAAAGATCAGGAAAAAGGAGCCGGAGATCTCATCCAGAAAATAGTTGCCGGAAAATTCACTGATCCAGTCCAGGATGATGGGCGGAACAAAGCTTAAGATGCAAAGGATGACGCCAAGGGTCAGCATCAGGGCATAGGTGGTCTTGAAAGTCTCTTTCTGCTGATGCACAAACTGCGTGGTCGCGTAATTGGTCCGGCAGGATTCTCGCTTCAGGTAATTCCAGTGACTGCTCAGTGTACCGGAATAGATGAACAGACCCACTGCGATGGCCACCAGGACAAACAGGAGTATGGTGCCGATGAGTCCGAAGGCCGGAAAACTGTCAGGGGAGAGGTCATCTGCCGCGTTGCCGAAGATGGTGCCGCAGGGAGAGATGATGCAAAGCAGCACCCCCAGAGCGATCATGTAGGCGTGGCGGGATTTCTCCTTCAGAAAACGTCCCGCCTCATCCATGGACAACTGCCTCCCCATCGGCATATCTCCCTGGTTCATGAAACCGCCGATACCCAGGTCATCCGCCAGCTCATCCAGATTTCCAAATTCGGAGATGACGATGCCGATGGCCTCGTTTTCGGATTTGCCTTCCTCTTTCAATTCGGTGTATTTGTCCTCCATCATCTGCCACAGTTCGTTTTTGGCCCGCTGAACCTGGGGCGTGTTGGGGAGGTTTAAAAACATGGTTTCCAGATAACTTCTAAGTGTTTCCATTCTGATACTCCTCTCTCAAGATGAATTTTGAGACCACTTCCTGTGTCAGGTTCCACTCCTCGCACTTCGTGTGATAGTAGGCCCTGCCTGCATCGGTAATGCGGTAGTAGGTTCGCCGCTTGCCGGTGGCGTTGTTATCATCATAGAAGGACTCGATGTAGCCGTTCTTCTCCATGCGGGTAAAGGCAGAGTAGAGGGTGGTTTCCTTGATTACATATTTCTCTTCGGAAATGGTCCGGATCTGCTTGGAAATTTCATAGCCATAGGAGGGACCTTTCATCAGAAGACACAGGATAATGGTGTCATTGTACCCTCGTATGACGTCGCTGCTGATGCTGATCATATCATAGATCGTTCTCCTTTCTGCTCTTGCGCGTATGCCGTTTTCTGTTCCTACGTCTGCCAATGGTATGTCTGTCGTTGCTTCGTCAGTCGTTACTATGTCAGGCGTAGTATATCTGTCGTAGTAACAATATCATGGATATGGGGAGATGTCAATAGACAGATTCAAAATATTAAATAATCATAAAATAACGATAAACTCTATTGCGGGAAAGGAAAAAGATGGCTAAACTAATAGGTATGTGAGAAGGTCGTTTGGGGAGCTTGCGGCATATACTGGAATATGAATGGTAAGGGAGAAAAGGAAGGATTATGATTTACAATACGATACTGGATGCCATGGGGCATACCCCAATCATCCGTCTGAACAGAATGAACAAACCGGGGAACGCCCAGGTTTTAGTCAAGTTTGAGGGCCTGAATGTGGGCGGTTCCATCAAGAGCCGCACCGCTTACAATATGATACTGGCAGCTGAGGAAAAGGGGCTGATTCGCGAGGATACCATTATTGTGGAACCCACCAGCGGCAATCAGGGTATCGGGCTGGCGCTGGTCGGCGCAGTGCGCGGTTATAAGACGATTATTATCATGCCGGATTCTGTCAGTGAGGAGCGGCGGAAACTGGTGCGTCATTACGGGGCAGAAGTGCGGCTGATCCACGATGCGGGCAATATCGGAGAGTGTATCGAGGAGTGTCTGCAGACGGCACTGCGGATGGCCAGGGAGGACCCCAGGGTCTACGTGCCGCAACAGTTTGAGAATCCTGCCAATCCCATGGTACATCGCCATCATACGGGACTGGAAATTCTGGAGCAGGTGGCGGGTCCCATCGACGGCTTTTGTTCGGGCATTGGCACCGGCGGTACGATTACCGGTATTGGGGAGGTGCTCAAAGCACAGAATCCCGATATGACGATCTGGGCGGTGGAACCGGAGCATGCGGCGATTCTTTCGGGCGGATCCATCGGCACCCATCTGCAGATGGGGATCGGTGACGGTGTGATTCCCGCGATTTTGAATCAGAAGATTTATGACGACATCTATATTGTGACTGACGAGGAGGCCATTCAGACGGCAAAGGATCTGGCTTCCAAGGAGGGAATTATGTGCGGAATTTCCAGCGGCACCAATGTGGCAGCCGCCCTGAAACTGGCGGAACAGCTGGGCAAAGGAAAGACCGTGGTGACGGTGCTGCCGGATACAGCGGAACGCTATTTTTCCACACCGCTGTTTGACGAATAGAGAAGAGACAAAGGGGGAAGAGGAGATATGGAGCGATACGGATGCGCGGCGGAGCCCGTGAGAGAGGAACAGACGATCATTCAGGGGAATGTGAGGATCAGTGTGCTTTCCGGACGGATTCTGCGTCTGGAACGGCAGGAGAGCGGCCATTTTGAGGACCGCCCTTCCCAGAAGATTGCCTGCCGGCGTTTTGCGTCCCCGGAATTCCATTGGATTACAGAGGGAAAACGCTGTACCATTACCACAGAGGAGACGATTTTTCAGATTGATCTGGACACATTGCGTGCCCGGATCAAATTTATGCATGAGGGAAAACGGGATTGGGTGGACAGCCGCCGGGTTACACCCATTGGCGGAACCTATCGTACTCTGGACAACGCGCTGGGCGATCGTCAGCTTTTCGGCATTGAAAATGGAAAGAAGATTTTCATGCGAAAGATTACCCTGCGGGACAGCATTTTCTCTAAGGAGGGCGTGACGGAGATCGATGACTCCGCCTCCTATCTGCTGAACGAAGACGGATCCTTGAGCCCGAGAAAAGAGGGGACGGTGGATCGCTATGTGCTGGCTTTCGGGAAAGAATATCTGGGCGGGCTGAAGGAATTTTACCATCTGACCGGCTTTACGCCGCGGTTGCCCAAATATGCGCTGGGCAACTGGTGGTCGAGGTATTACGCTTACCGCCAGGAGGAGTACATTGACCTGATGGATAAGTTTGCCGAAAAGGGAATCCCCCTTACGGTGGCGACTATCGACATGGACTGGCATCTGGTAAATGATGTGCCGGAGGACGCGGGGACGACCATGAAATGGGTAAGCCCGGGATGGACCGGCTATACCTTCAATCGGAAACTGTTTCCCGATTACCCGAAGTTTTTCCGGGATCTGAAGGAGCGGGGGCTTGCGATTACCATGAATCTTCATCCCCACGATGGCATACGCTATTTCGAGGATCAGTACGAGGACATGGCGAAAGCCAACGGGATCGATCCTGCCACGAAGCAGCCGGTCGCCTTCGACTTTACGGATTTGAATTTCGTGAAGAGTTATTTTGATCTGGTGCTTCATCCCTACGAGGAGCAGGGGGTGGATTTCTGGTGGATTGACTGGCAGCAGGGGGATACCTCCCGGTTGGCAGGTCTGGATCCTCTGTGGCTTCTGAATCATTATCACACGCTGGACGCGGGAAGAGACGGCAGGACGCCGCTGATTCTGTCACGGTATTCGGGTGTGGGCGCCCATCGTTATCCGCTGGGATTTTCCGGGGACACCATCGTGACCTGGTCCAGCCTGCGCTATCAACCCTATTTTACGGCGGCGGCCTCCAATGTGGGGTACACCTGGTGGTCCCATGATATCGGCGGCCACATGGGCAGCAAGGGAGATCCCGAACTCTATACCCGCTGGCTGCAGTACGGCGTGTTCTCGCCTATCAATCGCCTCCATTCCACCAGAGACAAGTGGAGCAAGGAACCCTGGCTTTACGGGGAGCGGGCGGAGAAGATCGTCACAAAATTTCTGCGTCTGCGCCACAGGCTTCTCCCCTATCTGTACACGGCGAATGTGCGCACCGCCGAGGAGGGTATCCCGCTGGTTATGCCCATGTATTACCGGGATGACTGCTCCGAGGCCTATACATATAAGGATCAGTATTATTTCGGAGAAAATATGATTGTCGCCCCGGTGTTGTCAAAGGGAAAGAAGGGCGGCATGGCCCAGGTAAAATGCTGGCTTCCCGAGGGAAAGTGGACCGATTTCTTCACAGGCGAGGTTTTCGAGGGAGGCAGAGAGTATATACTGTCCTGTCCGCTGGAGCGGATACCGGTCTTTGTGCGCGGCGGCGCTGTCATCCCGATGCTTCCGGAGAATGTAGGCAACCGTATGGATTTTACTTTTCTGGAAGCCAGAATTTATGCGGGAAATGGAACGTACTGTCTGCGGGATGAGAAGGGGAAAATAGAGTTTACCGTGACAATGCGGGAGAAAAAGGCGGACGTTACGCTTCGGGCTTCGGCGGATATAGCCACGCGGGAAGTGGTTCTGGATCTGATCGGAGCGGAACCGGGAGAGATCCGCGCGGATGGAGTCGGCGTGAGCGTCCGAATGTGAGGCACTGCCGGGAAAGGGATCTGTGGGTATGTGGAGTAAGGAAAATGTGAGACAGATCAGAAATCTGATCCTGTTTGCGGCAGTGGTAGTGCTGTGTGTGATGTACAGCGGCCAGATTGTGCGATGGATCTTTCTGGGAATTGATATTTTAGAGCCTTTTGCGGTGGGCGGCATGATTGCTTTTGTCCTGAATCTTCCCATGAAATTTGTGGAGGAACGGCTGCTGGGCAGATGGAAGGGAAAGGCGGCAGATAAACTGCGACGGCCCCTGAGTCTGCTGGCTGCCATCGTGTTTGTGGCAGTACTGATCGTCATTGTGGTAATGGCGGTTCTGCCTCAGCTGGGCCGGACCATCAATGATCTGGGGCAGAAGATACCGGAGTTTTTTCAGCAGGTCGTGGCGTGGCTCGGCGATCTTGAACGTCAGTATCCCCAGCTGGGACAATATCTGGGACCGTTTTTGGATTCCGGGGAATCCCTGGAGCAGTCCTGGGCTTCCATGGATCAGCTCGCAGCCCGGCTGATGGATTTCCTGAAAGAGGGAGGAGTCTCGGTCATTACCACCACGATCGGTGTGGCCAGCGGTATCATCGGCACGTTTGTAAAGGGGATTATTTCCTTTATTTTTGCGCTGTATATTCTCGCTGCCAAGGAGAAACTGGCTGATCAGGGAAAACGTATTCTGCATGCCTTTGCGCCGGAGAAAGTGGAAAAGGGGACTCTCTCCCTGTGCAGCCTGCTCTATCGCAATTTCAGCCATTTCATTACCGGGCAGTGCGTGGAGGCTGTGATCATCGGTACGATTTTCGTGATTACCATGAGTCTTTTTCGGATGCCTTACGCGGTCATGATCGGCGTACTTATCGCCTTCACGGCGCTGATCCCTGTGGTGGGAGCTTTCATCGGTTGTATTCTCGGAGCGTTTCTGATACTGGTGGATGCCCCGGAGATGGCTTTCTGGTTTGTGGTGCTGTTTCTGATTATTCAGCAGATTGAGGGTAACCTGATTTATCCGCGGGTGGTGGGAGAGTCTGTGGGACTTCCGGCCATCTGGGTGCTGGCGGCGGTGTCCGTGGGGGGAAGCCTGTTCGGCTTTGCCGGGATGCTGGTGTTTATACCGCTGGTGTCCACCGGTTATATGCTGCTGCGGGATGAGGTCAACGCCCGAAACCGCCGGAGGGAGGCTTCCGGGGACAGCGGAGATGGCAATGCCGGCGAAATTCCGGGGACTTCTGAGAAGGACGGCGGCCCGGTTTCAAAGAAGGCGGAGAAGACCGCCGGCGAAGAGCGGAGAGATAAAGGGGAAGAGGTGTAGAAAATCTTTCGCGGAAGCGAACGCGGAGACAGAAAGAGAGTAGAGTGGGGTCATGGAAGAGAGAGCAAGTGGAAAGAGGAGCAACATCTGGCTGAAGATCGCCGGGTTCGTTGTGGACAAGAGGAAATTTATCTTTGTGCTGTTTCTGATTGCGACAGTGTACAGTATTTTTTCCATCAATAAGGTGACGGTCAACCAGGATATTACCGCATACCTGCCGGATGACAGCGATACCCGTCGGGGCTATGATGTCATGAACAGCGAATTTACCACACCCGGTACCGCCCAGGTAATGATCTCAAACATTACCTTTGAGGAGGCCCAGAGCCTGGCAAACAAGATCGGGAAAATCGAGGGTGTCACGTCTGTGACTTTCGATGACAGTGAGGCCTGTTACAAGGGCTCCAACGCCCTATTGACGGTAACCACGGAGGGCGGCAGCGAGGATGAGAGCAGCATTGCCGCCAAAAACGAGATCCGGGATCTTCTGGAGGGATACGACGCCTACATAGCCTCGGAGATCGGCTACAGCTCTGAGATGCAGGATATGCTGACAGAGGAGATGACCGGTATTCTGATCTGGGCAGTCGTTGTGGTTATTATTGTTATGCTGATCTCCACCAAGGCTTACATGCTGATCCCGGTGCTGTTTCTGACCTTCGGTGTGGCGGTGTTGCTCAATATGGGGACCAACTACTGGTTTGGGGAGGTTTCCTTTATCACAAACGCGGTGGCGGTGGTGTTGCAGCTGGCCCTTTCCATCGATTACGCGATCATTCTCTCGGACCGGTTTATGGAGGAACATGAGCATATGGACGCGGAGAGCGCCATCAAGGTGGCTCTGTCCAAGGCTATCCCCGAGATCAGTTCCTCATCCCTGACCACGGTGTCCGGTATGATCGCCATGATGTTCATGCAGTTCAAACTGGGATATGACATGGGCATCGTGCTGGTCAAGGCCATCATCTTCAGTCTGATTGCCGTATTTTTCCTTATGCCGGGTATCCTTCTGGCCTTTTCCAAGCAGATTGACCGGACCCACCATCGGAGCCTGGTGCCCGAGATCAATATCATCGGCAAATTCGCGGTAAAGACGAAGAAGATTATCCCGCCGCTGTTTCTGGTAGTGTTTGTCCTTTCCTTCTTCGGAACTTACAACTGTCCGTATCTCTACGATACCAACTCGGTGGAGGGCAGCAAGAAGAGTGAGTCCACCATCGCCAGAGAGCACATTGAGGAGGTTTTCGGGGCAACCAATCAGCTGGTTGTCATTGTGCCCAAGGGAGATTACGATACGCAGAAGAAAGTGTTGGAGCAGATTTCCGCGGTGGACGGTGTGTCCAGCGCTCTTGGGCTGGCAAACCAGGAAATCATGGACGGCACAACACTGACCGATGAGATGACGCCCCGGCAGTTTTCAGAGCTGACCGGCGTGGACCTGGAGGTTATCGAGGCGCTGTACGGATTTTACGCCTACGACCACGATGAGTACGGTCCGCTGGTGACGGATATTGAAAATTACGGCGTTCCCATGATCGATATGTTCTTCTTCCTGTACGACCAGTACGAGGAGGGGTATGTGACGCTGGATGACGATATGTCAGAGATGCTGACCACCCTTTACAACACGCTGGATGGAGCCAGGACACAGCTGGAGGGAGAGCATTATGTCCGCTTTATCCTGACGCTGGATCTTCCCATTGAGGGAGAGGAGACCTTTGACACGCTGGATGAGATCAAGTCTGTCGCGGCTGCTTACTATGGCGATGACAATGTATACATGGTTGGAAATTCCACAAACGCCAAAGATCTGTCGGAGTCCTTTGCCACCGACAATGTGATTATCAGCGTGCTGACCGCGGCTTTCGTGCTGCTGGTACTGTTGTTTACTTTCCAGTCCTGGGGACTGCCGCTGCTGCTGGTACTGACCATTCAGGGAAGTATCTGGATCAGTTTCTCGATTCCGACGCTGATGCATCAGGGCGTGTACTTCATCGGATACCTGATCGTGTCTGCTATCCAGATGGGGGCAACCATCGACTACGCAATCGTTATCGCGAACCGCTATATGCAGCTACGGGATGAGATGGAGCCGGAGAAAGCGATACGACTCGCCCTGAATCAGTCCTTCCCCACTGTGTTTACCTCGGGGACAATCATGATTGCCGCGGGATTTCTCGTGGGCTACATGACGTCGGATGTGACGATTTCCGTCTTTGGTATCGCCATCGGGCGTGGAGCGACGATCTCCGTGCTGCTGGTACTGCTGGTTCTGCCCCAGATCCTGCTCTTCGGCGACAAGTTTATCGACAAGTCGGCTCTTCACATGAAACCGCCCGCGTTTATCGCGCGGCGTATGAAGAGGAACGCGGACCGACAGACCGCCGGGGAAAATGCGGAAAATCCGGAGGATGAGAATGGCTCCGGCAAGGCGCTTTCCGGCGACGTGGAGGAGCCGGCAAAGAAGGCAGGTTCCGGCACGGATGAAGTGCGGAAACAGAAGAGAAAAAAGAGGAAAAAGGATTCCGGGAAAGACGGAAAACCCGGAAAAGGCAAGAAGAAAAAACAGAAAAAGAGTGAAGGAGGTGCGGATGATGAGAAGTAGAGGAAGACTGTTTTATGGAATCATCAGCCTGTGCATGACTGCGGTTCTGCTGCTGTCCTCCGCGCCTGTCCCTGTTCTGGCGGAGGAGGCGTCGAACGACGGGACCGTCATCGAGGTCGGCTGCGAGCAGGATCTGCTGGATCTGGCCAAAAACTGCAAGCTCAACAGCTACAGCCTCGGCAAGACGGTGGAGCTGACGGCGGACATTCAGGTGTACAGCCCGAATTTCAGTGGAATTCCCTTTTTCAACGGGACATTCCACGGAAACGGTCACACGATCTCTGGAATTTCCATCAGCGGAAAGGGCTCCAACCAGGGCTTTTTCCGTTATCTGGGCAATCAGGCCCTGGTCAGTGATCTGAATATTTCCGGAGCGGTTGCTCCCTCCGGCACACAGGAAAACATCGGCGGAATTGCGGGATCCAACTACGGAACCATCAGCGGCTGCTCCTTCGTGGGAAGCGTCAGCGGCGAGACCAATGTGGGCGGTATCGCCGGCACCAACAAGAGCACCGGCAAGATTGTGAAGTCCACATCCCGGGCAGTGGTAATGGCGGTCTCCCAGACCGGCGGCATTGCGGGAAACAACGAGGGACTGATCGCGGACAGCAGCAACGAGAGCAGTGTCAATGTGGATGTGCTGGAGCCGTCGCTGGATCTTGGAGGTATTGATCTGGGAACGCTGAACCTGGCGAAGACGGTAATCAACCGCACCAATATGGGCGGTATCGCGGGAACTTCCACCGGCATTATTTCCGGCTGCCAGAATCTGGGAACCATCGGGTATGAGCATTCCGGTTACAATGTGGGAGGGATTGCCGGACGGCAGAACGGCATTGTGACAAACTGCGAGAACCGTGGAGTCATTTACGGCCGCAAGGATGTGGGCGGTATCGCCGGCCAGGCGCAGCCCTATCTGGAGTGGGAATATTTTAAGAGCCGTCTCTCCTCCGCGAAGGACCAGGTGCAGCAGATGAATCAGACCTTGGAGAGTCTCTCCCCGATCATGGAGGAGACCACCGACGGAATGATGGGGTATGCTCAGATTCTGATCGACCAGTATCACGGACTCATGGACGGTATGGCGGATGATATGGACGCGCTGAAGGCGGCAGTACAGTCCGATATGGGCAATGTCAAGGAAATCACAAGCCAGGCAACGGCGGCACTGGATACCATCGAACAGATTCTCTCCTCCTACCGGGCGGATGCCCTGCCAGAGATCTCCAGCGTGGAGGAACTGCAAAATTTCCTGACGCAGATGGAGAACGATTTCCATACGCTGGAAGATCAGTTTGATACGCTGTTAAATCAGACCGATGGCCTGGAGGGAACCTTCGACGCCACCGGGGAGTCGGCGGAGGCATTTGTGGATCACCTGTCCGAGCAGTTCCACGACACCTCCCGGGTGGAGACCATTGAGGCCATGCTGAACATGCTGGATGAAAATGTGCAGAAAATTACGGATGTGATGGGGCAGACTTCTCAACAGGTGGAGGATCTGATCAATTCCGTGGATCAGGCGATCCGGTCGGATCTGGATCAACTGGATCATGGCGGCAATCTGCTGCAGGATGTCACTTCAATGAAATCCGCGTAGGACACGGACGGCGTGATTACTTCCTGTCGGAATTACGGCGCTGTGGAGGCGGATCTCAACGCGGGAGGCATCGCGGGCTCCATGAATGTGGATTACGAGGATGACCAGGAGAAGGATCCCGACATGAGTTCTCTCAATATTGTCACGAGAATCAACGCGAGCAGTGTGGTGGCTTACAGTGTCAACTACGGCAAGGTGGAGGTAAAGAAGGACAACGGCGGCGGTATTGTGGGCCTACAGGAACTGGGACTGGTCTATGGCTGTGAGTCCTACGGCAACATTTCCTCCGATTCCGGTTCCTATCTGGGAGGTATCGCGGGAGACAGCCTGGCAGCCATTCAGAATTCCTATGTCAGAAGCCAGGTGGAGGGCTCTGATTATCTGGGCGGTATTGCCGGCAGCGGAGCCACGATGACCGGAAACGTTGCCATGGTCAATCTTCAGTCTGACGGAGAGGGCGTCGGTTCCGTGGCCGGTGTGGTTGCGGATGACGGGGGCTCTGTGGAGAGCAATTACTTTGTGGGCGAGGAATATGGGGCTATTGACGACATCAGTTATTCCGGGGTCGCGGAGCCGATCAGCTATGAAGCCCTGATGAGCCGGGCAGACATTCCGGCTGGATTTTCCCAGGTAACCGTTACGTTTGTCTCCGAGGACGGAGAGACCCTGTCGGAGGTAAATATCCCCTACGGCGGCAGTCTGACAGAGGAAAACTATCCGGAGGTTACCCCGGATGATGGATGCTACATATCCTGGGAGTGCTCCCGGACACTGGATACCATCACGGATAATCTGGTTATTACGGCCACGAATGTTCCGTGGACCAAGAGTGTGGCGGGAAATATCCGCAGCGAGGACGGTAAGGATCTGTTCCTGGCGGTGGGCGAATTCTATGACCACATCAGACTGTACCTTGTGGAGACAGATGGACCGGAGAATCTGCCCGCGGACGGCGAACTGCTCTACGCTTACAGCTGGTATCTGACCAGCGAGCAGGAGAAGGAGCAGGATACGTTGGAAGGTCATTTCTATACCCAGGGCATGCCGGACAACGCAGTGCTGTATCTGCAGAAGGACGGTCAGTGGGTAAGGACGGATGCAAAGACCGATGGATCCTATCTGGTGGCTGAGATCTCCTGCGGTCAGCCCTTCGCGGTGGTGCTGCTGCCGGAGAGCGGCGTTTCGCCCTATCTGATGATCGGGATTGTCCTTGCGGCTGCAGCGGTAATACTGTTGATCTTCATTATTGTCAGAAGAAAGAGGCACAAGACGCTGGCGGGGCAGGCGGCTACAGAGTCTGCGGTATCGGAAGAAAAACAGCTGGTCGCGGATGATGACACAGACGACGGGGCTGAGGAAGACGCGGACGGACTGCTGGAGATTCCTGAAATTGAGGTGGAGGACGCGCCGGAGGAGACCGCCGGAGAGGAAAACAGCGACGACCGGTAAGACGCGGAAATAATATGCATAAATCAGCGGGGAATTGCGCCAAATAAAGGCAGAGATGAGATTGCGTATTGGAAAGAGAAAGGATATGGCAGTTTATGAGGCTTTGCTTTTTTGACACAAAACCCTACGACCGGGAGTTTTTTGATCGGGAAAATGAGAAACACGGATATGAGATCATCTATCACGAGGAGAAACTGAACCCCTCCACGGCGGTTATCGCCGCAGGGTGCGACGCGGCCTGCGCCTTCGTCAACGATGATATCGGCACGGAGACGGTAAAAAACCTGGCGCAGGCGGGGATAAAGGTGCTTGCCATGCGCTGCGCCGGGTACAACAACATTGATCTGAAGGAGGCGGCAGGGAAAATCCGGGTGCTGCGGGTGCCGGCATACTCGCCATACGCGGTGGCGGAACATGCCATGGGACTTCTTCTGACACTGAACCGGAGGATCCACAGGGCCTACATCCGCACCCGGGATTTCAATTTCAGTTTAAACGGCCTGACCGGGATGGATCTCCACGGGAAAACTGTGGGCATTGTGGGAACGGGAAAGATCGGGCAGTGCTTTGCCTCCATCTGCGAGGGATTCGGCATGAGGGTATTGGCCTACGATCCCTATCCGAACACATCCCTCGGGCTGGATTATGTGCCTCTGGAGGATCTTCTGCGGCGGTCGGACGTGATTTCCCTTCACTGTCCGCTGACAAAGGATAATTATCATATGATTGACGAGAAGGCCATCCGAGCTATGAAGCCGGGGGTCATGTTTGTGAACACCTCCCGGGGCGCGCTGGTGGAGAGCGAGGCGCTGCTGGAAGGACTTCTGTCCGGAAAAATCCGGGGCGCCGGGCTGGACGTGTACGAGGAGGAGGCGGATATGTTCTACGAGGACAATTCCAGCCAGATCATCCAGGACGATGTGCTCAGCCGCTTTCTGGTGCTGCCAAATGTGTTGATTACCTCCCATCAGGCCTTCCTGACGGAGGAAGCGCTCTCCGAGATCGCGGCCACCACGTTGAATAATCTGGATGATTATTTTGCCGGACGGCTCTTAAAGAACGAGATCTCCTATCAGTCACAGCACTGAAGGAGATCTTTGCGTTTTTTTTTAGAAACAACAGGAAAAGGCGTGGACAACAGCCGAAACCTCATGATAGAATTTTACCATACAAAACCTACGAAAACACAGGTATTATGAGAGAATGTGAGGGATGAGAAATGTATGCTGACGGCAATATGCTGAAGATCAAACACGACGTGCTCTACGAGGTGGCCAAGCTGGCCTTTGCGGGAGAGTTGGAGGAGAAGCGGGACAACATCGCGATGGAGCTGATTCCGGGGCCGACACCCCAGTTCCGCTGCTGCATTTACAAGGAGCGGGAGATTATCCGCCAGAGAGTACGCCTGGCGGAGGGCAAGGCTCCCGGAACCAAGGATGACGGCAATGTGATACAGGTTATCCCTACAGCCTGCGAGGACTGCCCGATTTCCAGCTATGTTGTGACGGACAACTGCATGAACTGTATCGGAAAGGCCTGCTACAACGCCTGCAATTTCGGAGCCATCGAGATCGGACGCCACCGTTCCCACATCGACGCTTCCAAGTGCAAGGAGTGCGGAAAGTGCGCTCAGGCATGTCCTTACAATGCCATCGCGGCCTTGAAGCGCCCCTGCAAGTTCAGCTGTCCGGTGGACGCGATTACATATGATGAGCGCGGCATCTCCGTGATCGATGACGAGAAATGCATCCGCTGCGGACACTGTATCCATCGCTGCCCCTTTGGAGCTATCGGATCCAAGTCCTTTATCGTACAGGTAATCGAAGCCCTGAAGTCCAAGCATCCGGTTTACGCCATGGTGGCGCCGGCTACCGAGGGTATGTTCGGCAAGGGCATTACCATGAACAGCTGGAAGAAAGCTATGAAGGAAGTCGGCTTTACCGATCTGGTGGAGGTCGGACTGGGCGGCGACATGACGGCGGCTTACGAGGCCCAGGAGTGGGCGGAGGCCTACAAGGAGGGAAAGAAGATGACGACCTCCTGCTGCCCGGCTTTCGTGAACATGATCAAGAAACATTTCCCGGAGCTGATTGACAATATGTCCACCACCGTCTCCCCCATGTGCGGTGTTTCCCGTATGCTCAAGGCAAAGGAACCGGACGCGATTACCGTGTTCATCGGACCCTGCATCGCCAAGAAATCCGAGGTGGTAGATCACGCCATCGAGGGCAACACGGATTACGCCCTGACTTACAGTGAGATCCGGGCTATCATGCGGGCGAAGAACGTGGAACTTCAGGAGGATGACAACACTTACCAGGAGGCTTCCGTGTACGGCAAGCGCTTCGCCAACTCAGGCGGCGTGACGGCTGCGGTTCTGGAGAGCCTGAAGGAGTGCAACGAGGAGATCGACGCCTGCGTGTGCAAGGCAAACGGCGCTGCGGAGTGTAAGAAGGCACTGCTGTTGTTGAAGCTGGGCAAGCTTCCTGAGGACTTTATCGAGGGTATGATCTGTGAGGGCGGCTGTGTGGGCGGTCCCAGCGCTTACCGTGACCAGAATATGGCAAAGAAGACCCGGGACGCCATGATCGCCGAGGCCGACAGCAGGGGAATCAACAAGAACCTGAGCAATTACGCGATGGACAGTTTCTCCATGCACAGTAAACGGTAAGAATCATGGAATCACAGAAGCATACACCGGTATATTTGACAGCAAATTATCATACCCATACAGTGCGGTGCGGTCACGCTGTCGGCGCGGATGAGGAATATGTAAAGGCGGCCATTGCGGCCGGAATGCAGGTGCTTGGCTTTTCTGACCACATTCCCTGGCCGGATCAGGTTCCACCCCGGGACACGCTTCATATGAGAATGAACAGGGCGGCAGAATATGCCGCCTCTGTTTGTGCCCTCCGGGAGAAATACCGGGATCAGATCGCTATTTATCTGGGGTTTGAGGCGGAATATCTGCCGGAATTTTATGAGGCGCAGATGAAGATGTGCGAAGAGCTGGACGTGGATTATCTGATCATGGGCCAGCATTTCCTGCCGGAGTCCCTTATCTATGCCGGCAGCAGAACCGGGAGCCGCCGGGTGCTGGAGCAATATGTGGATACGGTGCTGGAGGGGCTTTCCACCGGCGCCTACTCCTGTCTCTGCCATCCGGATCTCGTGGACTTTGCCGGGGATGGAGCCTTTTACAGAAAGCAGATGCGCCGGCTCTGTGAAGGGGTAAAGAAGATGGGAATTCCGCTGGAGATCAACCTTCTGGGACTCGGGGAGGGAAGGCATTACCCGAATGAGCGTTTCTGGACCATCGCCGGAGAGACGGGAAACCGCGCGATCATCGGTGTGGATGCCCACGATCCCGCGAGCATCGGAAAACATCGGATTTTTGAGGCGGCCCTCGCATTGGCAGAGCGGTGTGGACTGGAAGTGGAGGAGCGGATGGAATTTTCCGCGACAGCGCCCTGGAGGCAGCGCCTGTAGCACGGTTATTTTTTCGGGGGGTTCGGAGCCCCGGGCAGACGTCCCCGGGTCTCCGGCACGCTGCTGCTGTGCAGGGAGTAGGCCTCCTTGAATTCCCGGGGCGCCACGCCGAATTCCTTTTTGAAGGCCCGGAAGAAGCTGGTGTAGTCCCGGAAACCGAAAGCGGTGGCCACCTCGTGGAGCGGCATTCCGGAGAGGATGCTGTTCTTGCTGGCGTCCAGCCGCTTTTTTACCAGATACTGATGGACGGACATGCCCATGTTGTCCTTGAATACATGGGAAATGTGATATTTGCTCACATAAAATTCCCGGGCCAGGGCGTCCAGACTCAGATCCTCCTCCAGGTGGGCATTGATGTACTCACAGATGTTGGAGAAGAGGAAGGGCTGCTTTACATTGGCGGCGGGCTGCTGGCGCTGGTAGACGACGCGGTTGATGGACAGCAGCAGGGAGGTAATGTAGCAGTCCAGCATGGGGGCGTGGAAAGCGGCCACCCGCTGATGTTCCTCAATGATTTCAATCAGTTTGTTGAAGAGGATCTGGGCCGAGGAGAAATCAGAGGAAAAATGGTGGCAGCTGATCTGGTCGCTGTACTCGTAGCAGTAGGAGATGTCCGGCTGTATTTGCATGAGCTTCTGAAAATATTCCGGCGACAGCCACAGTACGATTCTCCGGTAGGGACGGTCGGCGTCTCTGAACTGGGGGCGATGGAAGACGCCCGGCGGGATCAGACAGATATCTCCGTACTGGAGAGGGTAGACATTTTTTCCGATCTGATAGGAGAGATCCCCCTCCAGAAAGAAATAGACTTCATAGTAATCATGCCGATGGATAGAGACATCGGAGAGCTTTTTGTCCTCATAGTAAAAAATTTCAAAATCGGAGGTGGCCATGTGCTGCCTTGTCTCAAACTGGCTGTGATAGTGTCTTGCCATAGCGTTTTCCCCTTTCCTGTTTTCCTTTTCGTTTCCTGTTTTTCCTGTTCCGGGATTTTTTGTTGCTGCCGGATTGTCCGGCGTGTCCTTTCTGCCTGTATTTTACAATCTAACCACAAGATTTGCAATGTTTATCACAAGATTTGTCATTGGTATCTGTCTGAAAATTTAATAGAATGGAATCATCAAATGATAGGAGGTATCTACTATGAAGTTATCGTTCCGCTGGTACGGAGAGGACGACAAGGTAACCCTGGAGCAGATCCGGCAGATTCCCGGCATGCACTCCATCGTGACCGCTGTCTATGACGTTCCTGTGGGGGAGGTCTGGAGCAGAGAGTCCATCGCGCGGCTGAAGAAGCTGACCGAGGACGCAGGACTCCATTTCGAGGTCATCGAGAGCATCCCCGTACACGAGGACATCAAACTGGGCAAGCCCTCCAGAGACAGGTACATTGAGAACTACTGCGAGAATATCCGCAGAGTGGCCGAGGCAGGAATCAAGTGCATCTGCTACAATTTTATGCCGGTCTTCGACTGGACCAGAACACAGCTGGATCACAAACTCCCGGACGGCTCTACTTCTCTGGTTTACTATCAGGAGCAGGTGGACCAGGTCAATCCCCTGCAGTCCGACAGTGATCTGACCCTCCCGGGATGGGACGCAAGCTATTCCAGAGAGGAACTGAAAAGTGTCGTTGCGGAGTATCAGGCACTCTCCGAGGAAGACCTGTGGAACAATCTCGCGTACTTCCTGGAGAGAATCATCCCGGTGGCTGCCGAGTGCGACGTGAATATGGCCATCCACGAGGATGATCCCTGCTGGAGCATTTTCGGACTTCCCAGAATCATTACCTGTGAGGAGAACCTGGACCGGTTCTTAAAGCTGGTGGACGATCCCCACAATGGCATCACGCTGTGTACCGGATCTCTGGGATGTTCCGCGAAGAACGATGTGCCCCGCCTGGCGGCAAAATACGCGGCCATGGGAAGAATCCATTTCGCCCATCTGAGAAATGTGCAGATTCTGGACAATGGATTTGAGGAGCGGGCCCATCTGTCCAGCTGTGGCAGCCTGGATATGTATGAGATCGTAAAAGCCCTCCACGACAACGGATTTACCGGATATATCCGTCCGGATCACGGAAGAATGATCTGGGGCGAGACGGGAAGAGCCGGATACGGTCTCTATGACAGAGCCCTGGGAGCAACCTACATCAACGGTCTCTGGGAAGCGGTGGAAAAGGCTTCCGCAAAGAAATAATGTGAATTTGGGAACAGTTTTTACACGCAGTTGTGAAAGGAGCGTAAATAAGATGATGAAATTACCTTTGAACACAGATCTTACAGACAAGGTGGTAGTAATTACGGGAGCGGGCGGCGTACTCTGCGGCATGTTTGCCAAGGCTCTGGCTCAGGCGGGCGCGAAGGTGGCCGTTCTGGATCTGAACGAGGAGGCGGCTGTCAAGGTTGCTGAGGAGATTGAGACCGAGGGCGGTATCGCTAAGGCCTACAAGGCGAACGTTCTGGATAAGGAGAGCCTGACTGCGGTGCATGAGGCGGTGGTTAAAGATCTCGGAACCTGTGATATCCTGATCAACGGCGCAGGCGGAAACAACCCCAGAGCCACCACGGACAAGGAGTATTATGAGAAGGGCGACATCGATGCGGACACCATCTCCTTCTTCGACCTGGATCCCAGCGGTGTGGAGTTCGTCTTCAACCTGAACTTCATCGGAACACTGCTTCCGACCCAGATCTTCGCGCAGGATATGGTGGACAAGGAGGGATGCAACATCTTAAATATCTCCTCCATGAACGCATTTACTCCGCTGACCAAGATTCCGGCATACTCCGGAGCAAAGGCTGCGATTTCCAACTTTACCCAGTGGCTGGCAGTGCATTTTTCCAAGGCCGGCATCCGCGTGAATGCGATCGCACCGGGATTCTTCTCCACCAAGCAGAACGCGAAGCTTCTGTTCAACGATGACGGAACGCCGACACCCCGTACCGGCAAGATCCTGGCCGCTACTCCCATGGGCAGATTTGGCGAGTCCGAGGAGCTGATCGGAAGTCTCCTGTTCCTGCTGAACAATGAGGCAGCCGGATTTATTACCGGCGTTGTGCTTCCGGTAGACGGCGGATTTTCCGCTTACTCCGGAGTATAGGAGACCGGCCGCGAAGGACGCAACGTACAGAGGATTGGAACCGGCGCCGCGGCGGTATGAGCGGCGTCGGCAGTGAGAATATGAGAGAGGAGAAAATGCCATGTATATGGATGAATTTCTGAAACAGATCGAGGCACTGAAAATTGTTCCCGTGGTGGTTCTGGAGGATGTGAAGGACGCGATTCCTCTGGGCCAGGCGCTGATGAACGGCGGACTGCCCGCTGCTGAGGTAACCTTCCGCACCGAGGCGGCGGCTGACTGCATCAAGGCCATGAGCGAGGCGTTCCCGGAGATGAACGTGGGCGCGGGAACGGTCATTACCCGCGAGCAGTGTGAGCGCGCGGTGGCAGCGGGCGCGAAATTTATCGTAACCCCCGGATATTCCGAGGAAGTGACCGAGTACTGCATCGAGTATGAGATCCCGATTCTCCCGGGTATCTGCACTCCCACCGAGCTGATCAAGGTGGTTAACCACGGACTGCCCGTGGCGAAGTTCTTCCCGGCTTCCAACTACGGCGGACTGAAGACCATCAAGGCTCTGGCGGGCCCCTTCCCGAAGATGCGTTTTATGCCCACCGGCGGCGTCAACGAGGGAAATGTGCAGGAGTATCTGGCTGAGCCGAAGATCATCGCGGCAGGCGGAAGCTGGATGGTCAAGGGCGATCTGGTAAAAGCCGGCAAGTTCGATGAGATCGAGGAGCTGACCAGACGCGCGGTGGCTCTGGTAAACGCGTAAGGAGCGGCCTATGAAAAAGTTTATGGATAAGGATTTTCTGCTGTCCACAGAGACGGCGAGACATCTGTTTCATGATTACGCAGAGGGGCTTCCGATCATTGACTACCACTGTCATCTGAGCCCTCAGGAGATTGCCGAGGACGCAAAGTTTGAGAACATTACCCAGGTATGGCTGGGCGGCGACCACTACAAGTGGCGTCAGATGCGCTCCAACGGCGTGGAGGAGAAATACATTACCGGGGACGCTCCGGACCGGGAGAAATTCCAGAAGTGGGCCGAGACCCTGGAGATGGCTATCGGCAATCCGCTGTATCACTGGAGCCATCTGGAGCTGCAGCGGTACTTCGGCTACGAGGGCGTCTTAAACGGCGACACGGCGGAGGAGGTGTGGAACCTCTGCAATGAGAAGTTGAAGGGCATGTCCGCGCGGAAGCTGATTCTGGATTCCAATGTGGAGATGCTGGCCACCACGGACGACCCCATCGACGATCTCCACTGGCATAAGCAGATCGCCGAGGATGAGAGTTTTCCGGTCAAAGTGCTTCCCGCGTGGCGTCCGGATAAGGCGGTTGCCATCGAGAAGGCGGATTTCGCGGACTATATGGCAAAGCTGGGCGACGCTGCCGGAATGAAGATTACATCCATGGCGGATGTGAAGGAAGCCCTGAAGAAGCGCATGGCGTTCTTTGACGAGATGGGCTGCTGTATCAGCGATCACGGCCTGGAGTACGTGATGTACGCGCCGGCCTCCGAGGAGGAGGTAGAGACCATCTTCGCGAAGAAGATGGCGGGAGAGCCCCTGACAGCCCGCGAGATCGATCAGTACAAGATGAATCTGCTGGTATTTCTCGGCAGAGAGTACCATCGTCTGGACTGGGTTATGCAGCTCCATTACGGTGTGAAGCGAGACAATGACAAGAGGCGGTTTGAACTGCTGGGACCGGACACGGGATTCGACAGCATTTCCACCAGCGCTCCGGCGGGGCAGCTGGCGGATTTCCTCAACGAGCTGGCGTATACCGACGAGCTTCCCAGGACGATCCTCTACTCCCTGAATCCCATTGACAACGCGGCGATCGGAACCATCATCGGATGTTTCCAGAATGCCGACGCGGTGGGCAAGATCCAGCAGGGAAGCGCCTGGTGGTTCAATGACCACAAGACCGGAATGACAGAGCAGATGACCTCTCTGGCAAACCTCGGGCTTCTCGGCAACTTTGTCGGCATGCTGACGGATTCCAGAAGTTTTCTGTCCTATGCCCGCCACGAGTATTTCCGCAGAATTGCCTGCGAGCTGATCGGCGGCTGGGTGGAAAACGGCGAGTACCCGGATGACGAGAAGGCGCTGAAAAAAATTGTGGAGGGCATTTCCTACCGCAACGCGAAGAGATATTTTAAACTTTCTTAAGCATACAGAGAAAAGGAGATTAGACAAATGGCGAAAGTTGTGACAATGGGTGAAATCATGCTGAGACTTTCCACCCCGAATAACGAGAAATTTATCCAGGCAGACGAGTTTGACATCAACTACGGCGGCGGCGAGGCAAACGTAGCGGTTTCTCTGGCAAATTACGGCCATGAGGCTGAATTCGTGACTGCTGTTCCCGACAATGAGATCGGCGAGTGCGCTGTAGCGGCTCTGCGTAAGTATAACGTAAAGACCGACAACATCGCGAGATGCGGCGAGAGACTGGGTATCTACTATCTGGAGAGCGGTTCCGCTATGCGCCCCTCCAAGGTGCTCTATGACCGTGCCCATTCCTCCATCTCCACGGCTACCGCGGCGGATTTTGACTTCGACAAGATCTTCGAGGGCGCTGACTGGTTCCACTTTACCGGAATCACACCGGCTGTCTCCGATTCCGCGGCAGTGTTGACGGAGGAGGCTCTGAAGGCGGCAAAGAGACACGGCGTGAAGGTTTCCGTTGATCTGAACTTCCGCAAGAAACTCTGGTCTTCCGAGAAGGCACAGAAGGTAATGAAGAATCTGATGCAGTACGTTGACGTGTGCATCGGAAACGAGGAGGACGCGGAGCTGGTGCTGGGCTACAAGCCGGGCAACACCGATGTGACCAGCGGAGAGCTGGAGCTGGCCGGATACAAGTCCATCTTCGAGCAGATGGTGGCAGACTACAATTTTGAGTACTGCATCTCCTCCCTGCGTGTCAGCCATTCCGCTTCTGACAATGGCTGGTCCGCATGCATCTACTCCAGAGATGACAAGGAGTTCTATCACTCCAAGGAATATTCCATCCATCCCATCGTTGACCGCGTGGGCGGCGGCGATTCCTTCGCAGGCGGAACGATCTGCGGATTCCTGGATGGAAAGAATTTCAAGGAAGCACTGGAGTTTGGCGTGGCAGCTTCCGCGCTGAAGCACACGATCCCGGGCGATTTCAACCTGGTAAGCCGCAAGGAAGTGGAGACACTGGCAGGCGGAGACGGATCCGGACGCGTGCAGAGATAAGCAGACCAAGACAGATAAGAGTTTCCGATACTCTTACCAGATATACATTCCCCCTTATGTTATGCGGGCAGTCCCGGTTTTCCGGCGGCTGCCCGTCTTGTGTTTTTCAGTAAAACTGTGTTATACTCTTCTGTGTTAATGTGGACGTGCAAGGGGCAGCAGCGTTGTTGTCCAAAGGAGGTGTTTCTATGCAGACAGAGAGATTTCGCTATCATTTCGAGCCGAAGCGGGGGTGGATGAACGATCCCAACGGCCTGATTTTCTATAAGGGAGAGTATCACGCGTTTTTCCAGTACAATCCGCACGCAGCCCACTGGGGGCAGATGCACTGGGGACATGCGGTGAGCAGGGACCTGATTCACTGGGAGGAGTATCCCATCGCCCTCTATCCCGACGAGCCCTACGAGGACGCGGGCGGATGTTTTTCCGGTTCCGCAGTGGAGAAGGACGGAAAAATGTACCTGTTCTATACATCGGTGTCGAAGGAGTACGGACAGACCCAGTCGGTGGCCATCAGCGAGGACGGCGTCAATTTTGTGAAGTACAAGGGCAATCCCATCATCCGCAAGAATCCTCTGGGACACGATAATTTCCGGGATCCCAAGGTGACGAAGATCGGAGGCACCTACTACATGGTAGTGGGAAGCGGCGACAGGGAGTGGGGACAGGTGCTGCTCTTTTCCAGCAGTGACCTTCTGCACTGGGAGTACGAGACGGTGCTCTTCGGCGGAAAGGAGTACGCCGACTGCATCGAGTGCCCGGACTTTTTCCGACTGGGCGACAAGTATGTGCTGATGTTCTCGAAGATCAAGGAGAAGTTCAAAGCTACCTATTTTGTGGTGGGGGATTTCGTGGAGAACAAGCTGGTCAATTACACCATTCAGAACCCGGAGCGGGGGTATGATTTCTACGCGCCCCAGACCTTTGAGGCGGATGGCCGGCGGATTATGATCGGCTGGATGTATCACTGGGGCAAGGTGGCGCGTCCGGGTGCAGCCTTTGCGGGAGCGCTGTCCATTCCCAGAGAGCTGTCCCTGGAGAATGGCAGGATCTTAAATTATCCGGTTCGAGAGGCTCAGCATCTGATGGACAAGTGCAGCGACTATGTGATCTGGAAGGGAGATACCCTGGATCTGCGGGACGGCCTGCGCAGATGGCTGACTGTCCGCTCCAAAGACATCCGTTCTGTGGATATCCTGGAGGACACCAAATCGGTGGAGGTCTTTTTAAACGGCGGAAAGCAGTCCTACACATACTGGAAGAGAGGAAAGTAGACATGGGAAAGAAAGAGGCAAAGACCAATGCCATCCGGATTCTGGAGACCATGAAAATTCCCTACGAGGCGATGACTTACGAGTGCAAGGAGTTTGTGGACGGCAGCCATATCGCCGATCAGCTGGGGCTGGATCACAGCCGGGTGTACAAGACCATTATCACGGTGGGAAAATCCGGCGGTTACTATGTGTTTGTGCTGCCCATCGACGAGGAGATTGATTTCAAGAAGGCGGCGAAAGCCGCCGGGGAGAAGTCTCTGGAGATGCTGCCGCTAAAAGACCTGACGAAAGTAACCGGCTACGTGCGGGGAGGCTGTACCTCCATCGGCATGAAGAAGCAGTACCCCACCTTTATTCAGGCTACCGCCCGCGATCTGGATCAGATAACGGTCAGCGGCGGGCGGATCGGACTGCAGATTACCCTGGCCCCGGAGGATCTGCGCCGGGCAGCCGGGGCCGAGTTCGCGGATGTGATTCACAGCTGACCCAGGTTTTTCAACTCCTGATAGACCAGGGAGACCGGGAGGCCCACCACGTTGTTGTAGTCGCCCCGGATGCCCTTGACAAAGGCGGCGAAGGGCCCCTGAATGCCGTAGGAACCGGCCTTGTCCATGGGATCGCCGGTGGCTATGTAGGCAAGGATCTCCGCGTCTGTCATGGGGTATACCTCCACCCTGGTGCAGGCGGAGAAGGAGTGACAGAGGGACTCTCCCAACAGTGTCACGCCGGTGTAGACCTTGTGGGTGGCGTCCGCCAGATCCCGCAGCATGAAAAAGGCCTCCTCTTCATCCTTCGGTTTGCCGAGAATCCGCCCGTTGTGGCAGACTACGGTATCGGCCCCGAGGATGAGGGTGTTTTTTCTGACCGCGTCGGAGGGGGATTTCGTTTTCTCCCACTGTTCTTTGACCGCCATCGCTTTCTGGCGGGAGAGATCCTTTACGATTTCCGCCGGCTCCGTCTCGGAAGTGATCTCCGGGGCGTCGCTGGTCAGCACTTCAAATTCCAGTCCGATCTGCTGTAACAGTTCCCGCCTTCTGGGAGAGGCGGAAGCCAGTATCAGTTTTCCTTTCACGATAAAACCTCCTTCTTGTCCACAGATTTCTGTTTCGCGGATTGTTCCTTCGGATTCATATCGTCCGGTACCCGTCCCGCCAGAATATCCTCGTAGTGCCGGGCCTTCAGATTTTCCTCCGAGTCCTCCAGACGGCACAGATCGCAATAATGGCGAATGGACTCGATGGACATGCCGCAGCCCTTCAGACAGCGGATGGCGGTAAGCCAGTTAAGAGAATCATCGTCGAAAATCCGGCGGTTGGCTCCGTCCCGGCGGCAGGGCAGCAGGCCCTTGTCCGTGTAATAGCGGATCGTGTGTTCCGTCATGCCGGACATTTTGCAGATTTCCTTGAGCGTATAGTACATAACTTTCTTTCCGCTTTTTCGGTGTGGGCGTTCACTGTAACAAAATTTTGCGAAAAACCGAAAAAGCGTCTTGACTTCGTGTAACACGAGTTTGTTAAACTAATCATAGCACGAAAATGTGAAATGTAAAGTCCAGCTAAGAAATGTCAAGAGGTGATATGAAAAAAAGTTAAAATTTTTAC